>Ga0315282_10011029_pt1 | contig 14065 bp, 14 predicted proteins | sample YL17G07_20_MG_FD_203693 | JGI IMG/M metagenome (GOLD analysis project Ga0315282, IMG submission 203693) | Sediment microbial communities from Yellowstone Lake, YNP, Wyoming, USA - YL17G07_20 | ecosystem: Environmental > Aquatic > Freshwater > Lake > Sediment | place: USA: Wyoming | collected... | reverse complement strand
TCATTAATCGTGTCTCTGCCATTTCAACTCCATTCGACACAACGGCCTAAAGGCCGTGAACTTGCTCAGGGTTGACCCTGAGCGGCAACTTTATTCCCGCAAAAGGCCAGGCTTGTACGCCGCCGAAGGGTCAAACCTCGGGAACAAAGGGTTTATCAAAGTCCGGCCCTTCTGCTGGATAATCTTTTCTTAAAGGGTAACCATCATAACCATCCCAGAGCAGAATTCTTCTCAGGTCAGGATGATTTTCAAAGCCAATCCCGAAGAGGTCATAGGCTTCCCGCTCATACCAGTTTGCCACCTTCCAGATCGATTCGACGCTCGGAATCGATTCCTGCTCTCCCACTCTCGTCTTGAGCCGCAATCTCTGAACGTTTTTCAACGAACAAAGAAGGTAGACGATTCCAAAACGAGGAGTTTGTGGAAAGAAGTCTAAGCCGCAGAGGTCCGTGAGTAAGTGAAACTGGAGATCCGGGTCGGAGTGGAGAAATTTGCAGATCTCAAAGATTTCTCCTTTGGAAACCTCGACAGTAACCTCGCCGCGAAACGTCCTCACTTCCAATATGGAATTTGGAAATTTCCCTTTCAATTTCTCAACTGCCAAAATGGTTTCAGCCATACGATCCCTCTTACTTTAATTCCAATGTGCTGCGAACATTCTTTCGGTCCGCAAGTGTTTCTTTCTCGATCTTCTTCTGGAGTCTTACCAGGGCGGCAAGGAGGCCTTCGGGTTTTGGAGGACAACCCGGGACATAAAAATCGACGGGAAGGATTTGATCGACTCCCTGCACGACACTGTAACTTCTGAAGTAACCGCCCGAGCACGCACAGGCGCCGTAGGCAATCACCCACTTGGGCTCCGGCATCTGCTCATAGATGCGTTTGACCATGGGGGCCATCTTCTTGGTCAAGGTTCCTGCAACGATCATCAAATCTGCCTGCCGAGGAGAGGGCCTGAAAACCTCTGAACCAAATCGAGCGATATCCCAGGTTGCCATACTGGCAACCATCATTTCCAGAGCGCATCAGGCCAAGCCAAAAGTGACCGGCCAGATCGAATACTTTCGACCCCAGTTGACGACCTTATCCAGGAGGGGAAGAAAAGGCGTTTTCTCAAGGTAGGTTTCTATTCCCATTCCAATGCTCCTTTTTTCCAGATGTAGATATAGGCGATGACTAAGATTCCGATGAAGACAGCCATTGAGACGAAGGCAAAGGCCTTGAACTCTTTAAAGACCACTGCCCAGGGATAGAGGAAGACGACCTCAATATCAAAGAGGAGAAACAGCATGGCGATGATGTAGTACTTGATAGGTATCCTGCGGAAGCTTGAGCCAAAGGTTGTCATCCCACATTCATACGGCGCTTGCTTGATGGCCGAGGGTTTTCTCTGGCCTAAGAGAGCGGAAGCCGCAATGGCGAAAAGGGCAAAAACAACGGCAATGCTGACGTAGATGAGGATGGCAAGATACTCTGTTAGCATGTTCCCCCCTTGTCCCGACAAAAGAAGCAACCCTTGCCAAAATCGGGATGTCGCCCTTCAGCGATCATTTGATAATGAGTATTTTGTATGTTCGTCTGTGAGACGTTTGTGAAAAGTTTCTTGTTCCCGCAACAAACTACAAAATTGCCTTTCTTTTGTCAAGAAAAATTTTATTCAGAGTTGGAGATAAATTAATTTTTTTATCTAAATGATAACGCACTGTTTTAATTTAATAATTTTATTCAGACTCTTAGTTTTCTAAAAACCGTTCGAAGCGATTAGTGAAATAATTAACATCTGCACATAAGATTTCTAATATTATTTTGCAAGTCGCTCATCCCAACGATTGTTAGGGTGGCTTTAGCTAATGGGCTGGGGGAGATTCGGAAGCGCTTTTCTCGGGTCTATCCATCTTCTCAATCCTGACTGCACAGACCTTATACTCTGGGATTTTGGCAATAGGATCAAACTTGGGGTTGGTCAAAATATTAGCTCTGCTTTCGAGGAAGTGGAAAGGCATAAATACTGTTTTTCTCGCAGCTATATCGGTCAACTTCACACGGGATGAGACAGACCCGCGTCGTGATGCGATGACAACCCAATCACCCTCCTTCACCTTTATATCAGCAGCATCATCGGGGTGCATCTCAAGAAAACATTCGTTGATCTCTCGTTCCAGCGAAGGAGAATTTCTTGTCATCGTACCGGTGTGGTAATGGACATGAACTCTTCCAGTGGTTAATTCGAAAGGATACTCCTCATCAGCTGTTTCCGCAGCGGGCTTGTATTCGATTGCACTGAACAAACCCTTTCCTCTGGTGAATTTTCCCTGGTGCAAAAACTTTGTCCCGGGATGTTCGGTATTGGGACAGGGCCACTGCAACCCATCGCCTTCAAGGCGATCATAAGTAATGCCTCCATAAGACGGAGTGAGCTTTGCAATCTCCTCCATGATGGCGCGAGGCGATGAATAATCCATCGGATAACCGAAACGGCTTGACAGTTCCTGGATAATCTGCCAGTCCGGCTTGGCTTCTCCAGGTGGCTCGACCGCTTTTCGAAGTAACTGAACCCTCCTCTCGGTGTTGCTGAACGTCCCCTCTTTCTCCGCAAATGCAGCTCCGGGTAAAACCACATGGGCGAAATCCGAGGTGGGGGTATTGAAGATATCGATGACAAGAAGAAAATCGAGGGCCTTAAGTGCTTTCTCCACGTGATGACAGTCAGCATCGCTGACGACCGGATTCTCACCCAGAATGACGACAGCCTTCATTTTCCCGTCGAGGACAGCAGGAAACATTTCTGTCGCAGTCAACCCTACCTTATCTGAAAGCTTAGCTCCCCATGCCTCCTCAAATTTCTGTCTCATCGCCTGATCAATCACCGGCTGGTAACCGGTGTAGACATTCGGCAGTCCGCCCATATCGCAGGCACCCTGGACATTGTTCTGCCCCCGGAGCGGATTGATGCCGGTCGATTCCTTCCCCAGATTTCCGGTCAGCATCGCCAGATTGGCAAGAGACTTCACGTTATCCACACCCGTGGTGTGCTGGGTGATGCCCATCGTGTACAGAATGCTTGCGCGCTCAGCCTTGGCATACCATTCGGCCGCCTTTTCAAGGTCAGCGACGGGAACTCCCGTGATCCCCGACACTTTTTCAGGAGGATAATTCTCAACCACCTTTTTCAATTCCTCAAATTTTTCTGTGCGCTCATCGATAAAGGCCTGATCTTGCCAACCCCTTTTCAAGATGATGTGCATCAGACCATTGACGAGGGCCACATCCGTTCCAAGATTCTGCTGAAGGTGTAAATCACTTTGGCGGACGATGGGAATCCTGCGGGGATCGACGACAATGACCTTAGCTCCTTTAGCCTTGGCGCGAAAGACACGGGTGGCAATCAGAGGATGGGCGATCGAAGTATTGGAGCCGATGATCAAGATACAATCCGCCCCCTCGATCTCTTCGATGGAATTGGTCATTGCCCCACTGCCAAATGCTGCGGCCAGCCCGGCCACCGTGGAGGAGTGTCAGAGACGGGCACAGTGGTCGACGTTGTTCGTCCCGATGGCAGCGCGTGCAAACTTTTGTAGAAGATAGTTCTCTTCGTTGGTGCACTTCGCAGAGGTCAATACTCCAATGCTGTCCGGACCATATTTTTCTTTGATCTCTTTCAGACGCGCCGCAGTAAGATTGAGGGCTTCATCCCATGAGGACTCCTGCAGAGCATCGCCCTTGCGAACCATGGGTTTGGTCAACCGATTGGGACTTGTGACGAACTCATGAACCGTCCAGCCCTTGACACACAATCTTCCGCGGTTCACAGGACTGGTTTTGGAAGGAAGGGTTCCAACGATTTTCCCGTCGAGAACCTCCAGGAGCAACCCGCAGCCGCATCCACAATAGGGACAGAACGTTAAAACCGTTTTAAATTCCATCTAATTCTTTTACCTCGTCAAATAAAAAACCGCATTCTAAAAATTTGCAAGTCCGCCTTTGGCGCGGGAAGATCTCATCCCATTTCATTTCACCTCAATGATGTTGAAGGGCGATTTCTCATCCGCGCTAAAGCCCGTCTTGTATCCAAACTCCTTGCTGATGATCTCTGCCACCTTTTTATAAAGCGTTCTCAAAGGAATATCTGCCGGACAGGCCTCCTCACACAAGCCACAATCAATGCACCGGCCCACCATATGGATCGCCCGTGCTAAATGAAAAGTGGGATTGACAGGAGGGATCTCCCCGGTCCCTACCAATTGATCTTCCTCCAAAGAGCACTCATTACAAAAACACATGGGACAGACATTCCGGCAACCGAAACACTTGATGCACCGGTCAAATTCCGCCTTCCAATACTGAAGGCGTGCATCCAGATCCATTGCCTCAACGCGGGCCACTTTCTGGCTGTCCGCTTTTTCTCCCTTCGGACCATCGATCAAACTATCCGGAAAGGGTTTTTCACATTCACAAGCCCGGGCCAGCTCGTCAGGACAACCTATCCCAACAGGAAGGATCTTCTCTTCGTTCAACTGTTTCCATTTGAAGAGTTCTCTCAGCCCCCGTTCATCACAACCTCGAACCAGAACCGCAAAAGACTCCTCGGGATAGGCCATGGCTAATCGAATCATCAACTGGTTGAGAGGATAACGGGTATCGCCCGCTTTCTTCCAATCCCCTGAAGAAAGGGCATCGAGCTCCTTTGCATCGCAGAAGAGATGCGGCATCACGTTACCATTCTCTTCTCTCAGCCCAAGAAATCCCTTGATTTTTCCTTCGATCAATAATTTTTGAACGTGTTCCTTAATTTTTTGACTCATACCCCTCTCAGGTCAGGCAGCCTCCTTTGCTTTCACTTTCAAAGGATTCGGCCCCAACTTCTTAATGTTCTCCACAAACTCCGAGACCTCATGAACAAACTCAACGGCTTCTGCCGAAGAGACCCATCTCGTCCTGAGGCGCTCCGGGTGAACGCCGGAAAACTCCAGCAACTTCTTCAGAAAGGTCATCCTCTTATTCGCCATCGCATTACCAGACTGGTAATGACATTCGCCAAGGCGTCAGCCGGCGACAAAGACGCCGTCCGCCCCTGCCTGCAAGGCCTTCAGGACGTAATGCGGCGAAATCGTTCCGGTGCACATCACCCGGATGACCCGGATCGTCGCCGAATACTGCATTCTACCGACCCCAGCCAGGTCAGCGGCAGCATAAGCTCACCACGTACACAAAAAAGCAATGATCTTGGGTTGAAACTCCTCTGCCATTAAGAAACTCCCCTTTTTCACTATGCGCAGAGCGCTAAGCGCTTAGCGTTTTTATTTAGGCAGCCATGGCCTTTTCAATTTGAGCATAGATCTGTTTGCTCGTGAAGCGCTTGAGCTGTGCGCTCGCCGAAGGACAGGTGGCTGCGCAGGCTCCACAACCTTTACAGATCACCTCGTTGACCTCACAGATTTTTTTCTCTTCCAAATACCGGATGGCCTCATAGGGGCAGACCTTCAAACATCCCTGGCAGCCCGAACAACTTTCAGGATTGATGGAGGCGACGATGGCATTTCCCGACATCTCCTTCTGGGAGAGAATCGTTACCGACCGCGCCGCTGCGCCCAGGCCATGGGCAATCGATTCATCAATCGGCTTCGGCGAATGAGCCAGGCCGCACACAAAGACCCCGTCTGTCGCAAAATCGATGGGCCGAAGTTTGACATGGGCCTCCACAAAGAAACCATCGTTATTGACCGGAACCTTGAACAATTTGCCAACGGGATTTTCCTTTGGAGGGACGATGGCCGTGGCTAAAATCAACAGGTCTGGTCGAATCTCAACCTCCCGATTCAGGACATAGGAGGTAAAGAGAACCTGAAGATCATTTTTGTCCTTTTCCACTTTCAAATCTTTGCGGTCATCATAACGGATGAAGAGAATGCCCTTCTCCCGCGCCTCACGGTAGAGGTCCTCGCGCAGTCCATACGTGCGCATATCCCTATAAACGACATACACATCCATTTCGGGATTAGCTTCTTTCAACTTGAGAGCGCTCAACACCGAATGCGTGCAACACACTTTGGAGCAGTATGGCCTCTCTTTGACACGCGACCCAACACACTGGATGAAAACGGCTGAGCGGACCTTTTTCAATGAGGGGTCATGGTTGATGAACTTACGGTCCAAATCGAGGCTGGTCAGAACGCGAGGATCCTTCCCGTAGAGGTACTGATCCGGTTTCAACTCCGAAGCACCCGTGGCAATGATGGCGATTCCGTGCTCCAACACCTTCTCTTTTCCATTTGCCTGAAGGGTTGACTTAAAATTGCCCACAAATCCTTCCACCTGCTTCAATTCTGCATTCAGGCAGACGTCGATCTTCGGGTTGGATTGAACCTCCTGGATCAGTTTGGAAAGGTTTTGCTGAATATCCTCACCCCTCCAGGTCTGATAGAGGTTTTGAGCCTGTCCGCCCAAGGCGCCGCTCTTTTCGACCAAACAAGTACGATAGCCCTGGGCCGCAAGATTCTTGGCAGCACTCATACCGGAGATGCCGCCGCCGATCACGAGAGCGGTCTGGTCGATCTTGATTCTCGGTTCAGACATGGCCTCGAAGAGGGAGACTTTGCCCACCGCCATGCGCACCAGATCTTTGGCCTTCTCTGTGCCAGCCTTTGCGTCCCCGCTGTGTACCCAGGAACATTGATTCCGAATATTCGCCATCTCAAACAGGTATTTATTGATCCCTGCATTGACCACCGTTTCCTGAAACAAGATTTCGTGGGTCAAGGGACTGCACGCGGCAACGACCACCCGGTTCAGTCTCTGTTCTTTGATCACCTGCGTCATCTTATTTTGAGTATCCTGAGAACAGCTGAAAAGGTTCTCCTCCACATAAACGACATTCGGCAGGCTTCGGGCATATTCAGCAATGGCCGGAACATCCAACACGCCCGCGATATTCGTCCCGCATTTACAGACGAAGACGCCGATGCGTGGAAATTGTCCCCGGACGTCGATCTCCTCGGGGATCGTTTTGGTCTTCGTCATGGACCATCGGGAATCGGCCAGGACGCTCTCTGCCATGGCCGCAGAGGCGCTGGACTCGATGACCGAGGTAGGAATATCTTTCGGGCCCTGAAACGCTCCGCATACGAAGATGCCCGGTTTTGAGGTTTGGACAGGTTCAAAGCTGCTGGTGGTCGCAAAGGAATAAGGATCAAGATGGACATCCAACCTTTTGGCCAGATCCACGGCTTCCTTCGGGACGGCGAATCCTACCGACAAGACCACCACGTCAAAGGTCTCCTCGACCCTCTTCTGAGCCTCGTCTGTATAACGGATGAGAAGATCTCCTGTATCACTCATCGGAAGAATCTGCGTGATTCTCGATTTGATGAAACGGATACCCGCCTCTTCTCTGGCCCGGTTATAGTATCTCTCAAAATCTTTCCCGTAAGTTCGCATGTCGATGTAGAAGATGGCTGCATCCAGAGGCTCTTTTGAATGCTCTTTGGCGACAATGGCCTCTTTGATGGCATACGTGCAGCAGACCGCCGAGCAAAAAGCCTTCGCCCCTTGGTGCACATCCCTCGAGCCCACGCACTGAATCCAGGCGATTTTCTTCGGCTCCTTCTTATCCGAAGCCCTGACCAGGTGCCCGCCAAGGGGCCCGGAAGCAGAAAGCATTCTCTCAAATTCGAGGCTGGTGACGATGTTGGGGGACCGCTGATAACCATAGACATCATACGTCTTCGGATCAAAGACCTCACATCCGGGCGAGATGATGATCGCTCCGGTTTGAATCGTTAATTCCTTTTCCTTGTCCTCAAAATTGATCGCCTTGGCGGGACAGAGTTTTTCACAGACCTTACATCTCCCTTTGGTGAGGAAGATGCAGTGGACCGGGTCAATAGCGTACTTCAAAGGGACGGCCTGGGCATACTTCACATGGATCGACTTTCGCTTGGCAAGCCTTGCATCGTATTCATTGTCAATTTTGGTCGGACATTTCTCAGCGCAGAGACCGCAGGCAATACATTTCGCCGGGTCCACATAGCGAGGGGATTGAACCACTTTCACTTCAAAGTTGCCCGCCTCCCCGGAGATGCTTTTCACCTCGGACAGGGTGAGGAGCTCGATGTTGAGATGCCGGCCGACCTCGACCAGCTTGGGCGAGAGGATTCACATGGAGCAGTCATTGGTGGGGAAGGTCTTGTCCAATTGGGCCATGACACCGCCAATGGAGGCGGACCTCTCCACGAGGTAGACATAATAACCGGAATTGGCCAGATCCAATGCGGTCTGCATCCCGGCAATGCCCCCACCAACCACCATCACTGAACCGATTCTATTCTCTGTCATCTTGACTCACCTTCGAAAAACGAAAAGGCTACGCCTTTTTTGATTCTGTCTCTTCTTTGGTCTCTTTCTGCTCAGCGAATTCTCTCTCCTCTGCCAATTCTGCCTCCGTCTTCAATAATTCTTCAATCCGGCTGATCGGAATCTCATTCATCTCCAGTCCAAGACTCTTTTTTTCGACGCCCATGCTCATTCCAAGGAGCTGGGTATAGAGAATGGATGGCAGCGGATGGTTCACATTCCTTTGAGAAAGAATCATCTTCTGGACCTTGTCGAACTGAATGTGGCAGTATGGGCAGGCCGCGCAGACATAATCCGCACCCGATTTTTTACCATCGGTCAGTTTTTTTAAAGTCAGGTCCATGGACAGCTTATCGTTCACTCCCCATAAAGGAGCGCCGCAGCACTCGAGCTTCATCGCCCATTCGATGCTTTCAGCACCGGTCGCCTCGACCAATTGATCAAACAGAGTGGGGGCCACCGGATCATCAAACCCGACCACCTGGCTCGGTCGCAGGGCATGGCATCCGTAATGGGTGGCGATTTTAAGTCCCTTGAAGGTCAAGGCGATCTTCTCTTTGATCGCCTCGATGCCGATATCTTTATGGAGAACCGAGAGAAGATGTTTCACCTCGATCCTTCCCTCGTACGTCAGGCCTTCTTTCTCAAGGGTCGCGTTCACTTCCTTCTTCAAAGAAGCGTTCTCCTTCATGAGAACGTCTGCTTTTTTGAGGCTTCCGTAGCAACATTTGCACAACGTCATCACGTTCAGATTCTTCTTTTCAGCAAGGGCCAGGTTTCTCGCCGAGGAGAGAATGAAAACCTTAAAGTCGATATTCCTGAGAGGATAACCGCAGCAGTTAAATTCTCGGATATCGACTAATCCCACCCCCAGTTTCTTGAGCACAGCTCTGGAAGAAGATTCGTACTGATTGAGACGGGCTGGAATGGTGCAACCGAGAAATAATGCAAATTCCATCATTTTCTCTCTATGGGCGCCTGGGCCTTTTCTCTCACCTGTTTGACCGCTAAATTTTTAAGCTCATAAAGCACATCGGTGACGTGGACCCCTTGCGGGCACTGCTCCTGACACTGATAACAGGTCAAACAATCCCAAATCATATTTGAACCAAAGGCGAGATCCCTTAACCCCAAGCCGGCCGCATGCATAATTTGGTGGGGCAGCAATCCCAGGGCTTCCTGGGGATTTTCATAGTTCCCCACCACCGGGCAGACGGTCGTGCAGGTCTGACAGCCAAAGCAAACCGAAAAGGTCTTCGCCTGAGCAGAAAGGTTCAAACCACTCTGCAATGTTCTGTTCGCAGAAGTGAGAGGCAAAACCTTCTCCGTCTTCTTCATTAAATCACATTGAGCTGCAATCGCCTCTCTCGCCTGGATCAAGGGCTTCTCGTAATCTTTCAGAACGGTTTCTTCCTTCATCAACCCGCGGTAAAAAGAGAGGGGAGAGAGGACAAGAAATTCAGGGTATCCTCTTTGAAGGAGAGTCTCTCTTGCGCTAAACCACAAATCCTGCAGGTTGATCCCGGCCGGACAGACCACCGTGCAACGGTAGCAATTGGAACAGAGATAGACTCCCTCTTGAATGCGCCTCAACTCTTGCGGGCTCAATGCCTTGCCGGAAGCAAGGGCCTTGAGGGGAGCGATCTTTTCAGAGGGAAAGATATTCACATTCATCATTTCTTCAAAGGCCATGATTACCGAACATCTCAGGCTGCAGGTTCCGCAATGGGTGCAGGCATCCAGTTCCATGGCCTGCAGAGTAGCTCTGTTGGCCGGAGCCAGTTTTTCTTTTCCGATGACTCCATTGGCAAGAAGGCTTACCGAGCTGGCAAAGATATGGAACATCTTACTGAATGGAAGATAGGCAAGGCCCACAAAGCAGGCTAAGATGTGGATGTACCAGAGCACACTGGGCAGATGAGCCCTGTCGATTCCAAGGCCGATCGGGCTCAGGACCCTGGCGGCTCCATAGCCTGTAAATGCCCACTGGGGTCGGGCATGGCATGATTCACAGCTCGATTCATGTAATTCCTTACCTTTCTGCAAGACTTTCTCGTCGAAGGGCCCGGTTAAATTTGGCGAGACCACCCCAAATTCTTTCACCCAATAAGCTTCCAAAGATTTTAGTTCTTGGGGATCGCTCAAACCGGAGTATTCATCCGCCATCCGCTTATAATCGGAATAGGCAACCATTTTGGTTGCCTCCAAAAAGATACCGGAAAGCATGATGACCGCCACGATGAGGATGGCATAAATGTCCATGGCATTGCTGAAGAGACGGGGCACCCTCAAGATGAATCGGCGATAAATCGCGATGAGCACTCCGACGATGACGAAGGCTCCGAAGAGGTCCCTCAAAAACATAAAAGGGTTGATCGTCGAATAGTAGTTCTTCCAAATGGCGACGCTGACGTATTTGTCCAGGGCATGCATCAGCAGGAGAAGCATGAAACCGCCATAGATAAAAATGTGCATGATCCACCTGAGAAAGTCTTCCCTCAGTATTCTGAATTGAAGCAGCACATCGAGAACAAAGACCTTCACCAGAGTAAGAATCCTGACGCTGAAAATAGTCGAGCCGATTCCCCTGACAGCAGAAAAAAACCGTGTGGAAGTTGGGATCTCGGCCGCCCCTATTCCAACCTTGTAACGGAACCAGGTTGATACCTTATAGATCAGAGCGATCAGGAAAATGAACAGGGAGATGTATAAGGAGACCTTGAGGAACATAGACTTATATCCCTTGACCCAGCTGAGAAGAGAAGGGTATCAGCGAATTTATGCTTGTGAATTTTTTAATTTGAACGCCTCATTCCTAAACCAAACGCTTGTTTTTGTCAAGGGAAAAATCAACCTTCTTACATCAAATATTCTTATTGACAATGGAGTGTAAACTTACATAAAGTGTAACTTCCAATCCATCGTTATTCAAGGGGCATCGATGCGATTCGGATTCCATATCTCCATCGCCGGCGGGTTTTCGAAGGTGGTTGAACGAGCCCAGGTCAGGGGTTGTGAAACCATCCAGTTCTTCTCACGAAACCCGAGGGGATGGAGGTATTCCAGCTTAAATAAAAAGGAGGCAGAAGAATTTCGGGTCGCGGCGGAATCGTCTAACCTTTTCCCTGTCTTTCTACACATGCCCTATCTCCCCAATATTGCTTCCTCAAAGTCAAAGTTTTACAAGCGGTCCATCCAATCCATCGCCATAGACCTTCAAAGAGCGGAACAATTAGGAGCACATTACTTGATCATCCACATCGGTCACCGGATGGAATCCTCAGAAGACGAAGCCATCGAGGCTGTTTCTCAAGGAATCAATCAAGCCTTTGAAAAAGTAAAAAATTCCGTCACCCTTCTCATGGAGAACACAGCAGGACAGGGAACAGAGATTGGCTCTAACTTCGATCAGATCAAAAAAATTATCGAAGGGGTCGACGAAAATGGGAGACTGGGGGTCTGTCTCGACACCGCCCACACGTTTGAGGCGGGCTACGATCTCTCTGATAAAGACGACATCGACAGAACCCTTGAAAAATTCGATCAAACAGTCGGTTTGAAACGACTCCATCTGCTTCATCTCAATGATTCAAAGACTCCTCTCGGATCGAGGAAAGATCGACATTGGCATATTGGGGAAGGATATATTGGGCTGGAAGGGTTCCGGAATCTGATCAATCATCCTCTTTTAAAACACCTCCCCGGGATTATGGAGACTCCGAGAAAGGATACCGTCGAAGACCTGAAAAACATGAAGGTGATCCGGAGTCTCGTTGCCCCCTGACCCCCTGCCTGCCCCGGCAGGCTGGAGCGGGCAGCTTCTCGTTCAGCTGAGCGACCCGACTGAACCTGAACAGAGCCTCCAGGGAAAACGGAACAGACAGGCGGGTGAGAAAGCTTTAGACCTGCCTGCGCGAAGCCGCTTCGGCGAAGGCAGGGCGGAAACCTCTTATTGCTAACCTTTGGGGCTCCAACTCCATGAAAACGTTCTATTCATGAGAAAGGCGAACCACGTATAACTTAAAACGACCGCATTCTAAAGCTGAGGAACCTGACTGCCTGTTCCACTGGAAATTCTCCCTCCTCATCATTGCGACACAGTCTCGTCGGGGAGAGGGAGGGGGTGAGGGGGATTGAAATGGAGATGGAAATCATCGATTCTCATACCCATTGGGGACCCTCTGTGAGCATGGGTACAGAGGTGACCACTGAGGACCTCCTGCAGCAGGCGGAGCACAGCGGTGTGAGTCGAATCGTTATCTTTCCATTTCCTTCGATGGCGTTAGCAGACGAAAAAATTAACGAGAGACTTCTTGGAGAGGCCGACAGAATCAAAAAATTCATTCCTTATTACTACATCCCTGAAACGATGAAGCCCATCCCCAAGGAAAAGGGATTTTACGGCGGCAAGTGGCATTGGATGCGCGGGATTCAGGATTCTTCATCGAACTACGAGGCCTTGAAAGATCCCAAATTGGAGGAATTTATAGAGGCATCTGAAAAAATCGATCTTCCCATTGTCTTTGAGGAGGAGCTCGCTTTCACGGAGGCTTTTGTCAGGAAGACAAAAAGTTTAAAGATCATCATCCCTCACCTGGGAATGCTGGGGGGGAATCCAATCGACTTCCTCCGCTCCTTCAAATCAACCGAAAATGTCTATTTCGATACGGCCCTGGCCAGCCCGGACGCGGTCATGAGGTTTATAGAAAAGATCGGACACGGGAGGATCCTCTTCGGCTCTGATATTCCTTTTGGGACGATGAAGCGGGAGCTCGAGAAAGTTCTCTCTTTGCCGATTGAAGATGCTAAGAAGGAATCGATCCTTTCTAAGAATCTGAAAAGGCTGATCGGATTGAAACAAATCGTATAACGCTCTTGCATAAACCGAGCGCCCCCCTTTATATGAATCGATATGCTTCTCATCTACCCTCCTGTTGCCAAACCTTGTGAGCCTCCCGCGGGCATAGCAAGACTCTGCGCTGCCCTCAATCACTGCGGAATAAAATACACTGCTCTGGACGCAAACTTAGAAGGTCTCCTCAGCCTTCTGAAAACTCCACCCGTTACATCGGATACCTGGACGAAGCGGGCATCCCGCCATTTTTCCAGACATCTCGCCTCATTGAATGGTTGGGATGCTTACAAGGATGACGGCCGTTATCGCCGTGCGATAAAGGATCTGAACCGACTCCTTGAGATGGCGGCCCGTCCCAATCGCGTACGTCTGGGCCTGGCGAATTACGAACACGAAGAACTTTCCCCGGCGAGAAGCGCAGATCTTGTCAGAGCCGCAGAAAATCCGGAAGACAATCCTTTCTATCCCTATTTTAGAAAGCGGCTCGCGGACCTTCTGGAAAATGAGCAACCTGCCATGATCGGATTTTCACTCAATTATTTAAGCCAGGCATTGTGTACGTTCGCAATGGTTGGTTTTCTCAGGCGGGAGTGGCCGGGGACAGAATTAGTTTTGGGAGGAGGGCTCGTTACTTCATGGATGAGAAGGCCTCGTTGGAAAAATCCTTTTAACGGCCTGGTGGATCATCTTGTGGCCGGGGCAGGAGAAGCCCCTCTACTTTCACTCATCAACAGACAGCACGGAAATCATCATTTCAGGCCGGATTACGATTCTTTACCCGTAAAAGATTATTTTGCCCCCGGGCCGATTCTACCCTACAGTTCTTCTACCGGATGCTACTGGAATAGATGTTCGTTCTGC
>Ga0315282_10011027_pt1 | contig 14065 bp, 6 predicted proteins | sample YL17G07_20_MG_FD_203693 | JGI IMG/M metagenome (GOLD analysis project Ga0315282, IMG submission 203693) | Sediment microbial communities from Yellowstone Lake, YNP, Wyoming, USA - YL17G07_20 | ecosystem: Environmental > Aquatic > Freshwater > Lake > Sediment | place: USA: Wyoming | collected... | reverse complement strand
AGGGCCAGCACGGGGCAGGCGAGCCGCCTGCCGCACCGGCCTCGTGGGTGCGGCGCCATGGGGTGCCGACCGCGGCGCGGACAGGCCGAGTCAACCTGTCCTACCGCCGGCCCGGGCGGGCGCCGGGTCGGCGGCGATCTCGAAGGCGCCGGTCACGCACCCGCTGGGCGAGCCCCCGGGGATCGGCTGGCCGCCCCCGACTGCCACTGTGAAGTGGCCGGGCTCGATCATCGGCTCGCCGTCGTCGTGGTAGCACACCATCTGGGAGGGTTGCAGCACGAAGCGCACCGTGGTCTCCGCGCCAGGCTCGAGATGGATTCGCCGGAAGCCTTCGAGCCGGCGGATCGGGACCGGCACCGAGGCCGCCTCGTCGGTGACATAGAGCTGGACGACCTCGTCCCCCGCCACCGGCCCCACATTGCGCACCGTTGCGGAGACCTCCACGCTCTCGCCGGCGCCGATCGCGGTGGGGGTCACCCGCAGGTCCGCGTACTCGAAGCGGGTGTAGCTGAGGCCGAAGCCGAACGGGAAGAGGGGTTCGCCGCGGCAGAAGCGATACGTCCGGTCGGTCATGTCGTAGCTCTCGAAGGGCGGAAGCTGCGCAACGGACTCGTAGACCGTCACCGGCAAGCGGCCGGCCGGGTTGACGTCGCCGAAGAGGACCTCGGCCAGAGCCGTGCCGGCCTCCTCGCCGCCGTACCAGGTCGCGAGGATCGCGTCCACATGCTCCTTCGCCCACCCCACGGCAACTGCACTCCCGCTCAGCAGCACCAGGACCGTCGGCTTCCCGAGGGAGGTCACCTCGCGGAGCAGCCGCTCCTGAACCTCCGGGAGACCCAGCTCCCGACGGTCGCCGGACTTGTCAATGAGGTTCACCTCACCCTCTTCACCCTCCAGGCAGGCAGACAGGCCGAGGGCCAGGATCACCACGTCGGCCCGCGACGCTACCTCCACCGCCTCGGCCAGGCCGCCCTCGAGGTCCTGGATCAGGCCGCAGCCTGCCGCGTGGGTGACTGCCACGGCGGAGCCGACGCGCGCACGAATGCCCTGTCGCGGAGTGACCGCCAGTGAGGGCGTGCCGTTGTAGTTGCCGAGCAGCACTTCCACGTCATCAGCGTTGGGGCCGATGACCGCCAGCGGGCGCAGGCCGGGGCTGAGGGGCAGCAGGCCGCGGTCGTTCTTCAGCAGCACAATGGACTGGCGCGCGGCCTCCAGCGCTAGCTCGCGGTGGGCCGCGCAGTCGTTGACCGACAGCGGGATCTGCGCGTACGGCACCATCTCGGGCGGGTCGAACATCCCCAGGCGGAAACGCGCCTCGAACAGCCGCTGCAGCGCGCGGTCAAGGTCGGTCTCAGCAATGAGGCCGTTCCTCACGGCGATGGTCAGCGTGCTGTAGGTGCAGCCGCAGTTCAGGTCGCATCCGCCCTTGACGGCGAGCGCTGCCGCGGCGTCGGCCGTCTCGACGAGGTGGTGGCCACTAGAGATGTCATCAATGGCGCCGCAGTCGGAGACGACGCACCCGGTGAAGCCCCACTCGCCACGCAGGATGTCCTGCAGCAGCGTCTGGCTCGCGCTGCAGACCTCGCCGTTGACGCGGTTGTAGGCCGACATGATCGAGGCGGCGTGGGCCTCCTCCACGCAGGCCTGGAAGGCGGGCAGATAGGTCTCGCGGAGATCGCGTCCGCTTACGTGGGCATCGAAGCCGTGGCGGTCCTGCTCGGGGCCGCTGTGGACGGCGAAGTGCTTGGGGGTGGCGACCAGCTTCAGGTACCGGTCGTGCTCGCCCTGCAGGCCCCGCACGAAGGCGACGCCCATGCGAGCCGTCAGGTACGGGTCCTCACCGTAGGTCTCCTGACCGCGGCCCCACCGCGGATCGCGGAAGATGTTGATGTTGGGCGACCAGAAGGTGAGGCCGTAGTACCACTCCGAGGCACCATCGGGGCCGAGGGCGGCGTGGTGCTTCGCCCGGGCCTCGTCGCTGATGGCGACGGCCACGCGGTGCATCAGCTCGACGTTCCAGGTAGCGGCCAGGCCGATCGCCTGCGGGAACACGGTGGCGATGCCGGCCCGGCCGACGCCGTGCAGGCACTCGTTCCACCAGTTGTAGGCCGGCACGCCGAGCCGCTCGATCGCAGGGGCCTCGTGCACCATCTGGCCGACCTTCTCTTCGAGGGTCATGCGCGAGATCAGGTCGGCGGCGCGCGCCTCGGGCGAGAGCGAGGGGTTCTGGTACGGCGCGAGGGCGTCGTCGGAGGGCATGGGGGTGCTCCCTTGGCTCGCGGTGGGTGCGCGGGGCGGTTTGGCCTCGGCCGGTGGCGAGACCTTCCAGCCGCGGCGGCGCACCCCGGGCCATCGCCCCCTCCCCGGGCTCTCTACGAGGCCCGGCAGTCCTGACGCCGCGGCTCTGGCCGTTCCGCGTGGCCGCGACAGTCCCTGGCGCGGCCCACTGTGGGCGCACGCGACCCATCGTGCGCCCACCTTCCGTCAGGGCAGCGGCGTCCCTCTTGTCGGGCCGTGCTGTGGCTGCGCGGCGGTGCCGTCTCCGAAGGCCATCCACCGCCCCCATCACTTCCGCACCCGGCCCTCAGCAATGCACTAGGGCTGCCTGCGGGACAGACAATCCTGTCTGTCCCTCCGTCCTCTTGGTCCCCTCCGTCCCAGGCCCGACCTCGGTCGGGCCGCGGTGGACGCGTAGGCGCTATCGCAGGGAACACCAACCGGGTAGGGGAACCACGCGCTCGCGAGCGAGCGACGAACCTGGACGTGAGCAGCGGTCCAGGGGCGTCTCGTGTCTGAGCTAGCATCAGCGGAGGCAGGTCATGCAGGCGACCGACGTGCAGTCCGGGCAGGACGACGGCCAGAGGCGTCCCGTGCTCGAGTTCCTCAGTCCGGGGCTCCTGCAGAGGATCCTCGACGACGCGCACATGCTGCTTGAGACGCGCGGCGTCACCACACGGCTCGCTGCGGCCCTCGACCTGGCTGCCGACCACGGACTCACGGTGGACCGCGAACGCGGTCAGGTGCGCATGAGCGAGGAGACGGTGCGCCGCTGTGTGGCGTCAGCCCCGAGCCGCATCGAGCTCTGCGACCGATCGGGTGCGCCAGCGATGGTCCTCGCCGGCGTGCGCCCTCACTTCAACCCCGGTTCGGCGGCGATCTCCATCCTGGATGCGGGCGCGACTCACCCCCGGAAGCCTCTGCTGGCCGACTGCGTTCGGCTCGCCCGGGTAACAGCCGACCTGCCGCACCTGGCCGCGCAGGCGACCGGGCTCGTCCCCACCGATGTGCCCCGGGAGCATGCTGACTGGACCCGGCTGCTCGTCGCGCTGCTCTACTGCGAGAAGCCAGTCGTGACCGGCACCTTCCGGCATGGCTCGCTGGCGGTGATGCGGGAGCTGGTCCTGGCCGTCCGCGGCACCGAGGCCGCAGCACGGGAACGGCCCCTCGCCCTGGTGGACTGCTGCCCGTCGCCGCCGCTGCGGTGGGGCGAGCACATCCTGCAGGATGTACTGGACGCCGCGCGCTGGGGCATCCCGGTTGAGTTCGTGTCCATGCCGGCTCTGGGGAGCGTCGGGCCGGTGACGATGGCCGGAAGCCTGATCCAGCACACCGCCGAGACCCTCTCCGGGGTCGTCTTCTCTCAGCTTGCCGCTCCTGGAGCGCCGGTGATCTATGGCGGCTCGCCGTCGCTCTTCGACATGCGCCACGGCACGACCCCGATGGGCGCGATCGAGTCAGTCATGGTGATGTGTGCTCACGCGCAGATCGGGCGGCACCTCGGGCTGCCGACGCACGCCTACCTGGGCCTTTCGGACTCCAAGCTCGTGGATGCTCAGGCCGGGGCCGAGACGAGCCTCGGCGCCATGCTCGGGGCGCTCGCCGGTGTCAACAACATGTCGGGGCCGGGGATGCTCGAGCTGGAGAGCTGCTTCAGCCTGGAGAAGCTAGTCATTGACAACGACCTCTGCGGCATCGCCCTTCGTGCGGCCGCAGGCATTGCCGGGGATGGGGACCAGGTGCCTTCCGGCGCGGTCTTCGATGAACTCCTCGCCGAGGGGCACCTGCTCGCGAGCGAGCACACGCTGCGCCACTACCGGGAGCACTTCCGCCCGGAGACGCTCGACCGGGACCGGCGGGAGAACTGGGCAGAACGGGGCAGCCTGGACACCGCGGCGTGCGCCGCGGCCCGAGTCGAGGAGATCCTGGCGAGTAGCTCCCTTGGCTTGCCTGAGCCCGAGGTCTGCCGCGAGCTGCTCCGCATCGGCCGAGCCGCGTGCGGCGAGCTCCCCCTCCCGGAGCTTCCGGGCGTCCCCTAGCCTGCAACCCTCAGAACTCGCACACCACGCGCAGACGGCCGCGGGGCGCAGGGATGCTCACCGTGTCGCCCTGTGTCATGCTGAGCGAAGCGAAGCATCTCGGTCGTTGCCGGAGACGGAGAGACCCTTCGCTACGCTCAGGGTGACACCGGGCTGCCCTCAGTACTCGCACACCACGCGCAGATGGCCGCGGGGCGCCGGGATGCTCACCGTGTCGCCCTCGGGTGTCGCGGCCTTGCCGTTCACCGTCACCCGCCGCGGCGTGAGACGCTCCGGGTGACGGACCACCACGTTCAGCGTCTCGGGCGGCTCCCGGTCGGGGGGCTCGATCTCCACGGTGATGCGACGGCCGGTCGCCTGCGTGCGAAGCGCGAGGCGCCCGAAGTACGTCGGCGCGTCACTCACCACGATCCGCTCGCCCGGGGCAAACCAACGCCGCGGGCAGCCGCGCAGCAGCCAGAGCACGCCGGGCTCCTGCTCATCCACCACCATGCGCCGGATCATCTCGATCATGCGGCCGTTGCCCGAGGCGTTGGGCTGGAACGGCGCGTAGTTCCCATTGCGAACGTCAATGCGCTCGCAGGTCTCGTACGTATCGTGGGTGAGGCCGTAGTAGAGGTTGGAATAGAAGACCAGCAGGGCCTTCTCGATCTCCCCGCGCGCGAGGTAGTTCGCGAAGTACCCCCGCTCGGTCTGGTTCACATACCAGAACGGGTGCGAGGGGTCGGGGTCCATGTGCCCCGACAGCCCCGCCAGGACGCCCCACTTGCGCTCCACGTACTGCACCATCGGCACGAAGCGGGGATCAGTGGGCGCGAGAAGACCGGTGGCGAACATGGGCTGCGGCCCATCCGCCCACCAGACGCCGCCGCGGACACCCTCCTGGTAGTACAGATTGTTCGGGATGAACAGCAGCCCGGTCTCGGGGTCAGTGAACTGGGCGCGGCGGGTGACCTCGAGGATGCAGCGCCGGTACTCGTCCGCCTCGCGGGTGAGCTGCCCCGCCTCGGGGAGACCCGCCTCGCGGAAGGCCGCGGCCATCTCCGACATGCCCTTCCAGGTGAAGTTGTCCGTGAAGCCGAAGTGGTAGCGCCAGCCCTCCCAGTCGTGCACTCGCCCCTTGGGCAGTAGCCCGTAGTACTCCACCTTGGTGCCGTCGTCGTAGCGCAGCCGTGTGCGCGCGCGCTCGCGCTGGATCCACTCCCAGGCCGCGAGGATGCTCGGCCGGTTGGCCCGCAGCCACTCGGCGTCGCGGCCGTACCGGTAGTGCTCGGCCATCGCCCACAGGACGGCGCCCGTCTCGCACATCCAGTACAGGGAGCTGCCGACGTAGACGCCCTGCGTCAAGAGGACATCGCCCTCGGGCGAGCGGGTCTCGGCGTGGTCCCCTACGCCCACCTGCCGATCGGTGAAGAAGCGAAGTGAGCGCTCGAGCTCGCGGCCGTAGCCTACCGAGGCGAGGGGCACGGCCATGTGCGCGAACTCCCAGGGCCAGACCATCGCCAGGAAGGGCGTCTGGTAGGGCTCATCCCACGGGCGGTCGGGGTTGCGGCTGATGTTGCCGAGGCAGGACAGGATCAGCGCCCGGTAGATGTCGTTGATCCGCGCGTCGGGTGTGGTCAGCTTCATCGCGGGCGCCAGGCCCCGGTCCCAGTAGGCCTCGGCCCGCGACAGCGCGGAGTCGAAGGCCACCGAGGCCATCCGCGCGCGCTCCTCGGCCGGGAACAGCTCCGAGGTGCTCGGAAGCACGAAGTCAATGGCACGCGTCTCCGCAGGCTGTAGCTGGAGGCGAAAGCGCAGGCAGTTGGTCAGCTTCGCCGGCTGCCCGGGGGCCTCGGGACCGTTGTCCACTTCGGCCTCTAGCGACGCGGGTGCCGGCCCGTCGGCGCGGTAGCTCAGCACCACGCGGTCGCCCAGCAGCAGCGCGTCCCCGTCAGCGGAGAGCCCGAGCGGCGGCGTCTGCCAGCGCGAGACGGAGGCCGTGAAGGCCTCGTAGTTCGTGTTCTGGCTGCCGCCCATGCGCCCCACCAGAAGAGCGAGCGCGGTGTCCTGCGGCGCGTCGCCGGTGTTCGTCACCGTCATCCGCACGACCACATACTGCGTCTCGCGGCCGGTGGTGGTCTCCTCGTCGGACGGCAGCAGGCAGAAGGCTGTCTGGCGGAGCAGCAGCGGGCCCGATCGCCACTCGCTCTCCAGGATCGGGCGGTAGCCTCCGTCCAGCCGGCGCGTCACCTCGACCATGTCGGGCAGGCGCGCGGGGTCGCCCAGGGCGAAACCGAACCCCAGTGCGTCGTTCGCGCGACCAAGAGCGAGGGAGAGGTCCGGCTGCGCGAAGACCACATTGGGGTGGAAGCGCGCCTGGAGGGGAAGGCGCTTGGTGAACGGGGGCGGCAGGCCCGCGAGGTCATCCCACCCCACCTCGCGATGCTCCTGCGCCACACGCTCGAGGGATAGCTCGGTCTTGAGCCGCTCCAGCGCCTGCTGGCGCGCCACGCGGGACTCGAGGTCGGCGCCAACGGCGCGAGCGGCAGCAGCGAAGTCGGCGGGCTCTACGGTCGTGGTGAGCTGGAACTCGTCTATCGCCGCATCCGCCTGGAGACCATCCGTCTGTCCCTGCGAGGTTCCCGGCAGATAGCCGATGCAGAAGGCCTGCTGCCGGCTGGGGAGGTCGCGCTCATAGCCGCTGATACCACGCCGCTCACCGTCCACGTATAGCGCGCGGGCATGCAGGTCCTGGTCCCAGCAGGCCATGAGGTGATGCCATTCGCCGGCGTGCCAGGTGATGGGCGCCGTGATCGCGTCGAAGCCCGCGTCATTGGAGAGGTAGATGAAGGCCGTCGTCCCGTTACCCCAGAACCCGAGCGCCGTGCGATTGTTCTGACCGGGGTCGTTGTCCACCACCCAGAAGAGCCGGTCGCCGGTCGTGGTCGCGCTGTCCCAGTTGGGCTGGACCCACAGGGCCACGGTGCCGCGCCGCGGGTCGTAGTTCCCGGCGGTCGGGTAGGTGAGCTTGGCGCCCGGCGCGAGCAGCGCCGCCTGGCCGGAATGGCCCGGGACAAGACGGACGCCCTCGGCGATCACGGGCGCCTCGCCGCGAGCCGTCGCCAGCGATCCGTCAAAGGTGATCGTGCACGGGGCCTCGGCCGGCGCTTGGGCGCGGGCACAGCCCAGCGCGAGGACCGCGGGTAGGAAGTGGGACGGGGACATGGTCACCGGTCCTTTGGCTGTTGCCGCGGCCGCGTTGGCCGGCGAGGGGCAGGCACGGCGACACGCGGAGCAGAGGCATGGCGGGCTGGAAGCCGATGCTGACTCCCAAACGGTTCCGGCTGTCCCGGAGGGGCCGAATGCGAGGCGGAGGGCTGCCCTCCGCCGAGCATCCGGCCCGCCGTCTCCGCTGGAGGGGTCGAGTGCGAAGCACCCGGCCCACCTCCGTAAGTGCGCCCGATGGGGCCCCTGGCGCCGCCCTGCGGCGACTGCCCCCTGCGGCGCCTCCTCCGGACCGGCCGCGTTCATGAGTCACCATTGGGCTGGAAGCCCGCCCCACGCGGAGGGACGGGCAGCAATGCCCGTCCTACGCGGACCAGGGACGGCTACAGCTTGATCGGTAGCTCGCGCACGCGCACGCCGGTCGCGTCGAAGACCGCATTGGCGATGGCCGGAGCGATCGCGATGAGGGGCGTCTCGCCGCCACCCGCCGGCTCAATGTCGGGCCGGTTCATCAGGTGGATGTCCAGCTCGGGAACGTCCTCGAAGCGGGGCACCAGGTACTGGGCGAAGCTGGCGTTGAGGATCTTGCCGTCCTCGAAGAGCATCTCCTCCCGCAGGGCGGCGCCGAGACCCATGATGATGCACCCGTGCACCTGGGAGTGGAGGTTGTCCGGGTTCAGAATGGTGCCGCACTCGAAAGCCTCGCACACGTGCCGCACCTTGATCGTCTTGGCAGCCCGGTCCACGGCCACCTCGGCACACGCCGCCACGTAGGAGGCCTTCTCGGTGCCGCAGGCGAGGCCGACCCCCACATTGGCCTCCTTGGCCGTATAGCGGCGCTCCCAGCCGAAGCGCTCGGTTGCGGTCTGCAGCACGGCGCGCAGCCGGGCGTCCTGCAGCTGGGCGAGACGGAAGGCGAGGGGCTCGGCGCCAGCGGCCGCCGCCAGCTCGTCCATGAACGCCTCGCGGGCGAAGTTGTTGGCGGTGGCGGCGAGGGCCCGGTATGAGCCCTGGAGCAGCGGCGAGTCGGAGCCGCGGGTCTCTGCGCGGGCGTGCGGTATCGCGTAGGGTGTGTTGAGCGCCGCCCCGCCGGAGTTGGTGTTGACGAAGTCCCAGGCGACGATGGCGCCGTTCGCCTCTAGACCGGCCTGGATCTCGATCAGGGCCGCCGGGCGGTGATAGGCCCAGGTGAACTCCTCTTCGCGCGTCCACTGGATGCGGACCGGCCGGCCGACAGCCTTGGCGAGGCGTGCCGCCTCCTGGGCGGCGAGGTCGCCGCTCTTCATGCCGAAGCCACCGCCGGTATCCGGCACGATCACCCGGACGCGGTCGGGCGGGACGCCGAAGGCCTCCGCCAGTTGGGATCGCACCTGGAACGGCCCGCGGGAGCCGACCCACACCGTCAGCTTGCCGTCCGCCCAGTCCGCGACGGCCGGCCCCGGCTCCATGGGGGCGTGCTGGATGTAGGCGGTGTGGTACTCGGCGCGGAGGGTCTGGGCCGCCGAGGTGAGGGCCTCCGCCACCGAGGCGTCGGCGGCCGACTGGTCGGTGGAGGCGTGCTGGCGGAGATGGTCCCACAGGTTCGCATTGGAGGGCTGAGGCGTCGCCTCCCACGTGGCGGACTTCGCGAGGACCGCCACGGCGCGAGCCGCCTGGTACGACGTGGGGGCGACGCAGCCCACGAACTCGCCATCGCGGACGACCGTGACGCCGTCCATGGCCTGCGCGCCGGCGAGGTCTATTCCGGTCAGCGTCGCACCGAACGACGACGGCCGCAGCACCTTGCCGTAGAGCATCTGCGGCCGGGTCACGTCGGAGGCGTAGAGGTGGGCCCCCGTCACGAGGTCGCGCGCATTGGGCCGCTGGACAGGCGTGCCCAGTACCTCCCAGCGCTCCACGGGCGTGAGAGCCACATCGTCCGGCACCGATCGTTGGAGGGCCTCGCCCACGTGTCCGGCCCGCGCCAGCTCGCCATACGTGAGGTGCCGCTGCGTCGCCGGGTGGGTGATGGCGCCACCGGCCACCGTGAGGGCGGCCTTGTCTACCTGCCACTCGTTGGCGGCTAGCGCGGCCAGGGCCTCGCGGGCCGCGGCGCACGCCTTGCGCACCGGCGGGATCGTGCCGGGGGTCGTCCGGCTGCCGGCGGTCACGCCGTCGTCGGGCACCAGGTCGGTGTCGCCCATCACCAGCCGGATCGTGCCCCCGGCGACCCGCAGCTCCTCGGCCGCGGCCTGAGTGATCTCAGTCCGGGCGCCCTGCCCTAGCTCGACCTTGCCGGTCATGACCGTGATGGTGCCGTCCTCGCCAATGTGCACGCGGGCCGCAATGGGCATGGCCCCACCCTCCCGCCCCCCCCGCTGCGCAGCGACCGGGCCGCCCCCGACCGTGACCAGGATGCCGGCACCCAGTACCTGCAGGAAGGTCCGCCGGCTGACGTGTGGGTCCGCCGATCCGCAGTCCTCCCACGGTTCGTCGTCCGGATCAGAGGGGAGTCCCTGGCGAATGTCGCTGCTCATGGGGTGCCTCCCTCCGCCGCCCGATCAGCGTGCTGGTCCCGGCCCAGCGTGTCCGCAGCGGCAGGATTGCCTCCCGAGCCGGCTGGGGCGTTCCCGGGTTGACGTGCCCACGGCACGGCGGCGGCCTTCCGCACGGCAGCCAGGATCGCTGGGTACGTGCAGCAGCGGCAGACGTTCCCGTTCAGGGCCTCGATGATCTGCGCGTCGGTGGGACGCGGGTTCTCCTTCAGGAGGGCGGCGGCGGTGAGGATCATCCCTGGAGCGCAGTAGCCACACTGCAGCACGCCGTCCTCGGCGAAGCCTTCCTGGAGAGGGTGCAGGCGGTCGCCCTCCGCCAGACCCTCGATGGTCGTGATCGCCTTGCCGTCAGCATCGGCGGCAGGGGTCTGGCACGACCGCACCGGCCTCCCGTCCATGAGCACCGTGCAGGCGCCGCACAGCCCTTCACCGCAGCCGTACTTGGTGCCTGTGAGGCCGAGGTCTTCGCGGAGCACGTCCAGGAGCGGACGGTCGGCCTCGGTCTCCACGGTTCGTCGCTTGCCATTGACCGTGAGCTTGACCGTGACGGCCATGACCAACCTCCTGTGTGCGACGCTGCCGCTACGGGGGGCCACGCGGGATGGCCCCATGACCGACGGCGTGCGCGACCCTACTCGGTCCTGATCCGGAAGCTCAGTGCCTCGATCTGCTGATCCACGGAGCCGTCGTAGGGGTCATCGCTGCCGCGGTGAGCGGCGGTGAAGATGCGCCCGTCCGGCAGCTCGAGGCTGGACGGGTAGTAGGGCGTGCCGAAGCCGAGGTCCTGCCACGTCGCGCCACCGTCGGTGGTGGCGGAGACGTTACTGGTCGCGATGTGCAGCGCGACGCCCTCGCGGGTGCAGAGCACGTCCGGCATGCCGCTGTGCGGGAAGGGAGCCTGAGCCCGGCTGACCACCTCGTACCCGTCGCCGCGCGGCTCCAGAACCACCTGCCACCCGTTCGGGACGTTGGTGCGGCAGATGAGCAGCAGGCGCCCGTCGGGAAGCTCCGCGAGGTCGCTCTCCTCGGTGGGCGAGACCCCATCGGCCTGGGACAGCACCACCTGCGGCTCGGACCACGTGGCGCCGCCGTCGCGCGACCACCAAAGGGCCGCCTCGATGTGGGCCAGGCCCTGCTGGAAGGTCTGCACCTCGTCGGTGAACCGAATGAAGCCGCCGATGGCGACAAGGCGCCCATCACGGAGCTGTCGGATGCGCTTGGGGAGGGCGATCCCCTGCGCTAGATCGGTCAGCAGGATGGCGGGCCCCCAGGTCAGGCCGCCGTCGCCGGATCGCTGGAGGTACCCGGTCTGAGGAACGTCCCAGAAGGGCAGGTACATCCCCCAGACAGCGCGGAGGACGCCGCCGTCGCGCGGGGCGCAGTAGCCGCTCATGATGCCGTTCATCGGCGTGCAGAACGGCTCCGCGCCGATCTCAGCCCAGGTGCTCCCGCTGTCCCGCGACTCGAGGGTGATGATCTGCTGCACCGTCCCGGTCATGTCGTAGCCCACCGACAGCCCCGCCGGCGGCCAGCCGAGGGCCTCGCGCACATCCCGGCGGGCCATCGGGCGCCCGGTCAGCGGCCCGGTGGCCTGGTGGAAGGCCAGCCGCAGAGCCCCTTCGGCCGTCATCCAGGCACTCACCCAGCAGGTGTAGCCGGGCGTCTGCGGGGAGTGGTACACCACGTGGCGCTCGACATCGGTCGCTGTTACGGTCATAGGTGCTCCCTGGACGCTCGCGGCCACCATGGCCAGGAGGGCGAGGCAGGGAGGGGCGAGGTTGCCCTTGGGCATGGTGCGACGGTGCCTCCTGGGTGGCCGGGTGGTGCCTCCTTCCCGCTTCGGTCGGCCCTTCCTCCCGTGGCACCCAGCGAGGTTGGGGCGGACGCGGCCACGAACACCGTCGGCGTCGTGGTGCGGTCGCTTCGAGTAGGGCGGGAGGTTTGAGCTATGCTGTCTCTGCCGCTGGACGGCCGCTGGGAGGTTCGCCCTGAGGGGCTGGACTGCATCGGGGAGCGCGGCTGTGCGGACGTGGCGGCCAAGGTAGAGGGCTGGTTGCCCGCGGAGGTCCCCGGGGAGGTTCACCTCGACCTGATCCGCGCGGGCCAGATGCCCGAGCCATCGGTGGGCACCAACGCCCCGCAGTGCCGCTGGCCGGAGACCAAGTCGTGGTGGTACCGGACTTCGTTCGAGGCGGATGCGGAGCTGCTCGCCAGCGAGCGGCAGCAGTTGGTCTTCGAGGGCCTGGACCTCTATACGCAGGTCTTCCTCAACGGCCGCCTGGTGGGCGAGGCGGCCAACGCCTTCGTCCCGGCCGTCCTCGATGCGAAGCCGTTCCTGGCAAAGGGGCGCAACGAGCTCGTGCTGCGTCTGACCGCCGGCAGCGAACTCGCCGAGGACGACACGCCCCCGGGCCAGGGCCAACCGGAGCGCCGGCCGTCGGCCGCGGCCGATGGCAGCATCCCAAACCCGGCACGCGAGGGTGACCCATACGGCCATCGCATGTGGGCGGGCCGGAAGTGGCTGCGCAAGCCGCAGTTCAGCTACGGCTGGGACTGGGTGGATGCGCTCCCCAACATCGGCATCTGGCGTGGGGTGCGCCTCGAAGGGCACAGCCACGCGGTCCTGGACGACCTGCGCCTCGACACGGTTGTGCACGGCTCGCAGGTCTATCTGGAGCTGGAGGCGATCGTCGAGAACCTGCACCCCTGGAGCGACCGGCAGTGCGCCCTGTCCCTGGAGGTGCGCGGGCCGGATGGCGGCGCCGTGCTGACGCGCCGCTACGAGCTTGGGGCGCAGCCCGGGCGGACACCGGTGCGAGACCTCCTGGAGGTGCCCGACCCGCAGTTGTGGTGGCCCAACGGCATGGGCGCGCAGCCGCTGTATACGGTGCAGGCGCGCCTGGCCGCCGGCGACGGCCAAGTCTGCGACGAGCGGGGGATGAGGATCGGCCTGCGGACCATCGAGCTAGACCGGTCGCCGCTCAGTGAGGGGTCCCGCTTCGTCTTCCGGGTGAACGGGCAGGAGGTGTTCTGCCGCGGCGGCAACATCGGGCCCCAGGACATGATCCTGGCCCGGGTCTCTGACGTGAAGTACGAGGCCCTGGTGGCCGAGGCCCGCAACGCCCACATGAACATGATCCGCATCAACGGGTGCTCCGTCTTCGAGAGGCCGGCGTTCTACGAGGCCTGCGACCGAATGGGGATCATGGTCTGGCATGACTTCATGCTGACCTGCACCACGTACCCGGAGGAGCGCGCGGCCTTCACCACGGCGGTCTGTGCCGAGGTTGAGGCCGCCGTGCGGATGCTGCGGCACCACCCCAGCATCGCGCTCTGGTGCGGAAACAACGAGTGTACGTGGGGCTTCGCGGAGGGGTGGAACCCCGACAGGACCCAGCCGCTCGAACTGGGCGGGGAGGGCCTCTACAACCGGCACTTCCCGGACATCTGCCGCCGGGTGGACCCGCACCGGCCGTACTGGCCGGGGAGTCCATGCGGCGGCGACAGCCCCGGCGACGAGCTGGCGGGCGACTGCCACTGGTGGCAGCCGTTCTTCATGAGCCCTGAGATGCAGCGGCGGATCAGGCACGAGACGTTCGACGAGTGCCGCGCGCGCTTCGTGAGCGAGTACGGGGTGATCGGCCCGTGCCACCCGGACTCGATCGAGGAGTACCTGGCTCTCGAAGATCGGCGACCGGGCAGCAGCGCCTGGCGCGTGCACACCAACAGCTTCGAGCAGGCGACGGTGCCGGCGGCGATCCGCTTCCACTACGCCGACCCGGAGACGCTGAGCGTGCCGGAGTACGTGGCGTATGGCCAGATGTTCCAGGCGCTCATCCACGGGCACGCGATGGAGGCCTTGCGCTTCCGCAAGCAGGACCCGGTGGATGACTGCCAGGGGGCCCTCATCTGGTCCTACTCGGACTGCTGGGGCGAGACCGGCTGGTCCATCCTGGACTACTACCTGCGGCGCAAGGCCAGCTACTACTGGTTCCGTCGCGCGTGCGC
>Ga0315282_10011025_pt1 | contig 14067 bp, 13 predicted proteins | sample YL17G07_20_MG_FD_203693 | JGI IMG/M metagenome (GOLD analysis project Ga0315282, IMG submission 203693) | Sediment microbial communities from Yellowstone Lake, YNP, Wyoming, USA - YL17G07_20 | ecosystem: Environmental > Aquatic > Freshwater > Lake > Sediment | place: USA: Wyoming | collected... | reverse complement strand
TTCTCTTGCTAGGTCCCCGGGCATAGCACGGGCGGGCCTGCAACCCGCCCTTCTGGGTGGTTCCCAGCTCCACGCCCTATCGAGAGGACCATTGAGGCAACGAGTGGATCGTCAGTATCGCCACCACTATTATGAATCCTGCGACGGCGAGCGGGAAGCCCTCCTCCGCCGCAGCGTAGCCCGCCAAGAGGGTCGAGACTCCAAAGAAAGGCAAGCTTGGCGGCCATCCATCATGAGTTGCCCGCCTGCGGCGTCGGTAGCTGCAGCAGTTCCACGGCGGGCTCACGACCTGCCCCTGCCCATGACCTCCGGCTGTACGAGCGGGTCTCTGACCTCTACCTGCGACCGGCATGGCACGCGGACCTGGCGAGAACGCCACTTGGGCCTATCCGGACATCAGACGATGCCGTTCCCCTATGAGGCCGTGGGTCGAGGGCATCCGCCATCGCGTCATGACTAGCATGTGGGGCGTGGGTCTGCCATGCGTGGTGAGAGCCACAAGGTAGTTGGTGCGAACGTCTTGACAGGGAGCCGCGCTCGCCGCCCATCGTCACCTCGCCACCGTGGACTGGCGAAGCCGTCGGGTGAGGGTCCTGATGATGGCCCGCGCGATCTCGAAGTGACTGGCGAGGAGCGCGTAGAACGGTCCGGACGCCAGGCGGAAGAGCGTCACCTCGCTGATGGCCGTCACCGACGCCGAGACGGGCGCGTCGTCGAGGATGGACATCTCGCCGAACACGTCGCCGGGCTTGAGGGTGGCGATCACCTGCTCACCATGATGCACGGCCACCTCGCCGCTCAGGATGATGTGGAGCGCCTGCCCCGGCTGCCCTTCGATGAGCAACTGCGTCTCCGCGCTCGCTTTCGCCTCTTCAACGATCCCGGCGAGCTGCCAGATGTCCTCCACCTCAAGACCGGAAAAGAGCGGCACCGCCTTCAGTGCCATCACCCGTTCAACCTGCGTCCACATCGGTTCTCCGTTCCCTTCGTGCTGGTGGTCATCCGACCCCCCGTGCCGCAGTTGCCTCACGGCGCTGCGCCAGATCCTCTGAACGAGTTCGCTCGGCGGTGCGCCCGACTCCATGATCGGCACCACCTGCGTGAGGTCGAGCTTCACCGCCGAGGCCGCGCCCACAACCTGGGACCACGCCCACGGGTCCGAAAGCGCCGCCATGACGGCCATGGAAAGCGGGAGGCCGTCCGTCTTCCCTTTGCCCGGCGCAAGCACCGCAAGGACCGCCTGCGCCCGCTCCACTCCGGCGACCTGTTCGAGGAGCTCGCGCCCGGTGCCCTGCTGGAAGGCGTCGCCGTGCCTCGTCTTCGCCACGAGATCCATCATGGGCTGATCGAGATATGCCACGTTGAGCCACACGACGACGGCGTCTTCGACGCTCCCGCGCTCGGAGGCCAGGATGCGGTGCGCGTCGCGGAGGCGGTCGTCGTGCGAGAATGCCCGGAGGATCGTATCGAGGCGCTTGGCTCGTTCGGTCAACTCGTCGAGCACCCGTTCGGCGAGCACCGGTGAGACCCTGCCCGGCAGTCCCTGCCGGACGCGGGTCATCAGGGAGCGACCGATGTGCTGCCTGAGCGCCGGATCGGCGACCCGCAACCCCGCCTCAAGCGCCTTCACCGCCTCCGGATCGCCCACATGGGCCAGCACGGCGGGCAGCGCGTAGCAGATGCGACGATCCTCCGGGAACCTGCTGAAGTAGCGCTGCGCATCGCGGCAGACCTCCCGTTCGAAACCGGCCAGCGTCCGGGCGGTCGCGGTGTACACCGAATGGTCGGTGAGGTAGCCGTACAGCATCGGCCTGAGCGCTTCGTATCTCCCCGTGCCGACGGCGCGGATTGCGGCCACCCGCACGTTCACCGAGCGATCCTTCAGGAGGATCGAAAGCGCGGTTCCAAGTGCGGGGGTATTGCCTGAGCCGATCACCCTCGCCGCAATCCTTCGCTCGCCCTCATCCTCGGAGCGACTGAGCGCCGAGACGATCTGAATGGCACGCTCGCGAAGGGGCTCGTTGCCACCGCGCAAGAATCCCTCGGCCACAGCCGCTCGAACCTGCGCCGCCCGGTCATCCGCAAGTGGTAGGAGGGTCGAGAACACTTCCTCCATCGGCGCGTGCGCGAGAACCTTCACCGCCGCCGCGCGGACCTCGGCAACAGGGTGCGCAAGCCAGGAGGTAACGGAGCGGCGTTCTTCCGGCGTGGCAACCCTCGCCCACCCTTCGAGCGCTGGGGCGATGACCTCCGGCTCGGTGCGGTTGAGAAGCAGAGCAAGCAGCGCCCGTTGGTGCTCGGCCGGCAAACGTTCGAGTAGTTCCAGCGCGGACGACACTTACTCCGGGGTACCGTGCAGGAAGTAGTGCTCGAGGGCGGAGCGGACCAGCGGGTCCTGACCGCTGATGGCCGCGTCGCCGATGCGCGCGTCGATTGCCCGCCAGAGCGTCGCAATGTACGCCGAACGAAGTCGCCAGACGGCCGCCCCCGCGCCGACCATGAGGGCGAGCACGAGCCACGACAGACGCTGGGTGTGTCCCAGGGAACTGCCCGACAGCCAGCCGCCCAGCGCCAGGAGGAGCACCGCGCCAAGCGCCTTCGCCACCGGACGGACCTGACCGTCAATGAGCGCCTTGATCTGTCCGCGGCGGGAAGATTCGATGGGAACGAACTGGAGTTGCATCGCGCTGTTGTGCACGGTGCGGTTAATGAGCTTGTCGCTCGCCTCAAGGATGATCGCCGCGGCGACACTCGGGCTGACGAGGATGCCCGCGGCACCAAGCACAAGCCCCGCCGGGAGGAACCCAAGCGCCGCGACGCTGCCGAACCGCATGATCACCCGACTGGCAAGCACGCCCTGAAGGGAAAGGGCAAGCACGTTCATCGGCACATAGAGCGCACCGTAGAACCGTGCGAGATCCCCCTCCTGAAATGCCGAGGCGACGATGCGCTTCCACTGGTAGTCGGCGAGGGTCGTTCCGATCAGGAGGGCGAAGGTCAGGAGGGCGAGTAGCCGCACCTGTCGGTCACCAAGGAGGATGCGCGTGGATGCCGGCTTCGCTGCCTGCGGCGGCGTCGGACGGATTGTCTTCACGTCCGGCAGAGAGGTGCGGGATACGACCGCTCCTTCGCCCGCGAACAGCACCGCCGCGACGAGCAGGAGTTCGTCGGCGACGCCGAGCGCGGCGATCGCGCTGACAAGCAAGCCGCCGATGATCGCACCGGCGGTGATCCCACTGCCGACGACCGCGAACAGGCGCTTCCCCTGCGTGCTCGTCAGCTTCTCGGTGAGCACCGCCCAGAAGGAGATCACGGTGAGCGCGTTGCCAAGTTCCACAAAACAGTACACCGCGACGTAGTTCGTCGTACGCTGCCAGACGGTGAGCCAACTGACCGCAAGCAGGACGGCGGCACCCGTCGGCAAGTACCACGCGATGTCTTCCTTCGGCCACCGGTCGGCTACGAGGCGGTAGAACCACCCACCCACGAACAGGATGAGCGCGACGATGAGGTACAGTCGCGGCAGCGCACCGAGGTCGGTCCGGCTCAGCAGAAGCGTGTCGGAAGCGGTCTTGGCGACAAGGATTCCCGCGCCCAGCAACGCACCCGCGATCCAAAGCCGGACGACGTACGGTTGCTCCTCCGGTTCGACGGGCCACCACCTCACCACGCCACGTGCCCCCGATCCCACCCCGTCACCGGCTCAGCCCGAGCAGCCAACTCATCGTCCAGTTCACGACGGAGATGACGATTCCACCCTTGAATGCCGCCCAGAAGCCTTCTACGACGAGCACTGGCGCGAGAAGCGGGGTCATCCAGAGGATGAGGGCGTTGATGACGAGGTAGAACAACCCGAGCGTGAGGATGAGCGCGGGAAGGGAGAAGAAGGTGACGATGGGTCTGACAAGGGCGTTCAGCAAACCGAACACCACTCCGACGAGCGCAAGCTGCCACCACGTCCATGGTTCCACCAGGGCGACCCCATCCACAAACCGCGCCGCAGCGTAGATCGACGCGCAGTTCAGGATGAGGCGGAGAAGCAGATAGCGCATGGGAATCCTCCCGATCACCAGCCAACGCCTCGGTTTCTTCAGCGAAGACACGGGCCTCCGTGTCGATTCGATCTCCGGCTTCTGCATGCAGCCTTCCCGGTCTCGTCGCGTTACAGGCCCGACCCGGTTGTGCTCATGACGAGCTTCCCGTGTTTGACGCCCTTGGCTCCGACGAGATGCGAAGCGAGGTCCTGCACCTCCTCGGCGCGTCCGCGCACGACGACCACCTCAAGGCAGTGGTCGCTGTCAAGATGCACATGGAGGCTCGAAAGCACGTTCCGATGCTGGTGATGCTGCAAGTCCGTCAGACGTTCGGCGAGTTCCCGGACATGGTGGTCGTACACGAGCGTGATCGTCCCGACGACCTCGGCGTTGCTCGCCCAGTCCTCCTCGACGAGCCGCTCCCGGACGAGGTCGCGAAGCGCCTCTGACCGGTTCGCGTATCCCTTCGCCGCGATCAGCCGGTCGAAGCGATCGAGGAGCTTCTCGTCGATGGAAACGCCGAAACGGGTGAGCACTCCCATGGTAACCTCAGCGAGTGGGCTGTCAGTCTTCTCTTGACGGGCATTCGGCGGACGAGGCGCAAACGCTCACCGTACGAGGATGTCGGCGCGCTGAAGCATGATCTCCGGCGGACCGGGCACCTCAACGTTCGGCCAGTCCCTCGAGAGCGAGAGGATTTCCGGCCCGTCCGGCGTTGCGATCATTGTGTCTTCCGACTTCGTGCCTGTGATGGACGGATTCCATGCGTACGCCTGCCATCGCTGAACGACTTCTCGGCAGTGCAACGTCGCCTTGAAGTCGCGGGTGCTGTACCGTGCCGCCGCCCTGATGGTGGCGGGTCCATTCATCAGAGTAGCCCGTCTGATCGTACAGGTCGAGCGCCCTCTGGAAGATCTCGTTCACGTCCGCGTCAATGGTCGTGTTCCCGATGAACGCGGCGTCCACACGCATCACGGCATCGTGCTTCCGCCTCAGATCGGCGGGTAATGGGCCGAAGTGCACCAGACGCGTCGTCGAGAGGATGAGTCCGTGCCGCTTTCCGCAGATGACCACCATCGCACAGCTCTGCACCGGGTTGTCCGTCGGGATCGGATGTCGGTAGTTCGCGATGCGTTCATCCGCCGCGACTAGGAGGACGACCGGGATGATCTTCCGCTCCCAGAGCGATTTCGAGAGCATAGCGGCCACCTGCCACTCGGCCTGACCGGGCGAGATGGCGTTGCATACCTCCACCGCCGCCGTTGCGCAATCGCGTCCGAGGACACGATAGCGTTCCACCTCGAGCGGAGTGAGGCTGTAGCGCAGGTGCTCGAGTTCGGAGGCGTGTGGTCCCGTGTCGGCGGCGTATTTCCCGTCCGGAACAATGCGCTCCGCGAGCCGCGTCGCCGCAGCCGGGTCATCATCCCACCGGTGGATCAGGGGCTGCAAGCCGAGGTCCCCCAGTCCCTCCTCCTCCATGAGGCGGGAGGCCTCGATGTTATTGGCGATCAGGTAGTCCTGCCCCGGCGTGACGAGGATGGACGCGACCCCCGCTTCCGTGTTGAGCGCGACGTGGTTCTGCCCGCCGCTCGTGTACCAACTGAATGATTTCTGCGTCGTGAAGAGGACGCCGCCGAGATTGTGCCTCGCGACGAAGTCCCGAACGCGAGCGCGCTTGATCGCTCGATCGTCCGCCCGTGTCATATGGCCATGTCCTTCCCTTTCGGACCGGCTCGGCACACCCCGAACCCCGTGTGCCCTATACATGAAGCTGAATAGTAAATATCGCACGAACCGAGACCGAAGGCCATGTTCTTGGCGACCGGGGATTCGGGGTCATGCCAGCGCGGGCAAGACATGCCTCGCCGGTGCGACGGTACCGGGGATAGGGACGCCGCTACCGTCGTCAAGACGCCTGATAGACCGCGTGCCATTCGGGGTCGAGCACAGCCCCCGAAGCGGCGAGCGCGGACTGGAGCTCCGAGATGCTCACCTTGCCGGGTGGGATCTCATCTCTCGCCGCCATCGCCGCGCGACCCCGGCGATGCTAAGAGAGGACGCAAAGCGAACGGGGCGTCATCTTCGGGGTCTCGTCCTTCACCGCGTCGCCACGCAGGCGCTCAACGAAGGGCACTGGAGGGGGAAAGGCGCACGATGGCTCCCGCGTTTCGCCCACGGGGAAGCGGTGCCGTTACGGTGCACCAGATCGAATCGAACAAGGCAACGCCGCACCAGGTTGACCTCCGCGGTCTCTCGATGCAGAGTTAGTAGTGGATTGCAGGTCCGCGCCTTCAAGAAGGCGCATTGAGAGACGCAGAGGGCTGCCGCGTGCTGAAGTGCGACGTCGTCCCGTGTCGTCTCCCGCGCGGAGCACCTGACGGAAAAGGAGACAGGTATGCAACTCATCATGTTTTCCAAGATGTTCCGTCCCCTGAGCGTGCAGGAGATGGGGAAGACCGTTCGCGACATCGGCTTTTCTGGCGTGGACCTCACCGTCCGTCCCGGCGGGCACGTCCTCCCGGAGAACGTCACAAACGACCTACCTGGCGCGGTCCGTACGCTCAGGGAGGAAGGGCTGACCGTGCCGATGATCACGACGGGGATCACCACTGCGAACAGCGAACACGCCGAACAGATCATCGCGACAGCGGCGGCAAGCGGCGTAAGACTCCTGAAGCTCGGCTACTGGCAGTACCAGGGATTCGGCAACGCCAAGAGGCAACTCGACGCCGCTCGGAAGGACCTGGACACGCTCGACCCGCTCGCCAAGAAGCACGGCGTGATCCTTTGCCTGCACACCCATTCGGGCGACTTCCTCACCGCGACGACGGCGCAGATCCTCATCCTGCTCGCCAACCGCGACCCGAAGGCCTTCGGCGCGTACTACGACTTCGGCCACATGACCCTTGAGGGTGGAAAATCAGGCTGGAAGATCGGGCTTGACCTCTTGAGCGACCGGTTGCGCATCGTCGCCGCGAAAGGGATGGGGTGGTTCTGCGCACCCGGTCTGGCGGGAGCGCGCCCGGAATGGCGGGACAGGATGGTTCCGCTCCGGGAGAGCCCTGTCCCGTACGAAGAGGGATTCGGCTACCTCAAGCAGATCGGCTTCGGTGGTCCGGTCAGCGTCCACAGCGAGTACGAGGGCGACCACAGCTGGAAGAAGCTCTCCCTCGAGCAGATCATCGAGCAGACGCGGGTGGACGTGGCGTATCTCAAACCGCTCATCGGCTGACGCAGTCCGCTTCGCCGATGGCCCCGTTGGCTGAGGCGCACCACGCTCATACCTTATCCCTTCCGCCGTCCTTTCCCGGCGCGCGCAGTCCCACAATGCCCGAAGGAGTCACGTATGGCTCTACGAACTGGTGACCTGATTGCCATCATCCTGTACACCCTTGGGATGCTGTGGCTTGGCTGGTGGGCACAAAAGCGTATTAAGGGGACGGAGGATTATTTCGTCGGCGGGCGGGCGATGCCAAGCTGGGCCGTCGGGCTGTCGGTCCTCGCGGCGGCCATCAGCTCGATCACCTTTCTCGCCTACCCCGGCTCGTCGTACACCGGGAACTGGTCACGCCTCGTCCCCGGATTGATGCTGCCGATCGCGGCGCTCATCGGCATCTACTTCTTCGTCGTATTCTACCGGCGCACCATGTTCATCAGCGCATACGAGTACTTCGAGCGCCGCTACGGCAACTGGGGACGTTCGTACGCGAGCCTCCTTTTCACCCTCGGCTCTATCTACCGCGTCGGGATGATCCTCTACCTCATGTCCCTGCCGCTCAGGGTGCTTTCGAACTGGAACATCCTCACGGTGATCCTGTTCGCCGGGATCGTCACCACGATATACACCGTCATGGGTGGGCTTGAGGCGGTGATCTGGACCGATGTTGTTCAGGGGATCATCCTCATCCTCGGCGGCATTGCCACCGTCATCGTCATCTTCCTTGGCGTTCCCGGTGGAGCGACCCAGATCATCAGTGAGGGAGCCGCCGCGGGGAAGTTCAACCTCGCCGTCTCGTTCGACTGGAGCCTCGCCAGGGAGACCTTCTGGCTCTTCGCGCTCATGGGGTTGGTCGGGAATCTTCAGGAGCACGCCACCGACCAGAGCAAGGTGCAGCGCTATCAGGCCCCGAAGAGCGACCGTGGCGCCATCTACGCCTCGTTCTGGGTGCTCCTCTGCATCCCCCTGTGGATGCTGTTCATGTTCATCGGTTCGTGCCTGTGGGTGTACTATCGGCAGTTCCCGAACCTGCTGCCCGACGGGATCAGAGCCGACTACGTCTATCCGCACTTCATCCTGAGTCAGATGCCGGAGTTCGTTGGCGGGTTGGTGATCAGTGCGGTCCTGGCCGCGGCCATGTCGAGCATCTCCTCGAGCATGAACGCGAGCGCGTCCGTGCTCATTGAGGACTTCTACAAGCGGCACTTCGTCCGCAAGGCAGATGACCAGCATTACCTCGGCAGGGCCCGCCATGTCACCCTTGCCCTGGGAGTGCTCATGATGGTCGTCGCGTATGGTCTTTCGCTCCTCAACGCGAACACGATCCTCGATGTCGGCTTCTTCATCGGCTCCGTGATGGCAGGGGGCCTCGGAGGTTTCTTCTTCCTCGGCTTTCTCTTCAGACGGACAACCGCGCAGGGTGCAGCAATCGGCTTGATCTCAGGGTTGGTCGTCATCCTCTGGTGTACACTCAGCCGGCTTGGTATGGTCCCCGAACCGTACGCCGTCCACGTGCACCCGTTCATCATCGGCGTCGTAGGCAATGTCACGGTCTTCATCGTCGGCCTCGTGGCAAGCTATTTCTTCCCTGCGCCCTCGCCGGAGAAAATCGCGGGCATGACGTGGTGGACGCGGGAACGACGAGCGCGTTCGGAAGTGGAGGCTACTGAGGCGAGCGCGGGGTAGCAGTTTTTTCTCTGTCCATACCGGTCCGGCCTGCCCGTCGGTCAGCGGAAACGGTCCGAAAGACGGAAGACGGCGGCTTGGCGGTGCGTCTCCCCCGCGACGACGGTCCTCGAACGAGAACGTCAGATGATGAAGTCGAGCGCGTCCTCGTTTCGTCGCCAGCGTTCGACGACCTTGTCGAACGTGGTGGAGTTGAGCACCTGTGCTGCCGCCTGATCCGCCGTGCGCAGAAGCTTTTCGATCACCGCCCTGCTCGCCGGATCGGCATCGGAGAGCTTCGGTTCGGTTACCTGGGGACCGTCGAGAAGTTCGATGATCTCGCCGACATTGATCGCGGCGGGAGGGAGGGCGAGCATGTGCCCACCGGACGGGCCTCGAACGCTCCTCACGTACCCCGCTCGGCGAAGCACGGAAAGGAGTTGCGCGAGGTACTGCTCCGGTATGCCCTGCCGTCGGGCGATGTCCGCCTTGTGGATGTGACCGGCAGCGCAGTGGATCGCAAGGTCGAGCACAGCGAGTGTCCCATACAACCCCTTCGTTGACACCTTCACCGGATACTACTCCTCTTCGTCTCCATTGGGCCAACACGCCTGCTGTGCGACCGCGCTCGCAGACGGCACCGCAGGAGCTCGCATCGCTGCATCTGAGCATGCAATCTGCTGCCACAAAGGATCACCCAGTATGAGGAAGATGATCGCGTTTCAGTCATACCGTTCTTCCAGCAGTACATCGTTCGCGGAGTCTGTCAACCACGAGGTACGGAACAGGGGGGATCAGCCCGAGCGGGACTTCGGGGTTAGTCCCGCCGTGGTAGTCGCTGCCGCCGGTCTCCGCAAGGCCGTATCGCGCGGCGATCTCCCGGTAGCGCTCCGTCTGCTCCGGGGAGTGTCCGGTGTAGCGAGACTCGATGCCACCGAGACCCCACTCGACGAGCTCACAGGTTGTCTCCTCGAGGGCATCGCCATCGCCGACGCCGAGTTGATGCGGGTGCGCGAGTACGGCTATGCCACCGGCGGCGGATATGGCCTCGATTGCGTCCGACGGGCTCAGTTTCCCCTTTTCGACCGCCGCCGGGCCACCGGACCTGAGGTACTGATCGAAGGCCTCCTGAACGGTGTTGGCGACGCCCTTCTCGACGAGCGCCTGCGCGACGTGCAGTCGTCCGATCTGCCCTCCTTGCGCGTGGACGCTCACCTCATCAAGCGTCAGGTCGATGCCAAGCTCGTTCAGTTTGCGGATGATCTCAGGGTTTCGGGCCGTCCTTCGCTCCTGCATCCAGGCGAGCGCCTGCGTCAGGCGTTCGCTGCGCAGGTCGATGAGGTAGCCGAGGACGTGGACGACGCCGCGAGCCTCGCGCACTCGTTCCGGCGGCTCTGCGCTGATCTCTACGCCGGTGATCAGTTCCACGCCGAACCGCGAGGCGGCCTGCCCGGCTTCCGCGATCCCGGCAACGGTATCGTGGTCGGTGATGGCGATCGCCGCGATGCCTCGCTCAGCGGCCAGCCGGACGAGCCGTTCCGGCGCGTCGGAGCCGTCGGAAGCGGTGGTATGGGTGTGTAGATCCACTGGCCTATCGGCATTCCCGGCCATGGGATCTCCTCGTAGCGTCGGCTCGGAGCGGCCCGAAGGACTCGCGGCGCGGCGACTCCACCCCTCGTCGTCTCGCCGTACAGCAGTCGAAGATACATCATCCCGGCCACGGAACACGCATCCGACGTTTCGCGTCCGGAACGCGTACCTCTTCCCGCGGACGCGCTAGATCCCGCCGAGGCCGGAACCCCTCCGTCAGGGATAGTCCGGGCCGGACGGCCTTGACAACGCTGGTCTCTCGGAGGTGGCGCGAACTCTCCGCGCCGGATGACGCTCTCAGGGGCAATCGCACCAGTCATCGCTGGGGTGCACGTGCCACCCCATTCGCCTCGTCGTGCCGCCGGCGCATAATCTCCCGCGTCCGCTCGGTCGCCCGGAGGGGCCCCGGTACGCAGGGACCTCCGCGCACGGCTCGCCCCGGACGTGAGAGCATTCAGGGCGGCATTCGTCGCGCTGGCACGCTTCATGCTCTTTACTTCACGGTGGTTGTGCAATGGTGCGGTGGTCCTGAGTGCCCGCGTGGGAGGCCCCGGTCATGGAATGGCAGACTCCGGAGAGTCAACGACGGCTCTGGCGGGCGTTTCTCCAGTACGCACAGACGCATCGTGCCGTGCTGGGAACGGTTCCTGACTTCTCGTGCGTCATTCTCATTCCAGGAATGGAGCCCATTATGGACCACGAATCGCTTGCCGACCTCCTCCAGCGCGCGCGGCTCACGCCCGAGACAGCGGTGGCATACGTGTACCTGGACTTCGTCAAGTGCTACCTTCCATTCCGGGAGGCCTCCCCCTGTACGATCAGAGACGCTTGGATCGAGGTGATCCGTCCGCGCACCGATGCGCTGCGGTCGGGTAGCGTCTCTCTTCGCACGGTGCGGAACCCCCTCAGATATCAGCCGACGCCATCCTGAGCGAAGCCAGGAATGCCCGCCCGATCCCCCATTGCAGGGCTCTTGAACCACTAGTGGGTCGTCAACATCTGTGTCGTGGCTTCTTCCATGGTAGGCCCGACACTCCTGTCGGGCCCGGTCCGTGCGGGACAAGAGTGTCCCGCCTACCATCGGCTGGATTCTTGCGGTGAATTCTGCAAGTAGGCAGTAGGTGTCGCAAGCCGTGGTCCCCTTGGCCAGCTCGTCGCGCGCCTTCCCAATCACCGCTGGCGTCACGTCGGCAAGGACGAGATGGCCCAGACGTTCCTTCCACCAGAGAAGCTCAGTCCCCTGCACGCGCCGGCTGCTCTCTCCCTTCGCAGAGAGCACATCCCGCATGTAACGGTCGACCATCTCTCCAAAGGTTCGCTTCTTCGACAGAGCTGTCCCGAAGTACCGCCCGGCTTTCATCTCGGCTTCGGTCTGCTGCCCCCATCTCCGGGCATCGGTCTTGTGATCGAAGGTTGCGGACTGGGACGGGTAGCCTTGTATTCTTGGGACCCGCAGAGCGCCATCTGACGTCAGGGCACAATGAGAGGGCAACTGAGGGGAACGTCAGCCTCACCTTGTGCCCCGGTAGAAGCAGACATGAGAGGCGAGAGGCAAGTCTGTGAGCGCGTGGTCTTGTTGTGGCGAATTGTGCCGAGAGTGTGCCCTGGGGGCCACAAGTCAGGTGCCAGGGTTATTCGCAGCAGGCACTCGCGGCATCACAAGGAAAAAGGCCCAGAGAATGACATCTTCTCCGGGCCTTCACTATGGAGCCAACGCTCGGATTCGAACCGAGGACCTGCTCATTACGAGTGAGCTGCTCTACCTGCTGAGCTACGTTGGCCCGCGAACTCTACGCTTCGCTTCGAGTTCGTGGGACGATGCTTCGCTGCGCTCGCATCGTCCCTGTGTATTATAGGCTGACACCTCTCATTCGTGGCCGATGACCGCGCGTGATCAGAGGTGCTGCTTCACCTTCGCTTCGAGGGTTCCCTTCGGCACGGCGCCGATCACCTGATCAACGACCTTGCCGCCCTTGAAGAACAGAAGCGTGGGGATGCTGCGAATGCCGAACTGTCCGGCGTATCGCTGCTGGTCGTCAACGTCTACCTTTACGAACTTCGCCTGGCCATCGTACGTGTCGGCAAGCTCCTCCACCACCGGGGCGATCATCCGGCAGGGACCACACCAGACAGCCCAGAAGTCCACGACGGTGAGCTTATCGCTCTTCAGCACCTCCTGTTCGAACGTGTCGTCGGTAACCGGAACGGGCTTCGCCATGTCGATGTCCTTTCGCCTCACAGCGCATCTGGCTGCGCTGCTCCGAGCACATTGACAGTACCACATCAACGGAACTTCTGTCAAGCCTCCATCTGCGCAGCAAGCTGACAGATCAGGCCATCAAGCACCACATCGGGTCGTGACCATCCCCCCTTGATCGCACTCTCAGCGGCCAGCGCCAACCGAAAGCCGGTGCGAATGCGCTCGCGGGGCAATGCTCTCGCCTGTGCGATGTACTTGTTGAGTACAAACGGGCGCTTTTCCCCCAGGAGTTCCGACAACTCGTGTTGCCGCTTGCGCGGCAGCAGATCGGCGGCAATCCGCAGCATCTGCCAGTGCCTGACGATCACCCCGACGAGATACGCTGGATGCTGACCTGCCTCCACCATGCGGTGAGCAATCCGAAGTGCACCCGCCGGGTCAGGCTTGGCGATGCAGTCGGTCAGCTGATACACCGTGTCGTCGCGGGTGATCCCGACCACCGCTTCCACATCGCTCACCTCGATGGTCTTCCGAGGCAGGACGTAGTGCGTCAGTTTCTCGACCTCGCTTGCCGCGCGGTAGAGGTCCGCCCCGACGTACTCGGCGAGCAGTTCTGCCGCGCTCTCCGGCATGCTCACGCCCTGGGAGCTTGCCCGGCACTGCACCCACCCGACAAGCGCCCGCCCCTTGGGAAGCGCCAGCATGAAAACGGTGCAGTGCTCGATGAGCGGAGCCACCCACCTCATCCGGGCATCGAGCTTCTCCGCGAGCATCAGGAGCACCGTGGATTGGAGCTCCCTTCCCGTCAGATGCACCAGCTGCGAACCGATCTCCTCCCGCGCTTCCTCCAATCCCCGAACGACAACGACGCGCAGCGCCGCGAGCACCGGGAACGCCATCACCGCCTGGGCGATCGCTTCGGTGCTCGTCTCCCGTTCCTCGGCCCGAAACACCTCGTAGTTGAACGGGCGCGTCTGCTCCTCGGTGAACTCCCCGACGAGCCGCTGGACGACCTCCTCCTGGTCAAGCCCGCTGTCCCCAAGCAGGAGATATGCTCCCGGCCCGGCGGACCGTATCGCCGCGAACACCTCGTCCGGACCGGATGGTTGCGGCGCGTTCCGCCGCCGTCGCTCAGCCATCGGATGAATCCACCTCTCGGTACTGCGCGTCCTCGACGTCCGGCTCCGACCGTCTGGGCGGAAGCGACTTGCGGGGCGGCCGGTAGCCACGCAGAAGGATCGTCACGTTCCGTATGACGAGCGCAAGAATGCCCAGGGACGCGAGCAGAAGAATGAGCCGCCACATGGAATCTCTCCTTGTCGTGCGGTGCACCCTCGTAGCGTGGAGGGGAAGACGAGCCG
>Ga0315282_10011024_pt1 | contig 14067 bp, 15 predicted proteins | sample YL17G07_20_MG_FD_203693 | JGI IMG/M metagenome (GOLD analysis project Ga0315282, IMG submission 203693) | Sediment microbial communities from Yellowstone Lake, YNP, Wyoming, USA - YL17G07_20 | ecosystem: Environmental > Aquatic > Freshwater > Lake > Sediment | place: USA: Wyoming | collected... | reverse complement strand
AAGCGGATAATTTAAGGAATCTGGTGAAGGTTATGCCTTTAGATAGGCTTTTACTGGAGACGGATGCACCCTTTTTACCGCCTCAGGTTTATCGGGGCAAAACGAACGAACCGGCTAATGTAAAAATTTTGGCAGAGGAGATCGCCAAGATAAAAGATATTACCTTCGATGAGGTTGCCGAAAAGACAACCTTTAACGCCAAAAAATTGTTTTCTTTACCGTGAAATCACAGGTTTCAATAGTAAAATGCAATAGTTACGATAGAGCTGAAGTTGAGCCGGCAGTAAGAAGCTCTATCGGACTAATCGGCGGGATTCAAAAATTTATTAAACCGGGCTCAAAAGTATTAGTCAAACCTAACCTTTTAACCGCAACCGAACCCCAGAAAGGTGTTACTACCCATCCAGAAATAGTCAGGGCAGTAGTTATGATATTAAAAGAACTGAATGCAGAAATCTTATTAGGAGATGGTCCGAGTGTTTGGGGTGGAGAGAGTGAGAATATAGAAAAAGTATTTAAGGAAACGGGTATGAAGGAAATCGCCGAAGAATTTAAAGTGAAGCTAGTTAATTTTAATAACCCTCGATGGCGGGGAAAGTTCCCCTTAACCAAATGGTTAGACGAAGTAGATGGTTTTATATCCCTGCCTAAATTTAAAACCCACAATCTTACTATACTTACGGGAGCAATTAAAAATCTTTTTGGATTGGTAACCGGCACTTACAAAACAGAATTACATAAGAAATATTTTGACCCACGTGATTTTTCGAAGATGCTGGTTGAGATATACAAAGAAGCACCCCCGACTTTTTCTCTGGTAGATGCAGTGGTAGCAATGGAAGGAGATGGCCCGGGGACATCGGGAAAATTGAGGAATGTTGGGCTTATTTTGGCTTCCCGCGATGCGGTGGCTTTGGATAGTGTACTTTCCGTAATTATGGGGTTAGCTCCTTCCGAAATATTAACTACTCAAGAAGCTGCCAGGCAAAATTTGGGGGTTATGGATTTGGATGCAATTGAAATACTGGGGGAAAATCTCAAGAGTATACGGATTAAGCCGTTTATTTTACCGACAACCTCAATTAAGACAAAAATCCCGCAACCCGTGCTAAATATAATAAAGAATTTTATTAAGGTCTATCCAAAATTAGATAAAGAAGCGTGCAACTTTTGTCGGGCTTGTATCCAGGCATGCCCCAAGAATGCAATTACTATTAAATTTGAAGCAATAAAGATTGATTATTCAAAATGTATATCTTGTTTTTGCTGCCAGGAAGTATGCCCCAATGCGGCAATAGAGACGAAGAAGAGCGCGCTGGCAAAGTTGATAGGATTATAGGAAAAAATTATGGATATCAGAACCATAGGGTGGAAGAATAATTCGATAAAAATTATTGACCAGATGAAGCTTCCTTTAAAACTGGAATATCTTTATATCAAAGACCTGAAGTCGCTGTGGAGGGCAATAAAGGTTATGCAGATTAGGGGAGCTCCGGCATTGGGTGCGGCGGCGGGACTGGGTATTTATCTCGGCATTAAAGACTCAAAGGCAAAAACCTTTTCTCAGTTCCAAAAAGAAACAGAGAAGGTAATTACTTATCTTGCTTCTTCTCGCCCCACGGCAAGAAACCTTTTCTGGGCCTTAGAAAGGATGCGCGGAGTTGTTTTAAAAAATAGAAATTGTTGCATATCCGAGATAAAGAAACTGATATTTAAAGAAGCCGACCGTATCATTGAGGAAGAGAGGCAAACGTGCCGTAAAATAGGCTTTTACGGAGCAAGATTAATTAAAGATAAGGATACTGTTTTAACGATTTGCAATGCGGGGATTTTGGCGACCATTGATTACGGCACGGCATTGGGAGTTATTTACCGCGCACACGAAGAAGGAAAGGATTTAAAGGTATATGCCTGCGAAACCCGGCCGATGTTACAAGGGGCACGCCTGACCAGTTGGGAGTTAAAAAGAAAAGGCATTGATGTGACCCTTATCTGCGATAGTATGGCAGCCACTCTAATGAAGCAGGGAAAAATTGATAAGGTGATTTCCGGCGCAGACAGGATTGCCCAAAACGGCGATGCCGCAAATAAAATCGGGACCTATAATTTAGCGGTGTTAGCGCATTATCACAAAATTCCCTTTTATATTGCCGCGCCTCACTCCACATTTGATTTAAGGATTAAGTCAGGCGAGGATATTCCCATTGAACAGCGCAGTAAATCAGAAGTTACTACCTTATTTTTTAAATCTCCTATCGCTGCCGGTAATGTAAAAGTATTTAATCCTGCTTTTGACGTGACACCCAATGAGCTAATTACCGCGATTATTACGGAAAAAGGTATTATCCGGCCGCCGTATAGCAAGAATATTGGCAGGGCATTAAGATAAAGATGAATTTAAAAAATATCGGCGAATCAGGTTTGATTAAACAGATAAAAAAATCGGTCAAGACGAGCAGCTCGGTTATAAAAGGCATAGGTGATGACTGTGCGGTGGTAGCCTTCAGCAAAACTAAATATATGCTGCTTACCTGCGATATGCTTATAGAAAATGTAGATTTTAAAATTAATGACAGTCCATTTTGGATCGGGCATAAAAGTTTGGCTTGCTCGATAAGCGATATTGCCAGTATGGGAGGTTTGCCAAAATACGCACTGGTGTCTTTGGGCCTGCCAAAAGACTTATCAGCAACTTTCCTCCGTCAGCTATATCGGGGCATAAACCGTTTAGCCGGCAAATTTCATATCGATATCGTCGGAGGAGATATAAGTAAAGCCGGACGTTTAACCATAGATATAAGCATGGTCGGATTTGTAGAAAAAATATACCTTACCTTAAGAAGCAATGCCAAAGTTAATGATATAATATTTATTACCGGCGAATTAGGTGCGGCTCCTTTCGGCAGGCACCTTACCTTTATGCCGAGATTAAAAGAGGCAAGGTATCTGGTGGAAAACTATAAAATAAATGCGATGATTGATATCTCGGACGGGCTACTTAAGGATTTAAGCCATATCCTCGAAGAAAGCTCAAGAGGAGCATCCATCTATCAGTGGCTGATACCGTTATATCGAAAGCAGGATAATTTTTTAAAGGCCATATCCAGAGGCGAAGACTTCGAATTATTATTTACTTCCTCCGCCAAAGAGGCAGGAAGGCTAATTGCTTCCGGTAAGAGAATTTATACGGCCATTGGCCAGATACTCCCTAAGGATTACGGCCTAAGATTAATCAATGGCTGCTTCAAAGAAGAGAAAGTAAAACCTTTAGGTTTTCTTCATTTTTGAAATGACGAAAATAATTTCCCATCCCAAGATATACAGTTTGCTTTCCCTGGGAGTAAGCGATACGATAAAGATCGGTAAGGCCATCGCCAAGCATTTAAATAAAGGCGATATCGTGTGTCTCTTCGGGAACCTCGGTGCGGGTAAAACGGTTCTCGTAAAAGGCATTGCCGAAGGGTTGGGTATCAAAAGAAATAAAATCATCAGCCCCACGTTTGTATTAATCCACGAATATAAGAGGGATATCCCTCTCTACCACTTTGATTTATACAGATTGGGAAACCCCAAAGATATATTCGGGTTAGGCTACGAGGAATATTTTTTTAATGACGGCATAACCGTAATCGAATGGGCGGATAGGTTGAAATATCTTCTGCCCGGAGAGTTTTTGAAGATAGAGTTATTGATTAAAACGGATTCAGAGAGATTATTTAAATTACGGGCCTTCGGTAGGCATTACCAAGAATTATTGAAAAATATCTATGAGAATATTAGGCATTGATACTTCCAGCAGGTTTTTGTGCATCGGCGTCTACGATAGTAAAATCGGCGTTGGCGAATTCCGCTTGGATCTGGAAAAAAAGAATTCCTCATTTATTTTAGTTACGGTTAAAAGAATAATCGAGAGCCTTAAGATAACACCTGCACAGATCGATTATTTTGCAGTTGGTTTGGGCCCCGGTTCATTTACGGGTATTCGTATCGGTTTATCGGTGATAAAAGGCCTTGCCTACGCCTTAAAAAAACCCCTCATCGGGATATCAAGCCTGGACATACTGGCCTTAAATGCGGGCATAGAAGAAAAGGCAATCTGCCCGGTTGTGGATGCAAAACGCAACCTTATTTTTAGCAGTTTATATATTAGAAAAGACGCGCACCTTAAGAGGATGATGCCTTACAAATTAATATCTTGTGACGAACTGCTAAAGAAGGTTCCTCGGCGAACCATATTTTTAGGAGACGCCCTGAAATTATATAAAGCCAGGATTGCTGCTAAAGTAAGGGGGGCGGCATTATTGGATGAGGATTATTGGTATCCTAAAGCAGGAAGCATTATCGCATTGGCAAGAGAGATGATAGCCGTAAAGAAAATAGATAATATAAAGACCATTGAGCCGATTTATCTATATCCTAAGGAATGCCAAATTAGAAAGGCGGATTAATAAAAAGAATATGGGCTACATTGGATACAGGCCCACATGGGCAGAGATTGACCTTAAGGCATTGGAATATAATTTTAATCAGGTAAAGGCACATCTTTCGTCTCATACTAAGATTTTAGTCTGCGTAAAAAGCGATGCTTACGGCCACGGAATTGTGCCCGTATCAAAAAAGCTGGTTTCCCTGGGAGTCGATTACTTAGGAGTTGCCAGTATTGATGAAGGGATAGTCTTAAGAAAGGTGGGCATAGACATACCCATATTAATATTAGGAATGGTTTTACCTTCTGATACCAAGCCGATTTTGCGCTTTAACCTCACCCAGACCGTCTGTTCGGAAAAACTGGCAAAGGTTTTAAATAAAACGGCCAAAAAATATAAAAAAATAGCCGATATTCATATCAAGGTCGATACGGGGATGGGGAGGCTCGGCGTATTATATAACGATGCTTTTAATTTTATTGAGAAGATACATCGTTTAAAATTTTTAAACATCGAAGGAGTATTTACGCATTTTCCCTGCGCTGACATAAGCCCCTCCTTTACGTATTATCAAATAGATATTTTTAATAAACTTATCGATAGATTGCGGAAAAACAATATCCATATACCGCTATGCCATGCGGCAAATAGCATGGGGGTTATCGGATATCGGGAAGCGCATTTTAACCTGGTCAGGCCGGGGCTGATTATCTACGGCCTATATCCCAAGAAAAATATTAAGATAGGGTTAAAACCGGTAATGAGCCTTAAGACAAAGATTATATATGTAAAGAGAATGCGCAAAGGCGAAGGTTTAAGTTACGGGCATATTTATCGGACGAAAAAAAATACTACCGTCGTGACTTTGCCCATTGGTTACGGCGACGGATATTCAAGGGATCTTTCCGGCAAGGCAGACGTCCTGATAGGGAAGGCCAGATTCCGGATAAGTGGGCGGATATGTATGGACCAGACATTGGTAGATGTGGGCGATACGAAGGTAAGAATCGGGGATGAGGTAGTTTTAATCGGCTCAGACGGAAAGCAGAGAATTACTGCGGAGGAATTAGCCTATCGCGCAGGGACAATACCCTATGAGATTGTTTGCGGAATAGGCAACCGCGTGCCGCGTATTTATAAGTGAGGACATAAGTTATGTCGTCCTTTGGACTCCATAAGTTATCTGCTCATTTAAGGAAGGCTATAAACGGCAAAGACGCCCAGTAAAAAAAACAGGACATGGCTCAAGGAAACCGCCACGATCGGCGGCAGGAACCCCGCCTTACCAAAGGCCACACTTATCGCGTTAGAGACGTAGTATAAAAATCCCAGCATAAAACAAATCCCGAAAGAAGCCAGCGCCGTTACCCGTTTTTTTATTTTAAGAGCAAAAGGTATGCCCACGATGATGATGACCAGGCTCGTAAGGGGGGAGGCATATCTTTGATAGAGGTCTACCTTGAGGTTCCTCACTACGGTTTCCGCCCCGCTTTTAGAAAGCCGGTAGATATAATCATCTAATTGGGCTGTATTCATAAATTCGGGCAGCTGCACCTGGCTTAAAAAATCTTTGGGGGTTTCGGTGATGTTCATTATTTCTTCCTTAAAATATACCGGCCCTTGTTTTATCTGGTCGTTCTCGTCGAAATCATAGGTTATCGAGTTATAAAATGTCCATATTCCTTCCTTCCAAACGCCCTTGCTGGCAACAACCTTCTTAGTTATATTTTGGTGTTTGTCCTGTTCTAATATAGTAATACCTTCCATGGTGCTATCCTTAACCGAAAATTTATTTACAAAGATTAAACGATTTTTTAGCCCGTACATAGATAGGTTCTTAATAATTTCTTTTTCCAGGAATTTCTTCTGCTCTTGGCCTTCCATTTGTATTTTTATTTTTTCTAATATGACCTGGGATTGGGGGATTACCTTTTCATTTAAGAGAAAGACAAATATGCTTATGATAACCCCGAATATAATAATTGTTTTGGTTATCTGCCAGATACTCAGTCCCGATGCGCGCATGGCAATGACTTCGTTGTTGCGATTGAGAGTGCCCAGCGTATATAAAGTTGCCAGAAGGCAGGCGATGGGCGTAATCTGCACGAATATAACCGGCAGGTACGCCAGATAATATTGTTTAAGAAGAAGTAGTTCTGTTTTGTGTTTTAATATTTCATCGAGGTGGCCGAATACATCAACAATAATATAGAGGAATAAAAACAACAGGATGCAGCCAAAGAATATGCCCAGTATAGATTTGAGGATATAGCGGTCTAATATGCGCATAATCGATAGGTCAAGACTAATCCCACTGACCCCAATAGGATGTTGGGCAGCCAGGTTGCGGTTCGGGGATCAAGGGCCCCCTGTATGCTTAATGCCTCAGCCCCTAAGAGCAGAAGGTAGTAGATACCCGCAACTAAAAATGCCAGGGCAAAATTAATTGATTTTTCCCTGTGGCGGGTAATTATTGCCAGGGGTGCGCCCAGCAAAATAAATACGATGCAAGAGAAAGAGAGGGCTATCTTTTTATTCATTTCCGTAACTAAGGGCGCCGGGTCGACTCCCGATGAATAAAGTTTTTTAATTTCGGTTTTTAGTTCTTTTAACGTCATGTCCTTGGGTTTCTTTTCTAGGTTATCCTTATCCGATTGGGCCTGGGATAGGTTTAAGGTCATAAAATAAGTCTTAAAATTTAACTTATAAAAATTGGAAGGATTATTCGGGTCGGGTTCGTCGCTCATTCCGTCCATAAGTTTGAGTTTGACTATTTTTTTCTCCGGGATGGATATAAATTCACCTTTTTTTGCGATAATGGTGCGCGTGGGCTTCTCTTCCTGAGGTTCATATATTCTTATATTATAAAGCATATTTTTTTCAATGCGGTAAACAAATAGAATATATTTTTCGAATGAATTGATAAATACGCCCGGCTCTAAGGCAGCGGTAGGATTTTTTATCCCTACCTCCATCAGCGTTTTTCTGGTAGCAAAATGCGCGTAGGGTATAACCTGGTCATTGAAAATAAGCAGGAGAAAACTGAAGATTAACCCGATGATTAATAAGGGGATTATTAAATGCAGGAGAGTAATACCGCCTGTGCGCACGGCAATAATCTCGTTGTCGCTGGAGAGCCTGCCTAACGAAAGCAGGGTTGCACTTAGACAGGCAATCGGAAGGATGTACGTTAAAAGATAAGGGATAAGATAGATAAACAATTTTCCTACACTTAAGGGGTCAACGCCTTTATTTATAATCAATTCGGCAATCTTAATGACGTTACCCAGAAGCATTACAAATATCAAAACCGCCAAAGATAATATCAAGGGGCCGAAAAATTCCTTGAGGACATAGTTTCTTAATGTTCTCATTTAATTTGCCAGTGTTAAGACAAAGATAACAGCCACTCCCGCTTCTTTTAATGCGTGGGATGCCTCACAGCAGGTTGCCCCGGTGGTTAGGACGTCGTCAATAAGTAAAATATTTTTTCTTTTAAGGTGGCTGCCGTTCCTGACCGTAAAAGAGCCTTCCATGTTGCGCCAGCGCTCTCTATCGGTTAAATCAGTTTGTGTAGAAGTATCGCGCACACGTATAAGGTTATTTGTGGATAACTCCATACCAAATTTATCTGCCAGACATTTGCTTAAGATTTGTGCCTGGTTGAATTCTCTTTCGCGCAACTTTTTCGGATGAAGCGGCACCGGTATAATTAAGTCAAATAATTTTAACTCCAAGTTATAATCTTCCACGAAGTCAATCAGCAGCCTGCTTAAACTCGTTCCTATATAATCATTGCCTTTATATTTGAATTGAGAAATCAGCTCTTTTACAACGCCTTCATAAACGCAGGGGCTGAAGGCGCGGTCAAAGGCAAAATCCGTTCGTTGGCATTGCGGGCAGATATTTTTCAAAAAACAGTTATTTTTAATGGTTCTTCCGCAGCGCCGGCAAAAAGGAGGTACATTCTTTTTTATCTTTGACCAACAGTCTATACAAATCAGATTATCTACGCTATTAGTTTTGAGGCGCTGATGGCAGATACGGCAACATTTAGGATAAAGGACGTCAATAAAATTATTTATAAACCGCCTGATCATGCCTATATAATAACAATTAAATTAAAATTTGTCAAATGACATGATTAGCCAACAATACAATTGACAGAGAGACAGAGCGATAGTACAATAAATTTTACAACACGGAGGTTGAAGATGAAAGGTTCAAAAGAGAAGTTATTCCGGTTGGTTAAGAAGAAGGCTTTGTTTAAAGGGAAAATAGTTTTATCTTCGGGAAAGGCCAGCAATTATTATCTTGACGGACGGTTAATTACCCTAAGTCCCGAAGGCGCATATTTAATTGCCGACATAATACTTGATTTGATAAAGCAGAAAAAAATAGATGCTATCGGCGGGCCCACCTTGGGAGCAGACCCGATTGTCGGAGCAGTTGCTGCTTTAAGCCATATCAGAAAGAATCCCATCAATACCTTTATCGTCCGTAAGACGCCGAAACCGCACGGCAGGATGCGCCAGATTGAAGGCCCCGTTTTAAAGAAGAATAGTAGGGTCATCCTGATTGATGATGTTGTCACCACAGGAGGGGCCCTGTTAGAGGCAAAGGAAGCATTGAATAAAGAAGGAATTAAAGTTGCTGAGGCGATAGTTGTGGTTGATAGAGGAGAGGGCGCTAAAGAGAATTTAGCCAAAGGGGGATTACGGCTTACTTCTATTTTTAAAGCCAGAGATTTCGGCGTATAATCAATGATAAATAATAAATTTTTAACATTAATCCTTCCCCTTTTTTCTATTTTATTGGTGGGTTGTGCTACCGAGTATAACCTTGCCACCAAAGAAGAGGAATGGATATATTATTCCACGGATAGAGAAGTTAAACTGGGGCAATCCATTGCGAAGGAGGTTGAGAAAAAATATAAATTCGTTGATGATCCGTTGCTTGCTAAACGTGTTGAAGATATCGGCAAAAAAATCGTGGCGGTTTCCGACAGGAAGGACATCGATTATTATTTCTATGTCTTGGATGAAAAAGATGTAAACGCCGCCTCCTTACCCGGAGGATACGTCTACGTAAACAAAGGCCTTATTGATAAGATTGCCAGCGACGATGAATTGGCCTGCGTATTGGCTCACGAGGTTGGCCATATCGTTGCCCGCCATAGTGTCAAAAAGTTACAGGCGATGTTGGGGTATTCATTACTGAGAATTTTGCTGGCGCAAGCACCGGCTTCCGCAGAGGTCGGGGCGAGTGCGGATATTGCCTTTAGCCAGATATTGTTAGGTTATTCGAGGGAAGATGAATTGTTAGCAGACCAGTTAGCTGCGCGTTATGCGAAATTAGCGGGATTTAATCCTTACGGTATGGTTACGTTTTTAGAGAAGCTGCGTAGCGCCGATAAATATAACCTCAGGCCATTTTCTTATTTCAAAACCCATCCTTATGTCCCCGATAGAATCCGCATCGTAAAGCAGGAATTAGGCGAGAATATCAGTTTCGAAGATTATATTAATATCGAACAAGGGCCGCATAAATAAAAAAAGAGGGAGTTCTTATAATTAAAACTCCCTCTTTAAAACTATTTATTTTTTATTTCGTCTTATCGAATACCAGATCCGGCTTCATTAGCGGTTGATAGCCCTTAGGTATGGCTACGGGGAACGATACTATATCCCAGAGGCCAGAGCCTATTCTTCCTATTCCCATTGCGGTTCCTTTTACTATACCGACAAATATACCTACCGCTGCATTCTTGCTGGCTTTCCATTCCAAGTCGATATTTTTAGGGATTTCCAGCAGGCCGCCTGGTATATTGGCAATACCACGGCTTAATTTCTCCGACGGTGTCTTTGCGTAGGTGGCAACGGTTATTCCGAGGAAAACGAAGAGTACCAACATTACTATTAGCAATTTCTTCATATTTCACCTCCTTTACAATTATTATAGAAGAAAAATGATAATTGTCAATAAATTTGTAAGCCGTGGTGCGGAAGGAGGGAGTTGAACCCTCAAGCCTTGCGGCATAAGTTCCTGAAACTTACGCGTATGCCATTCCGCCACTTCCGCAAAATTTCTTTGATTTAGTATAACTTACGAATATAGTTCTGTCAAATAACAATTGAAAACAATACCCATTATTGTTATAATAAGTGAAGCCATAACTTATGGAGTTCGAAGAACGACATAAGTTATCTGGCTGAACTTGCCCCTCACTCAGCTTTATATTAGCCACTTATATAGAAGGCTGAGTGAGGGGTTAATTCGCAGACGGCCTATCAGCCTATGATGCTTGACATTAAAAATGTCAAGTATCGCCTACTCATTAAATGTTTATGACTGCTTTTAAAACAACAGGGTTAGCTATAGTGGAAATATTTATCTTGGGCCTGCTGGGATTTTTTCTGGTTAAGCGTAAAATCCTTAGCCTTGAAGGCCTGGACGGTATTAGCCGGTTAGTTATCGAAGTAGCCTTGCCGTTATTTATTTTCTGTCAGTTTATTAAGGAATTTAGTTTTTCTTTATATCCTAACTGGTGGCTATTCCCTATGTTAAGCATTGCCTTGACTGTTCTGGGATTTGCTTTAGGCGGATTTTTTGTTTGGGCGGTTAAAGGCTCACAGGAGAGAAGGCAGTTTTTAAGCCTGGTGGGATTTCAGAATTCCGGGTATCTGCCTTTACCTTTGGTGGCAGCGTTACTGCCTGCCAAGGAAGCAAGCCAGATGTTTATCTATATATTCTTATTTTTGGTAGGATTTAATCTTCTGATATGGTCAGCTGGCGTATACTTATTGACTTATCATGAAGACCGCAGATTTGAATTTTTGAGTTTATTTAGCCCTCCGGTTGTGGCGACAATAGCGGGGCTGGTGTTTGTTTCTTTGGGCTGGGGAAACTCAATACCAAATTTTATTTTTCGGCCTTTAAAGATGATCGGGGATTCTGCCTTGCCTCTGGCGATGTTTGTGGTGGGTGCCAGCCTTGCCGAATTAGAATTCGGCAAGAAGATTAACAAGGGGGCGCTGGCCTTTGTCTGCCTTACAAAATTGATAATTATGCCTTTGATTATAATGTTGATATTGATAAATCTAAAAAGCAGAATTCCTTATCTGGTGGCGCTTTTATTATTAATCCAGGCGGCGATGCCTCCCGCTACTTCCTTATCGGTAATAATCAGGCATTATAAAAAAGAAGATTATCTGATTAATCCAGCCATATTCATCGGGCACATCGTTAGCATATTTACCATCCCCGTCTTTTTGAGTTTATTTTTCTCTTTTTATGTGATAAGATGAGTAAACTGATTGCCTCCAATAAGCAGGCACGGCGGGATTACGACGTTATTGAGACCATAGAGGCCGGGATAGAATTAGCGGGTAGCGAAGTAAAATCTATCCGCGAGGCAAATATCAGCCTGAGAGAGAGTTTTGCCCGCATTGAAAACGGCGAAGTTTTCTTATATAATACGCATATTAGCCCTTATACCGAGGCCAGCTACCTTAATGTTGACCCCTTAAGGCCGAGGCGGCTTCTATTGCATAAGAATCAGATAAAGAAATTCTATAGCAGCCTTAGCCAGCGCGGCTTTACCTTAGTGCCGCTGTCGGTTTATTTCAATGAAAAAGGCAAGGTTAAGATAGAGCTCGCTCTTTGTAAAGGTAAGAAATTTTATGACCGAAGGGAAGCAATCAAGCGCCGAGAGATGGAGCTTGAGGTGCGCAAGGCTTTGAAAGGTAGAAGAAAATAGATATGTTAAGGTCCTTCTCCCCGCCGAAGGCGGGGATCGGACCAATTTTTCTCACAGTAAGATTACTGAAAAATTGGGGGTGAAAGGGCTCGACTTAAGTTTCTCGGGTAAGAGTAGCATGTCGAGGTGGCAAGGAGGCCTCGCTAAACACCTTGCACAATATAAACGCAAACACACCAGTGTTTAGTCGTGCACCAATGGCAACATTGATGCCGGCTGGCGTTCCAGTCTATCTCTTTAATTAAAGGGATAGCCTCAACCCAGTCTGCCTAAGGATTGGGATTGAGCGGTTAATTTAGGCTGGTTTTCCGTTTTGCCTTAAGGCGGGAAACAAGACTCTAAAGGCTGCGGCTTACTCAATCCTGTCTAGCGGAGTGAGTAAGAGTAAGCATAAAAGATAGACTAAACATGTAGCGGCTTTTATCTGAATACTTAGGGACGGCGGTTCAATTCCGCCCACCTCCACCAAAAATTAGATTAATCTAATTTTTGGTGGATTCTGCATTAATGTAATGCGGAATCTTTGGTATTGACATCATTAATGAAAGAACTGGTGGATACCGTTTTAATGTAAAACGGTATCTTGTGGCACTAAAGCAGCACCGTGCTGCGCACAGTGTAATTCGCAGATACGTAATAGCCGGCGAATTAAGCGTTAAACTGCGCGATAAGCGCAGTAGCGAGCGTAGTGCCCTTGTAAAACGGAATCTTAAAAGCAATTATTGTATGCAAAAAAGTATAATCTTATTTTCTTTTTTGTGTCTTTTTATCAGCGGCTGCGTTACGGTTCCTCCCCGCGAGTTGGCCATACCATCATATAATATTAACGGCATAACCTATTTGCCTTTGTCTTCCCTTTGCGATTTAAGAAATATAAACTGGGATTACGATACGATTACTAAAGCGGTTAGTTTAAAGAAAGATTCCCGGGAAATTAATCTATTAGTAGGCAATTCGGTTGTGCTTATAGACGGGATACCCCGAGATTTAAAATATCCCGTGGATGTTTATAAAGGCATGGTGGTTGTGCCTTATCGGTTTAAAAGCGATATCGTTGATGTCGTGTTTAAACCCACTTATCCCAAGGAGGCAGTTCCTTCCCAGTATATAACGGCCATAAGAAGAGTGGTTATTGACGCGGGACATGGCGGAAGAGACCCCGGCGCCATTGGGGTTACCGGGTTAAGAGAAAAAGACCTTAGTTTAGATGTTGCGAAGAGGTTGAAAATCATATTGGAATCTTACGGATTGAATGTTTGGTTGACCCGCGATTACGATAGATTTGTTCCGTTGGAAGAAAGGGCAAGATTGGCAAACCGCCGCAACGCCGATATTTTTATCAGTATCCATGCCAATGCAAACAGGGTAAGAAGTCTCTCGGGGCTTGAAGTATATTATATTTCCAATAAGGTGGATGACTCCCGTCGGGCGCAGGTATCCGCGGATAATACCGATTTAAGACTAGAAAATGCTTCTTATGACAGGCAGAACCTAAATCTTAAGGCCACTGTCTGGGATATAATTTACGGCCAGAATCGCAGCGAGTCAATACAGTTAGCCCGAAGCATATGTGGAGCATCGCATAATCTGGATACGCGGGTCTTGGGTATAAAGGGAGCGCCCTTTTATGTGCTGAAATGGACCCAGATGCCTTCGGTATTGGTTGAAATCGGGTTTCTGTCTAATTCTTCGGAAGAAAGATTGCTGAGAAACGGATTTTACCGCCAGCAGATCGCTGAGGCGATAGCGGAAGGAGTGCGTAGTTACTGCCAGGATTATAAATTTGCGCTGGGTTCCTCTCGGTGAAAATCGAAGAAGAAACCCAAGATAATTGAAAGGAATATTACAGGTGAAAGCAATCGGCGTATTTGATTCGGGGGT
>Ga0315282_10011023_pt1 | contig 14067 bp, 9 predicted proteins | sample YL17G07_20_MG_FD_203693 | JGI IMG/M metagenome (GOLD analysis project Ga0315282, IMG submission 203693) | Sediment microbial communities from Yellowstone Lake, YNP, Wyoming, USA - YL17G07_20 | ecosystem: Environmental > Aquatic > Freshwater > Lake > Sediment | place: USA: Wyoming | collected... | reverse complement strand
GCAGATTGAAGGCGAGCTGATTCGGGCCGATGAAATCCTCACGTCGTTTTTGGCCTTGAACGACGTGGTGCTGAACAAAGGCGCCATCGCGCGAATTCTGGACTTTGAGTTGCGGGTGAACGGCGAGCTGGTTTCAACCTACAAGTCGGACGGGTTGATCGTGTCCACGCCCACGGGGTCGACGGCTTATTCGCTGGCGGCGGGAGGCCCCATTGTGACGCCTTCGGTCGAAGCCTTCCTGGTTACTCCCATTTGCGCGCACACCCTCACCCATCGGCCGCTGGTGCTTCCCAATACCGTCAAGATTGAGGTGACGGTGAAGAGTCTGCGGGAGGCCGCCTACCTGACCGTCGACGGCCAAGTCGGCATCGCCGCGCACAGCGAAGACGTGGTGCGCATGCGCAAGGCCGACTCCTTCGTGGAATTGGTCCGCCCGCCGGCCACACCGTACTTTGAGATTCTTCAGAAGAAGTTGAAGTGGGGCGAGCGGTAGACGCAAAGGGCGTTTCGTTCCGAATGCATCGTTCCACCCTTCACGGCGGTGCGGAGCGTGATCGCAAGCGCGGTGCGCACTACTTCAGATAGTGTTGATACACGTTCGAGTGCCGCGGTTGCCGTACCCTGCCTGTCCCGATGTTCCAGATTAGCAAGACGGCCGCGAAGGAAAATGTCTCGATGTTGCCCCTCAGGACAAAGGCGCCGGGCGAATCGGCTGCAATCGGACGGCAGTGATTTTGTATTCCGGGCACTTGGATTCCGGGTCGGTGTATGCGCTGGTCAGGCGGTTGGTGTGTGTCTCCGGATAATGGAAGGCAAGAAACAGCGTCCCGGGAGTCACGCGCTGCGACAAGCGGACTCGCGCCTGCGCGTGGCTGCGCCGGCTTTCTAACTCGACGAAATCGCCGTCGGCAAGGCCCCTCGCTGCGGCGTCGTCGGGGTGTATCTCCAGGAAATCCTCCCCCACCAGTTCGCGCTGCGCCGTGCGCCGCGTCATGCTGCCTACGTTGTAATGTTCCAGAACGCGACCGGTCACCAGCATAAAAGGAAAGTCTTCCGAGCACTGTTCGGGGCTTGCGGCATAGTCGATGGCCACTATGCGTCCCTTGCCGCGAACGAAACCTTCCGTATGAACTCTGGCTGTGCCGGGGTGGCCAGGCTCCGGGCAAGGCCATTGCAGTCCGTCCGCCCCCAAGCGGTCGTAGCTCACCCCGCCAAACATCTTCGGCGCGACGCGCGCGATCTCATCCATCACGTCGGCAGGTTCCTGGTAATTCCAGGAAGCGCCCAGTGCGACGGCCACGTCGCGGATGACGCTCCAATCCGGCCGGGCCATACCGGGAGGCCGCACCGCCGGACGGACCTGCTGTATGCGGCGCTCGCCGTTGGTGAAGGTTCCCTCTTGTTCCAGCGCTCCCGCCGCCGGCAACACCAAGTGCGCATACCGGGCGGTTTCGGAAAAGAACATTTCCTGCACGAGCAGGAAATCCATACGGGAGAGCGCTTCGATAACGTGCGCTTCATTGGGATCGCTTTGCGCAATGTCTTCGCCCTGCACCCAGAGGCCGTGCAGGTCGCCCCGCGCCGCGGCGTCGATCATCTCTGGAACCGTTAGGCCCGGCTCCTCCGGTGGAACACTCCCCCAGACCTGTTGCAGCCGGTTGCGCACTTCCGGATCGCGCAGCGACTGGTATCCGGTCACTTGGCCCGGCATGGCGCCCATATCGGCGCTGCCCTGCACATTATTCTGCCCGCGCAGAGGCAACATGCCGGCGCCGGGGCGGCCGATGCTTCCTGTCAACATGGCGATGTTGGCCAGCGTCATGACCGAGGCGGTACCCTGCGTCAGTTCCGAAAGGCCCAATCCGGTGACGAAAAGAACCGGCCGCAGGCTGCCCATCAAGCGCGCGGCTTCGCAAATCTTTGGAGATGGCACGCCCGCCTGCGTTGCCGCGGCTTCGAGAGAGAGCGTTTGGAGAAACTCGCGATATTCGGGAAAGCCCTCGACGCGCTCATGCAAATAGGCCGAATCGATCAACTCTTCATCCACCAGCACCTTCGCCAAGGCGTTAAACAAGGGCACATTGCCGCCCGGCCGAACCTGTAGATGATGGTCAGCATAATCGGCCAACTCCACGCGCCGAGGGTCGATCACGATCAACCGTGCCCCGTTGAGGACGGCTTGTTTGAGGCGAGCCCCTACTACCGGATGGGCTTCGGTGGGATTTGCCCCCGCCAGCACGATGCAGCGCGCCGATTCGATATCCGCAAAAGACACCGACGCGGCGCCCGTGCCGGTGACCTTCTGTAGGGCTAAAGCCGTCGAGGAGTGGCACACCCGCGCGCAGCAGTCCACGTTATTGGTTCCGATGACGGTGCGAAATAGCTTTTGCAGCAAGTAGGCAGCTTCGTTGGTGGAGCGGGAAGAAGCCAACCCGCCCAGAGCGTTCGGGCCGTGGCGGTCGCGGATGCGCAACAAGCGCTCGGCCGCGAAGCGGAGCGCCTCCTCCCAGGAAATGGGAAGCCAATCGCTGCCCACGCGCTTCAATGGGGTGGTCAGCCGGTCGCGTGAGTGGTGATAATTGTGAGCGTAGCGCCCCTTGACGCAGAGGTGCCCCCAGTTGACGGCAGCGTCCGGCACGCCCCGGATGCGCAGCACGCGCTCGCCTGCCGACTCGATTTCGACGCGGCAGCCCACCCCACAGTACCCGCAAACCGACTGGGTCACCCGTTCCGCCGGTTTTGCCTCCCAGCGATCCCGGTCGCTGAGGGCAAGGGTTGGGCATTGGTCAACGCAGGCGCCGCAGCCCACGCAGGCGCTTTCATCAAAGCGCTCGCCCGGGCCGAAGATAAGGTGCGTTGCAGGGCCGCGGCCGGCGATGCCATAAACAAATTGCCCCTGGATCTGCTCACAAGCATTCAAGCAGCGCCGGCAACTGATACAAAGCCGGGGATCGAAGCGTAGATACGTATGGCTTTGGTCAATGCGCTCGCCGGACTGCGAGGGGTCAACCGGTTTGGCTCGGAGCCCGTAGCGGGCCAGCAATTTTGTAAATTCGCTCTCGCGCGAGTCCGTCTGGAATTCCCGCTGCTCATCTGCTTCCAGGTAAAGCGCCAGGATCTCGCGTCGCAGGGATTCGAGCTTCGGCGTGTGCGTCGCAATTTCCATTCCGGGCTTGATGGGGGTATGGCATGCGCCCACCGGCCGAGTGGCGCGGCTAACTTCCACCAGGCAGAGTCGGCATCCTCCCTCGGGGGTAAGTCCGGGAGCGTAGCAAAGCGTGGGAATCTCCACTCCGAGTCGTTGGGCTGCTTGGAGAATGGTTTCTCCCTCGTGGATCTCAATCGCTTGGCCGTTAATCCGGGCTTGAGCGCTGGTCAAGGGCGGCCTCCGGGCTTGAAGATTTGGCCGCCGAAACTTTCCATCAACTTGCGCATGGGGCGGGGCATGGACTGTCCAAAGGCGCAGAGGCTCCCCGCCTCCATCACTTCAAACAGCCGGCCCAGGTGTTCCCGGCAGGCTGTCCCCTCCTGCTCGTGCAGCACGCGCCAAGCGCCCTTGGAGCCGAGCCGGCAAGGTACGCACTTGCCGCACGACTCGTCCATCATGAATTCCAGCCAATGCTCCAGCAGGGCGCGAAAGTCGGTCCCCTCGGGTATGGCGACCAAGCCTCCGTGACCCAGTTGGATGCCCTCTTCCGCCATGCGCACGTAACACACCGGCACGCCCCATTCCTGCGGCAGCAACACGCTTCCCATGGGCCCGCCGAGGATCGCCGCCTCAAGGCGCTTGCCGCCGGCGCCCTCACCTGCCTCCGCCATGACCTCCAGCAACGTGACCCCGAACTCCACTTCCACCAGGCCGGGACGGGCAAAACCGTGATTCAAGGAAAATACCTTCGTACCTTTACTCCGCGCAGTGCCGAAACCTGCGTAAACTTCCGCGCCTCGCTCCACGATGAACGGAATGCTGACCAGCGTCTCGACGTTGTTCACCACCGTCGGCTTTCCATAGAGCCCTTCGATTGCCGGGTAGGGAGGCCGGATGCGCACTTCCCCGCGCCATCCTTCGATGGCATTGAGCATGGCGGTTTCTTCTCCGCACACGTAGCTTCCCAAGCCCGGGCATACGGAGACTTCGAGAGCAAACCCGCTGCCCAGCACCGAGGCCCCAAGGATTCCGTGCTCGTAGGCGGCCGCGATGGCCTGGCGCATGCGCGCGAGGGCGCGCGGATACTCGGAACGGATAAAGATGATTCCCTGGCTTGCGCCCACGGCGTAAGCGCAAAGAATCAGGCCCTCCAACACGGAGTGGGGGTCGTCTTCCATCAGCACACGGTCTATGAACGAACCGGGATCGCCCTCGTCGCCATTCACCACCACGTACTTGGGCCGGCCGGGCGCACCGGCGCAACTGCGCCACTTCGCGCCGGTTAGAAAGCCCGCGCCGCCGCGCCCACGCAGCTCGGAACGCTCCACGGTATCGAGAAGTTCTTGCGGGCTTCCGCGCAGCGCCTTGGCGAGCGATTGGTAAACACGTTGCGCGCGCGCCACCGCAAGGTCGCCGGCATCCCCTTTGAGCACGCGGCGCAAAACGATAGGTTCACGCGCCAAACATCGCAGGCTGATTCGATGTTCCTGGGCAAGCGTTCGTTCGGGGGCCCCGCTCGCCAGAGCCCGCGCTTGAACGCCGGTGAGTATTTCGCCTTGTTCATCCAAGACCGCGGGGGAGCGATCACAATAGCCCAGGCAGTAAACATCCTGGCACTGAAAGCGCGGCCGAAGCGAAGAGGCCAGAGCCGTCGCGCCGGCCAGCTTGCAGGAAGTCCCTTGGCAAACCCGCAGCTCGTTCGATTTACTTTGGAAATCCGTGTAGAAGGAAAGCGCCCCCCGCAGTGTCGCCTCAGGAACCTGCGCCTCCCCGGCGATTCGACGGATCTCGTCCGGTTGATGAACTGCTCCCACCGCGATTGATTCCCAGAGCTGGAGGAGACTCCGCTTTTCGCCGCCGTGAGTTTCGCGATAGCGTTGTGAGGCTCGCATGGGATTGCACGCCTGCAAAAAGAGCGGTTGAAGGTCCTTTCCGGCCCTTGGCATTCGGGATTATACTGCCGTTGGTCGCAAATCGAGCTGTCCCAATACAGTTTTTTGCTTTCCAAAGGTTTGATTTCCCTTTGAGGTTTAAGGAATGAGCGGATTAGAGTCGAAGCGGCGATCCGTGCAATCTTCCGCCGTGACCGAGTGGAATGATGGAAGGGTGCGCATCCTGGACGATTCCCTCGCAGGGGAAGAGCCGCTGCTCATCCAGGTGGCAGGCCAGGCGCTCACCGTGACCATGCGAACCCCTGGCGATGACTTTGAATTGGCGGCGGGTTTCCTGTTCACGGAAGGGATGGTTCGGTCGCGCGAGGAGATCGTAAGCCTTGACTGGGCAGACGATTCCGAGGCTGAGCACCGTGCCGTTCAGGTGGAATTGAAGGCAGAAGCGATCCCTCGCTCGCAAGAGACGAAGCGGAACTTTCTCTCGACCTCCAGTTGCGGATTGTGCGGCAAGACATCACTCGAAGCTGTTTACGCCCCGGGAATCAGGCGGCCCAATCCTGATTTTCGAATTGATCCTCAGGTCCTTTGCACCATGCCTGAAACTCTCCGGCCCGCCCAGAGCCTTTTTGGGCGAACCGGAGGGCTGCACGCAGCCGCATTGTTTGACCCTTCCGGGAAGCTGCTGGTGGTGAAGGAGGACGTGGGCCGTCATAACGCGGTGGATAAACTCGTGGGGTGGGCGTTGATGCAAGGGCTCATTCCTCTTTCCAACTGTGTGCTGCTGGCGAGTGGCCGGGGGGGATTTGAGATCGTCCAGAAATCGCTGATGGCGGGACTTCCGCTCGTGGCTTCGGTCTCCGCCGCCTCGAGCCTGGCCGTTCAGATGGCGCGCGAGTTTGGACTTACGTTGGTGGGATTCCTTCGCGACCGGCGGTTTGTGGTTTACTCCGGCGAAGAACGCCTGGGGCTTGGCGTTCCGCGAGACCCAGCAACAGCCCTCCTAAATCCCGACTCCTAAGTTCTCTCCCCCGCCATCAGGTTTTCCACGGTTTCGCGGGCGCGAATCAATTCCGCTTCTGCTCCGTGCACCAGAATTTCGGCGGGGCGCGGCCGGGTGTTGTAATTGGAGGAGAGGACGAATCCGTAAGCGCCGACGGTCAGCACCGCAAGGAGATCGCCGGGCTGGACGTCGGGCATGTCGCGGTCGCGGGCGAAGAAGTCGCCGCTTTCGCAGAGCGGTCCGACAATGTCTGCTTGCAATCGTTCCGCCGTCCCTTCCCGCGCGGGAACAATCTGGTGGTAAGACCCGTAAAGGGTGGGCCGCATTAAATCATTCATGCCCGCGTCCACTACCACGAAATTCTTCCGCTGGTTCCGTTTTACATAGAGCACGCGCGTCACGAGCGCGCCGGCGTTGCCCACCAGGGCGCGTCCGGGCTCGAGGATGAGCCGCAACGAAGCCTCATGCAGCCGCTCTTCCAGTCCCCTCGCCATCCGCGCGACATCCAGAGGCGGCTCGGCGCCGTAGGAGATTCCATATCCGCCCCCCAAATCAAGCACCTCCACGGCGATGCCCTCCGCCGCCAGGTGCCGCGCTACGCTCAGAATTTCATCGAGCGCCTTCCAGAAAGGTTCCACCTCCAGAATCTGCGAGCCGATGTGGCACGCCACGCCCTGGACCTTCAGATGGGGCGAGCGCGCGGCGCGGCGATAGAGCTCCGGGGCTTCATCCTTCGGCACGCCAAACTTGTGGATCATCTGCCCGGTGGAAATGTACGGGTGCGTGTCCGCTTCCACGTCGGGATTCACGCGGATGGAAACGCGGCCAACCTTTTGGAGGGCGCGGGCGCGGCTTTCAATCACGGCGAGTTCGCCCGCCGACTCCACATTGAACATCATGATGCCGGCGGCCAAACCGGCGTCAATCTCCTCCTGGGTTTTCCCCACTCCGGAAAAGACGATGGTGCCGGGCGCGGCTCCGGCGCGCAACGCCCGCGCCAACTCTCCGCCTGAGACCACGTCGAATCCCGCGCCCGCCTGCCGAAGAAGGTTCAGGATACGGAGGTGGGAATTGGCTTTGACCGAGTAACAAATCAGGCTGGGAATGCGCGCCAGAGTCCCGCGCAGCCGCTCATAGTTGCGGAGAATCGTGCTTTGGCTGTAAACGTACGCCGGAGTGCCGAAACGCTCGGCCAGTGACGCCAGGGACAGACCTTCGCAGAAGAATTCGCCGTCACGGTAGTTAAAGGAATCGTTGGTCGATGCAGTCATGTCTTCTCTTTAGTGTTCCGGGTGGTGAACAACAAAAGTGTAAAGAGTAAATCCTAAAGGATAAAGAAGTGCGGAACGACTCATCCTTTAGCCTTCAAACTTTAGCCTTTACACTTTACCCTTCACACTCCATTTCCCCAAACCTAGCAGCTGGCACCTGACACCTTACACCAGGCGCTCAACGCACTTTGAGTACCACCAGCGTTTGGTCGTCGCGCTGAGGGCGCGCGGCTTCGAAGCCGCGCAGTTCTGCAAACACCCGATTGACAATTTCCTGGGGCGGCCTCTGGGCGTTCTGGCGCAGGATGTTTTCCAGACGCCGCGCGCTGAACTCCTCCTGCTGAGGGTTGTTGGCCTCGGTGATGCCGTCGGAAAAAAACGCCAACAAATCTCCCGTCTCCAGATTCACCGTCACTTGCTGATGCTCGGTGTGCTCCAGCAGGCCAAGGGGAACGCCCTCGGCGCGAATCGCCCGGCACTGCCCATGGCGAACGAGGATCGGAAGCGGCATGCCGGCATTGGCGAGGCACAGGCTCTTGGTGCGCGGTTCCCAGATGGCGTAGGTCAGGGTAATGAAGTGGCCTTCAATCTTGCGCTCCAGGAACATGAGATTCAGCCGCTTCATCATGTCCGGCGGCGGAAGCTTCAGCGGAGCGAGACTGCGCAATGTGCCGCTGGCCATGGCGCCGTAGAGCGCCGCGGGCGCACCCTTGCCGCTGACGTCGCCCACCACAATCACCTGCCGGTCCCTCCCGTAAGCGAGGAATTCATAAAGGTCGCCCCCCAGTTCGCGCGCGGGCTGAAAGTGCAAAGCCACGTCCAGGCCGGGAATTTTGGGGGCGATCCCCGGCATCAGGTGCATCTGGATTTCCTGCGCGCGCCGCAGGTCGCGCTCCAGCCGCGCTTCGCTGCGCGCCACGCGCTCGTACAGGCGCGCGTTCTCAATGGCGATGGCGATTTGCGGCGCGAGGGTGGAAAAGATGCGCACGTGCTCGTCGTTGAAATAATTAAGGTGTGGGCTTTCCAAATCGATCACGCCGATCACGCGGCCGCGATAAATCAGCGGGACCGTCATCTCCGCGCGGGTCTCCGGATTCGCCAGGATGTAACGCGCGTCTTTGCTGACGTCCGGCACTACCACCGGCTGGCGCAGGCTCGCCGCCGCTCCCACGATGCCCTGGCCAAAATTCACGGTAGACTTTTCGGGCATGCGCTCATCCTGCTTCAGGGAGATGACGGCGTTAAATGTTTGCGTCTGGTCGTCAGCCAGCAGAATGCCAAAGCGGTGGTAATCCACGAGCCGCTTGGTGAGCGTCTCGATTTTGCGCAGCAATTCGTTCAACACCAGCACGGAGCTGAGTTCCCGGCTGATTTCGTTCAGCAATTGCAGCGTGCGCGCCTGGCGCAGCGTGCGCCGGTACAGCCGGGCATTTTCGATTGCCAAGGCCATGGGGCCGGCCAGAAACTCCAGCAGGCTGACGTGCGAGTCGTTGAAGAAGTCCGGCTGCGGGGCTTCCAGGTCAATGACCCCGATCAAGCGGCCCTTAAACATCAGAGGAACCGCCATCTCGGAGCGAATTCCCGCCAGCGATGGGATGTAGGCGGGATCGTTCTTGACGTCATTCACCAGAACCGAACGCCGTGTCTGCGCGGCCCGGCCCACGATGCCCTCGCCCACCTTGATGCGCAGGCCGCGGACCAGTTCACGGGGATGGCCGAGGCTGAAATGCACGCGCAACTCCTGCGTCTTCTCGTTGAGGAGAAGAATGGCGAATACCTCGTAGTCAATGGCGCGCTTGACGATCTCCGCGATGCGGGCCATCAACTCATCGAGATCGAGTGTGGAATTGAGTTGCTCGCTGACCTCGATCACCAAGGTCAGGAGCTCCGTCAACTCGAGAGGCCGGGATGTTGAGCGACTGGTTTCTGCCATGGGTTTCGTACTTGAAAATCGGCTACGCGATTTCCAACAGGGATAAGGAGGGGGCCAGGGGTGGGTGCCCTTCACGGCTTTCCTAACTAATCGGACATTCGAAGATGCTCCGCGGCTCCGCCTGCCGGCTCGATCACTGTTTGGACAAGCTTGGGTTGCCCTTTGCTTCCAATTCCCTACCCACTTAGCCCCTGTCCTCTCCCGTCATGGCGGGAGGGGAGCGTTCCTATTTTCAGGGTAAGCTCGCTGCAAATTCTCTATTCTAACATACGCGTTCCTCGCCACCGCATTCCATACCCCGATACAGTAGTGGCTCATTTTGATTGGTTCGTGCGCAATCGTCACGGAGTTACGCCACTGGTCGGCGCCACACTTTCAAGACGCACATTTCCAAACCACCGTGCAGTGCGGCCTTCGATATAATGGCACGCGATGCTTATTCTGGCTTTTGACACCACCAGCGAAAAGGGTGGCGTCGGAATCTTTCGAGACACGGAGTGCCTGGCGTCGGTTCCCAACCAAGGGCCGGCGAACCAGTACTCGATTACCTTGTTCGAAATGGTGGGGCGGGCGCTCGCGCAGGCGCACCTGGAACTCCGCGCGATCAATCTGTACGCAGCGGCCAACGGACCCGGCTCGTTCACCGGGATTCGGGTAGGCTTGGCGGCGGCGCGCGCGTGGGGAAAGGCGTTCGACCGCCGGGTTCGTGGCGTCTCCGTGCTGGAAGCCATGGTGAACAAGGCCTGCCAGCGCGTTATCCGCGAATCACTGCCCTCTCCGGGGGAAGAGGGTGCCCGACCGAGGAGGGCGGGTGAGGGATTTCTTCCATCTCAGGGGTCGCCGGGGCCGGAGTGGTATTTCCCTATCCTGGACGCGCGGCGCGGGGAATTTTTCCTGGCGAGCTTTCGTAAGACAACTCACGTAGGAGCCAGCGGCGCTGGCCCTGAGGCCGAACGCTGTTCGGCCCTACGACTGGTGCAACCGAGAAGCGACCTCGCTCTAAAGGGCGGCACTCCACTTTCGGGCGCCAGCGCCACGGGGCAGGATTACGAACCGGCGGATGGAGGCTGGGTCCTTAAGCCGGAATCGCTTCGTGCATTTGTGGAAGAGCGCCTCACCAGCGGTGCGAGTGCCACCTGCCTGGTGCGTGCGCATGACCAAGCCGCCACTGATCTGCGCGCGAGCCTGCCCGCTTCACTGAACTGGCAGCAGATTGAGGGCGCCTTAGTGGACTCCATCGCTGACATCGCCCGGAGGGAAGAGCAATCGAGCCGCCCTTGCCCGGACGCGAAACTGGACGCCTACTACATTCGCCGTCCGGATGCGGAAGTCAATTGGAAGGACTGAGCCCAACGGTGTGGCATGAAAGTCCGAGCCTGCACCAGCGATGATCTTGCGGCCGTTTATGCGATCCAGTTGAAGTGTCCCCAAGCGGCGCAGTGGCGCGAAGAGGATTACCTCCATTTGGCTCGCGATCCTGCCGGGACGATTCTTGTGGCGGAGCTTGATGCCGCGAACCCGCCGGAGGTTGCGGGTTTCGCGGCGTTTCATCGTGTAATGGACGAAGCAGAATTGCGCAACATCGCCATCGACCCCTCGCATCAGCGGAAGGGAATTGCCCGCGCGCTGCTCGTGGCAGGCGTCCGCGCGATGCAGGAATGCGCGATGCGCCAGATTTTCCTGGAAGTCCGCGCTTCCAATCAACCGGCGCTTGAATTTTACGCATCGGCAGGATTCCAGTTGCTGTACACGCGCCACGACTACTATCAGGACCCCGTCGAAGACGCCCTGGTGATGGCCTGCGACATCTCTGCTATACTTGGCCACCACTAAGCTAAATTTATTGAGGAGGAATCATGGTGCTAATGTCCAGACGTGACGCGGGGAAGTTGCTGATAGCGGGATGTGCCGGCGCCCTGGTTCCCGCCCGAGATCTTTTGAGCGTCACGAAGATCAATTCCGTGGTTCGTGGAGTGCAGATTGGCGCGCAAGCCTACTCGTTCCGCGAACTTTCTATGGATGCAATGATCGCGGCTTTTCGTGAGGTGGGGTTGGGCGAGTGTGAACTCACGGAGGTTCATTTCTCGAAGCCGAACACCCATGGTCCCGACATCAACCAGTGGCGGCTCCATACGCCGCTCAGCTTCTTCAGGGAAGCGCGCAAGAAGTTTGATGATGCCGGCGTTAGTCTTTCCGCCAACGGGTACATCTTTCGCCCCGAATTGACCGATCAGATGATCGAACGAGGCTTTATCATGACCCGGGCGCTGGGCCTGGATAGCATCACCACTTCCACCAAGATCGGCATGGTCCCCCGCATTGATAAGTACGCGCAGAAATACAAAATCAAGGTGGGCTACCACAACCACGATGTGACCTCCGATCCGGAAGAGTTTTCGACCGCGGAAAGTTTCGAACGCGCGCTGAAGGGGGCATCGCCCTACGCCCGGATCAATCTCGACATCGGTCATTTCACCGCCGCGAACCAGGACCCCGTTGCTTTTATTCGTGAGCACCATGCCAGGATCGTGACGCTGCACATCAAGGACCGGAAGAAGGATCACGGGAAGGATTATCCTTTTGGCCAAGGCGACACGCCCATTGGGGAAGTGCTGCGGCTAGTGCGTGATAACCAGTGGAAGATTCCCGCCAACATCGAGTACGAATACAATAAATATTATCCCGGCCTCGACACGATCGCCGAGGTCAAAAAGTGTTATGCGTATTGCCGGAAGGCGTTGGAGAGCTGAACGTAACGGCATTACCGCAGACACGTAGAGACTCCGCAGGAAGAGGTTACAGGGAATAGACAACCGGCTGCGAGTCTGGGCTATTCCCTCCCTACTGTCACCAATAGATATGCTAGAGTAGTTTAGGGATGCGCGAACCTTTCCTGGGGAGAATCGATAAGCGGCCCGTGGTGTGTGACGGGGCCATGGGGACGATGCTGTATTCGAAAGGCATCTCCCTGAACCGCTGCTATGACGAGCTCAATGCGGCGATGCCGCAGCTTGTCAAAGAGGTCCACCTGGCGTACGTCAAGGCCGGGGCGGAAGTGCTCGAGACCAACACCTTCGGCGCCAACAAGTTTCGCCTGCAAAAATTCGGATTGGGCGAAAAGGTGCGCGAATTCAACCTTGCGGGCGCGCGCCTGGCGCGGGAAGTTGCCGGTGATGACCTCTATGTGGCGGGCGCGGTGGGCCCGCTGGGGGTGCGCCTGGAGCCGCTGGGCCTCACCTCACGGGAAGAGGCGCGCGCAGCGTTTCGCGAGCAGATCGCGGCGTTGGTCGAGGGCAGCGTCGATCTGATTATCGTCGAGACGATGATGGATTTGAACGAGGCGCACCAGGCGCTGCTGGCCGCGCGGGAGGTAGGCCAATTTCCCGTCATCGTACAGATGACCGTTCAGGCCGATGGCAGCACGCCGACCGGAACGCTGCCGGAAGACTTTGCGCGGGCGCTCGACGAGTGGGGTGCGGACCTGATCGGCGTCAATTGCAGCGTCGGCCCTGCTGCCGTGCAGGAGACACTGGAGCGCATTGCGGCGGTGACGGAGAAAAGGCTTTCCGCGCAGCCCAACGCGGGAATGCCGCGCACCGTGGAAGGCCGCAACCTCTATCTCTGCTCGCCCGAATACATGGCGAGCTACGCGCGCCGATTCATCCAAGCGGGCGCTCGCCTGGTGGGGGGATGCTGCGGCACTACTCCGGAGCACATCAAAGCCATCAAAACTGCTGTGCGCTCGTTGAGCCCGCAGCGGGCGCGCGCGGCGGTGGAAGTGATGGCGCGGCCCGGCCACACCTTGCCGCCCATCCCGATGGCCAACCGCTCGCGCCTGGCGGGAAAGTTGGCGCGGCAGGAGTTTCCCGTCCTGGTGGAAGTGGTTCCTCCCAAAGGATGTGATGCCACCAAGGAAGTAGAGGGGGCGCAATACCTCCTGGAACACGGCATCGACGCGGTGAATATTCCTGATGGGTCAGGCGCCACTGCGCGCATGAGCGCCTTGACGCTGGCGGCCCTGCTTCAGCAGCGCGCCGGCATCGAGGTCTTACTCCACTACAGCTCGCGCGACCGCAACGTGCTGACCATCCAATCCGATCTGCTCGGAGCGCACGCCCTGGGGCTGCGCAATCTTCTAGCCTTGACGCGCGACACTCCCCAATACTCGACCGTGCTGGAAAGCGACGCGTCGGATGTGGATGCCATCGGGTTGGTGAACCTCCTGAGCAATCTGAACCGGGGCCTGGATGTGGGGGCCAACCCGCTCGGCGTGCAGACAGCTTACCTGGTGGGCGCCAGCATCAATCCTTACGCGCTGAACCTGGAAGAGGAGCTTCGCCGCTTTCAATCCAAGGTGGAGGCGGGCGCTGATTTCGCCGTAACTCAGCCGGTCTTCCAGGTGGAGCAACTGGCGAAGTTCCTGGAGCGGGCGCGAAGCTTTGCGCCGCACCTTCCCGTTATCGCCGGAATCTGGCCGCTCACCAGTTTCCGCAATGCCGAGTTCATGAACAACGAGGTGCCGGGAATCTCCGTTCCGCCGGCCGTAATGGAGCGCATGCGCGCGGCTGATTCCGGCGAGCGCGCCCGGCAGGAAGGACTGAAGATCGCGCAGGAAACGTTGCTGAAAATCCGTTCCCTGGTTCAGGGGGTGCAGATTGCTGCGCCCTTCGGCCGTTACGCCCTGGCGGTGGAGGTGGCGCAGGCCCTCGGTGCCAGCCGGACGGGGTGCGCGACATAAAAGTTATTGAGCGGACGTAGCGTGGGCGTCCCGCCCCCGCCCTACCACAAAACCCGGAGCCGGGGGGGATGATACGAAACTGGGG
>Ga0315282_10011022_pt1 | contig 14067 bp, 6 predicted proteins | sample YL17G07_20_MG_FD_203693 | JGI IMG/M metagenome (GOLD analysis project Ga0315282, IMG submission 203693) | Sediment microbial communities from Yellowstone Lake, YNP, Wyoming, USA - YL17G07_20 | ecosystem: Environmental > Aquatic > Freshwater > Lake > Sediment | place: USA: Wyoming | collected... | reverse complement strand
ATTGGAGGAGGCCGTGAACAGGACCTTGTCGCCATAGTAGGCGATGCCTCTTGAAATATTGGCCGATGTGCTGATCCGGGTCGTCTTGTTGATGGTGATTTGGTACGCGTTGACATCGTTCGATCCCGAGAACCATACGACTCGGTCACTGTAGATGATGGGAATCGTATCATCAGCTGTGGTATTGTATGACAGTCTCCTTTCCTGCTTGTTCAGGACCTTCGCGGAATAGGACATGTCATAGATGTAAATGTTCTTCTTCGCGTTCCTGTCATCGCTCCATACGACCTTATCCTCGTAGACCGATGGATTGGCAGCGTTCCCCGCCGGCTTGAACTCTATGTTCGTCATATTGTTAATGAAATAAATGTGCAGATGGTTCTTCGGGCTCTGGTTATGGTCTTCCCAAACAACTATGTTCCCCCAGATGTCCGGGTTCATCTGATCGTTCGTACCAGATGCCAGGGTCGTTGTCGTTTTTGTGGAAATAGTATACATGTAGATGTCGTATTGGTTCGCCCCTGTCTTCATCCATACCACATGGTCGCCATAAATCCTAGGTCTCTCGCCTGTCGGGCTGATTCTGAACTCGGTATTGTTCGTGATATTATAGACGAAGATGCCTGTGGAAGATGCTGACGCCCCGCTTCTATTATAAACAATCAGGTTTTCGTAAATATCGGGATCCCTCTCGGTGTGTCCGGTGCTGCCGGGAAGGTTGATCTGCTGTGAGGACCCCAATATCGTGAACGCGGCAAGGGATACATTGGCCTTCTGGGGGATCTTCAACGAATAGGATGTGTTGTATCCGTTCCCTGTGAAGGTCATATTGAATGTTCTCTTCCCATCTTTAGTCTTGTTGACGAACAATTGCGACATGTTGACGAGCATGACATTATCCACTACGATTCTGCCCTTGGTCGCATTCTGATCGAACACATGGAGACTGATGGTCCCCGTAACCTCGAAATCGTTCGTGTGATACCATTGATAGTTCGGCGCGAGCCACTTGATGTCGGTAATTGCCCTGGAAACGCCTCCCGTGATGTTCAGTTTGATCTCGCTGGAAGCCATGTTCCCGGTGGAACCTAGATAGATCGCCACCTTCTTCCCCGAACCGTAATTGGCGACAGCGAGGTCCATGTGGCCGTCATTGTTCATATCGGCGGGGCTGATGAACTGCGCACCGCTAATGGCGGTCGAGATAATCTCCGGGGCGCCCGACGGGTTCTTTGACGGGTTGAAAAAGATGCAGTTCGACGAGCTGTCGTTCACGCTAATCAAATCGGAATAGCCGTTCTCGTCGATATCGGCAAGGCTTATCGAGCTCGGGTTCTTGGTGACCGGCGCTGTCCAACCAGGGGCGCTGTTTCCGAGGCCCGTCCCATTGTTATAATAAATCTCGTTCGGGTCGTCGATGTTGCCCAAGGCAAGGTCCATTTTGCCGTCCTTGTTGACATCCCCGAATGCGATGGAGGTCGTTTTCCTATTCGCATACGAGCTCCAACTCGGATTGGTCTCGAGGGTCGTTCCGATATCCTTGAACACTAGAGTCTTGGCATTGTAGTTGCCGACGGCGAGGTCCTTGTCACCATCCCCATCGACATCTCCCCATTCAAGGTCGCGGGTATTGTAGCTGACCTGGCTCGTCCAGTTGCTGATCTGTCCGTAGGTCGTTCCGGTGTTCTTCAATAAACGAACAAGCTCCGTCTGTCCACCAAACGCCAGATCCAACTTGCCGTCCTCGTTGACATCCCCGAGGGCTATGGCCATGGTCTTCAGCCGAATGTTGTGCTGCCAGTACGGGCTGTCGTCCGATTCAATCTGGCCATTGTAGTTCTTCAGGACTTCCAGAAATTCGTTGTAGCCACCGACGACGAGGTCTGGCCATCCATCCCCGTCGATGTCTCCCCACTCCATGGCCGTGGTATTCCTCACATCATACGATGTCCATACCGGGGAATTCGTAAGCGTGCCATTGTCGTTCCGGAAGATTGCGTCCCTGTCTCCGTAATATCCGACGGCGAGGTCCAGGTCCCCGTCCCGGTCCATATCCCCCCAGGCCAGGCATTTGGCCTTCGAGAAGGATGAGTTCAGGCCGGTCCCGTTCCACGATGGTAACTGTTCGAGCCGCCTCGCCGATCTGGCCTTGACATAATATTGGTATGTTCCCCGTGGCGGTGTGGTCGAGATCGAAATGGTCTCTCCATTGGTGGAGGAATTGTATATGGCCATGCCGCCACTCGCCATGGAATCATTGAACATCTGCTTGCCGATCGTGCTGTACGGATAGAGCTCGGCCTCCCAGTCATATGTTCCACTACGCGCCTCGAGGCCGTCGAGGACCTTGTCCAGATCGGTATCCGGCGACAGAGGGTCCGTGATCTGGCCCGGTGAAATGCCCGTCGAGGTGCCGTTCGCGTATTCGAATCTCACCAACATCAATTTATCCACGAACACATCATCCTTCTTGGGTTGGGTGTCGGTACCGATCTTGAGGCGTATGATATTGGAATTGACATTGAAGTAAGGCGTCTGGTGCCACTGGAAATAGGAGACGGTGTTCGTTCCCTTGGGGAGCAGGACATTTCCAGATGTATCGTAGGCCGAGTAATTGATCTTCCTCTGGTCCAGAGCATCCCCGTCGGTACCGGCATGGATGAACAACCGATATTTTCCGGAGCCTGCCGTCGGGAAGGTATCATTGATCAGGTATGCGTAATTCGATGCGTCCTCGTGCTCGAACGCATCGAATATGATTATGTTTGGATTGGATTCAAGCGAATCGGACCTGAAGTCATAGTCCGTATCATCGCCGTAATATATCGTCAGGGCTTTCGTCCGGTCCATGGTCAAAGTAACATTGTTCTGTCCAGAGGTCTTCAATGTGTGCGGTGTGTAATAGGTCGTTCCAGATGCGGTGATGAGCATCTCTTTTAAAGAGATATTTTCCAGGTATCCTGTCGTGTTTCCGGTCCCATCGAACACCTTCGTCCCGGATTTGTCATAGATGAAGATGTGGGGGTTCGGATATTGCGTTCCGTCGGGGTTCAGCACATTCAGCGAGAGGTAATGTTTTACGAGTATGTCCGATGTGTCCTCCACATCGAGTTTGTGCTTGTCATATGTCGTGTCCTCCAATATCAAATGGCCCGAGCTGCGGGATATGAGCGAATGCCAGATATTGTCCGAGATTTCTGATGAAAGGACCTTTCCGGTCGTTCCGGTGACATTCACACCGACCGTATTCCCGGAGATGGTCGAATTCTTCACATATGACGGCCCCAGAAAGACGATACCCGCCTGTGCATTCTGATAGATCCAGGAATTAGTGACATTGGCCCTGCTGTTCGCATCGAACCAGACCCCGTAGGTATTCGAGACGATCGAATTGTCCGACACAGAGTTATTTGAGTTCTCGAAATATATCCCATAGGTATTGTCCCGGACCTCGTTGTCGTGGGCTCCTGTCCAGTTCCATGTAATCGAGATGTCTTTGATGGTGATATTTCCAGGGGAATCCATTCCTAGGCCAATCGGGATCGTCGCCGGGCCATCCCTCCATCCTGCCAGGAGGTCGTTGAGCGAATCGACGAGGTCCGACCCGGAAAGAACATGATAGGTGGTGAAATCACCGGTCGTGCTCCATTCACGATCACCGTCATTGCCGATATCTATCGAGAAATTATGTGGATATTTCTTCTCGGTGAAATATGTGATGTTCAAGTAATCGAGGGAGGGCGAGGTCAGGGTATTGGAAGTGCGCAGGTCTATCCGATACTTCAAATATTTATTGTAGTTCGTGAATGTATAGTATTGATTGTTCGTCATCGAATGATAATTGCTGCCATTATCGTTGCTGACATTGACATAGACGTGCCCCAGGGTCTCATTGGCCTGCCAAACCGGTAGAACCTTGTTCATGGAATATTTCAAGGTCGTGGTATTTGATATCACATCACCCTTGTCATGGTAGATGGTATAATTTACCCGGAAATCGTCGAAGATTGGCGTCCTGGAATTCGTGGTATTGAATAGTACCCTGTATTGGAAATACCGGTTGTTGGGGCTCTTGAAGAAACCCGTATTGGCTCCCTGATAACCCGTAGACCACGGGCTCCAGGTGACATTATTCAGGGAAGTCCGTGTCTGAATCACTAGATTACTTGCAACTGGAGTGCTTCCAGACCACGCGTATTCGTAGAAAGATACCATCCCGGTGAGGTCGTAGATTCTCGAAAGATAGGATGCAGATTGTTTTTGCAGGTTGTTTGAATATGCATATCCTATTCTATAATGATAGTAATTGTTCACATTATAATCCGAAGCGTCACATCCGGAATACCATGTTTTGTATCCCGTAGATGTCCCCAGGATCGTCGATGTGACTTCGTGATATGCATCGAATTTTCCGCTGGCGCCGAGGTCCAGGACCGCATTTCCGTTGTTCATCTTGGTCCACGAATAACCATTTGTCGAATAGGCCATGAATATCCTGAAATGCCAGACTGATGAACTCGTCGTCTTCTGTCCGGTATATAACATTAGATACAGATGCCCATCCTTTATCACGGCGGGGTCTAGAACGCCGTCCGCATCATCTTTTCCGCTCGTTCCCTGCAAAATAGGATTTGATGCGTATTTAGTCCAATTAATGCCATTGGTGGAGGTTGCGTATCCTATCTTGTATGCTGACGAGTAGCCCGTATACCACATCTTGTAGACATTACCATCTTTGATAACGAGTGGGGATTTCACCCCAGAATCGTCCCAAGTGCCGGAGGAGCCTTTCTGCATCACGGGTCCTCCATTTGAATTGTATTTGGACCATGTAATGCCGTCCGTAGAGGTCGCGTAGCCGATAGCCCAGCTGGTCCCGAGACCGCCAAAGCCCGTATACCACATCTTGTATGTTGAGGCATCCTTGATCACACTAGCTTCGAAGACCTGCTCGTCATCCCATGCCCCATTGCTGCCTTTAGATAGGACGGCATTACCGGAATTCCCGCGTTCCCAGCCATAACCATCTACTGATGTGGCATAACCAATGCCCTTTTCCATGGTGCTCGGCTTGGTACCAGTATACCACATTTTATAGGTCGAACCGTCAAGGATGATGGAGGGATTCCTGGCCTCCTTCTCATCGAACTTACCGCTCTGGCCACTTTCGAAGACGACGCCGCCATTCTTCGAGAATTTGGTCCAGCTCGTCCCCCCATTCGATACAGCGTAGCCTAAACGCCCCTGTGCCCCGTCATAACCTTGATACATCATTTTCTGTTCACTGCCGACTTCCCATACAAATGGTTGGCCCACATGATAGTCATCAAATTCCCCGTTACTCCCGAGGTCGAGGACCGCGTCCCCGCCGTTCTGTCGTGTCCATGATGTACCGGTCGATGATGTCGAATATCCAATTTTTATGTGTAATATATTGTTATATAAATGATATCCCTGATACCACATTTTATAGGTGGAACCAGACTTTAACACTGTGGGGGAACAAACATGCAGATCATCGAATTTCCCGGCTTGGCCTGGTGACAGGACCGGATTCGAGGCATATTTCGTCCATGTAACACCATTCGGTGATGTTGCATAACCGATTTTCCAGACCGCCCCGTTATATCCTGCATACCACATTTTATATGTCGAACCATCCTTTATTACCGATGGATAAGCTACATGGACACTATCCCAAGCCCCACCGGTTGCATTGAGTACTGGAGTTGGATTTCCGTTATTGAATTTCGTCCAAGATACTCCATTTGAGGAGGTTGCATAACCAATTCTAAGGTTTGTCCCATCATCTCCCGTGTACCACATTTTATAGGTCGATCCATCCTTTATCACCGAAGGTGCGTAGACATGAGCATGATCAAATTTGCCAGCCCCACCTAGATCCAAAACTGCATTTCCATTATTTTGACGAGTCCACATCAACGGATCCGTCGCCTTTGCATAGCCGATTCTCCAAGTCGAACCATCGTGGCCCATATACCACATATTGAGCACATCACCCTCCACAACTATCGAAGGATGACCCAGATGGTAATCGTCAAACTTACCATCGGCCCCAAGATCCATGACTTCTCCAAGGTCTCCCTTCTTTGTCCAGGACAGTTCTGAAATTAATAAACTGTCTGTGATTACCGTGAGGTTCGTTTTCGTTCCCGCATTGAAGTCGCTTGCCGTCGTTTCTGTTATATTGCGGTCCACTTGGTCAAGCCGTAGGTCCCCCGACGACGTAGTCACATTAACATGAGCCGACATCGCGCTGAGATTGAACGCGGATTCGTTCAGGGACCCAATTCCGGTTGTGTTCTGCGCGGAAAAGTTGATGCTCGCGCTCTGGACCCTGGCCCCGTTCGGTATGGATATCTTGACCGAACTGTCGAGGCCTCCATCCATATTGGAAATCGTGACCTTGTCCTGGGATCGGTTGTTCCAAAGTTTGTTCGTCGATGAACTTCGGGCAGGGGAACTATCCTTGTAGTAAACGCCATAGACGTTTCCGGAAATGTTGTTATAAATTATTGTCGGATCAGATCCATATGCATATATCCCAATGTAACTGTTCGTAACGAGGCTTCGCTCTACGGTGATATTGTTCTCCTCAATCCAAAGCCCTTTACTCCCTCCGGATGAATAACCAATATCTTGTATCGTCGAATTCTGGATGATGCCCCGGGATCCCTTTCGATAATAGAAATTATAATGATACGATGGATTGATGGACTGGATTTTACTGTGATTTATGACATTCAAACGACCCCCGTTCTGAATCTCAATCTTGAATTGCCCTTGGCCGGTCTGGTTGAATAACAACGTGACATTGTCCAACGTCAGGTTCGCATTCTGCATGATGGTCAAATTACCTTTAAGTATAATCGTCTCCCCTGTTCGGAGGATTGTATCACCCGGTTCAATTATCCAATCACCCACGCTCGATCCATTTTTTGGCGGGGAGCCCTGTTCGCCCATGACCAGTGGCTGGAGAGCCACCGTTATCATGAGGATGACTCCTGTAAGTGCGAAGATCGATTGGCCGAAATATCTCCGTCTCGATGCAAAGCTCATAATTTTTCCTCCTAAGAATTTATCCGATTCGTGATTGATTGAGGAGAAGGGAAAAGATTTGCGATATATTTATGCATAATCAAAAATGCTTAAATATGCCTTTTCAATCAATAATTGATAACTAATCAATCGGAATCTGATATTATAATTATATAAAAATAAAAAAGACTTCAATTGTATTCGAGACCGAGGAGTGAACATTATAATATTTTCATTGAATCGCCCCCGCCAGGGTCCGGTTAAAGATCTAAGCGAAAGGGGTTCGCATGCTCGTCGAAGGCAAAAATAAAACAGACGGACCCGCCGGGGTCCGGTTAAGGATCTAATCGAAAGGTATTCGTAATATCCTTTAAACATCATCAAGAAAATAGGATGTGAAAAAAAGGAGCTAAAAGGTCATTCTCCAGGATGATCGCTTTATTTAACCTTCTTTCCGATGATCCTTCCCCGCCCGACCTTTCCATCATCAGCCGCCTTCACCCACATTGCGAGGCCATCATCTGCTGCCTTGAAAAGATCCATACTGTACTGCTTCACGATACCGTCCTTGAGGTCTTTCCTAAGCTTGTCCTGATAAATGTGGCAGTGCTTGGCGAAGTCAGCGCTCTGGTCTTCCGTCTCGAGGACTTTGAAACCAACTGATTTCAAGATCGATGCATAGCCCTCCAGGGTCTCCATGTACGGGAAGGCCATGAACCCGTTGAGCGCCTCCCATTCCTTATCGGAAGCGTTCCCAATCTGGAGCCAGTCGGTGAAGGCGATCGTCCCACCGGGCTTGAGAACTCGATAGGCCTCAGAAATCAAGCGTTCCTTGTTGGTGATGTAACACCAGGCATCCTGGCCGAGGACGATGTCAAAGGTCCCTGCTTTGAAGGGCATATCAAGGGCGTTTCCAAGCTTGTAGGTGATGAGACCGGACAATCCGGCCTTTTCCGTCCTGTTAACGGCCTCGTCGAACATTTTCCGGGTGGCATCTAGGCCGACGACATTGCAGCCAAAATTCTTTGCGAGATACCTGGCAGGCCCACCCAAGGCACTACATACATCCAGGACCTTGGAGCCCTTCCCGATCCCGGCCTTCTTGGCCAGGGCTTCCGTCTCTTTTTCTCCACCTACATGGATATGCTCGCCCATCAGGAACTCCCACAATACACCGACCGGGCCAGTGTAGACCTCGTTCACATCATCGATAGTCACGTCCAACTTCTTGCTTTTAACAATCTTAGCCATAATATCCCCCCGTCCATGCAGTTCCAAATTCAGTTCAAGCCTAGCATCACAATTGTGAAATATAACAATTTGGGTCCAACCCCAGGATGTCACTATGTTCATAGAAGGCGGCGGCCCTGCAGCCCCAGCAGACAGGATTGTTCTTGCAGGTCCTGCAAGGCCCTGGTTGGTTCTTGGGATTCCTCAGTCGGAGGAAGAGCAGATCATCCTTGTGCTCCTTTACGATCTTCTCGAGTGGGGTATCGTGTATGTTCCCGTAGCCCTTCCTGATGACGGAGCATGGGGTCACGTCACCATCGATGGTCACGCATATCATCCCGCCACAGTAGAACTTGTTTGTATCCATGGGGCCCATGGAGAACCTTGAGCCAGGGTAGTTGATCTTATCCCTAGCCTCGCACGCGGTCTTTACCGCTTTAAGGTCCGGCACCCAGTCGCAGCGGTCCTTCGCAAGCCCTGCCCTGCACATTTGTGTTAAGCAAGTCCTCATGCCTTTCTCCTTGAAGAAGAACTCGATGGTTCTTTGGACATCCTTGGCAACGATCTTTGTGAAGGTTATACAGTTGATCATCTCATTGGGGTCCTTACCGAGGGATTGAAGGTTCTCGACACCTGTTAGAATGGCCTTTATCTTCCGCCCCGGGTCTCCCGTATGTATCAGTTTATAGGTCCGTTCATCCAGGGTGTCCAGATGAACGGACACAAACCCGCCCGCAGATACTTCAAGGACCTTCCTGGCGACCTTGATATCTTCCAAAGGCATTCCGCTCGTCCAGATGTTGTTTCTGAGGCCACGCTCCATGGCATATCTCATAAGGCTGTACCAGTCCCGCCTGACGAGAGGGTCCCCCCCAAGCCAGTCTACGGCCCTGACGCCCATCCTATGGGCAGAGTCCAGGACGGAGTGGATGTCTTTTCTTGGAAGTTCCTTCGTCGGGGCATCCTTTGCGGAGGCATAGCAGTAGAGGCATCCTTGGGGACAGGACAAAGTGGATTCTATTTGTACAGAGTATACCCGGTTCTCTCTGAAATATTTCATCTCTTCGGAAGGGTTAGGATGGAATCCTCCATGAGATTCTACTGGATCGGACCTCAAATCCCGTTCCCCCACTCATATTGAGAATCCTTCAAACATTAATAACCTTTTTAGGGGGACCGATACATTATTGATATATGGGACGAAAGGAACCTGCAAACGAATTACTGATCAGCCGTTGTGGCATCTGTTGCTCTTTGTGCCCCGGGTACAGGGCCGGGGAATGCCCAGGATGCCCCGGTCACAAGGACCATTGCAAGATACTGCAGTGCGCTATTTCCAAGGAAATTGAATACTGTTTCCACTGCGATGACTTTCCCTGTGAACTTTACGAGAAGGGCTTCGATTGGGATGTCAGTTCGTTCCCGGTGTTGAAGGCGGCTGGCCTCGGTATCGTGAAATGGAGGCCTTACAGTGATATTTATATCAAGACCTGGAAGATTTGTAAGAAGTCAAAAAAGTGAGCGGAATTTGTAGGATGTTTATGTTGTATTGCGTCCATGAATAAAAAAGAATATCTGGCAAACAGTGTAATTGGGATTCGATTAAAGATTTAACCTGAGTTTGATAGTTTATATACCCCCCTCCACGCCCAATAGCCCCTTATCGAGTTCGGACAATTTAAAGGTGTTCACCAGCACGAGCTGATCCTTGTCCATCGTCGTAAATTTCCTAAATGTCTGCATCTCATCCCCGGTCGCAAGAATATCGACGACCTTCAATTGGTCGAGTTTCCATATCGCATCGTTCACGCTCATCCTGATGTCTTTGCTCCTGAGCTCTCTTGCCATAATCGACCTGAGTTGATATGCCGTCGCACACACGAATATCTGACCGATGACATGCTCCTCGGTCCTTACGAACAGAGGCCTCAGGCCCAAGTCGTTTTTCAATGAGCAGATCGCCTTCTCGACCTCATCCCTAGCTCTGTACGACATAACTATCTCTTTCTCGGTGAGACCTATCTCCGTCGTCACGAATATCTGGTATCCCTCGTATATGTTCGCCTCTTCCACCTTGGCGTTTATCTCGAACCGGAAGCCGAATCCCTTCCTGTCCCCCTTGATGCCGAAATAACGTGTGACCCTGTGGCTTTTAAGGATGTGGCCGATCTCCTGGTCCCTTTCCTCCCTCGACCCTATCTTTCCCTCGGAGATTCTTTTCTGCAACGCCTTGAGCTCGTCTTCGGCCTTTTCGATCCGCAGGTTCCGCTCCTTCTTGTTCGTGCCTGCCACTTCCTTGTTCCAGCTGACGACATATTTCCTCCGACTCTTCACCACAGAGGTGGCCACATTATCCTCACCTATGTCCTCCCACTTGCTTTTAGGAACATGTATCTCGTCGAGCAAGCCCGTTGCCTTGATTCCTGCCCTGAGGGCGACCAAGTATCTTTCCTTCTTGCGATCCATATATTCGATGTTCTCCCAACTGGCCATTCCTCTGTCGGTGACCCTCGGGCAATCGAGGCCGAACTCGTTATTGACGAGCCGATCGAGCGGTTTGAGGGCTTTCATATCCGTCCTATTGCCAGGCCAGGTCTTGTGTGTGACCAATATCCCCTCCTGGTCGACGACGAAGCCAATTACGACCTGCGGGTTATCAGAACGATGGTCCCGACTGTATCCAAGCTTTGCCAGAAGGCATTTCCATCCCTCAAAATAGGTTGATGTCAGGTCATAATCGAGACGATTACACTTGTATCCATAGACCGACTGAATATTATCGTAGAGCTCTTTTTGCATCGGTATCGTATGTTCAGGCTGTAGATAGTCGAGCGCATTGAGGGTGACCTTGTAGTTGAATTGCTCGGGCGGTAGTTCTAGATACGCGGGCAGCACGGTCGTCGGATACCATCGAACGAGCTCACGGTGACTCCCAGGTTCGCAATTCTTGTTGATGGCCATGATCTCTGTGAGCTTTCCGAGGGACGGTCCACCTCCCTTGTATCCATGCTTGTCAATAATTCCGACGAGCCCGACATCGCAGCATATTTTGTGGAGCACGAGAGGAAGCCCGTAATCCTGCACTTGTTCGACGGTCAGATTCGAGAAGGGTGTTGGGAATTTGTATCCAAGAGAATAGAGCTTGGCCTTGAACTCGTTCATAAGTTCGGGATCATTGAAATCCCGTATCTTCCTCTCGAGTTCTAATCGACGTGTTTCGTCGATATTGTCTAGGCGACCGAGATACAATTTCCGGTCCTTGTCAACATAGGCCCCTTTCCGCTTGGTTTGTGCTACATAATAGTAGTCATGCCCGGCCGATTCGTGCCTGTCCAGATGCATGGGATAGGATAATATAGTTTGTGCTACATAAACATTTCTGTGAGAATAGTTCTATTTGTGCTACATTTAATTAAAAGTGCAGAGTTTCGTCTATTGTGTAAAACGGTTGGGACAAACCGGCAGGGTTAAAGGGTATTTAAACTATCAAAGTCAGGATTTAATCAAAAGGGGTTCGTTATGAAATTGACAAAGTCGAAAGGGATTATCGACGACAAACATCTAATAAAAATTCATAGTTTGACCTTGGAAAAAAAATAAAACTTACGGACCCGCCGGGGTCCGAATTATCCGTTTTTTCCGTCGAAGGTGAAAAAAGAATTAACGGGTTAAATGTTCTCGCCCATCTCCACGACCCTAACGGGTCATCGGGCCGGGACCTCAAACCGGCCCTCTATCTCTTTTTTGTTTTACTCATACGAGATGGCCTATTTGAAATGAAATGCCCTGAAATCGCCTGAGAAGCGATTCTGGGGGCTCTAAGGGTATGATGGCCCATTCCCATCCGGTTCTGGGCCTCGGGCGACCGGGGTCCATTTTTTATTCATTGGATATAATTGACTTCTTGTTCATTTCGTAGAATCTCAATAAATTCTTTAAAATCTGAATATTCCTTTAATGGAAGTTCAGATTTAACTTTTTCTAATAATTCTGATTTTTGTTTCAAGGACATTTTTTGAATGATATGAAACATAGTAAACACATTTAATATAGTTATAATATCATCTTTGAAAAATATTTCTCTTAACTTATTTTTTAGCATAAGTTTTTCTATTATTGGTTGATATTTTTCTTTTAGTCCTAATAAAGTTTCTAGAGCATCTATATCATTATAGTTCCAACTAATCATTCTGTCCAGTATTATACATATAATTGTTGTATTTATAAATGAAATAATTGTCCAGAAAATTTCATGGATAATGGCCTCACTTCCACTTGATAAGGAAATAATATGATTTCTAATCTGAACTCCAATAATAATTTCTTGAATTATTGCATTTCCTAAAACAATTAAAGAAAAACCCATAATATATTGAAAATATTTTTGAAGTTGAACAATAATAACTTTTGTATTATTATTAGTTGCATCACTATCTTGCATTGGTTTTTGAAACCAATTAATAACTTGTTTTATCTTAATTAAATTTTTTCCGAGTTCATAGAAGATTTCTCTAGACTTCCAATAAACTGCGAATAATAATGGAATATTTATTAAAGCTAAAGAACCTAGAAATACAGTAATATATATTGCGGAATCATATGAGTATATAAAATGATTGAAAAATAAAAAATAATAGTATATTATTAATGTGATAATAAAGATTGTTGGAAATATTAGGATATATTTCAAATCGCGAGTTTTATTTACCACAACATTTTTACTTTTTTGTATCATAATTTATCCTTCTTTTCGTATTGTTTCTCGCCATTGAATATCAGACCATATAACTAAAATAATTGGAGCAATGCAAGAGACAATAATAATTATGGATGGAATAAGTTGCATTTCGTCAGGTATATTATTGATAATATTTTCATTAGCAAGAATAGACCAATCATAGATTTGGACTAAACATAATAATGCAAGTCCAATATAAATGAGTCCCCAGAATATTATTCGTCGTGATTTTGCAAGAGATTCTATATTAATATTATATGCAAATTCTTTTTGTATAAATTTGCTACTAGACGCATAAGCTTTCTTGTTTGGTTTACCCGAATTATATTTATTTTCTGCTAATACACTCTGATAATACTTTGATGATAGGAACGATTTGTCTCTTGGAAAAACTTTTGTATTACATGATTCTGTTAAATGCAATAACATTTCTATTTTGTTTTTTAATATGATAAAACGCAGCAATCTTGAATATTCGCCACGCATGAAAATATAACCAATACAAATAATCCATAAAGCAATAATTGGTAAAGCAATTAAAGTTATAGAAAACGGCTTTATTAATTGACTATTTAGGCTCGATTCATCAGATGAAGGAAATATTTGTATTGCTAATTGATAAGCAGCTGTTGAAGTGGTTGATATACATCCAACAGAGAAAAAAATCATTTTCCATATTCTACTGGTTGATTTATTTATTTGTTCATCATAGAATTTGTATAAATCTATCAACGCATTAGGATTTCTTTTCCACGTATAATCTCCAGGTTCTAAGATTGTTGAATCTGAGTTTTTCCTAGAACCATCTTCACTCATCATCTTGTATCACCCACATTATTTTGGAAATGATTTTTAAGGCATTCAATAATATTATCCCATTCATCCATTATAACACATCCATGATAATTATTTCCAGTCCCCCGTCGCATTAATACTTAATGTAGGATAACCACTTGATGGAATATTTACTAAATCTATATGCCTTAGATAATATTGATATTTTTTATCTGATATTGGATGATATGATGGCAAATTCAAAA
>Ga0315282_10011021_pt1 | contig 14067 bp, 11 predicted proteins | sample YL17G07_20_MG_FD_203693 | JGI IMG/M metagenome (GOLD analysis project Ga0315282, IMG submission 203693) | Sediment microbial communities from Yellowstone Lake, YNP, Wyoming, USA - YL17G07_20 | ecosystem: Environmental > Aquatic > Freshwater > Lake > Sediment | place: USA: Wyoming | collected... | reverse complement strand
CGCTCTGCGATAGTTCTCCCTTTTCCTCAGTATGGTTTCCCAGCTAAGCCCAGCCTGTGCGCCTTCCAAGATTAGGAATTCGAATAAGGTGCGGTCGTCGTGTTGCGGTACTCCCCATTCGCGGTCATGGTAGTCAATGGCTAGCTCAGTCCTGGCCCATCCGCATCTCTTCATCTCCCAATCGATCCTTTCCAATACAGAGTGGAAAGCGCCCCCCGCATCCGCAGCCCTCTCTGCTTCCTAAGAATTGAGCCCCCCATTTTTTCCTGGGAGAATCTCCTTCGCTTCCTGGGCGTCTTTGGTTCGCCGCAGGATCTCCTCGCGCGGCAACGATTCGCGCGTGGGATTGGGAACCAGGACGCATTGTGGGTTCAATAACTCGACAACCTCAGGATGCACCCAATGGGTGATGACCACTCGCGGTTTCATGGTCTGGCTTCAAAACCCCAAAAGAGGATGCAGGTTTGCGGATTGACCTTCAAACTCCTATCCGACAAAATGAATAATATCTGCATTTTCTCATAAAAGGCTGCATAGGAAAAGGGGGGATTGCCTTTTTTTATTGACTTGTTCTCTTCATTTTTTTAAAATCCTTATGTCTTTCAGTATTCAAGCCGGAAGGAAAACCTAACTATCCGCAAGGATGGGGCGGAAAGCCACGGATTCCGCGGGCGCGGGACAGCCGGGTTGCCAAGCATGATGCCGTCAAGGTCATGGATAGGAAACCCGGCTTTTTTATTTTCGCCTTTTTCGCGGGAAGAAAGGACCTCCAATGACCGCACGGGAACTGATATCTACCTGGACGGAAGAAGAACGAACCACCCATGCCGACCTAATCTCTGAATGCCTGGAGCGGGAGAGGTTTCTGGATGGCCTCAGGGGCAAGATCAGGGCCTCGGAAGGTGAACTCCAGTGGACAGGTGGAGACGGTGTTTACTGGGTTTATTAACGCATTTTCTTTCTGCCCAGAATTTGGGAGATTGCAGAGGTCGATACACCTAACTGCCGACCAATCTCCGCCAAAGACACCCCCAATTCCCGCGCCAGTTTCCAGACTAAAGGGGGAGAAGGAGACGCAGGTTCCGAAGCAACTTACTCTAGTTCAAGGTCCTCTTTTCGGGCATGCAGGGCAAAGGCGTTTTTGTAATCATGACCGTTGATGCCCGTGCAAATCTCGAGAAATTGGTGGAAGTTGTCTCAGGACCTACGTCCCCTTTTTCAACTGTCTTTTTGCCCTCGGTGAGAAGACACCGATCGCAGAAAAAACTCTTCCCGCAACATACTCCTGATACCGTAGCCCACGCCCAGGCTCCGTCTGGCAAAACCTCTTGGCCCCCCCCAACCGCCCCTCCACTCCAACCACAGATGTCCATAGTGTCTGAGTTGCAAAGGTAGGTAATAAGATGTTGTGAAATGGGGAAAAATGTTTTAGAATAGCTTCTTGAGATCAAAGGAATCTTTCTTTACTGCTTAGATATCCCTAAATAAGTCCGAACAACATCCTCTCTTTATGGATGTTTCAGGTTTATATAAGACCTTTAATTGCCAGCCATGGGGGAACGAGGCGTCCGTGGGCATCCTTTCCCGAGACGGGCAGCGAAAGAATGGTTTCAAAAATTCCGTGTACTCTTTACGAGTGAAGATTCAGCACAAATGACGAACATCTGGCCAATCGGAGGGGGCAAAGGGGGTTCGGGCAAGAGCTTCCTGGCGGGGAATCTCGGCATCTGGCTTGCCAAACAGGGGCATAGAACCCTCTTGATTGATGCCGATTTCGGGGCGGCCAATCTCCACACCATGATTGGTATACCTTATCAGCCCAAAAGCCTTTCGGATTTTCTGAGTAAAAAGGTTCAAACTCTGGAGGAAACGGTCATCGAAACCAGGATTCCCAACCTTTTCCTAATCAGCGGGGCCGGGAATAACCTGGACACGGCCAATATGGCCTACCAACAAAAAATGAAGATTTTTCGGGCCCTCTCCAGGCTTTCTTACGACTTCACCCTGGTGGATCTGGGACCGGGCACATCCTTTAACACCATTGATTTTTTCTTGATGTCCGATTCGGGTATTTTCGTTGTTACCCCCGAGCCCACGTCCATTGAAAATGTGTACCGCTTAATACGGGCCGTGTATGCCCGCAAGATCTGGCAGGTTCTCAAGACCTATCATTTCCGAACCATGGTTGAAGAGACGGAGGCAAGGAACAAGGGGGCCATGGTCAATAATCCGGAATACCTTATTTCCGTCATCAAAGAACTGGAGCCGGAGAAGGGCAAAATCGTGGAACAGGCTCTGGGGGCTTTCCAGTTCAAGCTGGTTCTGAACCAGCTTCGCAAACAGGATAACCCCAAATTGGGGGTTTTAATCTGCCGCATTATTGAAAAGCACCTCGGCCTCCCCCTGCAATTCATCGGCAACATTTCCTATGACGACCTGGTCCATGATGCGGTGTGTCAAAAAGTTCCTTTTCTGGACAAATACCTCCATACGCAAACCGCTGTGGACCTCGAAAAATTCTGCAAACACATCCTTATGGCGCGAAGTAAGGGGGAGGGAACCGGTGCCGCAGGGGAAGCTCTGGAGATGGTTGCAGATGGGCGGGAACAATAAGGAGTAGAATCCGATGAGGCCATTAATCGAACTCACCCGTTACGAAATGCTGGACCTTCCTGCGGCGGCCACACCTTTTGAGATCCGTAAGGCCTATAAAAGAGCGTTGGAAGTGTATAGCGAAGACTCGATGGTGATCTATTCCCTTTTTTCCGCCGCAGAAAGAAAAGAAATCCGGGTCCGGCTCGACGAAGCCTTCGCCACCTTGATGAACGAGAAGGCCAGGTACGAATACGATCAAATGCTGATTCAAAAAGGGGTCATGAAAGAGGGGGCGCAATACCGGAGCGTCAGGAAAAAGGTCGCCTCGGTGGGTTCCGACGGCTCGGCAGACACGGCCTCCCAACCGGAAGGGGAAAAACCCCAGGCCGTGGAGAATCCGGTGGTCAAGGAAATCCTCTCCCGGGAGGACCTGACGGGAATGGACCTAAAAAGATTGAGGATGGAATTGGGGGTTTCCCTGGAGCAGATTTCCGAGTGGACAAAAATCCGGCCGGGCATGCTCCGGTCTATCGAGGAGGACCGGTTCCACGAGTTGCCTTCTCGTCTCCATTTAAGAAGTTTCCTGAAAGCCTACGTGCAGTATTTTCATCTGAATCCAGAATCCGTTGTCGGCCGCTATATGAAGAGGATTGAGGGTGGGAGGTCCTGAAAAAGGGGGACGATCCCACTGTGGGGTCTCCGGTACGCCCGGCCGGGCTTTTCATAGAAGGGTCTGGTTCCAGGGCTATCAACCTGTTGCCCCGGGCAGACAGATCCAGCCAAGACTTTGAATCGAGGCCGGAACCCAGACCGGGGGAATCAAACACCCGTAAGGATGCTTAACATGGAAAGTCCGGACCGAAAAGAAGAGAAGCTTCTCGATGAATTGGAAACCATGTACCGGCGGGTTGCCGATTCCGAAAAGTCAGAAGCTGACAGCGTGCAGATGGAAGCCCTGCAAAGCTATTACGAGTCTCTCCAGGTATCCCCCGATGCTCCCCTGGAAACAATCAAAGAGACATATGAGCGGTTGGTCGATTTCTGGGAGCCCGGTCAGTTTGCCAATACCCCTCCCCTCCGGGAAGAGGCGGAAAGAAAGTTAGCGGAAATCACTCATGCCTATGAGAAAATCCTCGCCTCGCGCCAAAGGGAAAGCAGACCCCCATCCGCAAAACCGCCCGAAGAAATTTCTGAGGAGCCAGATCTTTCTACCCCGATCGAAGAAACCGGCCATCATTTCCCCTGGAGCCAAATTCTTCTGGGGGGATCTGCTGTCGTCGCCGTGCTTTTGGCAGGGTTTTTCTGGCCGACCCTCTACCATTATGCTACGATCCCATCCGGGGATAGGACCTATCAAGTCAGGACAAACCGCCTTACGGGCAGCATGACTTATTTCGACGGGGGAAAGTGGAACAATCCTCCGGTCCCGGCCGCTCAACCCGCTGCCCCCCCGGCTCTTCCGGCTCTAGCTCCTCCGACAAATTCACCTGAACGATCAGCGAAACAACCGATCGCCGCACCCCCGACAAAGCCTGGGCCGGGCGAAGAGCCGGAGGTTGCCGGGGAAAAAGAAGCCCCCTTCGAGAAGCCGCCCAGCCAACCTGCGAAAACCAAAGGCTACGCCATCCAGGTGAGCGCCGTGCGCGATTTGAATACGGCGAAAGAATTTGTGGAAACGCAAAAAAAGAGCGGGCGGCCGCTTTATTTGGCCAAGATAAGGATCAAGGATCGAGGGGTGTGGTACAGAATCTACCTTGGCCATTTTGCCAACAGGGCGGAAGCCGCCCGCTATATGGAGGAAAAGAAAATAAAAGAATTTTTCCCCGAATGTTTCATCCAGAGACTGCCCGGATAGCCCCCACCCGGCTGGCCCAAAATTGTTGACCCCAGAAATAAACAACGGGTTGAAATCTTATCAATTTATGGACGTCCCGCTCTGCCTATATATAAGAGGAAGGTATAAAAGGTTTGACCTCAAAACCCTTACAAAAAACCGACCCGTCCCATTCATATGCCTGTCATAGCAATTTTTGCATGAAGGCATCGTTCCTAAAAATATTATTGATCATCTCCATATACGCATCGCTGATCGCTTTGCGGTATTCCTCGGGGCTATAGCTGCTCCCCCACCTGCTCTTGGCCCCTTTGAAACCCTCGCTGGCCAGGACTTTTCCCGATCGGTCTTTCACCTCGACGTTCGCGACCACGACGGCGTCGAAAGCGTTCTTCTCCTCCACCCATAGGTTTTGCAGCGTGACCCCGATGATCCGCTGCGCCTGATCCTGGCTTTCGACTACATTCAAACCGGCCCGGCTGAATCCCTGTTTAAAGGCCTTCTCGAGAGAAGACATAACGGCTTCGGGAGACGACTTGGCTGGAACGGAAGGTGCTTTTTCCTTGTTCTCGCCGATCTGCTCGGGGTTTTTCCGCTGATCCTGGAACGAGGCAAAATAAAGGGGCGTGTTCTTGATCGCCCGCGGCGGTTGTACCGGGTTGGTGGGCGTGTAGTCCATGGGGACTTGGACAAGGGAAGGGACACTGGCGCATCCGCCCAGATAGAGAGCCATAATGATTCCGCAAAGGATGGGGTTTACGATTTTTCCCATTTAGACCTCCTTTTTTGATTTTGATTTATGATCGGGTAGCCCGTAATTCGGACCCCCTTGTTCAGGGGGAAGGAAGCGGGATTCCTGCCGCTTGCCCCTCCCTTATTCCACTCCGGGGACGCACTCCGGGGACGTTGATTCTTACGGTGCCTAGCTCATTTCCTGGACAAATGATTCCGTCTCGCGAATGCTGGCCGTATTCACCTGCTCCAAAAATTCAAAAGTCCCCAAAGGCGAAAAAAGTTTCCCCGTTGGAGGCTTTGAATGGGTACCTTCCGGGAATTTATCTTCATAATGTACTACAGAAGGTTAAGGGTTATGTTGCCGGGTTAATCCGCAACGGTTGGGGATTTCCCTTCCCTTTTGCTCCTTAAATATTCTCAAAACAATAAAAAGTCAAGGGGAAAATTCCATCGTGTAGCTAAAGCCGAAATCATTGGGCTTAAACCTTCAAAATTCCTTTTACCAGACCATTTCTTAATGCCTCCACCTTTTGGCGAAAATGCTCGTTGTCAGCAAGTCTCCCCCCACAATCCTGACAATCTCACTCCAGGCGGACCCCTTGATCCTGAAAAAACCCAATCTCTCCATCGGTCTTTCCCGTCACTACCTTCGCCGCATACACGGCTGCGCTCCTTTCCGGCCTCCCATGAAACGCCCCGTATTTTGGAGTCTTTTTTTCTGGGGTCTTCTTTTCTTGACCCGCATCCCGGTTTTCCGTATAATGACCTCGCTTATTAGTCAGTCCATAATTATATAGACGCTTAAGACTAAATCCCTCCTTCCCTCCCTTTGCCAAAGGGAGTCCCGCGTTTCGCGGGATTTGGCAAAGAGGGGCTAGGGGAGATTTCGGAAGAACAGCCTGGCCAATTAATGGACCCCTTAGTAAAAGCGAGGTGTTATCAATTTCATTCCAATTTGATGGAGGAGCGGAGGTGAACCGATGAAAGCTCAGCGAGTAGAGATGTTTGTCGTCCCGATGGAAGCGCCGAACGACACGGCGGGGTTGCAGGCGCTCGCGGACAAGGGGCTGGTGAGACCGGAGTCGCTCGTGGCGCTCGTCGGCAAGACGGACGGATCGGGGTTCCATGACGACTGGGGTCGCGTGTTCGCGGATGTCGCGCTGCGGGGGTGGACGGCCGCGTTCCTCAAGATCCCGGTCGAGGAGGTGGCCAAGCGCGTCACGTTCGTGCTCTCGGGTGGGTGCCCGGGGGTCATCACCCCGCACGTCGTGGCGGTCACGCGGTCGTGGGAGGAAGTGCCCGGCGGCGCGGAGGCGTCGAAGGGGGAGAAGCACCTGGTCGTCGGCATCGCCGGCTCCGGGCCGATCTTTCCCGAGGAAGTGGGTCGCATGGGCATGATCCGCAAGGTCGCCTTAGCCGTGCGTGCCGCGATGGCCGACGCCGGCATCACCGATCCGTCGGACGTGCACACGGTGATGGTGAAGGTGCCGGGGCTGACGGTCGGGTCCATCAAGGACGCCGAGTCGCGCGGTCACACCGTCGTCACCCACGACCCGACGTTCGGGCCAGAGGGTGCGGGGTGCTATGGAAACGACGGCGCTGCGCTCGGGGTGGCGCTCGCGCTCGGCGAGGTGCCGGAAGCGGCGCTCTCCGACGACGTCGTGCGCAAGAACTGGGACCTGTACTCGTCAGTGGCGATGACGTCGAGCGGGGGAGAGAAGCGCCACGGCGAGGTCGTGGTTTTCGGGAACTCGTCCCGGTCACGCAGTCGCTTGCGGATCGGGCATTCGGTGACGAAGGACTACATCGATGCCGAGGGCGTCCGGAATGCGCTGCGCTCGGCGGGGCTGGAGTTCAAAGGTCTGCCTTCGGAGAAGGACCTTTCGCGTCTGGTGCACGTCTTCGCCAAGTCGGTGACGCCGGGCTCGGACATCATCCGCGGGCAGAAGATCACGTTGCTCGACGATCACAACGCGTACCAGATCGGCAAGGCGCTCGGCGGCATGTTGGTCGCGAGCGTCACCGGGCGGACGACGAACTACGTGAGCGGCGGAGAACGGAACAGCCACCAGGGCCCGCCGGGCGGGAACATCGTCGCCGCGGTCGTCCGAGACGCTTGAGTGATGCCGTCTATCAAGAGTGAACTCCGTTCGGGTGCCTACTATGATTCAGCCGTGCTGATGCAACTGCAGCGCGGCCTGCTGGGCCTGCCCGGTGTGCTGGACTCGGGCGTGGTCATGGGTACGCGCGCCAACCAGGAGTTACTGGAGCAGAGCGGCCTGCTCGTTGCGGAACTCCGGCAAGCGGGCCCCAACGATTTGCTGATCGTGGTCAAAGCGGAAAGCGCTGCGCTGGCGACCGCCGCGTTGAGGCAAGTGGATGCGTTACTGTCCCGGCGCCGCTCGGCGGTGTCGCCGGCCTTCCAGCCCAGGAGTTTGGAGACCGCGGTTCAGCAATTGCCCGAGGCCCAATGGGTGTTGATCTCCGTGCCGGGCCGCTTCGCCGCCGGGGTAGCCCGTGATGCCCTCACGCTCAACCGGCATGTCTTCTTATACAGCGACAATGTCTCGCTGCCGGATGAGATTGCCCTGAAGAGGGCCGCGCAAATGAAGGGGCTGCTCGTAATGGGGCCCGATTGCGGCACGGCCATCATCAGTGGCATTGGGCTGGGCTTTGCCAACCGGGTGCGGCGCGGCGCGATCGGGCTGGTGGGCGCCAGCGGCACGGGGTTGCAGGCGATCACGAGCCGCATTCACGCGTTCGGAGCGGGGGTCTCGCAGGCGATCGGCACCGGCGGGCGCGATCTTCAGGCCGAAGTCGGCGCGATCACGGCCCGTCAGGCACTCGCGGCGCTGGCGCGCGACTCCGAGACCCGGGTCATCGTACTGGTCTCGAAGCCGCCCGCGCCCGGTGTGGCCACCCAGCTCTTGGCGGCGGCCTGGACCCTGGGCAAACCCGTCATCGTGAATTTCATCGGCTATCCTCCACCCGCGCGCAAGTTGGGCAACCTGCACTTTGCGGCGAGTTTGAGCGAAGCCGCGGAGTTGGCGGTCGATCAGTTATCGGCGGACCGCGCTCCGTCATCCCCGGCGGAACCGCCGATCACGGGTTACTTGCGCGGTTTATTTTCCGGCGGGACGCTGGCCTACGAGGCCATGCTGGGGCTGCAAGCGGTGCTTTCGCCCATTTACTCCAACGTTCCCATTCGCGAGTCGCAAAAACTGCCCGACCCCCTGAAGAGCCGGGCGCATACGATTGTGGATTTAGGCGATGACGTATTCATGGTGGGGCGATTGCACCCCATGATTGACAATGACCTCCGGCTGCGCCGCCTGCGGCAGGAAGCCGCCGATCCCGAAGTCGGCCTGATCCTGCTGGACGTTGTGCTGGGCGAAGGGGCGCATCCCGATCCGGCGCGCGAGCTCGCTCCGGCCATTGCGGAGGTAAAAAAGGCCCGGCCTCTCGAAGTCGTGGCGCTGGTCATCGGCACGGACGCGGACCCGCAAAAGATGGAGACGCAAATCGAGCGTTTGCAAGACGCGGGCGCGATCGTGTTCCGCACGGCGACGGAGGCGATCGACTATGTGGCCCGGCGGATGAGTTCGCCCCCGGTCGAGGCCGGAGTCCCCGTCGCTCTGGAGACCTTGCAAAAACCCCTGGCCGCGATCAACGTAGGCCTGGAGTCTTTCTACACCAGCCTGCTCGAGCAGGGAGCCAGCGCTGTGCACGTGGACTGGCGCCCCCCGGCGGGCGGCAATGAGAAGCTGGCGGGAATCCTCGCCAGGATGAAAAAAAAGGAAGGAGGTCACCCATGATTGATATCGAACGGGCCAATGCCACGGCCGTCGGGCGCATGATGGAGGCGCGGCCGATCCTCAAAGGTCTGGCCACCGCGCGGGATGTCATCCCGGGCTTGAAGGGTAATCTGTTGCTCCACGCCGGCCCGCCCATTGAGTGGGCGCGGATGTCCGGGCCATTGCGGGGCGCCGTCATCGGCGCGTTGCTCTTTGAGGGTTTGGCCAAGACCGAAGCCGCAGCCCGAGCAATGGCCGAGAAAGGCGGGGTGAAGTTTGCCCCTTGTCATGAGCACGACGCGGTCGGTCCCATGGCGGGCGTAACCTCTGCCTCGATGAAAGTTTACGTCGTCGAGAATATCACCCACGGCAACAAAGCCTTCTCCAATCTCAATGAAGGCTACGGGAAAGTTCTGCGGTACGGCGCCTACAGCGACGACGTGCTCAAGAAACTGCGCTGGATGAATGACGTCATGGGCCCCGTGCTGGCGGATGCGCTGGCCGCGAGCCGGGACGGGCTGGACCTGCGGGCCCTGCTGGCCGAAGCGCTGCACATGGGCGACGAGGGCCACAACCGCAACAAAGCCGGGTCGCTGCTGTTCCTCAAATGGCTGGCGCCGCTGGTGGCCAAAGTCGCGCGGGACCGCCAGGTGGAACAGGACGTGCTCCAATTCCTCGGCGACAACGCCCTTTCCATCCTGAACCCGGTGATGGCGGCGTGCAAAGCGATGGCCGATGCGGCCCATAACATCGAGGGAAGCACGCTGGTGAGTACCATGGCACGCAACGGGACGGATTTTGGAATTCGCGTAAGCGGCCTCGGAGGCCGGTGGTTCACCGCCCCGTGCGAGACGCCTCAGGGTCTGTGGTTCCCCGGCTTCACCGCCGCCGATGCCAATCCCGACATCGGCGACAGCACCATCACCGAGACCGCGGGCATCGGCGGGTTTGCGATGGCGGCCGCCCCGGCGATCGTCACCTTCGTCGGGAGCACGCCCAAGGACGCCACGAACGCGACCCTGGAGATGTACGAAATTACGGCAGCCGAACACAAGTACTTCACCATTCCCCCCCTCGACTTCCGGGGCACACCCACAGGGGTCGACATTCGCAAAGTCGTGGAAAAAGGAATACCGCCGCGGATCAACACCGGCATCGCTCATAAACAGGCCGGCGTGGGTCAGGTGGGCGCAGGGCTGGTGCGCCCCCCGATGAAGATTTTTGAAGACGCCCTGGTAGCCTACGCGGAGAAATACAAACTCTAGTCCGTACTCATAGGGGGATAACTATTTATGAGTCCCAGTCAGACACCCCCCCGCGGAGCGGGTGGCTTGATGAGTGGGGCCGCCTTAAAGGCAGTTGGCCACAATACCCAAACGCCGCGCTAAAGCGCGTCTTGGTTCCCAAATTCAAAACGGCTCTCTCGACCCATCCGCTTCCTCCCGGGCGCGGATATATGGGCGAACTTGCTCCAACTCAAACCCAACGGTGGAGACCGCATATCCCCGAGCCCAAAGAAATTCAAAAAAATTAAAAAATTTTGATCGAGTTAAGACTTTCTGCTATGATGTGGTAAATTCTCTACGATTTCCCCTGCAACCTTTTCCCCTGATCTGAATCCAGGTTCTAAAATGGGGAATCACAATGCGGGGTGACTCGTCGGATGGAGAGAGAGCTTCGAGGGCTATAAAGGATCGATGGGACAAGAAACTTTCCTTTTTCAATTAAATGAGAACCCACCTCTCCACAAAAATCTAATTTATGGGCTTCAATGGGTACTGATTGCTATCCCCATTGTGGTAGTTTTTTCCACACTCTGTGGAACAGCCTTAAAGCTTGATCCCGCAGCCCAAATCAGTTTTTTACAACGCCTGTTGTTGGCCACGGGTCTCATGACCATTCTCCAGAGTCTTAAAGGTCACCGATACCCTCTGTTGGAAGGGCCTTCCACCGCCATTTTGTTGAGCTTCATTATTTTAGCCCCTTACGGACTTCCCGTGATCGAGGGAGGAATGATTCTGGGAGGCTGCTTCCTTATTCTTATAGGTATTTTTAAATGGTTTAAATGGCTTTCCTCTCTCTTCACCGCCCATGTGGTGGGCGTCATCTTAATACTGGTGTCCCTTACCCTTCTCCCTTTCACCTATCCTTTGCTCATCGGTATCAAGGACGCTTCTCCCTACGGAGAATTGAATATTTTTGGGTCTTCGGTTTTGATCATCCTCTTCGTTTCTTTCTTATCCCATTGGTTACGAGGGCTCCTGCAAACCGCTTCCATGTTGGCAGGAATCCTATTGGGATTGATCCTTTTCCTCTTTAAAGGAGAAATTTCTTTGACCATGATAAAGGAATCGAGTTGGTTTGCCTGGCCATCTCCTTTCTTAGGGCCGTGGCCGATCTTCTCCTTGCCAGCATTTCTGTCCATTTCCTGCACCTATTTGGCGGTAATGGTAAACACCGTAGGCAGTATCCAGGGGATTTCAGAAATTGTAGGAAAAGAAGGCCTGCAAGATCGAATCCATCGAGGCATTAGCATGACCGGGGCTGGAGGGCTGGCCGCCGGAGTGTTGGGGGTCATGGGACTCGTGAGCTTTTCCTTCAGTCCGGGTGTCGTACTGGTTTCTCGAGTGGCCAGCCGCTACGTGCTCACTATGGGCGGAGCGATTATGATCCTCAGTGCTTTTGTACCTAAGGTTTGGGCCTTCTTGGCTGTGATCCCAGCGTCCGTGATTGCTTCTGTTCTTTTTGTGGTCCTCGCATCCCAGTTCATGGCTGGCGTTAACGTGATGATGTCGGGAAAAGAAAAGATCGAGCGGAGGGATTATTTTACGGTGGGCCTTCCGATTCTATTCGGAACGACCATCTCGATTTTACCCAAACCATTTTTCCAATTCTTTCCCAGCGCAGTCGCCTCTTTGACCAGCAACGGTCTGGTAATGGGCATCCTCCTTTCTCTTTTTTTGGAGCATGTGATCTTTCGCCCGAGAAGGTCTTCGCTTGCGGGCATGTCGGAAGTGGCTCCTAGAGACAACCGCAGCCTTTCTTCCTGACCTCTTCCTGCCGCTCCCGGGTCCATTCCATCAACTGCTGTTGACTGATCTCCAATTGGCGGGCAATTTCTTCGTAGCTTTGTCCCTGAGACCGAAGCTCAAGGATCTTCTCTTCCAGTTCCGCTTTCATCCTTCTTCTCCCGGGCGAAAAGGAACCGGACGCACGGAAAGCTCTCACCCGTGCGCCCGAAAAATGACCCCCTTCAGCTGCGCCAGGGCTCTCAAGCCATATCCCAAGCCGCGATCCGGCAGATGCAGCTTTCCAGCTCTATCGCCCTCCAGGGGAAAGCCCCAATCCAACAGCGCCGGTTGCTCAGCTGATCGATGTCCCCTCCCAGGCACTCCGCATGCACCAGCTTCTTCGGAAAGAGCTGTATATGCATCACCTGGTAATAGTAGTCCAGCGGGAAGACCTCATCCCAGCTCTTGCCGTATTGCTTCCTCAGCTTCTCTTCGGCCTTCTGGAAGTGCGTCGGCTGCCACTGACGGACGATCGTGTTCATCGGATGATCCGCACTCCCACAGTCTACTCCGAGCCACTTGAGCTTCATCTCCAGGGCCCACTTTTCGTAGCCCGGCCCCGGCCCCGGGTGACAAACCATGTACCTGATCTCATCGGCCTCCTCATGGATCCAGTCGTAGCGGTGGTAGCCCGTATTGATGATGAGGATGTCTCCCTTCTTGATCTCTGCCTTGCTCATCAGCATCTCCGGGGTGTAAAGGCTATAGTCGGACACCAGGTCCGAGATATCCACCACCACCCCTTCGCCCACCCATTCCTCCAGCGGCACCTGACCGATCGCCCGGCCACGCCCAAAGAAGTGGATCTCTCCATCCATGTGGGTGCCGACGTGGTTGCTGGTTTGGATCACCATTCCGTTGGCTCCTGCCCCTCCGCCGAAACAGCCGGCGAGCCGCTTGAAGTACTGCACCTGCAGCGGCATATACGTCGGCCAGGGTGGGGTGTGGACGCTCAAGGGCATGGTCAGGTCGTAGATTTTCACTTTTTTCATCAGACTCAGGAACTCTTTGTTGTTCATCTTGCCCTCCTCTCTTTGGTTTTTGTGAGGTGATTGCCGGTCGGCATAAGTATGCTGGAATCAAGGTAAGTATTGGCCTGGGTAAAATCCTTGACAATCATGGTCCCTCCTCCGGCGGACTGAGTTCACAAGGTGAACTTGGAAGTCATAAAATGAACTCTATCATATTTTCGCCCTTTGTAAAGAGTTTATTTTTTTTATTTTCTTTCTGGGGGGTATCAAGCACCTAAGCCCGCATAGGGTGCAAGGAGGTTGATCCCTGAGCGTTCGCAAGACTGGATTTTTCGGCTTGAAAAAAGGCTTGACAGGGTTTGGATTTCTGTTAGAATCCGGCTTGCGATATGAAGGGGATGTTCATATCATGAAATCCCAGCGCCCGAAAAGCAGCAGCCATGAAGCCGGCAGAAGCGGTCTGTCGTAGTTTGGTGCCCAAAAATCTCACTTGAGGAGGCAACTATGAGCTCAAAGGAAGAATTGCTAAAGAAGGTGGTGGACGCCATCATCGCGGGAGAGATTGGCCGCGTCGAGGCGGCGGGAAAAGCGGCACTCGACGCGGGGATAGATCCCGAAGTCATCCTGGAGAAAGGCGGCAGCGAAGGGCTCGAGATCGTGGGCCAGAAATTTGAGTGTCTGGAGATGTTTTTGCCCGAGCTGATTGCTTCATCCGAAGCGATGAAGGCTCTAAACAAGCTGGTGCTTCCCCGGCTAAAGGCGAGCGGAGCGGCGAAAAAAAGAGAGAGCGCCGGGGTGGTCTTCGGGACGGTGTACGGAGACCTGCACGATCTGGGGAAGAACATCACCGCCACCCAGCTCGGTCTTCGGGGGTACGAGGTTCATGATCTGGGCACCAGTGTGGCGGTTAAGGATTTCCTGAAAGCGGCGGAAGAGAAAAAAGCGAAAATCATCGCGATGTCCTCGCTTTTGACGACCTCGTCCTATTACCAAAAGGACATGGTCGACTATCTGAAGAAAATGGGGCAGCGGGACAAGTACTACGTCATCGTGGGGGGGGGGATCGT
>Ga0315282_10011020_pt1 | contig 14068 bp, 12 predicted proteins | sample YL17G07_20_MG_FD_203693 | JGI IMG/M metagenome (GOLD analysis project Ga0315282, IMG submission 203693) | Sediment microbial communities from Yellowstone Lake, YNP, Wyoming, USA - YL17G07_20 | ecosystem: Environmental > Aquatic > Freshwater > Lake > Sediment | place: USA: Wyoming | collected... | reverse complement strand
AAATCGCTACTTATGCAATTTTAGGTATCTGTGCATCAGTTGTACCATACGCGGAATATAATCAATCTCCTAGAAACTCATACGAATCAGCGATGGTTAAACAGGCATTGGGAACTTATACAACTAACTACTTTGATAGAGTGGATTCACGTTCTCACATACTACATTCTCCACAAGCTCCTCTTGTTAAAACTAAGCCCTCTGACATAGTAGGCTACGATAGTCGTCCTTCAGGTCAAAATTGCGTTATTGCAATATTATCTTTTGAAGGGTATAATATGGAAGATGCCCTGATCTTTAATAAGGCGTCTATCGAACGTGGCATGCTTCATTCGACTTCCTATCGTATATATGAGGCTGAATGTCGGCAATACTTAGGTGGTCTCAAAGATAAATTTGAAATTCCAGAGCCGGGGATAAGAGGATATAGAGGCGAACAATGCTATAGGTTACTTGAGGAAGATGGTATAATACGTGTTGAATCATCGGTTAGCGGGAACGACGTTTTGATAGGAAGGACAAGCCCTCCTAGGTTCTTAGAAGAATATAAGGAATTTGAAGTGAAAGGGCCAAATAGAAGAGATTCTTCAATTAGCATACGTCCATTTGAAACAGGTAGTGTAGACGATGTTTTTGTAACCGAGTCGGCGCAGGGAAGTAAGCTAGTTAAGGTCAAAGTAAGGACGCATCGTATGCCTGAACTTGGAGATAAATATGCTTCTCGTCATGGTCAAAAGGGAGTTATTGGGTTAATAGTGCCACAGGAAGATATGCCTTTCACCGAAGATGGCGTAGTTCCTGATATAATAGTTAATCCACATGCAATTCCATCTAGAATGACCATAGGGCAATTTGTTGAAGCTATTGCTGGGAAAGTGGCTGCACTACAGGGAGCAACTGTCGACGGCACGCCATTTGTGAGCGATGGTCAAGAATCTCTGCGAAAACGTTTACTTCAACTCGGTTTTCAGCACAGCGGCCGAGAAGTTCTTTATAACGGTATTGCGGGCGAGAAATTCGAAGCTGATATATTCATTGGTGTAGTTTACTATCAGAAGCTCCATCATATGGTATCTGATAAAATGCATGCCAGAGCTAGAGGGCAGGTACAAATGCTAACACGGCAACCCACTGAAGGTAGAGCCAGAGGCGGTGGTTTGAGATTCGGTGAAATGGAGAGAGACTGTCTAATAGCACATGGAGCGGCTTCGCTACTCAAAGATAGGCTTTTAGAGGAATCTGACAAAACCACAGTATACATATGCGAAAACTGCGGCTTTTTGGCGCATTACGACTATAGACAAAGAAAGTACATGTGTAAATTATGCGATGACAAAGCCGTCATATCACCCGTTGCAATATCTTATGCATTTAAACTTCTGCTTCAGGAACTTATGAGTTTAGGTATAGCTCCTAGACTAAAATTAAAGGAGAGAGCGTAGATGTCAATTATAACTCAAACTCCAAAAATCATTGATGAGATCAAATTCGGTGTACTTTCGCCACAAGAAATAAGGAAACAATCTGTTGTGGAAATACGGACGGCTGACACTTATGATGAAGATGGAGTGCCGATACCGTCAGGGCTAATGGATGGGCGTCTCGGAACTCTGGAGCCTAGGCAAAGATGCAAAACATGTGGTAACACGGCGGCTAATTGTCTTGGGCATTTTGGACATATAGAATTGGCTGTACCAGTAGTTCACATAGACTTTGCTAAAATAATTTACAAGGTTTTGATCTCTACGTGTCGAAGTTGCGGACGTATCTTGCTTTCAGATGATAAAGTCCTAGAGTATAAGACTAAAATTAAAAACGCACAAGAAATGCTTGGTACAGCGCCCGATGAACTCTTTGCTGAAATACTCAAGGAAACCAAAAACGTCTCTATTTGTCTTCATTGTGGTGCGAGGCAATATAAAACGGAGTTCAGTAAACCAACAACTTTCCATGAAATCGTGGAAGAGGGTGGGGCAAGACCATTAACACCAAACATGATTCGTGAGAGACTTGAGCGTGTACCTGATGAATATTTAGAACTATTAAATCTGAATCCTACGGTAGCACGACCAGAATGGATGGTTCTTCAAGTTCTTCCAGTTCCTCCTGTTTATGTCAGGCCATCAATCACATTAGAATCTGGAATTAGATCCGAAGATGATTTGACGCATAAACTCGTAGATATAATCCGCATAAACCAGCGCTTAAAGGAGAACATAGAGGCTGGTGCTCCAACATTAATAATTCAAGATTTATCTGAACTTCTTCAATATCACGTGACAACATACTTTGATAATGAGGCTTCAGGCATTCCTCCAGCGAGGCATCGCTCTGGAAGAGCCCTAAAAACGCTTTCTCAACGGTTAAAAGGAAAAGAAGGTCGATTCAGGAGTAATCTGTCTGGTAAGAGGGTAGATTTTTCTGCACGAACCGTTATATCTCCTGATCCTAACCTTGACATAAATGAGGTTGGAGTCCCCATCGACATAGCTAAAAGATTAAGTGTTCCTGAGACGGTGACTCCGTGGAATCTTGAAGAGCTTAAGCAGTTGGTAAACAATGGTCCAGATAATTACCCTGGCGCATTGTATGTAGTAAGACCAGATGAAAAGCGTATTCGACTTGAGTTTGTAAGTGATAGAGAGAAATTAGTTGAATCTCTTCAACCAGGTTTTATTGTTGAGCGGCATCTGAATAATGGAGACATAGCCATCTTCAATAGACAGCCGTCTCTACATAGGATGTCAATAATGGCTCACAAGGTTCATGTGTTGCCATTTAAGACGTTTCGTTTGCATCTCTGCGTATGTCCACCTTACAATGCTGACTTTGATGGCGATGAAATGAATCTGCATGTTCCTCAAAGTAAAGAGGCTCAGACAGAAGCATCTCTCCTGATGAGTGTGCAAGATCAGATACTTTCTCCTCGATACGGTGGACCTATTATTGGAGCCATTAGAGATTTCATTACTGCCGCTTATCTATTAACGAAAAAAGAGACGTATCTTACCAAGAGCGAGGTATGTAATCTCTTAACAGGCGCAGATTATGATGGAGCGCTTCCTGATCCAGCTGAAAAGTCGCCAACGCCGCGTTGGACTGGAAAACAGATATTTAGTCTATTTCTCCCAAAAGGTTTCAATTACACGCTTAAAGCCAGTGTATGTCGTCAATGCCCAGTGTGTAGTAATGAAAATTGCAAATATGATGCTTATGTAGTGGTGAAAAACGGTATATTGGAAAGTGGCGCGATTGATAAAAACTCGATAGGCGCAGAGAAATCAGAGAGTCTGTACCACAGAATAGTGAAAGACTATGGAAATGAGGCTGGAAGAAAGTTTCTGAATTCTATATGCAAACTTTTTAACAGATTCATTACAACGAAAGGATTCACTTACGCGCTTGATGAACTAGATCTAACTAAAGAAACGGATGAAAAAATTACTGAAGTTGTAAGTATAGCTGAAAAGAACGTGCGTGATCTGATAAAGAAATATCGGGAAAATACTCTCCAAAGGCTTCAAGGTCAAACACTAGAAGAGTCGCTTGAAATATATATCATGAATGAACTTGCCAAGGCTAGAGATAAATCTGGTGAAATTGCCGATACTCACTTTAAAATGAGTAATGACGGTGTTATCATGACAAGAACAGGTGCAAGGGGGTCAAGCCTAAATATTGGTCAAATGGCCGCTTGCGTTGGTCAGCAGTCTATTCGTGGTAAGAGAATAACAAGAGGATATCAAGAAAGATCTCTGTCTCACTTTCAACGGGGTGACCCCAGTCCTGCCGCGCGTGGCTTTGTCCGCGCATCTTATAGAGATGGCTTAAATCCAATAGAATTCTTCTTCCACGCGATGGGTGGGCGTGAGGGGCTTGTAGATACGGCTGTTAGGACTCAGCAGAGTGGTTACATGCAGCGTAGGCTCATAAATGCGCTTGAGTATCTCAGAGTTGAATATGATGAAACCGTAAGAGATCCAGAGGGTAGTATAGCGCAATTTAAGTACGGGGAAGACGGAGTGGACCCGGCTAAAAGTGATCATGGTAAAGCAGTTAATATTGAACGCCTTATTCAGCAGGTTAAAATGACGGCAAAGGGAGGGGCGCGAGCCTCGAAAGAGTACGTTGAAAATGAACTTAAAAACGTCGAATCAATATTGCCTCCTGTTCTGATATCAGAACTTAAAGATGGCATTCTAAGGAATGAATTGAGTAAAAAAGTTGTTCAAGAGGTAATTTTGAAGGCGATTGAAAATTATAAGCATGCACTGGTAGAGCCAGGTGAAGCAGTAGGTATCATTGCGGCACAATCTATTGGTGAACCCGGGACGCAGATGACTCTCAGAACGTTTCACTACGCTGGAGTTAGAGAACGAAACGTAACTTTAGGTTTACCTAGGCTAATAGAGATAGTTGATGCAAGAAGGATTCCTTCAACTCCCACAATGACCATTTATCTTGATAAAGAACACAGAACTAAAAAGGAAAAGGCAACCGAAATGGCTCAAAAAATTATTTTTACAACAGTAAATGACTTGTCACATACTCACATAGATCAAATAAATCAAGCGATAGTTATCGAATTAGATGATATAGCTTTGAAAAACCGTGGTTCAACAATAGAAGCTGTTAAAAAGTCAATAAATCTACCAAACTGTGAAGTTAATGAAGAAGGAGGAATCATTAAAGTCGTTACGAAAAGCTCCCGTTTCGTTGATCTTCAGAAGTTACAAGACAAAATATTAAAGGCTCATGTAAAAGGTATACCTGGGATTCATAGAGCTGTAGTCGTGGAGGAGAACGGAGAATGGATTGTCCAAACTGATGGGTCGAATTTACAGAAGATCCTGAAAACTCCGGGTATTGATTTCACAAGAACCACGACAAATAACATTAACGAAGTTGCATCTACAATTGGCATTGAGGCTGCTAGAAACGTAATTATCAAAGAGGCTATGGGTGTATTGGAAGAACAAGGCCTCGATGTAGATATCAGGCATGTTATGATAGTTGCGGATGTTATGACCTATAATGGAAGTGTCCGACAAATCGGGAGACATGGAGTTAGCGGAGAAAAGGCAAGTGTACTGGCTAAGGCGGCGTTCGAAATAACGGTTCCAACACTCGTCGATGCATCAGTCAGAGGGCAATCGGATAGGCTTAAAGGTGTTACAGAAAGTGTAATCATCGGTCAAACAGTACCTATCGGCACGGGTCTAATAGAATTGTATATGCGGCTTGGGAAAGAAGAGAATTGGAAAGAAGAGAAAAATGAAAAATAATTTAGAAAGCTTTATGTGTATTCGAGATATTTAATAAAAAACAGCAAAGTAAAGGTAAAGACATTATGGTTGACATCAATAAAAACCTCATCGCCGCAGTAAAAACAGGAAAAACTGTTTTGGGCACTAATAGGTCGCTTAAGTTAGCTAAAACTGGCAAAGCCAAGTTGCTGATTTTGGCTAAAAACTGTCCATCAGAAATATCTGAACAAATAAGATTTTACGCTAGATTATCTAATATCCAAGTATATTCTTTCCAAGGTTCAAGCAAGGATTTAGGAGCGGCATGCGGCAAGCCATTTGATGTTTCCTCCTTGGCTATAGAAAAACCTGGGTCTTCAGATATCTTGAAAATAATTGGTGCATCAGATGTCAGGCAAGATTCGACTAACAGGCAATGAAATGCAATATATATCCCTATTTGAGAGCGTAACTGGTGCTACAGTAAAGGATTGCATAATCGATGATAAATCGGACAGAATAATCTTTCTTATAAAAGCTGGTGATCTAGGCTTAGCTATAGGCAAACATGGTTCTCACATCAACCTTCTCAGAAATATGACAAAGAAAAACGTCGAAGTTATTGAACATGCAGAGGATCCAGCTGCTTTGATTAAAAATGCTCTTGCTCCGGCTAGAGTAAAAGATATCCGTATTACAGAAAGAACCGACGGAAAGAAAGTTGCCTTCGTTGTTGTTGAGCCTAGAGATAAAGGTGTAGCAATAGGAAAAAATGGTCGAACTGCTGAAAGAACGCGTTTCCTAGCTAAAAGATATTTTGAGATTGATCATGTAATCATAGCGTAAACGAGTTAAAAAAGGAAGGTATAAATATCATAGCATGTTTATCAAAAGCATAAAATTCTTGAGGAATCCCCATGGCAAAAGGGGAGTTTGCTGCACGTAAGTTAGAACAAAGTCGGAAGCACTTCCGATGGAAGTATAGGGGCTACAAAAGGAGAGCCTTGAGGCTTGATGTGAAGGTAGATCCTCTGGAAGGGGCTCCGATAGGAAAAGGTATTGTTCTTGAAAAAGTTGGTGTTGAAAGTAAGCAGCCAAACTCAGCTATTAGAAAATGTGTTAGGGTTCAATTAATCAAAAATGGAAAGCAAGTGACGGCATTCTTGCCTGGTGATGGGGCTCTAAATTACGTTGATGAGCATGATGAAGTTATGCTTTGCGGTATTGGGGGTAGCCGAGGAAGATCCATGGGTGATATTCCAGGTGTAAGATATATGGTGATAAGCGTTAATGGTGTTTCATTAAAGGCATTAATTCTTGGTAAAAAGGAAAAGCCAGTTCGTTAGGAAAGCCTAACGAGAAGATAACGCAATTCTCTCCATCTCATCTCTCTTTGAGACCGCGTAACTTTTACTATCTCTATTCGCCGCTGATACTAGTTCATCTGCCAAGCATTCTTCAACAGTCTTCGGATTTCCAAAAGAAGCCTTTCTAGCGGCTTCAGCGAGTAGTCTGAGTGCTATGTCAACACGTCGTTGTGGCGCTATATCAACAGATACATGATAAACAACGCCACCGTAGCTAACTCTAGTAGTATCTTCGCATGGAGATGCGTTCTCAACTGCACGGACTAACACTTCAATCGGATTTTTTCCGGCTTTTAAAGAAACTATCTCTAAAGCGCTTTTTACAATGTTTAGTGTACGGGCCTTTTTTCCTCCGCTTCTTCCCGGTCGCATCAAGTTGTTTGCAAGCCTTTCAACGATACTGACGTTTGATTTTTGAAATTTCTTATGTTCTTGTCTTCCACCGCTATGTGGGATGTATACTGATTTTAAGCAGACGTAGCGTTTCAATCCTGGGTCAAGCACAGAAACTCCTTCAAAACTCCATTTATCAAATAATTTTATTTCAGTGATATTGCTCACGACATATTCACCTTTGTCAGTCTCAGTTTGATGCAACGTTTTTGATGTAAGTTCTTACTTAAAAATTATACGTCTTATGTATGTAAGAAAGTTAACTCTAAGAGCTATGAATAACCTATTTCTATATTTTCGGCTTTAGTAAGCACGTTTACAATCACACAATGCTTGCTTTGCCCTTGAAATAAATCTTATAATGTATCAATTGTTTATATTTTGGGATCCCATGCAAAGACCTATTATACGAAATCCGAAAAACATAAAAAGGGAAACGAGTTCATTTACATAGCCCCGAAATAGCGTAAATGTTATTTCGATGGAAAAACTTAAAATAAGTCAGAAGTTGAGTAAATCCAAGGTTTACTCTCTCTATAAATTATGGTAAGAAAAGGAGTGAAATCAAATGAGCGAAAAACCGCACTTGAATTTAGTGGTAATCGGTCACGTTGACCATGGAAAAAGCACTTTCGTAGGGCACCTCTTATACAAGAAAGGGTACATCAGCGAAAGAGACATATCAGCGCATGAAGAAGAAGCCAAAAAATACGGGATGCGTTTAGATGAAGTGAAATATGCTTGGGTTCTGGATAAACTTAAGGAAGAACGAGAGAGAGGAATGACCATCGATTTAGGGTTCTGGAAATTTGAGACTGACAAATATTTCTTCACTATTATCGACGCTCCTGGACATAGAGACTTCGTCAAAAACATGATTACTGGAACCAGTCAAGCAGACGCGGCTGTATTAATCGTATCCGCCAAAAAAGGTGATTATGAAGCTGGTACAAGCGCTGGTGGGCAAACAAGAGAACACATATTCTTAGCATTTACCCTTGGAGTCAGGCAGATAGTTGTTGGCATAACTAAAATGGACGATCCAACGGTTAATTTTAGCCAAGCTAGATATGAAGAAGTTAAGAGCGGTGTAGCTGATCTATTAAAAATGGTAGGTTATAACGTGGCAACAATGCCGTTCATACCGATTTCTGGTTGGACAGGAGACAACTTAATTGAAGCCAGTACCCATATGCCATGGTATAAAGGTCAAACCTTGATGCAGGCACTTGACTCATTAATAGTTCCTCCTAAGCCAATTGATAAGCCTCTTAGACTTCCAGTTCAAGACGTGTACTCAATTACTGGTGTAGGCACCGTACCTGTAGGCAGAGTTGAAACAGGCATTATAAAAGTCGGCGACAAAATAGTCTTTATGCCATCTAATGTACAAGCTGAGGTAAGAACCATCGAAACTCATCATGTACAGATCCAACAAGCAGTTCCAGGCGATAACATAGGCTTCAACGTCAAAGGAATCTCGAAAACTGATGCTAAAAGAGGCGATGTTGTAGGACCTGTTAGCAACCCACCGACCGTAGCGAAGGAATTCATCGGACAAATAATCGTGTTATACCATCCAACAGCGCTGGCTCAAGGATATACGCCTGTTCTGCATGCACATACCTGCGTTATGGCAACAGAATTCACTGAGCTAATTTCAAAGATAGATCCAAGAACTGGCCAAGTTGTTGAACAAAAGCCTACCTTCATAAAAACTGGAGATGGCGCGATTGTGCGATTTAAGCCGTTAAGACCTATAGCCATAGAGTCATACTCTGAGTTTCCGCAACTGGGGCGCTTCGCAGTAAGAGACATGGGAACAACAATAGCCGCAGGCATAGTCAAAGAAGTTACAGAGAAAGCATGAAACTCTCTTATCTTTTTTAACAAAAATCTTTAAATTCAGTGAGCATCTCATTGGAGTTTCTTGAGGTACTGAACATTGGTTCAAAAAGCAAGGATAAGGCTAACGAGTACAGATAAAACAAAGCTCGAAGGAGTATGCAACGAACTTAAAGACATCGCTAACAAAACAGGTGTAAAACTATCTGGTCCCGTACCTCTTCCAACCAAGCGACTAAAAGTTCCTACCCGTAAATCTCCATGTGGAGAAGGCACACATACTTTTGATCGTTGGGAGATGAGAATCTATAAAAGATTGGTGGATATTGATGCGAATGAGCGTGCGATGCGTCGGGTTATGCGGATTAAGGTTCCTGAGGATGTTTTTATTGAGATTGAGTTGATATAGCTCGTAGTTTTCTCACATTTGTTCGGTAGGTTTGCTGTTCTTCTGTTTTTTGGGTTTATTTTGCGTTTATGTAAGGGTTGATTGGGTGGAGTGGAGAGGGGAGAGAGAAGGTTATTTGTGTGTTTTTTCTCCCACTCTTGTTTTGCTGCTTCGATGCATTCTTTGACTTCGTGCTTGATTTCGCTACGCAATTGTAGGGTCTCGTTCTCAACGTCTTTCCAACTTTCCAATGCACACGTTTTTTTACCTTCAGGATTAATTCTCGTTTTCTGATTTTTTCTTGGTGTCTTATTGGAAGCTGGATTAGGAGTCTTGGGATTTCGTGTTTTCTGCATATTGTGAATCGACATACGTCGTTGTTGAGTTTGTAGCGGTTGCCGCAGGGGTCTCCTTTCTTTCGTTTTATTTTTAGGTGTGGATGGTAGCCGAGTTTTTTCAGTTTACTATGATTCCTTTGAGTATTTGTGCGTCTTCTGCGTCTATTTCTAGAACAAATTTTAGCTTTTGGTCGTCTCTGGCGATGACGAGACATCCTTCACAGTCGACATATGCAGCGAGGAACAGCATGAACAGGTATTCATCTTTAATGATGTTCTCGGGGATTCTGTGGGGCTTTGTTATCAGGAAGCTGAATGATTTGTCGAGGGCGACTATGCGTCTCCACTGAAACTCCACAACTCCCTCACGATGACGTGACGGGATTGCCAAGACGTGGCCGTAGGCGCTGAAGACTTTGTCAAATAGCTCCAGCATGGCGGGATGTGTCGTGGTGACCGTGGCTACAACTCGATTATGGAATCTTCTGAAATATATGTCGCCTGTTCTGAGTTCTGTTATATAGGCTCCTTCGCTTGGATTGTTTGAGAATGGAATTGCTTGAAGAGTATAACAAGGAATTACTTATTACAAATCGGCAAAAAAGATGTGTATTCGAATCTATTGCAAAATATAACTTTTTGCGGAGTGGTACGATTAGAGAAAGGATCGATTACATGCTTAACGCCCTTAAATACCGAATGGAACAATATTCTTCTGAAGTTGCCTTTATGTATGATAAAATGAGGATCCTCTTTTTCATGGTCATAGAATTGTTTGGACCACGGTTTTTGATCCTTATGATAAAGTACGTAGATTGAAGAGGCTTATGGAAAAATTAATTTTCAAGACACTCAATTTCTACGATAATAATATGATAGATTATGCGATTAAATAAGATGATCTATCTGCAAGATAACCTGGCTTTGTTAATTTTGTTCATGATTGTTATAAATCGTTTGCACTCCCATGTAAACCCAATTCCCTACACGAAAATTCTGTTGAGTCTTGGTTTTGAGAAGAAGGGAAAGTTAACCTAAAAATAGCTGATTTTGGCAAATTTCATTCTTTAAATATGGCGTCGTAAGAGAAAGAAATTAGAAAAAACCGCCAAGGCGTCCACAAATGCCACATGAAAACAGTAAACATCCACTACTGCTTGATCGTAGAGCAAGTTCTGTCTGCGCTGCCTTAGTCCTCGTCTTCTTAATGTTGCCTTCTACGATTCTGTATTCCAATCAGGCGTCAATCAGCGAGTCACACCACATTATGGCATCGAGTGGAATCATTGAGGATCACATCGTGAAGAGGTTCAACACCACGATAACGGTCATCGACGAGAAGACAGTTCATGTCTCCATCGACTACGGCTTCACGTGGCTCAACAGCAACTACTCCCGCGATATGTGGTACGTCTACGTCGGTACCGACGCGTACGGCATCATCACAGAGGACGAGAAGGGCCCTCTAAACTACAGCACAAACTACAGCATTGAGAACGGGTGGGCGCCGGTGCGCCTGAGAGAGGGAGTTAATGCTGGGCAGAGTTGCTACTTCAAGGTCAGCTATTATGCTGAGAACTACATAACGCCAGCCGGACAGGGCCAATCGCAGCAAAAGCAGTACCGCCTTGGCATGTGGGCTGTGTGGGACAACGCACGTAAGGAAGATGTGGCGATTAAGGTTAACTTTCCGAGTTGGTTCTCCATAAGTTCATATGATTTATCCTTTCTAAAGGCAGGAACGACACAGGACGGCGGAACTGTGCTGACAGCGCGTATGCAGAACGTCAGCTATGACACGAACTACTACTTGGGCGTGGATCTTATTACAAAGCAGGACACAAGCGGGTGGAGGTACGTGCCAAATGTAATCGTCTTCAACTGGACGAGAAGTATCATGGCAGAGGTACCTGCGAGTCTCATCCTTGCGGTGAACAACCTCGGCAACGGGACGGCGTACTTGACCAACACCACTGTAAGTGCTCCGGCAATCCTTAACCTACGAGGCAACAGTATTAACGAGATTGGCAAGCTGCGCCCGTTCGAGACCCGGTATCTCTACTTCACCGTTAACGCCTCATCGGCTGGGGCCTCGTACATATTTACGACGATAGCTTACAATTACGGCAACGGCACCGTTAGAATCCAGAAATCAAACTGCACGGTCGACGTGACAAGGCACATGTATGAGAGCGTCGTTGCATGCAACATTGAACCCGACTATGCCGAGATTTCCAAGGAGACATCCTTGAACTACGTGATGGTGCCAATCCGCAACGCCAGCATCTCGGTCTCATTGATCAGACCAGACGGTAGCGTCTTCTCAAAGGTAAGCCGTAACGTCACATACGGTTCCTTCACAATAAGATTCGCTCCGGATGTCGCTGGCAATTGGACTGCAAATCTAGAAGTGCCCGAGATTAGCTCCTATAGGTCTGCCAGAATGAACACGATCTTCTTGGTGCATTCGACGAATTTCTACTCTAGCCGGATACTCTCATCGGATAACAAGAAGCTCGTCGCTTCTTATGATGTGAAGGAAGTCTACACCTTCACCAACAACGGAACAGAAACCGAGCAATCACCAACCTTCGACGTTTCTCTATACGTGACACTACCGACGCAGGATGTCACCCTTCTTGACATGAATCCATTGCCGATAAATCTCTCTTACAACTATAGCGGTCTTAGGGCAAAGTTCAGCACACCTGAGTTGGACCCTGAAGAGAACTTCACCATAGTGGTACGCTTCAACGTGAAACTTCTAGCCCTTCCACCGGTAATCGACGACTTCAATGGGACGCTCGGAGAAATACCTACGGAGTTTCTCAAGTACACAGGCTATGCGAAGTACTGGGAGACAAACGATACCTCAATTCAGAATCTGTCCAGTTCGCTCACCGCAAATCAAACGACTGTTTTGGGCAAGGCGAGGGCGATATACCTTTGGATTGCAGACAACATAAAATACGACTCTGACAAGCTTAATGCGATAGAGAGGGGCGAGCCAACAGAACAGTACACCGCGCCACAAACGCTGGCTCTTAGAAAAGGCATCTGCGAAGATATCTCTAACCTATTCATAACGCTCTGCCGCGCGTCGGGAATACCCGCCATAGGGATAGGCGGCAACCCCTACAACGGAGTAAATGGAAGCGATAACATTAAAAGTAGCCACGCTTGGTCTGCCGCATACATACCAGGTTACGGGTGGATCGAGGTTGATGCAACATGGAAACAGTTCGGCAGGCTTGACTATGTGCATGTGGCTAGGAGTTCCGGCAGGGACACCCCCGGAGCCGGCGGCTACTACTGGTGGGGCATCAATAATGCGACCGTATACGACGAACATCTGTACATGACGCGTATGTCAACAACAGTCGGAGATAACACCTACCAAAGCATTAACGAATTGGACACCAACTTATTGATCGGTATCTTCATAATAGTGGCGATAATCACAGCGGTGGCTACTGTTCCATTCATAATAATGAAGAAAAGGAGAGATCGGCGGTACAGTTCGATATGAAAATTCTTAATTAACCAATCCACTGAGCGCTTACGTCAATATCATATCTAAACACTCCTTTGGTGTGGACTATAATCCTTTATGGAAAAAGCTACTTGGAACATTAAGTTTTTTCGGAAACCAAAAATATCAAGATAATGCTCCTACACTTATACAATTTGGAACTTTAGCAGGTGGTGTCTCAATTGAGAGGGTTCTGCAAACGAATGTTGTAGCAGTTGCTATACATCCTTTACAAAAAATAAGTCAAAAACATGCCTAAATGGCTTATATAATATGGCGCCGGGAGAGGGATTCGAACCCTCGCAACTCCAAGGAGTTACAGGCTGTCTTGATGCTTTAGAACTCAAGGCCTGCGCCTTGATCCACTCGGCCTTCGGTGTGTTTTTTACACAACCCCGGCTTGGTGCCCGGCGTAGATTTACCTTACTCTAACTCACTTTTATAATATATTCTTATCACTCAGGCTTAAATATCGAAGTTGTTTGTTCTAACTATTGAATAAAATGAAGAAATACGAATTTCTTGAGCATACCGCTGATGCTTACATCGCTGCCTACGGATTAACTTTGGAGGAAGCCTTTGAAAATGCCGCTTTAGCCATGTTTGAAGTAATGACTGATACAAATTTAGTCAAGCAGAAAACAAAAAATATGTTCAAAATCTATGGGCAAGATGAGTGTGCATTATTGTATAACTGGCTTGAAAAACTTCTCGTAGCCTTCGATATCAAGCAGATGATGTACTCAAAGTTCAACATAGAAAAAATTGATAAAACGAAAACAGGATATGGATTTAAGGCCTTGGCTTGGGGAGAAAAATTTAATCCAGAGATTCATTTGCCTAGATCTGGGGTCAAAGCAGTAACATATCATCAGATGTCTATAGAGAAAAGAGAAAATGTGACCATAAAATTTGTTTTAGATCTTTAATCACAGCGTAATGTACTTTTTGGCGCTAAT
>Ga0315282_10011019_pt1 | contig 14068 bp, 12 predicted proteins | sample YL17G07_20_MG_FD_203693 | JGI IMG/M metagenome (GOLD analysis project Ga0315282, IMG submission 203693) | Sediment microbial communities from Yellowstone Lake, YNP, Wyoming, USA - YL17G07_20 | ecosystem: Environmental > Aquatic > Freshwater > Lake > Sediment | place: USA: Wyoming | collected... | reverse complement strand
TCGGCCCACTTCATGGCATCGCCGAGCACCATGACGCTGCAGTGGTCCGGGCACAGCTCGCCCGAGTACACCTTGCGCGTGGGGATCTTGAGCTCCTCGGAGAGCTGCACGTCCTCCTCCGCATACTGCACGTCGATCTTCAAGAAGGCGACCTTGCGGCCCCGGGCGAGCAGCTTGCGCGCCATGTGCCGAAGAACCGCGGTCTTGCCCGTTGTCGCCGGGCCGGCGCAGATGGCGAGCTTCATGCGATCCCCTCCAACTCGTCGCCGATGAGGCGGTGTCCCATTCGAAGCTGTTCCCGAAGGTGGCTCATCGCGTCGTCGAGGCGGCTCACCTTCTTGGAAAACAGTTGTTCGGCCTTGTCGGTATCGAGCACGTCGATCATCCTGCCGCCGCGCATGACGATGCGGTAGTCGGACAGGAGCGCGATGCGCGGATCGTGCGTGACGAACACGAAGATCTTGCGGTACTGGCGTAAAAGCTCGATCGCCTTGGTGCGGTGGATCCCCGCGTTCTCGACCTCGTCGAGCAGAACGATCGGCGTGGCGCAGATGATCGCCGCGTCTGCGATGAGGAGCGCCCGCGTCTGGCCGCCGGACAGCTCGGTCATCCGCACGTCAGCCTCGATCGGCTCGCCGGTCAGCTGGTTCGCGAACGCGATCGCCTCCTCGACAAGCCCCTCAGCCACGCTGTCGACCGCGCTGCGGATCCGCGCGTGCGTTGCGAGGAACAGGCCGACCGGCATGTCCGAGAGGAACGTCGTGTGCTGCGTGATGAGCGCGATCGGGTGGTGTGAAGGATCGCCGCGGTACTCGGCCGGCGCCGGCGAACCGTTGAACAGCACACGCCTTCCGGTAGGCGTGTCGCCGTCGGCGAACAACTCGATGTCGTTGATGAGCGTCGTCTTGCCAGAGCCGGTCGGGCCGACGATGGTGACGACGTCGCCCATCTTCATTTCGACGCGCTTCACCGGCTCCGCCGTGCCGTCCTTGCTGTGGCCGCCCAAGACCGTGATGGTTTCGATCATCTTAACCTCCTTAATCGACCGGATAGGTCGAATATGAAAACAAAAAAAGGGCGCAGCCCGCCTGCCGCACTCAAATCATGTCTGCGATCGTCGTCTCCTCGAGTTTCTTCGAGACGTAGTCGCGGATTTCGCGGAAGACGCTCACGAGCCCCTCTTCACGCTCGATGGGCGTCGACTCGTAGAAGTACTCGCTCACCGACTCGACGGGCGCCAGCGCCCCGTCGAACAGGCGGATCACCTCGGCGAGCGAGATCTCGTCCGCGGCCTTGGCAAGGCGGAACCCACCATGCTGTCCCTTGGAGCTGAGCACGTAATGGGCGCGCCGCAGGGCCAACAGGATCTGCTCGAGGAATCTGAGCGGGATCCCCTGGGCGTTGGCGATCGTCTCCGTGGTGATGTAATCAGCCGAGTCGTTGCGCGCTAAGTAGATGAGCGCGAGGAGGGCGTATTCGCTGCGCGTTGTGAGCTTCATTCCGTGTCCCAGCCGCCTTTCCCGACTAAGTCGATAGAGTTAGTACCATAAGCGGATCGACTCTGTCAAGTCTCTCGCTGTAGAAAACCGGTGCACCCGCGTTTGGCCCCTTGCAGGGCGTTCGTGACCAGTACCCACCCACGCGGCCCAGCTCTGAGCGAGGGGATCCAGACACCCTGGACTAGGGGGACGTCTCCGCGGATTCTTCGCCTCTGGCCATGCTGGGCCACTCGACATCGATGATCTTGCGCAGGTAGGAACGGAGCGCTTCCCTCGTCGCAATCGCCTCGGGACTGCCCACATGGGCCGCCGCGCGCGGCGGTAACGATGGCATTGCTTAACCATATCATTGAGCTTTCATCCCTTTTACAGTACAGCTTTTCATCGAATTGAGATGAAAACGCCATCCTCGAAACAGGTCGATGTCGTGCGGCTGGATGCATCCGGTGATGATGTCCAATGCCTCGAAGAGACGGCCGGCGTGGCGATCGAGTCTGCGCTGACCATCGCCATCGAAGACCTGGATTCCTACACCATCCTCTGCAGCCCGGACGATCGGCGCGCCATGGCCGTCGGGTTCCTGTTCTCGGAAGGGATCATCCGGAGCGTGGACGATATCGCCCTCATGGCCGATTGCATGGATTCAGCCGACATGATGCGCATCCGGCTGAGCCGGGCGCCCCAAGGAAAGACCGAAACACCCGGTCGCAACCTGATGGTGGTCTCGTCCTGCGGAATGTGCGGAACCACGGACATGCACGAGAGGATCTCCGCCCTCCCTCGGGTGGGCCAAACGCTTCGCATCGACACCGAGCTCATGAACAGGGCGATGTCATTGTTGGATGACCGACAGGATGTCTATAAAAGAACGCGAGGCACACACGCCGTCCTCCTCTTCGACGGCAAGGGGGACGCCGTCTCGTTTGCCGAGGATATCGGCCGTCACAATGCCCTGGACAAGGCCGTCGGCAAGATGCTGCTCGCGGGAAAAAAGGCGGAAGGGTTCGGTGCCGTGCTCTCTGGCCGGGTCAGCTTCGAAATGGTGTCCAAATGCAGCCTGGCCGGGATCGAAATCATCCTCGCGGTATCCGCTCCGACCTCCCTCGCTCTGGAGGCTTCGATGCACTGCGGTATCACGCTCTGCGCTTTTGCCGGCGACGGCGGCGCCGCGGTCTTCACCCATCCCGAGCGGATCCACTGCGCCTGATCAGGTGAGTCCAGGCCAGAGTAGCCGCTATTTCTTGGACATGGTTCCGGTAGAAGCGGCTGGAGACGCGAGCGCTTCAGTCAGGACGAAGGCCGCCTGGAGATACGATGTCGGGCAGAGGGGAAAACATTCCTTGCAGCCGTTGCATTCTTTCAGGGCCAGTTCCGGTATGAAACTGATTTCCTTCCGGATTCCTCTATCAACGAATCCGACCGCATTCATCTTCTTGATCTCGGAGCAGTATCGGACGCAAAGGCCGCAATGGATGCAGAACATGGCTTCCTTCTCGAAGTGGTCCTTGTCTGCGCCATATTGTCCGGCCAGCTCCTTCAATTCCGGCGAATCCGGGGCATGGGCCAGCAGCAGCTCCAGGAGGGACCTGCGGATTCTATCGATCTTTTCGGATCGGGTCCTGACCACAAGATCCTTCTCCACCGGGTAGGCACACGCGGCCACGAGCCTTTTCTGGCCCCGGAACTCCGCTTCGACGACGCAGAGTCGGCAACCCCCGAAAGGCGCCAGTTTCTCGTGGTGGCAGAGGGTCGGGATGGATATCCCCGCCTTTCGGGCCGCCTCCAGCACGGTCATCCCTTCCGTCGCCCGGACTTCTTTCCCGTCAATCTGCAACGTGATCTCGCTCATGTGTCCTTGCTCTCTCTGGTAATGGTTCTTTCCGGCTCAGGGATGGGAGGCGGCACAGGCTCGCCCGAGATCTTCTTCACCGCACCGAAGCGGGAGGGGCAGACCTCGAAGCAATTGCCGCAATTCGTGCACTTCTCCTGATCAATGATATGGATCTTTTTCTTGCCGCCGTCGATCGCCTTGGCAGGGCACTTCTTGAGGCAGATCATGCACGCCCGGCACTTAGCCGGATCGATATAATAGGATATCAATTCCTTGCAGGACAGGGCCGGACACCTCTTCTCCTTGATGTGCGCCTCGTACTCGTCCCTGAAGTAGCGCAGCGTGCTTAAAAACGGGTTGGGGGCCGTCTTTCCCAGAGCGCACAGGGACGCTTCCGCGGCGGTCTCGGCCAGCACCTGCAACGTCTCGATGTCTCCCTCTTTCCCCTTCCCCCGGGTGATCCGCGTGAGGATCTTGTGCATCTGCCTGAGCCCTTCGCGGCAGGGCACGCATTTCCCGCACGATTCCTCCGTAAGGAAGTCGATGAAGTACCTGGCGACATCGACCATGCAGGTATCCTCGTCCATCACGATCATGCCGCCCGAGCCCATCATGGATCCGGCCTGGGTGAGCTCGTCGAAGCCGACCTTCAGATCCAGGAGCTGCTCCGGGATGCATCCTCCGGAAGGTCCGCCGGTCTGCATCGCCTTGAACTTCTTCCCCCCGGGGATCCCGCCGCCGATCTTGTAAACGACATCCCTCAGGGGGATGCCCATGGGCACTTCCACGAGGCCGGTGTTGGATATCTTTCCGACCAGCGAGAATATCTTCGTGCCCTTGCTTCCCTCGGTGCCGATGGAGGCGAAGGCATCGGCGCCCTGGTTGATGATCAAGGGGACATTGGCCCATGTCTCCACGTTGTTGATGTTCGTCGGCTTGTCCCAGAGTCCTTTTACGGCCGGATAGGGCGGCCTGGGCTTGGGCTCGCCGGCCTTTCCCTCCAGGGACATGAGCAGCGCCGTTTCCTCGCCGCAGACGAATGCGCCGGCTCCCCGATGCACCTTCACGTCGAAATCGAATCCGGAGCCGAGGATGTTCTTTCCCAGAAGGCCGTGTTCCTCGTCCTGTTGGATGGCTATTCCCAGGTTATTGACGGCTAGGGGATACTCCTGGCGAACGTAGACGAATCCCTCGTGGGCGCCGATGGCGTAGGCCCCGATGATCAGGCCTTCGATCACGCTGTGGGGGTTCCCTTCCATGACGGATCTGTCCATGTAGGCGCCCGGGTCTCCCTCGTCGCAGTTGACCACGACGTACTTCGGCTCCCCCTTGGCCTTGCGGGCCGCTTCCCACTTCACGCCGGTCGGGAAACCCGCCCCTCCCCTCCCCCGCAGCTTCGACGTCTTCACTTCTCCGATGACCTGCTCCGGCGTCATCTGGAAGAGCGCCTTGGCCAAGGCCCGATAGCCGCCGATGGCGAGGTAGTCTTCGATGTTCTGCGGGTCGATCTTCCTGTTGGGACCGAAAATGATCCGTTTCTGGTTCTTGTAAAAGGGGATATCGGATTCCTTGACGGTCTTTGCGCCCGTGACCTGGTCGACGTAGAGCAGACGATCGATGATCTTCTTCTCCTTCAACGTCTGCGAAATGATCTCGGAAACGTCCCCGGGCGTCACCTGCAGATAGCAGATCTCCTCGGGGTCGATGACGACGATGGGACCTCTCTCGCAGAAGCCGTGACAGCCGGTGCTCCGGAGATCCACCTGGTCCTTCAGACCCTGCTTCCCGATTTCCCGCTTGAAGGCGGAGATGACTTCGCTCGTGCCGCAGGCGATGCAACCGGTGCCCGCGCATATCGAGATGCAAGGCTTCTTGGGATCCCTTCGGGACGATATGTCTTGCCTGACCTTTTCCAGTTCTTCGGGTGAATTGAGGCGTGCCATGGTCTTGCTCTACTCGTAGTTCTTCATCACTTCTGCGGCGTCTGCCGGAGTGAGCTTGCCGTGCGTCTTCCCGTCGATGACCATCACCGGTCCGAGGGCGCAGCAGCCTAGGCAGTTCACGGTTTCCAGGCTGAACTTCAGATCCAGATCCGTTTCTCCGGGCATGATTCCCGTCCTCTCCTTCAGCGTGTCGAGGATGCGGTTCGCACCACGGACATGACAGGCCGTTCCCATGCAGACATGGACCTCATGACGCCCCTTGGGAACCAGGCTGAAGGCCTTGTAGAAGGTGGCGATGTGCTGGATCCGGCTCATGGGAACCTGCAACCGCTCGCCGACCCTATCCAGGGCTTCCTTGGGGAGCCAGTGATTCTCCTTCTGTATCTCCAGCAATACCTGGATGAGCGAGCTGGCCTCGCTCCCGTGTTTGTCGATGATCCGATCGATTCTTTCGGTATCCATGATCGCTTTCACCTCAGGCAAGGGAATAGCACCTTCTGTTCACATCGTATCTGAGCAATCCCTGTCTTGAAGAGCTGTTCATGTGCTTCGACACTTCGGACGGGCTCAAGCTCAATCTCGCGGAGATTTCTCCGGTCGAAAGGGGTTGCTCTCCGAGAAGCAGCATGATTTGACTTATCGCGAGCTTGTCCGCGATGATGTCATGGAACAGCCTGTCGACCTCGTCACTCGAGAAAAAGTCGTCGTACGCCTTCTCCGACTTGGACGGCGCTCTCAGCCTCTCCCTTTCCACCAGCCGAAGGTACGGGACGATCTTCTCGGCGGCCTTGAGCTTGAGCTTCAACAGATCGTCGTCCATCCCCTCGGCCTTGCCGAGAGGTCCCAACTCCTTGACCTTCTTGGCGAAACGGGTGACCGTCTCGGCCAGGATGTTGCCGTCCCCGCCGGACATGAACTCGATATGGAGCCTTTCCGGGTAGAGGCCCATGTGGCTCATGAGCTTCCGGCACAGATGCGTGACGGCGAGCGCATCGTAATTCCCGTGGGTGACGTAGTTGCACTCGTTCAACCGGCAACCGCCGATGAACACGCCGTCATGTCCGTTCGAGAACGCCCTGAGGATGAACCCCAGGTCGATTCTCCCGCTGCACATGACCCGAACCAGCCTGATCTCACTCGAATACTGTAGCCGGGAAACTCCGGCCATGTCCGCTGCGCCGTATGCTCACCAGTGGCAAACGAAACCCAGCACTCTCGGTTTGAACTCGAGACTCCTGCTCATGGGTTTTTGCCTCCTTTCATTCAATCGCCGCATCGATTTGGCTCAAGATCTCCGCATTGTTGAAGTGTTTCAGGATGACGGCACTGGTCGGGCATTTCGCGTTGCAGAGACCGTCTCCCTTGCAGAGAATGGGATTCACCCAGGCTTTCCTCCCTTTTTCCGTATCGCGGAACTCGATGGCACCGTAGGCACACGCCGTGATGCACGCTCCGCATGATACGCAATCGTCCTCTTTCACCTCGCAGACCGAGCCCGAGGCGACGACCGTATCGTTCGACAGGAGCGTCATGACCCGGCCGGCGGCGCCGTAGGCCTGGTTGATGGTTTCCTGGATGTGCTTGGGATAATGGGCCGTTCCGCAAAGAAACACGCCGTCTGCCGCAAACTCGACGGGTCTCAATTTGACATGGGCTTCCTTGAAGAAGTTGTCCGGGCTCAGGTTGACCTTGAACCATCCGGCCACCTTGTTGGTTTCCGCGGAGGGAACCACGGCCGCCGCCAGGGAAAGGACATCGGCATCCAAGGCCAGCCGCTGGCCCAGGACCGGATCCGGGACGGTCACTCTCAGCACGGACTTGCCTCCCTCCTGGACCGCTTCCACATGGGGCTTGTCGTCCGGCGTGTAACGGATGAACTTCACGTCCTTGTCCGCCGCTTCCCGGTAATAGTCCTCCTTGAGCCCATAGGTACGCATGTCCCGGAAGAGGATGTAGATGTTCATCCCGGGGTTCAACGCTTTCAGGCTCAGGGCGTTCTTGACGGCATGGCTGCAGCAGACCCTGCTGCAGTAGTTCCTCTCTTCGTTCCTGCAGCCGACACATTGGATCATCACGAGGTTCTCGGCCTTGACGACCCGCTCGTCTCCCTCGGCGATCCGCTCGCCCAGCTCGAGGTGAGTGAACACCCTGTCGTTTTCCCCATAAAGGTATTCGTTGGGCTTGAATACGTCGGCACCTATCGCAATGACCGTTGCACCGTGTTTGATCTTCTTGATGCTGCCTTGGGTCTTCACCATGGTGACGAAATTACCGACATAACCGGAAACGTCCGTGATCGCGGCTTCATGGGATACATGGATCAGGGGGTGCTGATAGACCCTGCGGATGAGATCACCGAGGAATGCCTGAACGTCCATCCCCTCCAGGGTGTGATGAATTCTTCTGGCCATCCCGCCCAGGGATGCATCCTTTTCCAGCAGATGAACCTGGATTCCCTGGTCGGCGATGGAGAGCGCACTCGTCATGCCGGCGATGCCGCCGCCGACCACCAGGGCCGCTTTGAAAACCGGCAAATCGAATTCCTTCAGCGGCTCCAGGTGGCAGGCTCGCGCCACAGACATCCGGACGATGTCCTTGGCCTTCTGGGTGGCCTCTTCCTTCTGCTGGGAATGGACCCAGGAGCAATGTTCCCGGATGTTGGCCATCTCGAAATAGTATGGATTGAGGCCCGCTTCCCGAAGGGTATCCCGGAACAACGGTTCGAGGGTTCTCGGGGAACAGGCCGCGATGACCACCCGGTTCAGCCCTTTTTCCTTGGCCAGGTCCGTGATCTCCTTTGCGGAATTCGTGGCACACGAAAAGAGCTGTTCCTTGGCATAAACGACATGGGGCAAGGTCAATGTGTATTCGACCGTCGAGGGGACATTCACGACGCTGCCGATGTTGGCCCCGCAATGACACACGAACACGCCGATCCGGGGTTCCTCCCTAGAGACATCCTTTTCCGGCGGATACACCCGCTCCGTGGTCAGCTTCCCTCGCCGGTAGCCGAGGAACTCGCCGCATTGGGCGCCTGCCCCGCTCGCGGAGAAGACCGATTCGGGGATGTCCGTGGGCCCCTGGAAGGCCCCGCTGACGAAAATCCCCGGCCTGCTGGTTTTCATGGGATTCGCGTGGTCCGCCTTGCAGAATCCGTGTGAATTGATCTCGATACCGAACTTGTCGGCCAGGGCCTTGTATTCGGCAGGAGGATTCAATCCCACGGACAGGACCACCATGTCGAATTCCTCCTCCTTCACGCCGTCCTCGAAGGTGGAGTACTTGACCAGCACGTTCTTGCTGTCCTTCATCTCCCTTTCGATGAAGGGGTAGCTCCTGATGAACCGGACCCCGGGAAGCCTTTCCGCTCTCTGGTAGTATCGCTCGAAATCCTTGCCGAAGGAGCGGATGTCGTTGTGGAAGATCGTGCACTCGGCCTCAGGATCGTGGTCCTTGGTCAGGATCACCTGCTTCTGGGTGTAGGTGCAGCAAACGCCAGAGCAATAGCTGTTCTCGCCAGGAGTGACCCGCCGGGAACCGACGCATTGGATCCAGGCGATCTTCTTGGGATGCTTCCGGTCGGAAGCACGCAGGATGTGGCCCTCGTACGGCCCGGTGGCGGACAGCAGCCGTTCGAAATCCATGCTGGTCACCACGTTCTCCATCTTTCCGTAACCGTATTCATCGATCGGCGTGGGATCGAAAGGCTCGATGCCGGAAGACAGGATGATCGTCCCCACGTGGATGTCCATCTTCTCCTTCGACTGGTTGAAATCGATGGCCCCGGTCTGGCAGACGCCTCTGCAGATACCGCACTTCTTCTCCTTGAGGTAGAGGCAACTGTCGTCGATATAGGCGACGAGGGGAATCGCCTGGGAGAAATACACATGGACCGCCTTGTTCTTCGATATTTCCTGGTTGAATCGATCCGGGTATTCCACCGGGCAGTATTTCATGCACGTGGCACAACCGGTGCATTTGTCCTCGATGATGTATCTGGGCTTCTTGATCAGGGTGACTTTGTAGTCCCCTGCCTCACCTTCCACACCAGCGACCTCGGTGAAGGTCAGAACTTCGATATTCGGATGCCGGCCGACCTCGACCAGTTTAGGCGAAAGTATTCACATCGAGCAGTCGTTGGTCGGAAAGGTCTTGTCGAGCTGGGCCATGTGGCCTCCGATGCTCGGTCCTTTCTCGACCAGATAGACCTTGAAGCCCGATGTGGCCAGATCGAGAGCGGCCTGGATGCCGCTGATCCCTCCGCCGACGACCATCACGTCTCCGAAATTCCCGTTTTCCATCTTTTCACCGTCCTTTACCGGAATCGCAGGTTCCCTAAAGCGCTTCCTGAACAATCTCCGTGAGGTCCTTGATCGCAATTTTTTCTTCGTACTCCAGGCTCAATCGGCTGTCCTCGAACATCGTGATGCAGTACGGGCAGGAGGTCACGAGCATCTCGGCTCCGACGTCGCAGGCCTGCCCGAGCCGGAGGCTCGAGAACCGCTCATCCTTGGGCGTGTCCATCCAGATCCGTCCGCCTCCTCCGCCGCAACAGAGGCTGTTCGCACGCGAGTTCGCCATCTCGAAGATCTCCAGCCCGGGCACTTGCTTCAATATTTCCCGGGGCTCGTCGAAGATGCCGTTGTGCCGGCCCAGGTAACAGGGGTCATGATACGTCACCTTCTTCGCGAGCTCTTTCTTGAGCTCCAGCCGTCCCTCCCGGATGAGCTCGAGAATGAATTGGGAGATATGAACGATCTCGAAGTTCACCATGAACTCCGGATATTCGTTTTTGAATGTGTGGTAGCAGTGCGGGGAGGAAACGACGATTTTCTTCACCCCATGGTCGATGAAGGTCTTGATGTTCTGCTTGGCCAGGGTCCTGAAGACCTCCTCGCCGCCCGTCTTGCGGACGCTTTCGCCGCAGCAGCTCTCCTGGGTGCCCAGGATCCCGAAATCCACCCCCGCCTTGTTCAGGATGTCGGCGGTGGCCCTGGCGACCTTCTTCAGTCTCGGGTCGTAGCTCAGGTAGCAGCCGACGAAATACAGGGCCTCCATCCCCTCGGCAAACGGCCTGACGGGCAGATCCTTGGCCCAATCCGCGCGTTTCTTCCGCTCCTCGTTCAAGGGGTTGCCTTCGATGAGGAGGCCCGCCCTCACGGCGGCCGCGGAACGCACCGAAGCGGGGAAGACCTCGTAGTTCGAGGCGACTCGGCGCAGGGACATCCCTAGCTCGACCTGCTTCACCCCCCGAGGGCAGTACTGGGGGCAGGTTCCGCAGGTGGTACAACGCCAGATGTCCTCACTCTCGATCTGGGTCAGGCCGAAGGAAGCCTCGCGGACGATCTTGCGCATGCTGAACGGCCTGACCTTGTTCCACGGACATACGACGTCGCACTTCCCGCATTGGTAGCAGTACTTGAAGACCTCTCCGCCGGCCTTCTTGATCTCGTCGATCACTTCCTGGAATGGGGCGACTGTTTCCTCGGTGGTCATGGATCCTCTTTCGTCCTTGATCTTCTAGGACTTCTTCGACATCCGGGCCACGGTATCCGCGATCTTCTGCAATCCGTATTTGTTGGCCAGCGATTCCAGGCCGATATCCAGCTCCTCGGGCTTTCCGACCTCTTCCTCCACTTCCTCTTCCCGTTCTTCGTAGATCAGGACATCATTGAGGCACCACGTGACACAGAGGGGCTTTTCTTCGCCTTCGCACATGTCGCACTTGAGCGGGAGACCGGAATCGGGCTCCTTGAACAGGTCTCTGGAAGGGCATGCCGCCCTGCAGAGGCCGCACTCGTCGTATTCCTTTCCCTCGATCACGTAGACGTCCCTGCCCAGACACTCGGACGGCGTATAATCGCCCGCGAATACCGGGAACCAGATGTCTCTCAGCCGGTGGCTGATCACCTGGATACGGGACCTGGCCGGATTGATCGCGCTGTATTTCGGCGTGGCGTGAGAGGCGGAGCAGATGATCTCGCATGCCCGGCAGCCGCTGCACTTGTCGGCGTCGATCTTGATCGTTTTAATTTTCTTTTTGATCTTGGCCATGTTTCAATATCCCTCTCTTTTCAAGGTCTTCTGCCACATATCCCAGATCCAGCTCCTGCAACCTTTCCCTGGTGGGAATGCCGTCCTTGTTCCATCCCTTGTACTGGTAATACGTATCCAGGAGCTTTGCCTCGAGCTCGGGAAACCGCTTCTTCCAGTGGTCCTCGGGCGGCTTCTCGTCGGCTCTCCTCATGCCTCTCCGGATATTCAATGCCCGGTGCAAATTCCGGCTCCTGTTGACGATCTTCTTGAGCCCTTTTTCGTCCAGATCCATGCCGGTCGCCGCCGAGATCAGCTTCGGATAGTTGTGGATGTGATAGGGCGGCTTGAGGCAGAAGGACCCCATGCCCGCGCACAACCCGATGGCGTCGTCGATGTTGTGCAGCATCTCCATCCAATCCACGATCTCGCTGCACATATCGGGCGTCGGGAAATTGGGTATCGCGTTCGGTCCCTTGATGTCCCAATCCAGCAGATATTGCTTCATCTTTTCGTTGGGAAGCTGGGGCCAGTCCTTCACGAAAGCTTCTCTCTGCTCTTTCGTGGGGAAAGCCGCCTGGGGCCAATTCCCTTCGATCTGGGTGATGCTGATCTTCTCGTTGGTCGAATACATGAGGAAATAAAGGGGGTCCAGGGTTCCCAGCTTGATGGGGAGCTGCTCATGTTTCTTGATGGTATTATGAGCAAATTGTTCCGCGCCTTTGCCGATCCGCAGGGCGGCCCAATACGTTCCGTCGGCCAGGACATCTCCGATGCCTTCGCGCCGGGCCACCCTGTCCAGCAACCAGAAGAATCTTCCCTTTTTATCGTCCGGGCATCCTTCGAAGTCCTTGTCGGTCAGAATGCCGGCTTCCTTCAGCTCGAAGCCGAAGGCCAGAATCTGTGGGGTCGAGAATCCGTCCACGCCGTACTCCGCTGCACGCTGGGCGATCTGGAAACCGAATTCCAGATCGTCGACATAAGCCGCCATGCAATAGGTGAGCTTCGAGAAGCATTTCATCATGTATCTCGGGACATTCGGATAGGATATCAATGCCCCGCAATGCTGCGGACAGTTGAAGCAACTGATGAGCCGCTTGATCGCACTGTGTTGAGCCTTCGTCCAGTTCTCATTGATTGCATCGGTCCAGAAGTCACGTCTCCGGGTGCGGGCATTCCCCCACATGAAACTTTCCGAGTGCCACTTCTCGTCCGTGTGCACCATCTCCTGCGGCGACCCGATCCCGGACAGGATGGTCATGACATCCGGAATGGGATTCGCATTCCGGTAATTGATGTAGTCCGTCACACCCTTCATATGCTCCATGAATTCGGCGCCGCGGGCGAGATAGACGTCCTTGGTTCCGCGAACAGCGACCGCCTTGATCTTCTTGTCTCCCATCACGGCGCCTCCGCCGAGCCGGCTGGCGCTCGACCTGGACTGCTCGATGGAAGCCGTGAAGACCCGGTTCTCGCCGGCCAGACCGATGGCGGCCACCTGGGCGTTCGGCTGATGCAACTCGGCTCGAATAAGGTCTTGAGTCTCAAGAGCGCCCTTGCCCTTCAAATGGGAGGCATCGCGAATTTCCACTTTGTCGTTGTTGATCCAAATATAAACCCATTTGGGGGACTTGTTGCGAAAGATCACCTTGTCATAACCGGCATACTTCAATTCCGCGGACCAGAATCCCCCCATCATCGGATAGGCCAACAGCTCCGACTGAGGAGAAACGAAGGTGACCACGGTACGATTGCAGCTGAAAGCCGGTGTGCCGTTCAGGAGACCGGTGCTGAAGATCAGCAGATTCCCGGCATCGAACGGCTTGGTCTCCGGCGGAACCCTGTCCCAGTGCAGCTTGACGCTGGTCCCCAGCCCCCCAAGATGGGTTTCGAGCAATTTGGGGTCGGTTTCGACCCGTTCGATGTTTCCCGTCGCCAGATCGATTTCCAGATTATATCCTGTCTCTGCGTATCTCATTTTAGCTCCTCTGCGAAGTTGCCTCTAACGGAGTCCCGGTGCCCGAACCTCCGCTCGTTTTTCAATTTATCCAGATATCTTAATCTCGGAATGATTTCCTTGTGTATCTCGCATACAACGGATTTCCCGGACGTGGTACCGGTCAGCAGCAACTTGTCGTTTGGACACCCTCCCTGGCAGGCGGCCTTGGATTCGCACTCCCTGCACTCGTCCGGGAGGTGGGGGGTTCCGACGTCATAATGGAATGTGTCGCATTGTATCCTGCTCAAGGGATCCGGGTCGAAGATCGTTCCGGTCTTGAACGAATGGTTCCGGAGGCACGGCCCGATCGTTCCGTCGGGATAGATGGTGGCGATTCTCTTCCCGCAATGATACGGGGATGCATCGAGCGTCCATGAAGGAATCAAGGTATCAAACAAGAACGTGGTATGAACATCGTATCCCTTTACGATATAAGCTTCCAGCAAATCACACACTTCATGGTATTTCCCCAACAATCTCTTCTTGTATTCAATATCCAATCCCCTGTATAAATTCCTATAGTATCTCAGACGATAACCGTTTTCCATTCCGAATCTGGATATATCGATAACCCTCTCCAGGTTGTGGTCGTCAAGGGTGGCCACGATGGTCTGGCCAATGACGTTTGATCTATCGCCGATGATCTTCATTCTTCTCGACAGTTCTTCGATGCTGATGTCGGTGATATTGGTCGTCATCCACTGAATATCTTCGAGATCGTCCCAATTCACGGAATCGATCAGATCGCCATTTGTATAAACAA
>Ga0315282_10011018_pt1 | contig 14069 bp, 9 predicted proteins | sample YL17G07_20_MG_FD_203693 | JGI IMG/M metagenome (GOLD analysis project Ga0315282, IMG submission 203693) | Sediment microbial communities from Yellowstone Lake, YNP, Wyoming, USA - YL17G07_20 | ecosystem: Environmental > Aquatic > Freshwater > Lake > Sediment | place: USA: Wyoming | collected... | reverse complement strand
CGGATTTTTTGGATCGATTTTCAAAAATTTGTAATAAAGGGCCACCAGCACATCGGTCTGGCTTAATGCGCCGCCGATGTGGCTGCCGCCGCAGACCTCCGTGACCTTGACGATCTTTTCCCGGATTTCTTTGGCTTTGACTTTCAGTTTCTTCAATTCTTCAGCAGAAAGCGCCATGGTCCATCCTTTCTTTCAATCAATGGGAAAATGATTCTGATAGGAAAAAAATTACATCCGATATTACAATATTTCCCCCTCAATACAATAGATAACTTCCACTTCAATGAGAGGAAATAATTTTAATATAATCCGATCCGTAAATCCAGAGTGAAATATGGCATAACGATGAAGACATCCGAATTGGAAATTATTTTACGATCTCTTTCTTGCCGAAATGTCGGATTCGCGCGGAACGAAAATATCGGATTGCCCAGATTATTTTTCATCCATAGGATTTTTTTCCATCTTTTTCCGGGCAATCCCAAAAATGAAGGAGGCGGAAATACGCATCAGGCTGCGCGCCGGATCGCCAGATAAATGCGCTCGTCAGCCGGATATTCAGGGGGCAGAAATGCGCATACATCGCCGGTGAATATGCATCCTTGGTCCATCAGCGGCGCCAGGAATTCTGCGATCGTCCGCCTCAGATACCCCAACTTGAGGCTGTTTTCGTGAAGCACCATCACGGCGTTGGGATCGGCCGGATTGTAATGTTCGCGGACCAGGCAGCAGGTTTGGCCTTTTGCGATCTTGCTGCGCTCCACACCGTTTTCCATCCTCAAAAAGAAATGGCTTTGATGCTCGAAGCCTACAACGCGGCTCGACCACTCGCGGGACTGTGCGTACCACTGCGAAATCTGCTTGTTGAACTCCTCTTCCGTGATCTGAGGATCGATCTTGGCCAAGGCAAGAAGCGGGAGGCGCTTCGAGGCTTCCATGGGTTCCCATGATCCCAGCAGCGCCTCAGCCAGCAGGTTCATCCGCTCGTTATAGCTGAGAGCCTCCGTCGCAACGGCAATCTCCAACTCCTCAGCGTGCTTGAAAAACCTTATCAGATGGAGTCCGTGAAGTATTGCGCCCGATTTGAAATGCGCCAGCGCTTTGTACAGGCGCAAAAGGCGATATGCCGGATCATTATATGCCGGCATCATTCGCTTGGTATTGGGATCGCCGAAAATTTCCAGCCTGACTTGCATATCCACCGTATCGATGGCAAATTTCCAAGCGGCAATAGGATTTTCGAGGTTTTGCTCGGCTACAGGCGTCAGTACGCCCGTCCTTTCTTCGAACCAGCGAGACCATTCGCCTTCCGGCAGAATCATTGAGGCTTTGTAAAATCTGAACGGTTCCATTTTTCACCCTCCTTTGTCGCTACAGCCTCATCGTCTAGCCTGATTGCGACAAAAGGGGACGTATTTCCTGGTTGGGTTGTTTTTTATCCCGAATTGTATGATTGACAAGAAGTCCGCCTGACAGCAAAATCAAATTATATGATGAGATTCCTTGAATTCACCTTGGGGATGTCTTAATTTCAATGGATTGATTTTATTAAGGATTCCGGATTTGACCGAGCAAAGCAACCATTCTAAAGATTCAGCCGCGCAGTCTCGGTACATTGTCGTTGAAGGCCCCATCGGGGTGGGAAAAACCAGCTTGGCCCGGCTTTTGGCGGAACGTCTTAAAGCCAGGACTTTTTACGAACAGGTCGAGCAGAATCCGTTTCTGGAGGCTTTTTACAAGAATCCGGAAAAATACGCCTTTCAAACGCAGATTTTCTTTTTGCTGTTTCGGTTTCAGCAGCAAAAAGAGCTTGCTCAGCAGGATTTATTCAAGCAGACCACGATCAGCGATTATCTGTTCGCCAAAGACAGGGTATTTGCCTATCTGAACCTGACCGAGCAGGAATTGTGGCTGTACGAGCAGCTTTACAAACAGTTGGATCCCAAGATAGTTAAGCCGGATCTGGTGGTTTATTTGACAGCCGACGCGAAAATCCTGATGCGCCGGATCAAACAGAGGGGGTTTATATACGAACGCCGGATTACCCAGGCTTATCTTGAAGAAGTGGTCCGCTCTTACAGCAAATTCTTTTTTTCGTACGATCAGAGCCCTTTGCTCGTGGTCAACACCAACGATTTTGATTTTGTGCACAGCACCGACGATTTTGAATCATTGGTCAAAGAAATCGAAAACACCCGCCACGGGGTCAAGCATTTCATTCCGCTGAATGCGTAATGACGATTGTGTAGCACAGCCGCGGCTCGACTGTCTTCGACCCTGAGGCTCAGACCCGAAGGGAGCTCTCCGAAGTCCCTCGGCTGTGAAAGAAAGATGAAGAATCACAGGCGGGGGCGCCTATGCTACGCCAATTTTTCTTGTAAATCCTGCACATCGATGTCCCAGCGATGGCAACCCATTTCGTCGATTTTCTTTATCGCAGCATCCAGAATGATGCTCGCGGCGTTTTTGTTGCCCTGTATAAATTCCAGCTTTGCGGTTTCCAACAAAATCTCCGGATCGCGGCGATGATATCCGGTCTGCTCTATCAACTCTTTGGCCTTGTCAATATGCTTTCGCGCTGCCTCCAACGGATGATTCGCCGCATCAAAAATCGCCAGCGGGCTGCCGGGATCGATCTGCTTTGCATCCGGCTTTTTCCCGGCCTCACGCATGGCCATAATCAACCGGCTGCACTCCAAAAGGATATCGCAAATATACAGCCTCATCCCGCTCCGATCCGCAATCTCAAAGGCTTCATCGAGATCTTCACGTGCTTTGTCCAACTCATTGCTATATCGGTACAACTCGGCACGTGCTAAAAGGCCACGGGGTAAATAATCCTGCTGTCCAGCTTTTCTCAAACCATCCACTGCTTGATCCAAATATTTCGCTGCCTTTATGAAATCAAAGATGCCTTCATCTAATGCAGTCGGCAAATGTGCACACCCTAATATAAGATAAAATAATCCAATATCTAAAAGAGGACCCCAACCTTCCTCAATTTCCCATTTTAATATTTGATTCGCACGACTTTGCACTTCTTGATATTTGCCTTGGCTTAAAAGCAGATCACAATATCGAAAGCCCCAAATCGAGAAAAGAATTGGATACTCTGGTTGCCATTCTTTCTGCATTTTTTCAGCTTCTAAAAATAAATCTCCTGCATTGGCGAAATTACCTTCCTGCGCCAAGGCATCAGCTAAGGCTGTTCGTGATGATATTCGCATACGAGGATCTTTGCTGTCATCCGCATATTTCACGCACTGTTCGGCATATTCCACAGCTTGAGCCACATTACCAAGGGTTAGGCTAAGTTCGCTTAGGTTGGTGGCAACTTGTGCTGCATTTCTCCAATCTCCTTGTGAAATAGTAGCATCCAAGGCCGCCTTCATGGGCTCTATCGCCTCAGCCAACCGGCCTAACGAACGAAGGTCGAATCCTGCCGCATTCAGTAAATAACCTTTTGACGATTCTCTTAGTACATCAACAACGCGTCTCCAGGGCGGATCGAAGAAGCCTGCAATGCATGCCAAGTCGGCGCCAAATGCACCCAGCTTTTTAACGCTGTAAGCATCATCCCTTCTTTTTGTCCGTTCCCAATAAACCTCTAACTCTACCTCTTGATATCGTCCTGCTTTACAGCCATGAGCAACAGCGTGAAATAGCGGCATCATTTCTTCGAGAATGTTGGGTAGACGCGTTGTTGATTTAGAAAGAAAATCAAAAAGATTTGAATGGCCTTGTTTCCATGCTTTTTCATTCGTTTCTTTAAGATTTTGTCCAAAATGCTCACGAATTAACGGATGGGCATCTAAACCACCTAGATTATGATGACTTTCCAAAGAAAGTAAGCGCGCATTGCGAAGATTTTGAATTACCTGGTTCCATTGTCTGTCAGTTAACCATCGAATATGTTCGGTAAGGCCAGGAATAATATTTTGTTTTCTAAAAGATAGTATTTCTTTTTCTGTCGCAGGTCTGTCAAATAGCCCTATGATATGCAGTACATCAAGTTCCGGTCCTTTTCCAAAACGCTCGGTAAAGGCTGCCATCACACGGCGAGGGTGTTTTCCATTTTCGACAGAGATATTCGGCAAATCCGGAATTTGATCAGCCAGGCTTGCAGGTTGACCTTGCAAATAGGCGGTTAAAAGATTGATGGCTAATGCGTGGTTCCCAAATTTCTTCGTAACTTTCTCAAGCTCTGCATCTGTACCTTTAACGTTCCCCACAACTCGAAGCAGCGCTCGGCCTGCTTCGGCTGAAATCTGTTCGAGGTCGATCTGTTGAATGAAATTTTTATAGTTATCCAACCCAATAACTTTTTCTCGCGTGGTAATCACGCAAAGTCCCGGATTCTTTTTCGCAAGTTGTTTGATAAGCACAGACAAAGCCGGATCAGTGATTTCTCCTTTGCTGATTTCAAATCCGGATTGCAATGGTTCCATGCCATCCAGGAGCAAAAGAGTTTTTTCTTGTTGGATAAGTTCGGCAAGCCGCTTGCCTTTGTCCCAAGGAGACTTTTCGCTGTTCGCAGTTGCGGAATCTCCAAACCAGCGCAGGGCTTGATCGATAAACTGATCAGCCGAGGTTACGCGCTGTTTGGTTCCCTGGCTGTAAAACGACCAGGCGTACACTCGCTTTGCGCCGCGGAAATTGTCCTTTTGCATATACTCGACCCAATTGTTCACCAGCGTCGATTTTCCAACGCCGCCTTTTGCCACAAAGCTTAGGATATGGGTCTTTCCCGATTCCCAGGCCTTATCCAGGAGCTCCAACTCCTTTGATCGGCCAAATACTTCTTTGCCAGTTGCAGGCAGGCGCTCAATGGAAATGCGATCTGAAGAAGGAGGCTTCCAGATGGGTGCAACCTCACCAATTTTAAAGTTAGGGTCAGTAATTTTCTTAAAAATATCTAATGTAAATGCGGCGAGTATCTTCTCTTGTTTAACTTTTGATCTAATTTCCCCAACAGAATTTCCCCCAAAAGTAAACAGTTGTATGCTTCTTAACCACGGAATGGCTGGCCACGCACAAGGAAGAATGAGAATAGGTAATAAAACCATCCCTTTACTTTTGCGCTTGTCCAGAAATTCGCGGATTTCTTCTTTGTTAATAAAATCTGAAGCTAAATAGCTTGGTGAAATTAGACATACAGCCACAGATGCTCGGTCAATGGCTTGTTTGATTTTAATGTGCCAGTCATCTCCTGTCCCGATTTTTTGATCATCCCATAAATCGATAAAAGCCTGTTGCTCTAAAGCCCTAAGCTGAATGTATATTCTATCTTTCCACTCTTTATCCTTATGGCAGTAGCTGAGGAAAATAGTAGGTCTGTTTTCAGCGTCTGTATTATTGTTGCTTTCGATGCTCATTGTTTTTCATTTACCTTTTATCTTTTAAAAACCACCACACATATAGAATGCTGTAAACCGCTATTCCCAAACCGCATAATACTCTTAAAAAATCCACAAGCGTTTTCTGATTGAAAAATGGTTGTGAAATGATGTGCACAATGAGTTGTTGGGAAACGATCTGTGCAACGACAAGCGAAGCCAGGCCGATGGGAAAAACATATGTATATAAAGGCCCGACAGCTTGCAGAAATAATGGGCGTTTGCTGTTTTTATCTTCAGTCGGAATTCCTTTTCGGCTTAAATAGGACTTGCCTTCGCGAGTGACAAAATCGCCGCCCATTGTCGCACAAATTTTTTCTTCCAGATTATGAATGTAGTTGTACAAGCGATCGACCGAAATGGAGCGCTGGTAATATTGGATCACCAAAAAAAGCAGCAGAAACCGGGCAAGAAGGTCGACAGCGGCGAAGTCGATTGTTTTCCAACTCGCTCCTGTTTGTAGCTTGCTTTTTAGATACTCATTTACAAAATTTGACAGCGAGCCCGGCGAGAGGCTGTCCACACCGAGGATCGCGATCAAGGCCAGCACATACATAAAAAGTCGGTTGCGCGTTTTCCAGTGATCCAGAATGATCGCGAAAGTGTCTTTGTAATGGTCCATCAGGAGTTCTGAACGTTTTTCTTCGTCCATGATAAAACCCTCGACCTGATTTATGTTTCGATTTGTCCGATTTAGGATGAAAAAAGGATACTATGATCGGCGCAGGTTGTCATCCATTTTGAAAATTAAATGCAGGAGCATGCCGCTTACGCACTACTTGCCGCGCCGATTTTCGGATGTTAGCATCAAGGCCAATAATGAGATGGCGATGTTTTTGTCTGTTTAATGCAAAAGGCGTTGCCGAATTTTAATTGTCTCAACTCATCAAGAAGGCGCACATGAACACAATTCAAGCTGCCGCGGTCAAGGTGGATATTACTCCGAGCGATGTATTGCACACGTATCTGGCCGGGTTCATGCCGAACCGCAAGGCCACTGGAATTGCCGAGCCTATCATGGCGCGCATTCTGTACATGGAAGATGCGAACGGACCCATGGCGTGGATCACAGCAGATCTGATCGGCCTGATGCTGCCCGACACGGATGAGCTCAAGACCCATATCAAAGGCATCAAGCCGGAGCGGATTTTGTTCATCTCCACGCACGTTCATTCAGGGCCGGACACTATGGGGCTGTGGGGAAAGTCGTTCAAGGAGATTCCATACAAAACAGGACGCGACAAAAAATATATGACCTGGATGTACGGACAGATTGCCGACGGAGTAGCGGCTGCGATGCGGCAAAAGCGGCCCGCGCTGATCGGTTTTGGTCAGGATAAGAGCGACAAAAGCAAATGGACTATCAACATAAGGCAGCAGGGATATCACGATCACACCATGGCGATCATGCGCGTGGACGGCGAAGACGGAAAACCCATTGCCTGCCTGGTCAATTACGCATGCCATCCGGAGGTTTTGTGGGATCAGAACACGCTGATATCTCCGGATTACATACATTATCTGCGCGAAGAGGTGGAGAAAAACACGGGCGCGTTGAGCCTCTTCGCCAACGCCGCGCTGGGCGGGATGGTGACGGCGAATCTGCCCGACAAAACACCTCTCCACGAACGCAAGGTTTTTGTAAAGGAAATGGGAAAGGCATTGGGCAAGATCGCAGCCGACACATGGGCGTCGGCAAAGCCTGAAGCCGTAAAAGAGATCAAGCATCTGTACAAGAGATTCGACGCGCCGTTTAAAAACAATCTGCTTTTTATCATGGCGGTCGCAGGCGTGTTCAAGCGCAAGGTAAGGTTGAAAAAGGTCGAGACCTGCCTGCACGTATTCCGGATCGGAAAAGCGCAGTTTGCAACTCTGCCGGGCGAACCGCTTCCGGCGATCGGTTTTGCCGCCAAAGATTTATTGAGGGGCGAACCTAAATTTTTATTCGGATTGGGAGACGACGAGCTGGGTTATCTTTTAAACAGTGTGCAAGCAAACGACCAAATTTATAAATACGAGCGGTCCGTATCAATCGGCCCCGATGGCGCTGAGGCCATTCTGGCGACATTGAGCGAGATGGCGGCGTCGATATAAACGTTCAGAATATCCGCTTATTGCTTGACTTTGAAGAGGCCGATTGTTCCGATGACCAAAAAGACCACATGCACGCCCCAGGCCGCTATAATCGGCGGCAAGATGGCTGCGCGGCCGAGCGAGAGGCCCAATCCCATTAGAATCCAATATCCTACGCCAATGACCACGGCCATGCCGATGCCTGTGGCCACGCCTCCGGATCGGCCGGTGCGCACGGCAAACGGGATTCCCAAAATGGACATGATGATGGAGATTAACGGAAAACTGATCTTTCCCTGCAAGTCCACGAGGTATTTGGTCGCGTCGTATCCCTCGTGCTGAATTTTTTTGACGTAATCGTATAATTCCTTCAGCGACATCTGATCCGACTGTTGCTCCATAATCTTCAAATCGTCCGGCTTCTCAGGAAGAGGAAACACCTTGTCGTCGAAGAATTCCTCGGATACGAGGATGTTGTCTTTAAAAGTGCGATTCACTCCATTCAGAAAATGCCATTCGCCGTCTTTATATTGCACCTTTGGGGCATCGGTGCGGCCGACAAGCCGAAACTGGTCGTTCAGCCAATACACGCTGACGCCTTCGATGCGATTCTTATCCGGATGATACGTATCCACATTGTAAATGGCGTTCGAACTTTTATACCAGACATCTTCGCGTTTGAACCGAAGAGCCCAAGGCTGATGTTTGATCTTTACGATATACACCCACTCCATCTTCATGTTGGTGTACGGAACCACATATTCGTTGATTGCGAACGATCCGAAAGAAAGAAGCGATGAGAGAATAATCATCGGGACGCAAACGCGCACCACTGAAATGCCGCCGGCCTTTATGGCCACTATTTCAGAGTTCACGGAAAGGATCGTCAGGTTCAGCAAAGTAGCAAGCAGCACGGCCACAGGCACCATTTGAAAAATGATCAACGGAATTTTATACACAAAGTACATGACCACCCATCTCAACCCGGGATTGTATTTGAGGAACTGAGAGGAGCGGTCGATGAAATCCGCCAAAAGATAAATCAGGATAAAGGCTGCAAGGCAAAGCAAGAACAGCTTGAGAAATTCCTTGCCGACATAACGCCCTAAGGTTTGAAAGACCAAGGCTACTCCTCCTCCTTCTCGTCTTCAGGGCGGTGAAGCAGTTTGACCTTCAGCTTGGGCTCAAGCGCCATAAGAACCTTTTCCCATTGATAGGAAATGAAATCGAGGGATTTGATAGGCGTCTCATTGGCTTTTTTCTGAAGCAAAATCAAGCCGGAAAGGAGCAAAACGGCATTGGGCATCCAGATGAACAAGATCGGATGAAGAACGGAATTCCAGCTCATGTTTTCGCTCATTCGAAAGAGCAGGTAATAGATCGAAATGATGATGATGGCCATGGTAAATCCGCGCGAGCGGCCTGATCGCGGAGGATTGATTCCAAGCGGAAGACCGAGAATCCCGAATACAAAGCAGGCGAACGGGAACGAAAATTTCCGGTGATACTCCGTCCAGGCGCGGCGGAACATATACTGATCGCCCTTGTTCTTGATCTGGCGAATAAATTTTTTTAATTCGGGCAATGTCATCTCCAGATATGTTTTTCCGCCCTCGTCTTCATCCTCTTTTGGAGTCAGGTCTATCCGGATATCGTACTTTCCGAAGCGAATCGTCTCGTAATGAAGCGCGTTATCGAGCGGCGAACGATGGATGGCGCCGTCATTCAAGGAAAGCACAAGCGCCGTTTCATCGGAGCTTGAGATGATTTTTCCATTGGCGGCTACGGTGATGCTGGGACTGTTTTTCATGCGTTCGTCCGCGATAAAAACGTCTTTAAGCTCGCTCGTCACGGGATCCATCCGGCTCACATACATAACCATATCTTTGAACTGATCGTTAAAAATTCGTTCGGTGATGCCTATCATGGCTTTTTTCTTCCCAAGATCCAAAAGGGTCTGTTTGAAAGACTGCTTGCCCCAAGGTTCCGCATATAAAGTCAAAAAGGCTGAGACGAAATAGGCTATCACGGCCAATAGCATTACGGGCGGCAACAACTGGTACAGCCCTATTCCGGAGGCCTTGATGGCGGTAAGCTCGCTGTCGCTGCTCAGCCTGGAAACCGCAAGCATCACCCCCAGAAGAAAGCTCATGGGCACGGTGAACACAAAAAAAGGAGGCAGTATATACGAAAGAATTTTCAGAACGTCTAAAACGGCGACGCCGTAAGAAACCACAAGCTCGGTGAGCTTGAGAATCTGGAACATGAGCAAAACAAAAGTAAAGATAAACAGTCCCAGCATAAACGGGACCACAATTTCACGAACAACGTACCAAAATAGTGTCTTTCCCATTGCGTATGAGTGTATACAATAGAAGCATGTTGTAAAACCCCATTATTGAAAAAGGAGAGAAGAATCGTCATCCCTCAAGAAATACTGACGCAACTCCAAGGCGGCGTAGGGGTGTTCGGCGGCACTTTCGATCCGATACATATCGGACACGTGGCTGTGGCCGAAGACATACTGCGTTTGCTGGATTTGTCGAAAATTCTGTTTGTGCCGTCGAGCAAGCCGCCTCATAAGCTAAGCGGCGCTTCCGCTTCCGGCAAAGACAGGCTGGCGATGATCCGGTTAAGCTTAGCGGAACATGAAAAATTGGAAGCATGCGACTTGGAAATCCGGCTCAAAGGCCCCAGCTATTCGTTGATCACTCTCAAGTCGCTATATCAAGACCATTCAAATATTGCTTTCATTATGGGCGTTGATTCGTTTGCATTGATGCAAACATGGCATCAGTACCGGCGGATCCCCCAATTTGCTCATCTCGTAATCATGACCAGGCCGGGCTATCGCATGCCTGAGCCGAGCCATGTCATTCCGACAGAACAATGCGCCTTTAAGCCGTTGAAAAAGCCATGGTTGTGGCGCCATGAATCGGGACATTTGCTGCTTGAGGTAAAAGTCAGGAGCTTTGATATTTCATCGACCCAAATCAGAAAACTGCTGGCCGACCGAAAAGATGCCTCCGACATGTTGAATCCGGCTGTAAGGGCATATATCGAACAAAAAGGTTTGTATTTGTAAAGCAATTGCCAAACGCTATCGGCATGAATCCGATGGCTTTTGTTTTGAAATCTGAAGCAGCCGGAGTGCAGACTCCGCCGCTAAAAGGGCTAAAAATAATTCAAGCCCTCGAAATTCAGCCTCAATGAATGCCGTTTATTCTGCGCCCAAGATGCTTTCAATAATCTGTGTCGCATCAAAATTGGACCAGCCGGTCATTTTCGATCGGATAAGGCCCGTGCCATCCAAAGCAATATTGAATGGGACATAGTTGTTGACAAAATATGGGTTCGTGACTGCGGCGTTCGGATCGCCCACCACCACATAGGTTATGGAGTGGCTGGTGATCCAATCTTGCAGATCGGCGGCTTCAGGCGCATTACCTGATGCATTGGCCACCATGATTCCGACTATCCTGAGGCCATCCGCCTGATGATCCGTATAGATCGGCTCCAATTCCGAGGCTTCTTGATTGCAATATGGGCATGAACCGGTCAATACCTCGAGCCAAACGCAAGAGGCCGCTTTATCCTTGGACGCCAGTATATCCGCAAGGGTAACCTCATTGCCGTTTTGATCGAGGAGCGTCCAATCGTCCATCACCGTGCCGATTGAGTGATCATACGGGCCGACGGTATAGTAGACATTTTTATGTTTGGACTCATTGTTTGCGGCATCGGTCCAATAGATTTCGACCTTATGGCTCCCCGCAGCTTTAAATTGATTTTTAAGATCAAATCCCATCATAAAACCGGATTGATTGGAAGAACAATTTACGTTGGGAGGCAGCGTTTTGACTACAACCGGATCGGCGCCATCCAAGATCGCCCAGATTTTTCCGCCGACCAGATCGCAATCAGGATCATTGTATTCCATATAAATTCCGGCGCCTTCAAATTCCGGATCGAATTTTTTAGATCCGGTCAACTCATTAGTGGCGTTGGGAAATTCCAGGGGCCACATATAAAAGTTTACGGATAAAATCACCGGCGGTTTGCCTTGGGGTGCGGAATCGTCATCCGCCGTGTCGTCATCAGCGGCATCATCATCCGCCGTATCATCATCGGCCGTATCGTCGCCGGCCGTGTCGTCGCCCGAGTCGTCGTCCGCGGAATCGTCATCCGTCATATCGTCGTCACTCGGCTGATTATCGTCGTCATCGCCGCTAGTTGCGCAACCGCCTATTAGAGCTAATACAAAGATCAAAGTGATGAAAAACAGTGTTTTACTCCACATTATTCATTAACCTCCTGGTTCGATCCAAGCAACAGATATAATCCTCTACCGATACTTGGATATGCAACATGATGTCAAGTTGGAAAAATCTTTTTTAAGCAAACTTTGTTATGCAAAAAGCAAGGGCGTTTTGCACACTTTGAGCGGAAAAATTTTAATGCGACCATTTTTGAGGCGGCCCGACATTCATTTATAAGTCTTGACGCTCCTATCCGCATCGTTCTAGGATCAATGATGAGCCGACAGGGGAGTTAGGCCGTGCTAGATGGGGAGCCAGCGGTGCCCTGTAACCCGCAATCCGCTCTAGCGGGGTTGAATTCCCTTGCAGAGGCCTTAGGCCTGCTGGCAGGTCTGATCAGCTGGTCAGGCGATCCGGTCCCACGCAACAGCAGGTCCCCGAACCCCGCCAGGTCCGGAAGGAAGCAACGGTAAGGGATTTTGTTGTGTGTTGTGGTCAACCGGGTCAATGTCTGCCTTCTTGAAAACGCTGTCCGCCGGTACGGGTCGAAGCGGGGTGCACGGCCTAATTCCCCTGTCGAGCGGCTTTTGCGATCGAATTAACGGGAATCGCTGTTTTTACAATAACCGCCTGCTTTTTTGAGAATGGAAGGAAGCAGATGACTTATCTTGTGCTGGCTCGAAAATACCGCCCTCAGACGTTCGGCGAAGTGGTGGGGCAGGAATCTATTTGCAGGACGCTGACAAACGCCATCGAGCTGAAACGAATCCATCATGCATTCCTTTTCACCGGCACGAGAGGCGTAGGCAAAACGACGGTGGCGAGAATTCTGGCAAAAGCCCTCGAATGCGAGAAAGGGCCTACATCCACGCCATGTAATGTTTGTTCGGCCTGCACGCAAATCACGGAAGGCAGAGCCGTCGATGTATTTGAGATCGACGGCGCCTCGAATACAGGCGTGGACGATGTGCGCGAGCTGCGCGAAAACATCCGCTATATGCCTCAGTCCATGCGCTACAAGATCTACATCATCGACGAAGTGCATATGCTTTCGACGAGCGCCTTCAATGCGTTGCTGAAGACATTGGAAGAGCCGCCGCCGCATGTGATCTTTATTTTCGCGACGACTGAGCCTCACAAAATTCCCGACACTATTCTTTCGCGCTGCCAGCAATTCGATTTCAAGGCCATCCCTCAGCGTACGATTCAACAAACATTGGAAAAGGTCAGCAAAGCGGAAGGGCTCTCAACGCCTCAGGAGCATTTGCAGTTGATCGCACGCAGGGCGGAAGGCAGCATGCGCGATGCTCTATCGCTTCTGGACCAGACGATCTCGATCAGCGGCGCCGAGATTTCTATCGCCGAATTATCAGAGCTTCTTGGTGTAGCGGATCGCGCAGCCCTATTTCAAATCTCCGCCGGATATGCAGATGCGGACCCGGATGCGGTGATGGACCGGATTGCGAAGCTTAAAGCTTCTTCCATAGAGATCAAGCCGTTCCTCCGAGATCTCATCGAGCACTTCAGAAATCTCGCCGTAGCCGCAAGAGCTCGGAATCCCGAAAAACTGATCGATTCCACGCCGGATGAAGTGGCTCTTTACATAGAACAATCCAAAAAATTGGATGGAACGGCATGGGATCGCGCTTTTGCTCTTTTGAGCGAGGACGAGGAGATCATCACGCGGAGCATTCATCCGTGGGTCGTGCTCGAAATGACGTTGCTCTCCATGACCGCTGCTCCAAAAGTGGCGTCATTGGATAAGCTAACCGAAGAACTTATGAAGCTCCGCGCTCAATTTTCAGCGACCGGGCTTTCGTCGGCACAAGCAAAATCGACTGATTTCGTAAAGAAAAATCCCGGATCGTCTTCCCCTGCCCCTAAATCCTCGGCAGACAGCGGCCTCGCATCGCCCCAGGGTGGATCGCCTCCCGATCCGCAAGGATCGCACGAAAGCTCTTCCGAACATAAACATGAAGGATTCGAGGGGCAGTCGCCCATTCAACAATTCAAAGCGATCATTGCGGAAGAGCGCCCGTCTATGGCCGCCTTTTTAAACGATGCGCGTCTTGTAGAGAAGATCGGCAACCAAATGGTTTTGGAGGTTCAAAAGCTTGCCTTCAGCCAATTCACCGGCAAAGAAGGCTCTGAGATCGTTCGCCGAGCGGCGGCCAAAGCATTCGGCGACGGCATTCGAATTGAGTTCCGCCCCCGCATGGATGCGGAACCTAAGGTAACGACAGCGCAAATAACCAGAGAAAAAGAAATCGAGCGGGCCAAAGAAAAAGCCAGAAGAGATACGCTCAACAATGAAGTGATCCGGTGGATAAAAGACACTTTC
>Ga0315282_10011017_pt1 | contig 14069 bp, 12 predicted proteins | sample YL17G07_20_MG_FD_203693 | JGI IMG/M metagenome (GOLD analysis project Ga0315282, IMG submission 203693) | Sediment microbial communities from Yellowstone Lake, YNP, Wyoming, USA - YL17G07_20 | ecosystem: Environmental > Aquatic > Freshwater > Lake > Sediment | place: USA: Wyoming | collected... | reverse complement strand
CGGCGAGGTCAACCTGCAGGAGTTCGCCAAGCTGTCGGGGGAGCCGGCCAAGGACGAGGTCGAGGCCGTCGACCCCACCGGCATCACCACCGTGAGCGAGTACAAGTACGTGCCGTCCGAGAAGCTCCCGCCAGTCAAGGGCGCCAGCAAGTACAAGTGGAACGACGCTGATCCCACAGTCGAGTTCCCCATCAACGTCTGGATCGGCTGGCTGCCGCTGGTCGCCGCCAACCACGGCTTCGAGCCCAACACCGAGAGCGCGTTCTACAAGGACTACAAGTTCAAGGTCCGCTTCAAACTCATCGACGACCCGGTCATCGCGCGGGACACGTACATGTCGGGTGACAGCCACATCCTGTGGGGCACGCTTGACATGATCGCTCTGTTCGCCCCGCAGCTTATCCAGCAGGACAGCCGCACGGCCCCACGCGTGTTCCAGCAGATCGACTGGTCGAGCGGGGGCGACGGCATTGTCGTGCGAGAGAACATCAAGAAGATCGAGGACCTGAAGGGCAAGACGATCGTATACGCCCAGAACAGCCCCTCGCAGTACTTTATCAACACCATGCTCCTGTTTGCCGGCATTCAGCCGAATGAGGTGTCCCACAAGTACACCAACACCGCCTTCGAGGCGGCTGCGGCGTTCGTCTCCGACCCATCCATCGACGCTTGCGTTAGCTGGGCGCCGGACATCTACAAGATCCCGGAGAAGGTCCCTGGCACCAAGATCCTCCTCACCACCGGGGAGGCGAGCAAGGTCATCGCGGATGTCTGGGCCGCCAGGGCGGACTTCGCGAAGGACCACCCCACGGTCATCCAAGGCCTCGTCGAGGGCACGTTCAAGGCGATGGAGCAGCTTGCGAAGGACGAGGGGTTCCGCAAGCAGGCCTGTGCCTGGCTTGCGAAGGGCTATGGGATGGCCGCCGAGGAGGTCGAGGGGATGCTGGAGGACGCCCACTCGACCAACTTCGCCGAGAACAAGCAGTTCTTCCTCAATGCCAACAACCCAACCAACTTCCAGCGTACGTGGGAGCGCATCAACTTCGTCTACAAGGAACTCAAGAAGCTCGACCAGCCGGTGCGATTCGATCAGGTCATGGACTTCAGCGTCATAAAGGCGCTGGATGCCAAAGGCGCGTTCGCGAGTCAGACCGACACCTATACGGCCAAGTTCGCCCCGGACGACTACAAGAAGACGGTTGAGGAGCCCGTGATCAAGCAGGTCATCCGCATCCACTTCTACCCCAACTCGGCCAACCTCGACGAGGCCGAGCGAGATGAGTTCGGGAACCCGGTAAAGGGCAAGCGCTATGACCCGTCGATACCGCAGACGCTGGAGCGGGTGGCTACGATGGCGGGGCAGTACGACCGCGCGGTCATCAAGGTTACGGGTCACACCGACGACTCGTACAGAGGCAAAGTGCCGTATGACCTCGTGAAGAAGCTGTCGACCGACCGAGCGGAGGCCGTGAAGAAGGCGCTCATCGACAAGTACAAGCAGGACCCGAACAAGTTCGTGGCCGAGGGCAAGGCGTGGGATGAGCCGGCCGACGCCAAGGACCCGCACAACAACGCTCAGAACCGCCGAGTGGAGATTGGGGTCTACCCGCTCGAAGAGCAGTGAAGCTCGCATCCCTGACGCCACGGGCCCTAGCGCCCGTGGCGTCTGCCACTGATCGGAGCCGCCGGTGAGCTACGAACGCGGGTGGGACGCGCTCAACCTCCGAATGCCGGAGACGATCCCTCACACCGAGTACTGCTCCCACCCGCGGTTGGTGGAGGCGGTGACCGGGGTCGATCCACGCGTCGACGGCTCGGCGTGGCTTCGGTTCTATGAGCTCACCGATTACGACCTGATGTGGAGCACGAACGACGGACCGGGCTGGCAGGGCCGCCAGACGAGCATGGGCCACGCCGTCTTCCAAGAGGGTGGCACGGACTACGACACCAACGTTTTCTGCCCGTTCGCGACGCCCGATGAGGTGCTCGCATTCCGCCCCGCCGAGGAGTACGGGGTGCCTGACGTCGATGAGCGCGCCGCGTTTTTCGAGCAGCACTGGCAGGCCGGGCAGGCCTCCCATCCGATGCTCGTCTACACGGGCGGGTACTACAAGACAGTTTTCTCGGCTTGCATCCAGGCCTTCGGCTGGGACATGTTCCTGACCGCGGGCGGCCTGGACAAGGTCGCCTTCGACAAGGTGCTCGAGGGGTTCCTTGAGATCTCGATGGCGAACTACCGAGCTTGGGCGAAGACGTCCGCGCCCATCTTCATCTGCCACGATGACATCGTCTGGACCAGCGGGCCCGTGTTCCACCCCGACTGGTACCGGCGCTACGTCTTCCCGCGCTACAGGCAGCTCTTCCGGGTCCTCAAGGACGCGGGCAAGACGATCCTCTTCTGCTCGGACGGGGACTTCACGGTCTTCGTCGACGACATCGCTGATGCGGGCGCCGACGGGTTCATCTTCGAGCCGCTCACGGACCTTCGTTACGTCGTGGATCGCTACGGCAAGTCGAAGGTGATCATCGGCAATGTCGATACCCGCGCTCTGACCTTTGGGACCGAGTCAGACGTGCGGGCCGAGGTGGAGCGCTGCTGGGAGCTCGGCCGCAAGTGCCCGGGCTACTTCTTCGCGGTTGGCAACCACATCCCACACAACGTGCCCGTGCAGAACGGCCTCTGCTACCTGAAGCTGATCGAGGAGTACGGCAGGCGAAGGTAGCAAGTGGTTCGCGCTTCGGGCGGGGCCGCGGGGGCGCTGCGGGCCGGTTCACGGGCCTGGCTGCCCCACGGCGCATGTAGCGATTCGCGGGGAGGGAAGCCCGCGCTCGAGCCGGAAGGCCGACGCGAGGGCCCCGAGGACCCGGCGTCTCTGCCGGCGGGAGTACGTACCATCGATCTGCGCGCTACGCTGTCCACGACCGGGAGTCGTTGCGACGGCGACCACTACCGGGCCGTGCGCATCGCCATGCGCCTTGCAGTACTGCACGTGGCCCCGGGACACGTTGTCCTGTCCGGGAGTGGCCCGCTTCCCGGGAGCGCCGTGCAGCGCCCGCGGGATGACCGCCGAGTAGGGACTTGCGCCCCTACTCCAGCCCCGGCCCCGCGATCCGCTCGCCGTTCCGTTGGCGCGCCTGGCCCGCGGGGTCGAACGTGCCGTAGAAAAGCGCGTTCGCGTCCATCCACGTCACCAGCCGCTCGATGTCATCGTCCGACAGCTTCGCGCCATAGTGGTCCGAGAGAACCAGGGCTCCGAGGCTGCTCCCGCGCGCGCCGAAGAAGTCGGGCTTGGCGAGGGGCTCCGAGTTCAGCTCCACAAACTCCGGGCCGCCGTACCACTGCGCAATGGTCACGCGAGGCGCGAGCGCGTTGTAGGAGACGGTGAACTCACCCTCCGGCTCTCCGGTGAGTCGGACCCCGCCGGCCGGATCGGTCGCGCCGTGGCAGCTCACGCACTTCGCGTTCAGTACGGGCTGCACAAGCAGAGGGTAGCTGAGCGGCTTCGAGCCGTCAGGCCCGGGCCGAATCCGCGACGGCGGTCTCTGGGACGCGATTCCCTCTCTGTTGGGAGGCGCCACGTCGCGGCGCTCGTGACAGCCAACGCATGAGAGAGTCTGGCCGGGCTGGAGATAGGTGATGCTCCGCATGACCTGGACCGCGCACCCGCGCTCATCGAGCACCTGAAAGCCGAGCGGGACCCCCACCGGGGCCTCGAAGTACGCGGAGCCGTCGGGCTCGATCGGTACCGTGCCGAGCACCTGGTGCCCGGGTGACGCGAACGCCAGGCCGACGCGCGGGTTGTTCGCGCCCGGTGTGGACTTCGGCACGACCTGGACGATGCGCAGGCTCTTCAGCGGCACTCCCGGCAGCGCCGGAGTGCCCTCGGTAACGTCCTGCACTACGAACCGGCCGACGGGCGCCTCCTCCGCCGATGCCACGGACATCAGCGGAGGGCGCGCGCGCGGCCGCACGGGCGCGGGCCATAGGCTCGAGATGTTAGGGTCGCGGTAGAGGAGCTCCTTGTTCCCGTGCGAGTCCACCCAGTAGATGCCGAACATGTTGGGCTCGTTGGCCCGCGGCTCGCCAATGAGGCCGTCGAAGCTGTAAGCGGCCAGGAACTGCGTCTCAGAGAGCGGGTAGGGGGATCGGAAGCAGTGCCCCGGCCACCGCCGCGACGCCGGCGTGTCGACGGTCTGTCCGCCGGGGATCGGCGCGCGCCATCCCGGCGCCAGCACGTCCTCGCTCTCGGGGAACGGTACGTCCGGAGTGAGCCTGGTGATCGGCCCGGGCCCGTCCACCCCCACTGCGGGATCGACGAGGATCACCGACCCCGCCGTCATCGCGTGATGGGCCGCGGCCGTCGCCATTATGCGGTAGGAGCCCGGCACCGCGTGCGCCTCCCAGACGCCCACCGGGTTCAGAGTGTTGTTCCCGTAGAGAGCGGCCGGAGACGCCCCGTCGGCGCCGACGGTCCACAACTGCTCGTAGAAGATGGCGTGGCGGTCTACGTAGTCCCATCGGGTGTACACGATCCGGCCGTCGTTGAGCACGGCCGGGTCCCACTCCTGGGTCTCGTGGTAGGAGACCGTGTGCGGGTCGGAGCCGTCCGGGTTCGCGATCGCGAGGGTGTAGTTCTCGCAGCCCGGGTTACCGCAGCGGTGCCAGCCGAGCCGACGCGTCGAGATGAAGACGATCCGGCCGTCGGGTAGATAGCGCGGCGCGAAGTCGTCGAAGGCGCCGCCCGTGAGCTGCCGCGCCGCGCCGCTGATCGCTCCCTCGTAGAGGTGGTAGTAGCGCCCGTGGTGGCCCTGGATCGCGTCCTCGGGTGGGGTAGGGGCCTCGCAGAACGCGAAAAGCACGCGGGTGCCGTCGTAGGACATCTCCGGCTGCATGAAGCTGCCGACGGGAAGCTGTCCCGGCCACAGCTCGCGGCAAGCCATCGAGCGCCCCGGGTTGCTGAGGACGAACACGCCTCCCCCGGGTCGGGCGTAGCGGCCGTAGTACTGCGTAAGCTGGTGGCTGAACGACCCCGGCACGTACTTCGCGAACAGGATCGGCTCCTGGGGGAAGAGCGGCTGGCCGAGCGCCATCGCCCGCTTTGCGCGGTGGAGCGCGAGCCAGCACTCAGTTGGGTCCTGTCCATCGCGGAAGCGCCTGCAGGCCTCGCGCCAGGCATCGAGCGCCGCTCCGACCTCACCCCCCGGCCTTCGGCCGTCCCCCCTCTCCGCCAGCGGAGAGGGGGTGGTACCCGGCTGCGCCGGGGACCGGGGGTGAGGTTGTTCCGAGACTGAGCCCGAGCCCAGCTCGCGCTCTTCGCGAGCAAGCTCTTCCCCTCTTCGAACCATCTCCTCGCAGGCGTCACGCCAGGTCGAGGGCTCGCGCGGGGTGCCAATGCCGTCCTGCATCCGCCAGTCCCACTCGATGAGCGCGTCCTCAATCGCCGGGCGCAGAGCAGGCGTGATGGGAGGCGGCAACGTGGGCGGATCTTCGGCAGGCCGGACAAGCGGCACGGCGAGGTCGCGGTTGGGCGTGTGTAGCGCCAGATGGCCGCACCGCACCGTGGCCTCGCCCTCGAGTCCATCGATCTCCAGTTCCAGAACCGCCTCCGACGCTTCGGGCACCTGCAGCGTGACTTCGTCGGACGTGCCCTTGACAACACACGAGCTGCTCGCCCCGGCACAGCGAAGAGTGACCCGCGCCGACGAGGACTCACCTCCGGACACAACGGCCGACAGGCTCGTGCCCGGCCCAATGTTGGCCATCGCGATCTCCATGCGCGCTGTCTCACCGGCACGAACCGCGGCGGCGAGGGACGGGCCGAACTCCATGACCGCCACCTGGGCGCCCGAGTCGAAGGCCACCAGGCGGAAGCCGGCCGCCGAGTCGCTGACAGGCGCCGGTCCCCGTCCGTCCAGGGTCCACGCGGGCGGCTCGACCGACAACACGCCGTCCGCCAGCACCTCTACCTCGGCCAGCCCGCAGGTCTGCTGCGCCATGTAAGACGTCAGCACGATCACGCGCACCAAGCGCACCTGGCGTGGCTCGAACGTCACGGCGAGGCGCGCCAGGCTCTCGTCGGGCAATGTGCCCTCGCCGACGCGCACGAACTCGCCACCCTCCGCGGCTGCCTCGACCGCGAAGTCCTTGGTGTGGTACATGCTCCCCGTCCAGGAGGCTTGCGTGAGGGCGACCGCACGCACGCTGTACTCCTGTCCGAGGTCGATCGTGACCGCGCACGGGAGTTGCGTGGAGTCGGCTGAGAACCAGCACCCGGGGCCATGGTCGACGCGTCCGTCGATCACGGCGGAGCCAGGGTAAGCGTCGGAGTAGCAGCAATCCGTACGCGCGGTCGCGCCAAGCTGCTGCGAAGCGACATTGACCGGGTCGGCGCAGGCAGGGAGGCAACACGCTACGATCGCGGACAACCCGAACGCGATCACCACGACTCGCCGCATGAACGCTCACCGCCAGGAGCCGTCCCGACAACTTCCCTATTCGTGTTCACGGCCGAGCAGGACGGACCTCTGTTGCCGTGAACCCTCACCGTGCCCCGGACGAATCACCCAACAGAGGGCGAAGGCAACGTCGTGAACGAGACACCGGACGCCGAACTCCTGAGGCTGGCCAAGGCCGGCGATGCCCGCGCCTCCGAGGCGATGCGCGAGCGCCTGGCACCCGGGGTCAGGCGCTTTGTGTCCCGGTATGTCTCCGACCCGATGACGGGTCAGGAGATCGTGCAGGACGTGCTGCTCGCCCTGCACATGAACCTCGACCGGATGGAGGAGCCCTCACAGGTCAAGCCCTTCGTGTTTCGCGTGGCCCGCAACCTCTGCTGGGACGAGCTCCGCCGGTTGGGACGCGAGCTGCCGTTGTGCGACCGCCTCGATGGCGCGGCCCGGCCGGCAAGGTGTCCCCGCGAGGCGCCGGACGAGGCGGTCTACTGGCTGTTGGTCTGGGACGAGGTTCGCCGCGCGGTCGATTGTCTCGCGGAGCCACACCGGGCGACGCTGCTCTTGCTCGCCGAGGCGGGGCTTACACACGAGCAGATCGCGGACGCGATGAGCACGAACGTCGGCACGGTGAAGTCGCGGGTGCACAACGCTCGCAAACAACTGGTCCGGCTGTTGCGGCCGGAGACGCGCGGGGCCTTGGGCCTCGGCACTGAGGAGGAAGACTCGAATGGCGGAACTGGGTGAAGAGAGGCTCCGAGCGCTCATAAGGCTGCTCCCGCCTATAGTCGCGCTGGGTAGGGACCTCAAGCTCGCGCTTCACACGGAGACCTACCAGGGCACGGGCGATGCGGCTGTGCGCAGCTTCGCGGGACTTCAGGCCGCGATGGCCGGGGTCGTAGATGACCCGTACATCCAATCCCTCGCGATCACGCTGGACGCGACCGCGGGCGACAAGGAGAAGGTGGCCGCCGCCGGGTTCGCGGCGAACCAGCTTACGGCGTACGTCGAGGGTCAGTTGGGCATCGGTGGACTGTCGACCGGCGGGAGCAGCCTGATAATCGAGAAGGGGATAGTCCACTCCAGCGACATCACGATCGAGGGGATTGGCCCCGAGGGCTTGCAGAAGCTGCTGGGAGGTAGACTGGAAGAGGACGAGTAGGGCGGCGCTCTCCAATGCGGGATAGGGTCCGCCGCGGGCGGACCCTATCCGGGTCTATATCCTTAGCCCCCGATCACCTGCTTCACGCGCTCCGCCACCTGTAGGCCGTAAGCCTTGCAGCTCGCGAGCGCGTCTTCGTCAGGCACGAACTGCGTGGTCGGCGCTTCTGCAACTATCTCGACGCCCATCGACTCGAGCATCTCGCGGGCGTGTCGCGTACCCTGTCCGCTCCAGCCGTACGAGCCGAATGCCCCGCCGACCAGGTTCTGCATCCCGAGGCCGCGCAGGTACGTGAGTACATCCGCGACGGTCGGGAACAGGGTGCGGTTGAGAGTGGGCGTCCCGACGAGCAACGCGGCGGCGCCCAGCAGCTCGGTGGCGACATCGCTGCGGTGGCAGCCCTCGATCGGCATGACCCTCGTGTGCACGCCCCCGGCCGCGAGCCCTCCCGCGACCGCGCGCGCCATCTTGGCGGTGCTGCCCCACATCGTGTCATACACGACAACCGCCTTGTTGGTTGGCTTGGCCGCCGACCACTCCGCGTACTTGCCGATGACGTTCGCGATATCCTCGGGACGCCGCCAGATCGGACCGTGGTCGGTCGCCAGCAGGTCGATCTTGAGGCCCAGCCCGTCGAGGCGCGCGAGCAACTTGCCCACCACCGGCGCGAACGGGATCACGATGTTCGCGTAGTACTTCGCCGTCTCGTACTCGACCATATCGGCCGGCAGTTCGTCCGCATAGCGCTCGAACGAAGCGAGGTGCATGCCGAACGCGTCCTGTGAGAACAGCACAGCCTCGTCAGTAAGGTAGGTGAACATGCTGTCGGGCCAGTGCACCATCCGCGTGTCGACGAAGGTCAGCTCGCAGTCGCCCAGGCTGAGCTTCTCGCCGTCCCCGACCGCTGCGATCTCGAAGTCGGGACGGTAGTGCCGCTTGAGAGCGTCGACGCCGCTCCTGGAGGCGAATACCTTCTCCGGCTTCACTCGCGCGACGGTCTCGCACAGGTAGCCCGAGTGGTCCATCTCGGAGTGATTGGAGATGATGTAGTCGATATCACCGGGGTCGATGACCGACGCTATCCGCTCCATCAACTCGGCGCCGAAGCCGCCCTTGACGGTGTCGATGAGCGCGACCTTCTCGGCAAGCACAAGATAGGCGTTGTAAGACGAGCCACGGCTCGTGAGATACCCGTGGAAGCTGCGCAGCTCCCAGTCGATCGCGCCTACCCAGTAGACGCGATCGGTCAGTTTGACGGCCTCTAGCATATGGAGGACGCACTCCCTTCGGGAACGCCGCCCGACCCGCTCGCCTGGCCCGTACCGATCCGCCGTCTATGCGGTCAGCTTGGCCAGCTCGCGGCCGAGCACGACGATGTGCCACATCTCTTCCTTGATGACGGCGTTGACCCGGTCCTTGCCCACGCCCTCGGGGACGGCCTCCTTGATGCCCTGGTAGAACACAACCGAATCCTTCTCCATGCCGATCGCGATGCGGAGGATCTCCTCCATGGTCTCGGTGCCCGCCAGGACCGTCGCGGGGTCCACGTTGACGTTGAAAACCTTGGCGTCCGCCATCGCCTCGAGGTACTCAACGCCCTCCGACTCGGGATCGAACACGGCTTCGGCCTTCTCGGCCCGGGACAACTGGGCGCGCATGCCGGCGAAGATGGCCTCGTGCTCCTTCTCCATGTCGGCGAACTTGCGGAGCAGGCCGTTCAGGCTCTCGTCGTCAGTGTGGTCGGCAGCCCCGGTGTAGAACGCGAAGCCGTTGCGCTCGATACGCTCGGCCATCAACAGGACCTCGTTAGCGCCAAACTCAATACCCACTAGCCTATCTCCCTCCACGCCGCGTCACGGCGAGCGGGCCCTTGCCGCACCAGACCAGGGCCTTCGCTGCCTCCGGTACTTCCCGGCGGGGGCCCGCCGGCCCTCTACCCGCTGTGCGCGGCCAGGTACTCGGCAACGCCCTCCGTGGAGGCCTTCATCGCGTCTGCGCCCTCGGTCCAGTTCGCAGGGCACACGAGATCCTCGGCCGCGTTCGCGTCCACGAACCGGAGCGCGTCCACGAGCCGTAGCGCCTCATCGACGTTGCGCCCGAGCGGGAGATCGTTGACGAGTTCATGACGCACGACACCGTTCTTGTCGATGAGGAACAGAGCGCGCAGGGCGGCCTTGTCCCCGAACAGCACGCCGTACCTGCGGCCGATGGTCTTGTCGAGGTCGGCGATCAGCGGGTACTGGACCGGGCCGATGCCGCCCTCGGACCGCGGCGTGCGACGCCAGGCCAGGTGGGTCCACTCGGAGTCGACCGAGCAGCCGAGCACGGCGCAGTCGCGCTTGGCGAACTCCGCGTGCTTCTGGTCGAAGGCGATGATCTCCGACGGGCAGACGAACGTGAAGTCGAGCGGGTAGAAGAACAGGATGACGTACTTGCCGCGGTAGTCGGCCAGGCTGATCTGCTTGATGTCATCGTCGGCGGTCACCGCCGTCGCCGTGAACTCGGGGGCGGGCTTCTGAACCAGCGTTGCCATTTCGGATGTCCCTCCAGTGCTTCTCTTTGTCCCCGGCCGACCATGCCGGCGCGGGTGCTTGCCTGTATGTGTGGCGCCGTGCGCCTAGGCGCGGGCGGCCGTCCATCGCTCCAGAAAGCTCTCGCGCTCGAGCTCCGGCCTTATGCCAAGCCTTGTGAGCGCGAAGTCGTACTTAACGGGATCGCCAGGCGAGTAACGGGCGAAGCCGTGGGTGATCTCTATCGCGGCGTTCAGATCCGCTGACTTGCGACCCGTCAGACCCATCGCGCGGCATGTGTGGAACATGTGCGTATCCAGTGGCACGACCAGCATCGACGCGGGCACGCAGCTCCATCCGCCCGGATCGACGTCGTCACTGCGGACCATCCATCGCAGGAACAGGTGGAGCCGCTTGCACGCGCTGCCGCCATCCGGCGAGGGCACAAGGAACCGCCCGGCGCATCGCGCGGGGCTGTTCAGGGCCTCTACGAAGCGGCCCAGGGCCGGAAGCACTGTTGCGTCACCGGGCGACAACCCGGCGGCGAACGTGGCGCCGAGTGATCCGAACTCACGCAGAGCGGCGCGAATGCCCTTGAGGAGCGCGCATAGGTCGCGATCGTCGGTGAACCGGTGCCTGAAACCCGCGAACCTCGCATCAAGAACCGAGGGAGTCGCCCGACGAACAAACCGCGTCGGGCTCCCCATCCTGTCGAGCACAAGCCGCACGCTACGGAGGATCTGAGCGACGCGCCCATACGCTAGCGACGATGCGATGAGCCCCACTATCTCGCGGTCGAGGGAATCGGGGTAGGCCGCCAGGAGCTGAAGCGGATCGGGCGCGATGTACTGGGGCCGGTTGTAGCGCTCGTAGAGAGACTCCAGGAGCTCGCCGCGTGCCCGCGCGCGGGCGCTCGACGCGCCCTCTCCCCGCCCCCGCTTCGCTCGGGCACCGCTCTCCCCAGGGCGAGGATCCGGGGGTGAGGGCCTACCGCCCATGTTGGTGCGGTCTGACGCACCTACCGCGGCCTGCATGCGTCTCCCCCATCGTCTGCGGAACGCCCGTTGGCGCACGCGGGGCACATACCCACGAACTCGACCCGGTGACCCATGACAACGTAGTCCGTGTGCCGCTGGGCCGCTTCGTCAAGATCGCGGAACTCGCCGCCGCTGATATCCCCGACCCGGCCGCATGCGGTGCACCTCACGTGGTAGTGGCGGCTCATGTCGCCGTCGAACCGCATCTGGCGTCCGCCGACATCCGCCCTCGCTATGAGCCCGTTCTCAGCGAGGACGTCGAGGTTGCGGTAGACCGTGCCGAGGCTGATGTTGGGCAAGCGCTTCCTGACCGCCTCGTACACCTGATCGGCCGTTGGATGAGTCTTCACGCCTCTCAGGGCCTGCAGGATGGCCCGCCTCTGTGGCGTCAGTCTCAGCACGTCTCACTTCGCGGAATAGTAATCATTACTGCAAAGATACCTGAAGCACGAACTCGTGTCAAGCGGGCCTTCGTCACGGCGGCCACAGAGCGCCCGGCAGCTCAGTGCCACGGATGGGAGCGACCCGGCGGTGCGCGCCGGCCCGCCGTGCAGGGGCTGTTCGCCGCTAGCGCGAACCAACTTGCGGCATCGGACAGCGGTCTTGCCGCACGGAGGCGGGTTCTTGGGCGCGGTAAGGGGACTGCCATGAAGATCGCGGTGAGAATCACCACCCTCGTAGCGCCCTTCGCTCTGCTCTTCATTGCCGGATGCTCTCGGTCGACATCCACGAGTGCGGACCAACCCGCGACCACAAGTACCCCGCTCGAGACGGCACCCGCTGTGGCTACCAGCCCGTCACCGGGTGACGCGGGTGAGACGGAAAGCGGCCCGACCGCCGTCGCCGGCAGCCCCGTTGGCACGTGGGGGTTCGTGACCCAAGCGCTCGAGCTTAGGCCCGATGGCACAGGCACCCTTGAGTATGGCGCCGGCGGTCCCGAAGCCGCCTTACCCGTCACGTGGAGGCGTGACGGCGACTCCATCGTGGTGCGGCGCGACGGGCAGCCGGACATCAACGCGCGCGTCGAGGGCAACAAGTACCTGGTCCTCACCTCTGCCGGCGGCGAGCCGGTGCCCATGCCGGCGATACGGTTGACGGAGGACCAGGCCCGCGCCATCGCCTCGGCGCCCGGTCCCTCGCCGCAGGAGACCGCGGCCGCCGGCGCCAGGGCTCAACAGGCCGCTTGCATGTCGAACCTCAAGCAACTGTCACTCGCCATGCTGATGTACTGCCAGGACTACGGCGAGCGCTACCCAGCGCCGCGGCAGGACTGGGCCAAGGTCGCCGAGCCATACTACAAGAACCGGAGTATCCTGCAGTGTCCAGTCGACCCGGAACTCCCCAGCTACGCCCTGAACGGCGCCGTCGCGGGGCACTCGCTGTCCGATGTGGCAGCACCGGCTGAGCTCGTGTTGCTCTTCGAGAGCGATGACACGAAGACTGTCGCCTACCGTCACAACGACGGAGCCAACTACGGTTTCGCCGACGGTCACTGCAAGTGGCTCAAGCGGGGTGGCGAGAGGGCCGGCGCGGTGGTGTGGTCGCTGGGCCGATCAGGGAGGCCGAACTCCCCATGAGAGCCCGCACTGGCCTGTACATCGCGACTGTTACGGTTCTCCTAGCCGGAGTGTGCCTACTGGTCGGTGCCCAGGGGTGCCGAAGAGCTCGCGAGGCGACCTCGACAGGGCCCCGACCGGCAGTGGCCCTGCCGCCCCCATCATCCGCCGGGCCGTCGAGCACTGAGGGAAACCTAGTCGCGACGGCCCCGGGCGGAGGCCCGCCGGGGGCCGGCCCGGGGTCGGCCCCCAGGTGGCCGGGAGCGCCCCCGGGCTTCGGCCCGGAGAGTGAGGAGTGGGGCTCCGAGAGCGAGCTCATCTACCCAACGCCGTCATCCGCGGCGAACAAGATCGGCGGCAAGTCGTACACAGCCGACGCCAAGGGCTCGGCCTGCTTGAGCAACGCGCGCCAGATCAACGTCGGGCTTCTGAGCTACGCGATGGACTACGACGGGCGCTTTCCCGCAGGCGAGAACTGGGGGCAGGCGATTGGGCCTTACACGCGCTCACCCGAGCTCTTCACTTGCCCCAGCGACGACAGAGCGCCGAGCTACTGGCACAACACGTCGCTGGCCGGGAGGTCGCTGCTCCGCCTGAGGGACCCGTCAGTCACCGTCACCCTCTTCGAGAGCGATGACCTCAAGACCGTGGTCTACCGACACAACGATGGGGGCATGTTCGGCTTCGCGGACGGACACGCCAGGTGGATCGAGAAGGGGTGGGAGAGAAAGGACCCCATCATCTGGTCGATCGGACCGTCAGGGGGCAGCGGGTCGGGGCCGAGCCGCTGACAACACGCGGTGATGGCCTGAAGGCCATAGCCTGTAGGTGATGGGCCTGTGCGCCGTCAGCGCCTGAACGCGAGGAGCCGCGCTTCCTGCGGATCGAGTTGCACGCTGAAGCGACTGCCGAGCGACGCGCGAACCGCCTCGACCCGCCCGTCGGGCAGCACCCGCCTGCCGGCCACCTCCCGCTCTCGATCGGGCAGCGGGAGCCGGACGTCCACCGACGCTTGGCGCTCGGAGTCCCAGTTGATCGCCAGCACCACGTAGGCCCTTGGCGAGGTGAGCAGCGCCACCTCGACGTCTTCCTCCGGCTGGGCCACGAACAGACTGCCCGACCGACCGAGGGCCCCGTCGATCAGTGACTCCAGCCGCGCGGTGCGGCCGGCGTCGAAACCGGGCAGTGACACCCGTCCCTTCGGATCGCGATCGGTCTGCCATGGCTCTAAGTCATTCCTTCTTGATAGGTGAAGTGTGCTGCCAGACGTTGGCGCCGAGCTGGGTCATGGTGGCGTGGTAGTCGGCAAGGACGTGTTCGAGGGAGTCGCGCCATCGGTTTGTGGCGGCTCGTC
>Ga0315282_10011016_pt1 | contig 14070 bp, 8 predicted proteins | sample YL17G07_20_MG_FD_203693 | JGI IMG/M metagenome (GOLD analysis project Ga0315282, IMG submission 203693) | Sediment microbial communities from Yellowstone Lake, YNP, Wyoming, USA - YL17G07_20 | ecosystem: Environmental > Aquatic > Freshwater > Lake > Sediment | place: USA: Wyoming | collected... | reverse complement strand
GCGCCAGATCGCGCGCCGCCGGCAACGGCACCAGGTGGTTCCGCCGGAACTGCCCGCCCTCCCCTTCCACCCCGCCCTTCTCGTTCCCTCGCCCCGGATTGCAAAACTCGCTCTCGAACCCCCAATGCGATCGGAAGGCCACGAACCGCTCTGTCTCTTGCCGCTGGTGGCCCCGCAGGATCTTCTTCACCGCGCTCTTCAGGTTGTCGTAGCGCTGCGTGTGGAAGACTCCACCAAAGTAGGCGAAGGCCAGTTCGTGCGCTTCCAGAAACGCCTGCTGGCTGGCATGTGGGTAGGCGCGGTGAAACGCCGCGCCGCTGGCCATACTTCGCATGCAGAAGATGCACACCTTCTCCGCCTCGCCGCCCAACTCGGCCCAGGCTTCATACCAGTCAACCTGGCCCTCGTCGCCCCACGCGTAGCTTTGCGGAATGAACGTCTCTCGCGCCACCAGCCCCAGTTCCCGCTTCCGCCGCCGCACGTACTGCCGAACCGTCGATTCCCCCAGCTTCAGCTCCGGCATCTCGCTGCGCAGCCGCACCCACATCCGGTGGGCCGTGTGCCGCTGCTTCCGTGGCGCTTTCCGGTCCGCCTCCAGAATCTCGTCGATCCACCCGGCCGCCGGCCCCAACTTCGGCCGCTCTCGCACCGCCTTCTTCCGCTCCGTCGGCACCGCGCTGGCCAGCGCCTCGCGCACCATCCGCCGGTGCACCCCGAACTTCCGCGCCACCCCTTTGATCGTCCCCATCCCGTGCGCGTACTCTCGCCTCATCTGCTCGAATAGCTCCACCTTGCTCCTCCTCTTCCTCAACCCGTCCTCCTTCCCGGGCCATTCGGCCCGAAACATGATAAGCCGGGTTTGTTTTAGAGGGTGGGCCAAATCAGAGCATCGAAGTGGGCCAATTCAGAGTAGCGAAATCATCCCGATGCGCTTCCTCTCCCCGCAGGCGGGCGAGCTTGATGCCAGTAAAGCGTTGGGTGCGTTCCCGCGAAGCCAGGAGGTGAGCGATATGGTCTTCTGGCAAACGAGCAGGGCATGAGAGCTCAGTCGTGAGGAGCGGGCGGACGCTTGAGGCTAACACTTGGCCAGCTTCGACCACTTGGCCTTCGGAAACCCAGATTTGCAGGGAACCGTGGACGGTGCAGGTGCGCAGGTGACCATCCGCAGTGCGTCGAATGGTAAGGCGGCTGCCATCTACAGCTTCGACCGTACCGGTGCGGCTTGAGGAAAGTGCGTTCCAAGAGACTATGGTCTCCGATCCCTCCGTCACCCCTTTGGCCCGCGTGCGCGTATGGGGTGTGGAGCGAAACGCGCCGACACGAAAATAGGTGATCGGCCCCGTAAGTTGCCATCGGACCCAGTTTCTCTCGTGCCAGTACGATGATTCCGTGCCCAGTTTTCCCGCACTCCAGAATCTCTCTTCGGTCGGCTTGCACACCGGAAACGCGACACAGTCGGTGTCCACCATGCCGAAATCCCAGGCGCGCGCCTCGTCCACGAGGCTGTGAGACATCGACAAGTCCGGCTTGGTTTTCGCCCGGCTCTCCACGCGAAGACCGCACCGTTGGCACACCAAGTCTGGGATTCGCACCCTTTTCCGTTTAACCTCTTTCCAGAGCTTGGTGTCCAACGATCCGCGTTCCAACTCGGCGATCTGGTGTCCGCGCCCGTCCAGGTCCAGGCAGATACTGCGCGTACCGACAGCACCGACGGCTATCTTTCGGAAAAAGCTTGAATCGGGTTTTAAAGCGAGTCGCGCCATTGGCAGTAGTCCGGCAGCCGGCGCCCCGTCTTTTGCCGGGTTCCCAAAACCACAAACACCAGCCGCTGGTTCAAGAGCGTAGCCCCAACGAGACAATCAGTCAACACAGGGCGGGCTCTCAGGTCTGGTTTGGAACCAGGGGTCGGAGGTTCAAGTCCTCTCACCCCAACCATTCCTTTCAGCGGGATACGGACCGTAGGCAGCCTTACCCGTGACGCAGGGTCTCCATCGAGTTTACGACCGACCGCATTTGCACTAACATCACTTGCAGTTGTTGCCAACAGGGACCGGTGCTCCGGGATCAGGTAGCCGCAGCGCCGGAACGAGAGAAGGACTCCCACCCTTTGCCGGTCGCGCGCCGCAAACCACGCGCCTCGCTCCCGGCAGAGAGTGGCGCACCCACCGACAGTTCATCCGGGCGAGCCACTTTTCGCAGGGGCGGGGCCAGCCACCCCAGTGTCGCAGATGATCCTCGGCTTCCTGTTGCCGTCGTGCCCCTCTTTTCTCGGACGGGCCATGGCCCCCCCAAGGCCCCGCCACCTTTGCGGCTTCCACTGTTCTAGCCTCTAAGTCGTCTCACTTTACAACCTTGCCCATTCGGATATGCTACTGGTGGAGCCTGACTCCTATTCCGCGACTAGCGATTGCGGCCGTGTTCCCCCTGCGCCGAAATTCGAATTGCAGCCGCTGCTATCACAAATTAGCTGTGGAGAGACCCACCCACAAACGGATCGTTCAGAGGATCACGGACTACTATCTGGGCTCGCGCGATTTCAACGGATACCCAGTCGGGCTGCTCCGAGAGGATTTCGGCATGACCCTTGATGAGATCCGGAGCCTTCTGGGAGTGCTCGTTCGTCGCGGTCGCATCACTTTGGTGATGCCCGAAACCGATGTTAACCCGCACATCAAGCGCGTCAGCGAATTGCCGAAGCAAAGGCAGCTAGAGCTCCTGCCGAAAACAGACCTGGCGCGTACTTGTGCGTACCCTTCACGCTCATATCTGAACCGGCACGTCGATCGCGCGGAATACAGGAAACGGCCGTTCGCGCTCCAGCTTGCGCTGGGCCATCCCCAGCTTGAGCACAAGGCGTTTGACCTTTCAGTTTTGGAGTTCTACCGTAACGATCCACGTTACTATTACCGCACTGACGACATCTCCGGCTCAATCCGCGTGCGGCAGAAGTATGCCAGGCGACTGCGTAAGGGCGCTAGGATTCTTCTTGAGACGTTTGGCTTTGCGTATGATCGAAAGCTGAACCGCGTCGTGGGAGTGTTGCTTCGCTATCTGGCCGGGTTGAGCTACGAGCATCAACAAATCTGGTGCACAAAGATGCTCCACGGGCGCCACCACCTCCATCCCGATTATTTCCGGTCGGCTGTGATTGGCGAGTGGCACGAAGGCATTTTCATCTTTCAGGCATTCATTGAGGAACTGCGTATCATAAACGTGATGTGCCGGCTGATCGGACGACCGCCGCTGTTCAAGGAAGATTTTCATGATCGGGAGCGGCCAAAGCGATTCGGATTCCTAATCCGGCCGACGCTTGCCGAATTCAGCGAATTCGTCCACCTGCTCGACAAGATGATGTCCGACAACGTGGACAAAAGTTTTTTCGGTGGCGAAGTCGTCCCCGAGATTGAGTACCGGCGGAAAGACGGGAGGATCGAGGTGCGACCCAGGGGCACCATCCAGATGCTCGACGAGTGGCTGTCTTTGAATTTCCGGGCGCCGAACCGAGCACCAATTGATGAAATGATCAATACGTTCAAATCTGTGCGAAAGCTTCGCCACAAGCCGGCTCACACAGTATCGGAGGACGTGTTCGATCAGAAATACTTCAAAGAGCAGCGCGAGCTCATGATACCAGGCTATCAGGCCGTCAGAACTCTGAGACTCGTGCTGGCAAGTGATCCGAAGGCTCAGGGGTGCGCGGTTCCCTCGGTGCTTGTTAAGGGGCGAATCTGGACCTACTGAGGAGATTCTCCAGCCGCAGAAGATGCCGTTGTAAGCGCCGCGCGAGGGCAAGCCGATCCGCGCTACGCCAATGCCACTCTCGCATTTTCGCCGTAATGAATCACGACTTCCCGGCCGCCGTTCAGAATCGATAACCGGCCCGCTTCGATGACCAGCTCGTTGTAGGCGCTGTTGGCGGGCGTGGCCATAATGCCGGTGGCGTCGATCTCCTTTAACAAGCGCCGGCGCCCCGCCAGATCACCGCCCTCGCCCTCCACCCGGATGCAGTTGGAGATGATGTGCTCCACGGAGCGGTAGCCGTAGCCTACGGGAACCAGTCCCGGCCCGCCCAGATCCAGGTATTGGAGGTAATCCGGGCTGGGCTCGGCGTACTGCGTGGCGCCGGGCCCTGTTGACCGGCGGCACGGGAGTCGCCCTGATCGGCGCCACGATCATGTGGGGAGTGCTGAGCGGCGTGATTCCCTGCAGCGGCCCGAGTTGAAAGAGGTCCAACCTCACCGTGAGTGGGGTGTACCTGGTGGTTGGGGCGGCCGTGGCCGCTCGCGGTTGGCGGCGCACGCCCGCACCGCCGGCTTAGGCGCGGCCGCAATAATGGAGCGCGGATTCGGCTAGGATGCGGGTGAGCTGCACGACGGATTCGATGTCGGCGAATTCCTCGGCGGCGTGTGCCCCGGCGCCAGCCGCGCCGATCACCACGGTCTCGATGCCGGCCGCGGCCAGCAGCGCAGCATCCATCCAGGGCGTGTCGCCGATGTAAGCCGGCTCGCAGCCAAGCACCTCGCCGGCGGCCTGCGCCACGGCCCGGACAATGGGCGCTTCCCTTGATACTTCGAACGGCTCCCGAGCAAAATAGCAGCGCGCCGAAGCTCGGAACCCGGCATCTTCCACGGCCAGGCGGTCGAGGATGGACTGAATCTCGCGCGTGGCTTGGCCTTCGGTCTCGCCCGGCACCGTTCTCCGCTCGACTTGCAGCCTGCAACTGGCCGCGTAGGTGCTCAGGCCGGTGCCGCCGGCGATCATGGCGGCGTGCAGGGAAGGCGGGCCGAGCAGCGGATGCGGGGGGCGGGCGCGCAGGTCGCGCTCCAGCCCCTCCAGCCGCGCCAGGAAGCGCCCCATGCGCATGTTGGCATCCACGCCCAGCTCGAACTTGCTGCCGTGCGCGGCCTTCCCGACGGTTTCCACTTCGATCCACAGGTAGCCCTTGTGCGCCAGGCAGACGTCGAGCGCGGTGGGCTCGGTGACGATGGCGCCATCGGCGCGCAGCCGGCCGCCGCGGTGCAGCTCGACCAGCGCCGCGGTTCCGGCGCTGCCGTATTCTTCGTCGGCCACGCCGGCAACCAGCAGGTCGCCGCCGAGCGTGACGCCGGCGTCGGCCAGGGCCTTGGCTGCCGCCATGCCCGCCGCCATTCCGTTCTTCATGTCGTAGGCGCCGCGGCCGTACAGGCACCCATCGCGGATTTCAGCGGAAAAGGGATCCGGCATGCCCTCCACGCCGACCGTGTCCAGGTGGGCATTGAGCAGCAGCGAGCGCCCGCCGCCGCTGCCGCCCAGCGTGCCCACCACCGTGGTGCGTCCGGGGCCATGCGAGTGCAGCTCGGCGGCCAGGCCGCAGCGGCGCATCGATTCGGCGGCGTAGCAGGCGATCTCGTGCTCCCCCGCCCCGCCCGGCGTGATGGTGGGGTTGATGGAGTTGATCCGAACCAGGTCCGCCAGCGTGCGGATGACGTAATCGCGATCGACTTGGATCATCGGCAGTCCTCAGCGCGTACCATGATACCTCTCGGGAGCAGGCTGGAGGCTGTAGGCAGTAGACTGCCAGCCCTGGCTACTGCCCGCCGCCCTTCGAACCTGCGCAAACCGGCGCAATCTGCGGCTGGTTCAGCGGATGGGCAGCTCCAGGAACGAAGCATGCGCTGCATCGTGGTAGAGAGTGTTGGTGGCCTTTTTGCGCGCGGTCCAGCGCCCGGCAGGCTCGCCGGTGTTGGGGTTCGGCTCGCCCCGCGGATAGTTGCTGCTGGAGACGTCGAGCCGGATACGGTGGCCGCGGGCAAACAGGCTGCTCACCGATCCCAAGTCGATGTTCAGCTCGTAAACGGTTCCGGGCTTCATCAGGCGCGGCTTCTCGCGCCCGTTGCGGTAGCGCGCCCGCAGTTGTCCGTCGGTCAGGATCAGCGCAAAGCCCTCCGGATAGACATCCACCAGCTTGGCAGTGAAGTCGGTATCGACGGCGTCGGAGGAAATCCACAGCCTGGCGCGGACCTTGCCGGTGACTTCCAGGGCCTCGGCCAGGGGCTGCGTCTCATACGACAAGACATCGGGGCGGCGGTTGAGTGGCAATGAATCCGCGCAGCCGATGGTTTTCGGCGAGCAGACTTGGTCGCGCGCGCAGCCCAGGTAGCGCCCGCCGATGGTGGGAACGGGATTGTCCGGATCAAAAACGAAGGTCGAGGGTTTGCCTGCGGCCGAGGGGCGCTTCAAGTCGAGTGTGCGGCCGGCGCCGATGAAATAGCTGACCGTTCGCGCCTCGGGCGGGGGCCAGGCCGGCGCGGTCCGCCAGCGGCCGCCATGGTTGATGCGGTCGGCGGCGTTGCGCGCTCCATCCCCGCCGCCCATGCGGAAGATGCGCACCTTCTCCTCGCCCAGCACCTGGAGCTTGCTGTCCTTCAGGCAGTGATCGAACCAATCGACGGCCAGCGCCAGCATGTCGGTGGCGGCGTCGGGGCCGAAGGACGCTTCACCGCACTCGGCCGCGCCCACGCCGTGCGGCCACGGACCCACCACCAGGCGCTTCTCGGTCTTCTGGGTGCGGGACAGGGCCATGAAGTTGTCCAGCACGCCTTCCAGGAAGTAGTCGTACCAGCCGCTGACGAACAGCGTTGGCACGTCCTTCATCTCCCGGTAGTAGCCCCGGGTGTAGAAGCCGCGTTGCTTCCAGTAGCCGTCCGGCTCTGGGTGGTCGTAAAAATCCTGGTAGACCTTGCGGTAGGCAGGGAAGGAGGCGAACAGCTCGCCGCGTTTCTGCGGATGCTGCGCCTGCCAGGCGCGCACGTTCTTCATCACTTCCATCAGCGCGTTGCGGGCCTCCGGGTTGCGAGCCGCCTCCTGGCTGTTGATGGCGGCGTTGAGCATCCAGAGCGGCCAGCCGAGGTTGGGAATGCCGCCCGGGTAACCGTACTCGTCGATGAAATTGGCGCCGCCGACTTCGGCATGCATGGCCGCCAGGTGAGGCGGGCGGTACATGGCGGCGTGGTACTGGTCCCAGGCCAGGTAGGAGCCGCCGGCGGTGCCGACTTGGCCGGTGGACCAGGGTTGCGCGGCGGCCCACTCGATGCTGTCATACCCGTCCTGCCCCTCATTCACAAAGGGGTAGAACGCCCCTTGGGAGGCAAACCGGCCGCGCACGTCCTGGGCCACAGCCACGTATCCGTGCCGCGCGAAGTAGGAAGCGGCGTTTTTCAGGCCGGCCTTGTTGTACGGCGTGCGGTAAAGCACCACTGGGAACTTGCCCTCAGCCGGCACGCCGTCCTTCGCCGGCCGGTAGAGGTCGGCGGCCAGCTTCACGCCGTCGCGCATGGGGACCAAGACGCCGGCCTCGACGTGCACTTCGTATTCTGCCGCCTGCGCGGCAGACGCCGCCGCCAAAAGCAAACACAGCCAAACGCACCGCAAGCGCATGTCAACACCCGCTTAGCCGCCGATTGCGCAGATTACACAGATCAACGTGCGCAAATCTGCGGAATCTGCGGCCCAACTCACCGGTTGTAGATCTTAACCCTGAACAGCGGCTTGGCCTTCTCCGAATCCTCCTGCTCGTAGACCTGTTCGGTGTTCTTCGGGTCGTAATCGCGCCAGAGCCAGGTGAGCGCCTCCGGGAGGCCGGCGGCCATGGAGGCCAGGCCGTGAACGCCGGGACCGAAGTCGACCATGGCATAAATCGATTCCCGCTTCCGGCCCCGGCTTTCCGGGGCGGCCCGCCGCGGTGGGCCGCAGTCCAAAGGGCTGCGCGCCATTCCCGGATAATTCGGGTTAAGATTGGCCGATGTTAGCTGCTCCGGCGGAACGGAGGTTGATGATGATTCACGGCACGCGAAGGAACTTCCTCAAAATGTCGGCGGCGGCGGCCGGCATCGCGCCCTTTTCCAGGGTGCTGGCCGCAATCGCATTCGCCCGCCAGGGACAGACGAAGCAGCAGCCGGCGGCCAAGGCCCAATTCACTCTTTCCAAAGAAGACGACGCATTCCTGGACGAGATCGAGCGGCGGTCGTTCCGCTATTTCTGGGAACAGACCGATTCCAATACCGGCATCGTGAGAGGACGGGCGCATACGGACGCCTCGCCGTATGACCCGGTCCGCCGCGATTGCGGCAGCACCGGCGTCACCGGCTTTGGAATTACGGCGCTGTGCATCGCCGTTGAGCACGGCTGGGTGCCGCGCGAGCAGGCCCGCGAACGCGTCCGCAACACGCTGCGCTTCTATGCGGAGCGCGCCAAGGACGAACACGGCTGGTTCTATCACTGGCTGAATGTCGTCAACGGCCGACGCACCGGGGCGGCCTTCGACAGCGCCGTGCTGCCGGTGCCGCAAAGCATGGAGAAGGGGCGTCCCAGGAGCGAAGTTTCGGTCAGCGACAGCACCTGGCTCATCGCCGGCGGACTGACCGCGAAGCAGTACTTCAAGGAAGATCCGGAGATCGGCCGGCTGGCCATGAAGATTTACGAACGGGTCGATTACGGCTGGATGCGGAACGGCCACCCGTACCTGCTTTCGCACGGTTGGATGCCGGAGACCGGCTTTATCGTCCACCGGTATGAGAAGTACTGCCAGCTCGCGCTGATGTACCTGCTGGGGATCGGCTCGCCGGCGCGCCCGCTGCCGCCGGAGGCCTGGTACGCCTGGGAGCGCAATCCGAACAGCTACGCCGGCTACAAGTACATCGGTGAATCGGTGCTGTGGACGTATCAGTACCCGTTCGCCTGGGCGGATTTCCGCGGCCGTCGGGAAAAGCGCCCGCCGCACACCGACTGGTGGGGAAACGCGATCATCGCCACCCGGGCCCACCGCGCCTTCTGCCTGGACCTGCGGCAGGAGTTCCCGGGTTATTCCCAAGACATGTGGGGCATTACCAGTTCGATGTCCGCCACGGGCTATAAAGCGTGGGGAGGGCCGCCGCGCCGCAGCAGCATCGACGGCAGCGTGGTGCCCTGCGCCGCCGCCGGCGCGCTGATGATGGCGCCTGACATCGCCCTGCCCGTTTTGAACGCAATGAAGGCGCGGTTCGGCGACAAGATTTGGGGCCGCTACGGCTTCACCGACGCCTTTAATCCGAACAATGGATGGGTTTCGCCGGACGTCATCGGCCTCGACGTGGGCATTACCTTGCTCAGTGCCGAGAACCTGCGGACGGGCAACGTCTGGAAATGGTTCATGAGAAATCCGGAGGTGGTACGGGCGATGAGGCTGGCGGGGCTGGAGAAGACCACCGACTAGCGCCGCGATCGGTGAATTCCATCAGGTGTGACCCGGGTCGATCGCCACGACGCGCCGGGGAGAAGGAAGACAGCGGGCAAAACGAAGCTTCAGGTGGCTTATATGGAAACAAGACGAACGACAGTCATCGCAGTTCTCATGGCCCTGGCGGCGATGACGCTGCTGCTGCAGCCAGCTTGCGGCCAGGAATCCCGTGGCTCGATAACCGGCCAGGCGATGGACTCCTCGGGCGCGGTCATACCCGGCGTCAAAGTGTCGGCCAGAAACACGGCCACAAACGTCTCGACCTCGACGGTTACCAACGCCACCGGTAACTACACCATCCTTTACTTGATCCCCGGCGCCTACGACGTCACGGCGGAGCTTGCCGGCTTTGCCACCATGACACGGCAGGGCATCGAAGTTCAGGTAGGTGACAAACTGGCAGTCGATTTCAAATTGCAGCCAGCGTCGGTAACCTCCACCGTCCAGGTCACGGGGGAATCGACCCCGCTGCTGGCCACCGAATCGGCGTCCAGCGGCACCGTCATCGGCCAGCGCCAGGTGACGGAGCTTCCGCTGCCGTACGGGAACCCCTTCATGCTGGCCAGCCTGGCTCCGGGGGTCGTGTTCACGGCCGCCAACATGCTTCAAATTCGGCCGTACGACAACAGCGTGACGGCCAACATGCGCGCCGACGGCGCGCCAGGTGGCAACGAGTTCGCGCTCGATGGCGCCCCGAATACAGCCACCACCCGGGGTATCCAGAAGGGATGGGTCGTCGCCTATATCCCGCCCGCGGAAGCGGTTCAGGAATTCAAGATGGAGACGGCGTCGTTTGACGCGCGCAACGGGCACTCGCCCGGCGCGGCCGTCAACGTCAGCCTCAAGAGCGGCACCAACGAGTTTCACGGCTCCGGTTGGGAATTCACTCGTCCCAGCAGTCTCGCGGCCAACGATTTCTTCCTGAAGCGCGCGGGCCAAAAGCCAACTGCGCTCCGCTTGCACCGGTTCGGGGGAACCGTGGGTGGGCCGGCGTTTGTGCCGAAGGTCTACGACGGCCGCAACAAGACCTTTTTCTTTTTCGCTTACGAGAACATGATCACCGATCAGCCCAGCGGCAGCACGCAGACGGCAGCGACCGCCGCGCAACGGCAGGGAGATTTCTCGGGGCTGCTGAATCAGAGGATCGTGATTTACGATCCGGTGACCGCGGTCAGCGCTTCGGGCGGGAGAATTCAGCGCACGGCCTTCTCGAACAACGTCATCCCCAGCAACCGCCTGAGCGCGATTGCGCTGAACGCCTTGAAGTATGATCCGGCGCCCAACGCACCGGGAGACGCCCAGGGGTCGGGTAACTACGTCTCGACCAACATGGCCATTAATCGCTTCGACTCGGAGATGGCGCGGGGCGACCACGTCTTCAACGACAAGAACCGCTTCTTCGCCCGCCTCTATCACAATTTCCGCAACTCGCCGTCCACGGGCTGGTCGGGAGGCGAAGTGAACGGAATCAATCCGACGCAGGGCCTCGGTTTCCGCGGCAACCAGGGCCTCACCCTCGATCACGTCTACCTGGCATCCCCGACGGATGTTTTCGATGTCCGCGCCGGCATTACCCGCTACTTCGTCGGCAACGGGCAGATGGCGCGCGGGTTCGACCCAGCCTCGCTGGGCTTCCCCGCCGGCACGGTGGCCTTGTTCGGCGGCGCCAAGTACTTCCCGAGATTCGGCCTCAGCAGCTATGGCTCGCTGGGCGCTTCCGGCGGCGATTTCCAGGCCGATAACACGTTTTTCCTGCAGCCGACCTACACGAAGATGAAAGGGAAACACTCGTTGCACGCCGGATACGATGTGCGGGCCTACCGGGAAAACACCATGCCCACGAACAGCCCCGCCGGGCAGTACACGTTCGCCAATACTTACACGAAGGGTCCGCTGGACAATTCGTCGGGCGCGCCGATCGGGCAAGACCTGGCATCCATGCTGCTCGGCCTGCCGACCGGCGGCTACATCGACAAGAACGCCACTTCGGCCAACCAGGCGCTGTACCAGGCGCTTTTCCTGCAAGACGATTTTAAGGTGACCCGCCGCCTGACGTTGAACCTCGGCCTTCGTTACGAACTCGAGTCCCCCACGACCGACCGTTACAATCGCAACACGCGCGGATTCGACATGACGTCGCCGAGTCCGATCGAGGCGGCTGCGCTCGCCGCCTATGCGCTCAGGCCGGACACGGCGCTGGCGCCCTCCGACTTCCATGTCCGGGGAGGCGTGTTGTTCGCCGACAGCAGCCATCGCGGCTTCTGGGGCACCAATACCGCGGCGCTTCAGCCGCGCGCGGGCGCCGCCTTTCAGCTCACGCCCAAGACCGTGCTGCGCGCGGGTTGGGGCCTCTACATGATTCCGTTCGGCGTCGATGGCGTGAACCAGCCGGGCTTCTCGCAAACCACAAACATCGTGCCCACCCTGGACAGCGGCCTGACCTTCGTCGCCAGCCTCGCCAATCCGTTTCCCAGCGGGATCGTGGAGCCGACCGGGTCCAAAGGCGGCTTGGCGACCTACCTCGGGCAGGGAGTCTCATTCACGCCCCTGGACCGCAAGACCGGAAAGTCACAACGCTGGCAGATCGGGTTGCAGCGTGAGTTACCGGGACGGTGGGTGGTGGAAGGCTCCTACGCGGGAACGCGCGGCTATGACATGACGATTGGGACCAGCCTGGACAGTATTCCGCGCCAGTATCTTTCGACCAGCACCACCCGCGATCAAAAGACGACCGATTTCCTTACAGCCAGAATCACCAACCCCTTGGCAAACCTCCTGGGCACATCAAGCCTCAGCGGCTCTACCGTCGCGCGATCGCAGATCCTGTTGCCCTTCCCGCAATTCAGCTCGGTGAGTGGCGAGCGATACGATGGTTCCACGCGTTACCAGGGCATGGAAATCCGCGCCCAGCGCCGTTTCCGAGCCGGCTTTACCCTGAACGCATCGTATAGCCATTCGCGCCTCCGCGAGAAGCTCAGCATGCTGAACGGCACCGATGCTTTGCCGGAAGACCGCGTGTCGGGCGAAGACCGCCCCAACCGCTTCACGGTCAACGGCATCTGGGAACTGCCGTTCGGCAAGGGACGCAAGTTCGGTAGCGGCTGGAACCGCCTGGTGGACGGTATTCTCGGCGGATGGCAAGTGGGTGGCGTTTATATCATTCAGTCCGGTCGGCCGCTTTCTCCGAGCAATCTCTACTTCACCGGCGACCCAAACACCTTGAACGCCACTTACGACAAGAACAACCCCGCTTCGCCGGTTTTCGACCTCAGCGGATTCTACTTCCATGACGTGACGGCTCAGACCAACGGCGTGGACGATCCGGTGAAACAGCGAGCCGACCAGCGCATCCAGCTCAGCAACAACATCCGAACGCTGCCGTCGGTGTTTCCGAATTTCCGCGGCGATCGCGTCAGGGGCATCGACTGCTCTTTGATCAAGACGCTGCGCATCACCGAGCGAATCAAAGCGCAGGTGCGGGGTGAGGCAATCAACGCGCTCAACCAGGTGCAGTTCGACAACCCTGGACTCAGTCCGACGAGCGCGAGTTTCGGGTTGGTCACGGCGTCCAGTCAGTTGAACCCGCCGCGAACCATTCAGTTGGCGGTGAAGGTGGCATTCTAAAGGGTAGGGGCGACCCCGTGTGGTGGCCCCACTCTCGCCGCCTCGCGTGGCGGCATGCGGTTGTTGACAGGGCGACCACATAGGGTCGCCCCTACACAACGGAGGTTGATGATGATTCACGGCACGCGAAGGAACTTCCTCAAAATGTCGGCGACGGCGGCCGGCATCGCGCCCTTTTCCCGGGTGCTGGGCGCCAACGACGATATCCGCCTGGCCGTCATCGGCGTAGGCTCCAGCGTGAAAATCGGCGGAAAGGGGAAGCAGGAGATCAAGGCCTTCAGCAAGATTCCGGGCGTCCGCATCGTTGCGCTGTGCGACCCGGAGCGGGCCCATCTGGACCCGGAAGTACAAAGGCTCAGGGACAGCGGCCAGAAAGTCGAAGGCTACACCGACATGCGCAGGCTGCTGGAGAGCAAGGACGTCGATGCCGTCGTCGTCACCACCCCGAACCACTGGCACGCGCTGGCAACGATTTGGTCTTGCCAGGCGGGCAAGGACGTCTACTGCCAGAAGCCGGCCTCGCACAATATTTTCGAAGGCCGCAAGATGGTTGAGGCGGCCGCCAAGTACAACCGCATCGTCGCTTCACCGCACGGGCCGCGCGGCCGCAGCGGCATCGGCGAGGCCTTTGCCTACGCCCGCCAGGGAAAGCTGGGCAAGATGCTGTACGCCCACGGCCTCAACTACCGGCCGCGCACCAGCATCGGCAAGGTCAGCGCGCCCACCCCCATCCCGAAAACCTTGGACTACGATCTGTGGTCCGGGCCGGCGCCCATCCTGCCGGTCATGCGCGAATATCTGCACTACGACTGGCACTGGGAATGGCCTTATGGCGACGGCGACCTGGGCAACATGGGCATCCATTACATGGACGCCTGCCGCTGGGCGCTGGGACAGCAGACGCTGCCCGAGCGCGTGCTGGCCATCGGCGGCCGCTTCGGCTACGACGATGACGGCGAGACGCCGAACACCCAGGTCGCCTTCCTCGATTACAAACCGGCGCCGCTCATCTTCGAAGTGCGCGCCCTGCCCAAGAGCAAGGAGTTCCTGGCACAGAACTGGGAGAAGAACAGCAACACCACCATGGACTCGCACCAGGGGGTGCGGGTCGGCGTGATCGTGCACTGCGAGAACGGCTACATCGCCCAAAACAAGGCCTTCGACAACCAGGGCAAGCTGGTCGAGGAATTCAA
>Ga0315282_10011015_pt1 | contig 14070 bp, 14 predicted proteins | sample YL17G07_20_MG_FD_203693 | JGI IMG/M metagenome (GOLD analysis project Ga0315282, IMG submission 203693) | Sediment microbial communities from Yellowstone Lake, YNP, Wyoming, USA - YL17G07_20 | ecosystem: Environmental > Aquatic > Freshwater > Lake > Sediment | place: USA: Wyoming | collected... | reverse complement strand
TGCTTCGAGTAGCGCTCAAGCTCCTTCTGCATTCGCACTTGATCTGTCACGTCGCGGCCAATTGCAATGGAACCCATGGGACGACTATCCTCGTCGAGTAGATTCCTAGAATTCCAAGCAATGATCCTACTCTTGCCATCCTTGCATCTGATCTCCGTTTGAAAGTTCTCCTCGGTCTGTCCCTGCTCGATGATCGCGGTGGCCGTCGCCACAACCTCTCGCCGATAATGCTCGTCGGGGTATAGCCACTCCCAGATCTTGCCGTGTCCCACAACCTCTTCGCGTGAGTATCCGCTGATCGCTTCCGCAGCCTTATTCCAAGTCAGAACGTTGGCTTTCTCGTCAAGCACATCGAGCCAGACATTCGCATTATCAACTATGCTTTCCAGGAATTGCCTTGACCTTGAGATCTCCTGCTCCATTCGCTTACGTTCGGTGATATCGGCTACGAGTGCGAGTGCCCCGCTGTAGTTTCCCCGTTCGTCTGTGATGGGATTGGTTGCGATGCTTGTGTAGATGCGGGTTCCGTCTTTTCGGAGAAATTCGAACTCATGTTGCTCCGATATTCCCTGCCTTCGCCTCTCCAGATTACGCTTAGCTTCTTCCACACCTCTTTCGTCCATGAACGAGAACAGATGCTTCCCGATCATTTCGTCTCGTGTGTAGCCGAGCATCTCCGTCATTCTGGGGTTGACGAAGGTAGTGTAAGCGTCTTTGTCGATCGTCCAGATGCCCTCTTGAGCAGACTCAACCAGTTCACGGTACTTCCTCTCGCTCTGACGAAGCGTCTCCTCTGCCCGGTTGCGTTCAGTGATGTCCCTTCCATAGAGGTTGACATAGCCCAGTTCCATGATTGGTTTGGCAAGAAACGTGTATGACCTTTCGTTAAGCTCGACATCGATATTCCTGCTTTGTCCGGTGGAAAGAGCATCAGTAACAAGGTCGCGCCAATACTTAGGAGCAACTTGCCCAATTGCTGAACCCCAGCTCTGCAACAGTGCCTCACTTGCTTTGTTTGCGGCGCGGACTGTGCCGCGTTTGTCCAATCGCAAGACGGGGTTCGGGTTCTCAGAGGGAAACTTCGCTAGACTCCTGATCTCTTCCTCCATCCGCTTGCGTTCCGTGACATCGTCATAGATCGCAACGATCTCTCCTGAGGGCAGTTTGTAGACATAGTTCTCTCTCCAACCGGCAATCCTCTCATCCTTGTACATTGAAGTGGGGTGGCGCTCAGGTTTTCCAGATTTCCATACCCTCTGTAACACGTCGAAAAGGCCGAAGTCCTTGACGCCGGGGAACGCCTTCAGGACACTTCTGCCTATCACTTCTTTCCGCTTGATTCCCTCTATCTTCTCAGCAGCAGTATTGAATTCCTTAAGGACGAAATCCGCTCCTCCATTAATCGCCTCGTATACTGCCACAGCGTCGGCCGTATTTTCAAACATTAAGCGATAGCGTTCCTCGCTTTCTCGTAGCGAGCCTTCGTTCTTTAGTCGCTTGAGTGCTGACGCTACGTGAAGGGCAAGCGTTTCCAGTAATTTCTCGTCCGTTTCAGTAAAAGCGTTGAGAGAGGTGCTCTCCACATTCAAGGCGCCAACAGCTTCTTCATCGACTAATATGGGCACGGCAAGCTCAGACAGTGTGCCGTGCAGTGCGCTTTGTCCAGAACGCCCTTCACTGTCAACGTACGCAGGTTCAAGCCTTGTATCGGAAAGTCTAAGAGGTCTCTTTTGGTTGACCGCTTTGACGGTGATACCGGGCCCATCAAGAGACAGCTCCGTGACCGATGTTGATCTGCCCCTCTTTCCCTTCACGCGAAGCTTCCTGTCCTCGACCATCGAGAATCCCGCTAGGCTAAAACCTAGAGTGCCCTCCATCGCATTCAGTGTGTGAGCGACCATTTCATTCATGTTAGCGGCAGACGCGAGCTGTCGTGCATGTTCGTGGAGCCCCAGCAATTTATCCTCGAACCGTTTTGATTCAGTTTCAGCATGTGCGATCTTTACCCTTGGCCTTACAGTCCTTTTTCTTCGCTTCAAATTTCATCATAACCTCGAAGGGAATCCCTCAGAGACAAGTTTCTTCGCTTCTTCAACGTAATCGACCAAAGTGCGATTTGGACTACTGTTGAAGGGTATCTTCATCTTGCTGAAGAGAGCCTTTGCGATTGCTCTCTCCACGGTTCTCGTAGCGGAGTACCCGATAGTCTGCTGCAGAACCTCACAGAGCGTTTCCAACCTACTGGGCAGTTCACTGCGTGCGATTGAATGACGCTGTGCAAGATGCTCGTACAAAGCCGCCAGGACGCTACGACTCAGAAGCCCGGAGATAGTTTCCTCAATAGCATCTAACAGAGCGCAATTGAGATCGTGCACCGCCTCGTCTTCCGTCAAGTCTCTTCCGGTTCCGCTCTGCGGGGTTTTGGAGATGACTATGAAGTTCCCCGGCGGGCAACTATGTGCCTTAGTGTTTCTTACGCTTTCCTATCGAAGCTGGGAGCATATGATCGTTCGCTGCTAGCGGACTCCTTGTAACATGGAAATGGACTACTCGCTGAAAATGCAAGTTCACGGAAATTGTGTAGACAACATGGAGGGAAATCAAGCAATTGCGTGAACTCAAGACTGAAAATCGGGATACTAAGCTGCCCGAAAGACGGGCCTGTACTCTGACGACGCTAGTCTGACTCAAGCGACGCCATGATTTGACTCGAAATTAACTCTCTGATTCTCGCAGCTCGTGCCGAGTCGTAGCAGATGACCTCTGACTTCCCAATGGCCTTCTTGAACAGAAGCCCGACATCCATCAGGTCCTTCAAGTCATTGTCGATCTGACTGGGTGTTCTTCCAATCCGCTTTGCTACCCAGTCCGTTCTTTCCGCAAGCTTAGGATTCTCGTTGAACAGGACGAGAAGGTCTGCTTTCACATCTGACGAGAGCAACTTCTCAAGCAATCGATTCTCTTCAAGCGAAGTCATATGACAATCCGACAAACACTCCGCCCTACCATATTTCCCTCTTCGGCACGTTTTCTTGTTCAAGTTGCTCGGCATGATTCGCCAACTAGGCAAGATAATAGCAATCGCCTTGGTCGCTGTCCACTCTGATCGCCGAGACCTGTCCTTATCTGAGTCGAATCGAGCAGGTAGTAGCAGAGGAAGTCTGAGGCTTGAAGAAGCTTGTCTTCTACACAGTCGACGTATTCGCTGAATCGAAATTCGCCGGAAACCAACTTGCAGTCGTGTTGGATGCCAGTTCACTTTCGAATATTGAAATGCAGAAGATAGCCAAGGAGATGAACTACTCGGAGACGAGTTTCGTTCTGTCAACTCGAAAACGAAAGGGCGGTTATGATGTTCGCATCTTCACTCCGAGGGAGGAGGTGCCCTTTGCGGGGCATCCGACACTCGGGACCGCTTACGTGATTCAACGCGCAATTATACGTAGACCGGTTAAGAGTGTCGTGCTCAATTTGAAGGTTGGGCAAGTCCCAGTCAGCGTGAACTACAAGGGTAAAGCGCCTGATCTTCTGTGGATGAAGCAGATACGACCAACGTTCGGGAGAACTGAGCTACCTCGTCAATCCGTCTCAGAGATGCTGAGCCTCGACGAAAACCTCATTGATAGCAAGTTCCCCGTTGAAGAAGTCTCCACAGGGTTACCACACATCATAGTTCCCATGAAGAGTCTCGATGCAGTTAAGAAAGCGAAAGTGAACAAGGAGAAGTATTTCGAATTCATAAATGACAAAACCGCAAAAGCCGTCCTAATCTTCTGTACGGAGACTTACGATAAGGCGAATCAGATTAACGCTCGCCAATTCGCAGATTACTACGGTGTACCAGAAGACCCCGCCACCGGAAGCGGCAACGGATGCCTGGCCGCATACCTGGTCAAACATCGTTACTTCGGTAGCGATAAAATAGACAACGTACGAGTCGAGCAGGGGTATGAGATCGGACGACCATCACTGCTATTCCTAAAAGCAACGGAAACGGGCGTAGGCATTGATGTCTGGGTAGGCGGCAGAGCTGTAATGGTAGCTAAAGGCATCCTCGTATAGCTCATTGCTCAAGACTAGAAGGTAATGGACCCCCAAACAACGCATCTCAGCATTGTATTCTCATAGTTGATCGTTTTGATATCTCTCATGTTACGTTTCTAAATCCATCCATTTCAGTACAATCACGATGAATTTCCTTCACAAACCTTTTGTGGTGAAACATCCATATTTCATTGTTGACTCATTTGCCGAGACCTAAGCCAACCAAAGACGACGCACACCTCTTCATAGTCTTATACGACCGCTTCCCATGGGAAGCGTGGAATTGGCTATACCATGAATTCTCGGCACCGAATTTCGAGGAATTCAACAAGTACCCGAGAGAAAGCGCAGAGTACGCTCGGATCATAGAACTCCTGATGTTCTATGAAACCTCAGGAGCTCTAATCTCCCACGGCCTCCTTAATGAGGACCTATTCTTCGACGTTTCATTCGGTTTGGATATGTTCTGGGAGAAGATGGGGCCCATAATGGACGAATGGCAGAAGAGGTTACGGAAAGCGGAATGGGAGAATGCGATTTGGCTCTGTAAGCGATACCAAGAGTGGTTCAAGAAGGTCTGGAAGCCCAACCTCGCCTGGAAGGCATTGCCATCGGATTAGCACACAAGCGCCGGAGATTAACCTCACATAGATAGGCTAGTTTTCACCCTCTACCCTTCCCAATGATTGCGATGTATGCTCCTGTCTTATGTAACCGGCAAAGTAGTAGTTGGCGCCTGCTGAGACGTCGAAGAGGCCGTCGTCCCTCTCAACTATCTCTGAAACTTCTTTACCCCTGAGGTAATCGTACACTTGATGCCCGTACGCGTCCTGTTGATCGTTCATGGCGTCTGATCGCCGATCGAGTGGGACATCCCGAGATCAATGATCTGGAAGGTTCTAAGGTCTATGCACGGCATGTGAGAGTATCCAAAGGCCAATGATGATTGCGACTATGGCCCACCAGGAGATGTCGAGTTTTATTCCAAGCACTTGACCCGCAATGGTGGCCACTCCCCATATTACGACGAGCACGCCGATCAAGAGAGGCCAGAAATTGATTTTCATCGCTACCTCAACTTTAACGATTCAGGTGCGGGTTTAAGTCTTCCTAGCATTTCTCAGTCGGAGACGTGCTAGTTATGTTTGCTTTCTTGATTTTATTAGGCGGTGGACGGCGAAGCCGATAAGGTAGATGCCCGCGATCATGGCAGCCGTTCGGAAATCAACTAGCAAGGCCACTAGTACGAGCAGAATGGCTACGGCTATGCTGACGAGGGTTCCGATGTTCTGGGCCATGTTTGGATCAAGTCTTCGGACAGTTAGTTCCCCATAACAGACTCAGGTGATTTCGGCTGTCGCACAGTACTCCGTTCAGATGTGAAGCAATCTTCGATTCGCATGTTCTGAGTCTACTGTACGAATTTCTTGATGCGATCTGGAATGTTGGGCTCGTAGAATACTCGGAGGACCCATCTGAATAGATCTCGCTCAGTGATAATACCGACAAGCCGTTCTTGCTCAACAACAGGTAGTCGACGAATCTTGTTTGTGACCATGATCTCAAACGTTTCGTCGATAGGAGTAGTCGAAGGGACCGTTATGAGGGGGTGGCTCATCAATCCTCCAATAGGTCTTTCGTATAGATCCCTGCCTTTCGCGGGATCCAGCGACCTGCGCGTTACATCGCGCTCGGTGATGATACCTGCTGGTTCTCCTTTCTTCAAGACAACCAGGCTCCCTATGTCTTTGTCAATCATGATTTGTAGCCCTTTCTTGACTGGCACTTCAGAATCAATCGAGATCACATTCTTAGTCATAATTCCGGCGACTGTGTCCATGGGGTTCGAAGCAACCATAAACGATCATAGGATGTTACGCTGGTCGCGCATAAAGAACCTTCTAGACTTCCCATTGAGCACACTTCTCTTGAGTTCTTTTACGTATTGAATCATTGGTTGTCCGCCAATCTCGTAAAACGGAAGCCCAGCCATCCAATCGTGGTTATTCCGAGGGCTTCGAGTACATGTCAATTCTCTGAAGGTGCTGCTCTTTCTCTATCAGACCGTCCCTAATCGAGATGATCCTATGAGTCCTTTCAGCTACTTCTTGATTGTGCGTCACAATAACGAAAGTGGTGCCTGAAGTCCTATTCACCTCAACCACATAGTCCAGTACCTCACGGGTTGACTTGGAATCAAGATTTCCAGTTGGCTCATCAGCGATAACTAGCGCCGGTTGCGTGACAAGAGCCCTCGCAATAGCCACACGCTGTTGTTCTCCTCCACTCAGTTCAAGCGGACGTTTGTTCCGTTTCGACGCGAGCCCGACGGCGCCCAATAACTTAAGCGACCTGTCCTTTCGGACCTTTTCTGGGGTTCCTCTCGCGATGAGAGGCAACTCAACGTTTTCAATGGCAGTGAGGCGTTGAATCAAATTGAATGACTGGTAGACGAATCCTACTTGCCTGTTTCGAACCAAAGCCAATTGGTCCTCATTCAGCTTGCGGATATCAACTCCGCCTATGATCACTCTACCAGAGGTCGCCCGGTCTAGCGCGCCGATAATATTGAGCAGAGTTGATTTGCCACTGCCCGATGGCCCCATAATGCAGGTTAGCTCACCGCGCTCAATCCTCAGACTCACTCCGCGTAGAGCAGGGTAGTCGATATGACCTACACGATAGACCTTGGTGACATCGATAATTTGAACCCCAGGAGCCGAGCGTGACATCACATTCCCGCCGCTATTACTCGTACTTTAGTGCGTTGACGATATTCATCTTTGATGCTCGCCATGCGGGGTATAATCCTGCAAGTATTGCCATGCCAACTGGGAAGGTTAAGGTGAAGATGATGAGTTCGGGTGAAAAGACTGGAGTTGGGGGTGGGGTGGCTGCTGATGATCCACCGCCAAATCGGAAACCTCCTCCTCCTCCAAACATGAGTGATCCTCCCATTGCATATGCCAAGATGAATCCTAATCCAGTTCCTAGAACCCCACCGACTACTCCTGTGATTGCTGCTTCTGTGAGGAACATGCCCATGATTTGTGCTCCCTTAAACCCTAACGCTTTGAGTATTCCAATCTCTCTTGTTCTCTCCATTACAGCTACGTACATTGTGTTAGCGATCCCTATTGCTGCTACAAATAGCACTACGCTGCCGATGCTGCCCAGAAAGACGGTGATTTGGCTTGTTACAGCCGAAATGCTACTGGCGATTGATCCAGCGTTGATTATGTTGACCTGAGTTCCGTAAAGGGTTTGAATCGCAGTTTGAACCGCAGCCACGTTGTCGGTTGAGTCCACAGCTACGTAGATTGACGAGTAGTATGGAGTTTTGAGAAGTATTTGCGCTGCTTGCAGAGAAACGAAGATGTCTTCGTCAACATTAGCGAATAATGCTGACCCATAAGGAGCGAGAATTCCTTTCACCAGAAAAGTCAGACTTGTTTTGCTAGTTCCAATCTTCATTGATACTGCTTGATTCACATCAACTAGCTGATTACCGCTAGCGACCACTGGGAAAGCTATACCGTTCCCAATCACGGCCGAAGTTGGGTCATAGGGGCTTGGATAGGAACCTTCAGCAAGTCCAATTCCTTTGTAAAGTTCAGGTAGGACACTTAAATCAACTCCCACTAACGATCCACTTACGGTTTGTCCACCAACAGAAACTGACACTCCACGACTGTAAATTGGAGTTACACTGATCACGTCTGGAATACTTTTGAGTTGAGGCAGATCCTGTTGGGATAGCTGAAATGATGATGTTGCTCCCGAAGTGAATTGCCCACCCGCACCTCTCACAATAATAGTGTTCGCTCCAATCTTCTCAATATTCGCTTGAACCCCCGCGCTTAATCCACTTGTGCTTGCAACCAAGGCGAGAATGATCGCGGAACCGACCATGATACCTACAATTGTGAGCACACTTCGAACCTTACGATCAAGTAACGCCTTTGCCCCTAGTCTAAGTAGATCGATAGCTTTCATTCAATCATCACCTTTTGAAAACTGAGCTTCAGCAAACCTCTCACGCTCTTCAACACTGGAACTCTTCACATGTATATCCTAAGGGTAACTGGCGCCGAAGAAGAAGTTAAAGAGGCTTCGAAGGATTCCGATAATCTCTCCGATCAACCCGGTAGGGCCACGCGGAAGTTGATTGATGGGTTGAGTGGCCTTCAGGATTTGGATCTGAGAAGTCCCTTGTGCTACCAATGGTACTCCGGGGCGATTATTATCCATAGCCGACACCTTCACAGTGATGGAATAGTTACCGACCGGAAGATTCTGTTTGAATATGACGAGAAGGCTGAATGGCCTTTGAATGTTCGGGTCGACCTCGCCGATAAATACACTACTGGGAGCGCCGGGAGCAAGCGCGTTAGATTCGACTGTGACGTTAGCGTTGTACGCAGCAAGGTTTCCGGCGTTAAGCAAGTTTCCTGAAACAGTGGTATTACCACCCTGCGAGACTGCGGAGGGCGTCAGTTGGATATCGTAGAGGACCAAGTTGATCCACCCAGTAACTGAGAACCCCATATCATGAGACTCTTGTGTATAGGAGATATCACCCAACTGCTTGTAAGTCCCAGTAACAGATCCCTGATATGAAATGCCGATGGCGGAGAATGGCGCGTACACTTGCATTGTGATAGTTGCGTTTTGACCATACATGATTGAATTGTAATGCCAGTGATTGTCACCGATCAATGCCAGCGGAGCAGGTATGGACATCGCAATGTCTACGTCATAAATCGCGGTGTAACCACTGTAATTGTTCACGACGGTAACTGTGACGGTGTTGTTGAAGCCGGCGATCAGACTTTGGCCGCTCACGAGGACTGTCAAGTGTGCTGCAGTCTGCGCATGAACAGTTGGCGCCTGAGTGAACAACGAGAGAAGTAGAACGGCGAAGAGGATTTTCCAGCCTAACGAATGATTCAAGCTCTCACATCTCCTGAAGCGCCTTTATTCTTGCATCTATCGTCGGATGTTTATCAAAGAGCTGAGTCATACGGTTCTTACCAATTGGATTGAACAAGCAAGCCATTTCAATCGATCCTGGTTGAGTTAACATATAATCTTGCGATTCACGAAGCTTGGAAAGAGCTGAGATGAGGGCACTTGGACCCCCGACTAGCTCGGAAGCAGTCTTGTCTGCCAGCAGCTCACGCGCCCTGTAAACGGCCGGTTCGATTATGTAGCTCAAAGGCCGTGCGAATAATCCTACCTTAGCCATCGTAGCTAGGAATCTCACAAGGAAATCTCTGTTCTTCAAATGCGACAGCTCATGCGCCAGACACGCGTCTAATTCCTCCGCATCCAATGTTTCCAATAGTCCGACAGACACAGCCATGACAAACCCCTGCTTTGATCGAGTGATAAAGGCGCATGGACTTCCCGAATCAATCAGAGATACCTTCGGCGGAGGTGAAACGCCAGCTATCTTACAGAGTCTGTTCACATTCTGAATGACTTGAGAAGGCGCTTTGACAAATCTCATCTCTGGGAACAAGTTGGCTAGTGGCAGCCGTGACTTCCCAAATTCCAAGTATACTGCAGCCCCGAATGCTGCGAGTGCACCAACTATGGCTAGACCAATATTCACATCAAAGAAAAATGAAAAAAAGTGGCGGATCCCCACGGCCACTGGATCCGGCCGCATCAATTCGACGTGCAACCCCAAAACAACAAGCTGCAGACTCTGGTAGAACATGAAAGCTAGAACACCTAGCAAGGCAATTGATCGGCCGCGGGATGATCGTCTTAGAGCAATTGCTGACCCTACACCAACTAGTGTGAGGGCAAGAAGAATGGCAGGTGGAACGCCATGAAAGGCCCGGTCATTCATTGGCCCCAGCAAAACCCAAGCAACAATCAGGAAGAGCCTAGGAACTTCGATCAACTTCGAGCCTCACTTCTCAGCCTACCCAGATATTTCGATATGATCCTGCGATCTCTTGGCCTATCCGTCATCTTTTCCGCAAGATAGGCGACAGTAACATCGTTGAAACCTCGCAGCAGCGCCCCCATGACATTATCCACCACAGCATGCTTGAACTGCTTCTCAGTGACGCGAGCAGAGTAGAGATAACGAGGCCCCCCTTCTCTGACTAATTTCCTAGATACGAGGCCCTTTCGATACAATCTATCCAAGATTGTAGCTGCAGTCGTCACTGCAATCGGTCGATTTCGCGAAATCTTACCCTGAAAATCCCTTACGGACATTGGTCGATCCGCTTCCCATAGCTGCTGGAGGAGTATGGCTTCAAGGTCACCTAAGGCGAAGCGGATGTCACGATTTCTTGGGTGAAGAACCTGCAGTTTCAAGGGCCGACTGATCTCGACTACTGCCTGTAGTTAGACTTATATAAATTCGTTTGAGTCTTCGCTTGTCGTGGTTCGAATAGATGCCGCAAGAACCCATGATAATCCCGATCATAATCGCTGGAATCACGTTAGGCTCTCTACTAGTATCTCAGACCCACAAACTTTCCAAGAAGAAACTTCTGGGTGTTTCCTTGCTATCCGGTGCACTCAACGCGGCTAACGCCTTTCTCGTGTATCAACTCATGCCTCGTCCAACATTCACCAGTGGCGCAACTCAGTTTAGAGCCGCAGCAACAGCCGGCTCCGAGAACACATTCTACGTTTCATCGTTCATAGCCGGATTCCTGATTGCGCTTGCAATAGTAGGGATCGCACTAATCTATGCCCGATATAGAGGCGCGAAACCTCAAGAAGAAGAGGAAGAGAGCCAGCTAGAAGAGCCCAAACTAGAAGAGACCTAGACAAGACCTGGCCTTTCTAATGTCAAGTTTCCGTACTGCACGCCAGGCAGTCAAGGGACTTGGCATAACAATACTTCTGCTATCGGTGGTTCTGATTTCAATCGGCGCCAATTCCGCTTATTCGAATGACGTATCCGTCTCCCCAGGGAAGAGCGACCTGAGATTAGGGGATAGCTTCCCAACATTCGGCTCAGTGAAACTGAGGTACCCGAACAGCAGCATCCTAACAAATAGCATAGGAGACCTGCTCTTCACGGTAACCTCGGAAACTAACATTACTCAGGCTTGGTGCGACCCTCTCAACCTGACGCTGGGCAACTGTCGTCTCACTGTGGATATCTACATTCCACCTGACTTCTCGAACCTCGCCACAAGTAATTTGTGGACGAGTTTCACAAACAACTACGACCCGCACAGCATCTCTTTGTCGCGGCAATCATCCTCGGATCAATTTGGTCCAAATTGGTGGAAAGTCACCGTATCCAACTTGAACTTCACTTCCGACCCTACTAACCCCTTGCTTGTGAACCCTGCAAATAGAGTATTCTTGGTAACTCCGAACACTGCAACTACGTACATCAGTAAGCCGCAATATGTCAGGCTGTTCCAAGTCACCTCTCCGACAACGGCGGGTCGCTATTTCTTCAAGGCCTTCTTCAATGGAATATCAATTGGCGCCAGATATTTTCCGACGTTGGTCGTCAAGGCAAGCAGAGACCCCGCCTACATTTCCGGCGTGCTCAGGGAGCTGGGTGACCGCGATCCGACGAAGGCCGGGCAGAATATCACTCTCTCAAACAACACGGGAGCTCAGGTTGTAGCGAGCGGCATAGATTATCTTGGGCAACCGGTTTCCGCTCAAGCGTTCATCAATTCCACCGCAAAAGGACAGTATACTCTGTTCGGAGTTGCCCCTGGAACCTATAATATAACCGCATACGCTGCTGGATACATTCCCACAACCAGACCGGGAACGGTTAGCGTCGCCGCCGCCCAATCACTTGAAGGGGTCGATATTTCGTTGCCGCGCAGCGTAAACCTGACCCTCTCCGTTCTATCCATGACGGCTGACGGATTCGCGATCCCATGGGGGACCTTGTCCGGAATTTCCCCTAACGGGACAACATCCACAGGACCGCGTTCTATCTCCTTTCAGCTTATTTCAGTGAGTGGCACGAGCACGATTGATACGACCTCTCAACCATTATCCGAGTCCTCCAGTCAATTCACCCTCCCAAGCTTCCCGCCAACCGACCTTGACGGCAGAATCCCCCAAGACAAAGCAGCCGATACATCTGGTTTGGTCTCGGGAGACTATTATGTCCGTGCTTACGTGCTTTCTTATGTACAGCTTGATGATGTGCTCATCCATGTTTCCAACCAGACTACACACATTCGTTCCGAAATCCGCTTGCTACGAAGCAACTCTCTCTCAGTTACCGTCCACTTCAAAGACCGCAATTCAGCGCTAAACGAGACAAAACTGGCCGACAACGGAACACTGTCGGTTCAATTGTACGATCAGCAGGGGATTCTCCGTGGTCAAAATACGACATTTGTGTACGCGGGCAACTACAGCGCTACGCTGGAGGTTGTAGGACTCAGCAGGGGTCGCACCTTCGGAACCGTTAACCAGTTTTCGCATGACTACGGTCTCCTGCCAGGAACCTACTATGTTCTTGCGACTTTGAAATCATCACCGCTCTTCTCCGGGTTCGCCAACATTGGGGTCAGAAATCTATACTACCAACTGGAAGACGTACAGGTAACGCTCGGTCTCGCCTCATCCCTCTCCATCAGAAACTCGACTCAAATTAGCTTCGCTATGATTAGGGGAGGTGGGTTGAATCTGACGCTTTACTCAGTTGACGCAGAGAATCCATCTGTTCTTAGACCCTTTACTTTTCCTAACAGTACGATAACCTTCAACATAATTGACCCATTGGGCAATGTGTACTACGCCAACGCTACACAACCCAACAATAATGCCACTGTCCGCTTCTTCTACGCCGGACTGCTTACGAACGATTACACGATTTTGGTTAACACACTTGGTTATACTCAACGCGCTCTAGTCAAGGTTCACGTGGTGCTTGGCGGCAATAGTGACATATCCCTACGGCTATTGCAGGATCCAGTGATTGACTTGACTCTGGTCTTCAAAACGGAGGGACTACTGTCGTTCATCAACTCAACCCAGCCTTATGCTCAACCAATCAATCATCTGGACGGGACACCTGCGCGTATCGAAGTCTTCGATGAGCGAGGGAATTTTGTGGCAGCCAACGTAAGCTATATTCCGAACTTAGGACCTGACGGGCCCACTAGAATCGCACACTTCACCTTGGCTGGGTTCGATCGTTACTACGGTGATCCTCGATATGTCTGGTCAGGCTTCTATGACACGACCGATGCGGCAAGTCAAAACCAAGGGGGGTTGATTTTGTATCCTTGGGATAATCTGCCCCGCGAATATACTATCAGGGTCTGGGTGGACGGATACTATCAATTCAATCAGTTACAAGTGACCGTTCCGGCAAGCGACAATGTTTCAGTCATCGGATCCTTGGATCGAGCCTCGCGGATAAGCGGGACAGTGATTGGCCCCGACTTTTATGATCAAGCACGCCCCCTGTCTTGGGCAACCATAAGCCTGGAACCAAACAACTACCCGCTCACAGGCATAATCGACGTGCGACCAGGCAATTACACCACGTCAAGCCTAGACGGCTGGTTCCAATTATGGGTCCCGCAGGGAAGCTACGGAATGGGCGTATCACTCGCCGGATACGCGTCATACTCCGCCCAAATTGTTGTCCCGTCAGGATCGGACATCAACATGTGGATTTGGCTTGATGACTACCAGTCATCATCATTAGCGGTAGCACATGAAGCCGTAATGATGCTTCCCTCAGCTTCACAGACCACAACGGGTACTTTCCCGAGTCTCGACCGCAGACTCTTGCGTAACACGTAAATTCCGGGTTATTGGAACTGGCTGAGATTCCACGTGGGATAGTTAATCATTTGTGTTGGAGAAAGTGGTTTTGAATTCAAGTAAGTTGGTCGTATTCGTAATTTCAGCAATCATGTTGCTAAGCATGCTTCCCAATCAAGGGCTAATCACACAGGTTCACGCGCAGTCTGCGCCTCAAAGGTATGTTTCGATACCTGTGAAGGTCGTTTTTGTTGGGATCGATCCTGCTACGGTTGATCTGAATTATAT
>Ga0315282_10011014_pt1 | contig 14071 bp, 7 predicted proteins | sample YL17G07_20_MG_FD_203693 | JGI IMG/M metagenome (GOLD analysis project Ga0315282, IMG submission 203693) | Sediment microbial communities from Yellowstone Lake, YNP, Wyoming, USA - YL17G07_20 | ecosystem: Environmental > Aquatic > Freshwater > Lake > Sediment | place: USA: Wyoming | collected... | reverse complement strand
GGGAAGCGTCGTCGGCAGGTAGCAGAAGAACGGCCGATCCTTGTTCGCGCGGATGAAGTCCAGACCTTTCTCAAGAATCACATCGGCCGAGTACTGCGTTTTTTTGCCGCCTTCGTTGCCGGGAAGCAGATACTTTTTTCCCGTATCCCAGAGATATTCGGGATAGTAAAAATGCGCGTGAACCTGGTGGAGATAGCCGAAAAACTGGTCGAAGCCGTGGCGCCACGGAACACCCTCGGTGTCGGCGTCGCCCAGCCCCCACTTGCCGAAGCCGCCCGTCGCATAGCCGGCCTGCTTGAGCACCTGCGCCACCGTCACGTCTTCGGCGCGAATGGGCACGCCGCCCGGATTGGTCCGCACCGGTGTGTGGCCCATGTGAAAACCGGTCATCAGGACACTTCGCGACGGCGCGCAGACCGTGCAGCCGGCATAGGTCTGGGTGAACCGCACCCCTTCGCCGGCCAGACGATCGCAGTTCGGCGTCTGGATGAGCTTCTGGCCATAGCATCCGAGATGAGCCAAACCCAGATCGTCGGCAAGGATGAAAACGATGTTCGGCTTTCTTTTGGTTTTCGCGTCGTCTGCTCCAGGCAACATCCGTGGCCACGCCGATACGACAGCGCCGGCGGTCACGCCTTGAAGAAATTCACGCCTTTTCATCCTCTCACTGCCTCCTTGTCTTCACAGTTCGGATCGGTTCCGTGCTCAAATCTCTGTGCACTGATTTGCTCTATTATTACCCTACAGGATATGTGGAGCGCGATCAGCTTGCTGCCGCTGTGCTCGAACGTCGGTTCTCCGGTTCAGCTCTGCTCCAAAGCGATCGCCGCACGCTCGACGGGAATCCTTTGAAGGCAGATCGGTCACAGGCAGAATGCGCAGCGCCCTCGCGACAATCAAGCCTTATAACAGTTGTCGGGAGGGCGCCCAATCAAAACCGACGGCGCGGGGGATATGAATCCTAACGCCACGTGCCACGAAAGGTGAGAAGGTTCGTAGTTCCCCCTTTCAGGGGGCACTGCCTGAAGGTGGAACCACAAACGTTTTCCCCGCCTGAAAGGTGGAACTACGAATCCAACGCGTCGAAACCGCTCTCCAGACCTTAATACAGACTCCACCGCGCGCCCCTGACCGACGTGTTTCCTTCCACCGTGAAAACCAGGTTGCTCCAGTCGAAAACCGCGGGGTCATAGAGCGAGGTGATCCTGATCTTGTAGTCCCCGCCCGGCGGCAGCGTAAAAGGAACCTTCCAGGTAAACGCGCCATCGAGCAGCCGCGTCTGGGCGGCGATTTGGCTGTGGAGGACTCCGCCCTTGTAAAGCTCGAGCTTCGCGTCGGTGTCGGGCAAGCCGTTCGACCGCCACAGGATAACGTGTTGCGATCCGCGCAGCCACCGCTCGTTGCCGTTGGGCGAAGACAGAACAATGGCCGGCGCGTTCTGAATCGCAAACCGTCCCTCGCTGAGACCGAAAATCGAGGGATCGCCCGTGAACGAAATCTTCAGCTGAAAGTGCGACCCCGGCGGCAACGTGGGCGGAATGACCCACCGGAACAAGCCCGTGTCAGCCGTCGAGGACGTGATCCTCAAGTCAAACACGCCATCCCGGTAAAGCTCCAGCTTCACCCGCGGCGCCCCGACCGGGGAGAAAAAATCCGACGATTGCCATTGGAGGAGTTGGACGGACCCCGGCGACAAGACCGCACCGTCGGGGGGCCACAGGACGCTGATCTGGGGCGCGGCGATCCGAAAGTAGTTGTCGCTAAAATCGCCCACCGCCGTCGGCGAGGTCAGCGAAACCCTGATCCGGTAATCCGAGGCCGGCGGCCAGGATTTCGGGATCGTCCACGTGTAGGAGCCGTCGTTATCCGTGCTGGGCGTGATCGTGCCCCGGAACAGGTTCTGCCGATAGATCTCGATCTTTGCCTTGGCGGGCGGCACGTGGGTCGAGGTCCAGGTGATTTTGTTGGCGGAGTCCGTCACCCACCACTCCCCGCCATTGGGCGAAGTCACGTGGATCGAATCGCTATCCACGATGCGGAAGGGCTCGCTATAGTCGGAGTAGGCGGAATTGGAAAGCGACGTAATTTTGACTCGATAGCCGGAGGCCACGGGCAGCGACATCGAAATGGTCCAGGCATAGACAGCCTGGCTGCCGCCGGACATCACGTTGGGCACGGACGCGGCGATCGGATAGATCGTGTGGCCGAGATACAGGTCAATTTTCGAATTTGGGCCGGGATCGCCCTGCCACGTCCAGGCGAGGTCATAGGTCTGGCCTTTCTGGAACCACTCGCCGCCGACGGGTTTCAGCACGGTGAGGCTAGGCTGGATAATGGAGAAGTTGCCGTTGCTCTCGTCGTAGATTCCTCCCTCCCCATAAACTCTGAGCCGGTAGTCCGAACCGGGGGTCAGCGAACCGGGAAGACCGCACTGGAACGTACCGGTGTTGGGGACGGTCCAGAAGATCACCGGGGGGATCGCCGCACCCTTGTACAGACTAACGCTTACATCCTTTCCCGGATAGCCGGTCCAGCTCCATTGGACGAGCCCGGTGGTTCCCCGCTGCCAGACCTCACCGCCGTTGGGCGCGATCACCGTGATGGACGGGTCGGCGTAGATTTCAAAATTCCCTGCGCTGAAGCCGTAATGAGTCGGATCGGTCAGCTGGCTGATTTTGAACTGGTAGTCGGTGCCCGGCGGATCGTATTTCTGAACCGTCCAGCTGAACGCGCCCGTATTCAGCGCCGAAGCTGTGATCGTCCGGTAGAAAACGCCGCTCCGATAAAGATCAATCTGGACGCCGCCCAGACCCAGGTTGCCCATCGAAAGCCAGGTCAGGGTGTGGCTCGTGCTGTGTTTCCACATTTCGCCGCCTTTGGGCGACGTGACGCGAATCCCCGAAGCAGGATAGAGCCGGATGGCGATGTCGTCCACGTAGGCGCCTTCGCCGACGAAGTTGTCGCCGTCGCTGTGGAACCAGATCGCGACCCAGACCTGTGAGCGGTTCATCGTGTTGCCCAAGCCATAGACGTTCGCAAGATCCAGCGTGCAGCGATTCCAGGAGGGATAGTCCCCAAAAAACTTCGCGCCCGAGAAATTCGTGCCGTCCACCGAAGCGAAAAGGCCCACGTAGTCGCTGCCGTCCGTCTCGGGGATACGCCGCCAGATATAGGCGCTCAGCTCGCCGCTGGATTTCCCGACCGTGCTGAACGGCCCGTAGCTCATCCAGCCGTTGGCGTTCTTTGGATAAGGGCCGGGCGGCGGGACCTGGCTTCCCACGCAGTACGACGAAAACGCCTTGTTGCCTGCCGGCGGCGGATAGCAGTTCGGCGTGTAGTTGTGGGCGCGATAGATCGTATCCATCCAGGTGCCCGCACTGTTCCCCCCCTTTTTCCAGTGCGCCGACGTGTTGCCTTCGAAGTCCTCCGACCACGGGCAATCGAACATCGCCGAGTTGCGGCCGATCTTGTACTGGTGTTGATTGGCCTGCGCGATGTTGTCCCAGTTCAGTTCTTTGGGTGTGTCGGGCGGATAGTTGTAATTGACATAAAGCAGGTGGCCGGAGGTCTGGTTATAGCCGACGCCCGTGGTGAAATGCGCCCAATAGGGATAGCTCGCGGTGTCGAAGTTTCCGAAAACGAACGGCCGTTTCCAGTTAATTTCGCCGACGATGTCCGGGTTCCAAGCCACCGAGTGCGCCAGCTCATACACGGTCATATTCACGTTTCGACCATAACCGTCCGTGTTGCAGACCGCCTCGATTCCCGGCTTGATCGCGTTGTCATACGTCCCCACGTTGGGATCGTAACCCTCGGCTCTCATGAGGTTATAGATGAGTTCTTCCTCGTGACCGGTCGTGGAGTATCCGTTGTCAATGAGGTTCCCGTAACCGTTGTCGTCCCAGTAGCCGAGCGCCTGCGCCGAGGCCACCGGCCCGCAACTGTTGGCGCCGTAGTCGTCCTGGTGATAATAGGGAACGCCTTGAATGGCGTATGTGGGCGACCCCAATAGCACCGGCTCTTTGGCAGTGGGAGGCACGCCCGTGAGCTCGATCGAATTCCAGACCTCCTGCGGCGGGACCGGCCATTTGCCCGGCTCGGCCGCGGCGAGCCGTCCCTGAAGAGCGGTCGCTTTTTTGGCCGTCAGGTCGAAGACTTGTTCGCTGAGCGGATTGACGACCTGCGCCGGCGCCGCGGTAGCCAACGCTTTAGGCGTTGCGGGTTCATGGAAGTACGCCATGGGCCCCACGTAAAAAGTCCGGGCGACAGGTTTTGCCTGATCCTTCGGGATTGCGGCCAACCGCCGCACCTTTGTTTGAAACTGGATGTGCGGCGCGACGCCGTCGAAGCGCTCGAGCAACGGATAGAGGTCATGGCGCGCGGCGATGATCGCCGTGCCGACTTGGTCGGGGAGCACGGCGTCATTGGCCGCGGCTCTCACTTGCTGCCGCCAAGTGGCATAGGCCTCCTTCTGCTTTGCCGCCTCCTCCGGAGCCTGCCCGGCATCGGCCGGCGCCTCCGGCGGGAGAACGACCTGAATGCCGGCCGTGGAGGGGCCCTGGCTCGCGACGGTTGCGGCGCTGGGCAAAGGTCCTCCATTCGCACCGTTCCCGGCGACCGCAGCGTCTTCGTTGATCGCCGGCACCGGCCGATTCGCTTTCACCTCGTCCAATCGTTGTTCGCCGAGCAGGAACTGCGCGTTGATCTCGGTTTCGCCGGCCAGCGGGCTGCCTTTCTTGGCGAACTGAACGGCATAGGCGTTGATGCTGCCGTCGAACGCGTAGTAGGGCGTGATGGAGATGATCCGGCACCCGGGCCATCGTTCCTCGCCGTAGAATCGAGCGGCTTTTTCCACCACAGACGAGGGCACATTCGTTGCGCTGCTCGCCACCGTCGTATTGATCTCCGCCGCGAAGGCGCTCCTCAGAACCAAGCAGAACGCGGCCGTCCCAATCCCGATCCGATGCACGATGGTCTTTCGCATTGCGCTACAACCTCCCGCTCTTTTCGTTTTCTTCCGAATTCGTCCTCGTCAGAACCTCGCCTTTCGGATGCAGGCGAGTTGCGAAAGGGAAATGGCGCCGGACGCCGCCCTCGAAAAGCGACGAAACGACGGTTCGCCTCACTCACTCCGGGCTGCGCCCAGAATCAAAAGCTGCCCTCTCGCAATTGCCAGGTTGCAAACCGCCGACTCCGCCGGAAACGGTCACTGTGTCATGTTACAAGGGAGACTCAAACGCGGGGGGACACTGTGCTGTGCCCTTGTTCGCTGGGACTTCCCCGACGGTCGAATGATTCGCCGTTTTTGCGGCTAGAGTCAAGGTTTTTCACGCTGGAGCGAGGCGCCGGTATAGGACAGATTGACAATCTGTCCTCCGCCCCCCTCTCAGACCGTCGCGGACGGGTTGCCAACCCATCCTACTTCTTCGCCTTCCCCTTCTTTTTCGGCCCCTTCGCGCCAAGCGGTTTCGCCAGCGGAGGCCGGGCCTCGCCCGGCCAGGGATAGTCGTTCTTGCCCGCGCCGGCATCCACCGGTCCCGGCGGCAACGTCTTCTGCCACGCCAGGACTTTTTGCGACAGGCGCTCGACGATCTCCGGATGGCGGTCCGCCACATCCTTCACCTGCATCCGATCGCGCGGGATGTCGTACAGCTCCTTGCGGCTGCCGTCGGGGTTGACCAGCAGCTTCCAGTCGCCCTCGCGAATGGCCAACATCGGGCTGCGATTGACCACCTCGCCGAGAACGTTGAACCGCCACTCCCACATGAGGGGCTTGGTTCGCGGGCGCGACCGGCCCGCGAGAATGTCGCTCACGTCTTCCCCGTCGAGGTTCTCGCGATCGGGCGCTTCGATGCCCGTGAGATTGCACACCGTCGGGAGAAAATCCACGGCGCTCACCACCGACGCATCGTCAATTCGACCGGCGGGTGCGTGTCCCGGCCAGCGCACAATCCCCGGCATGCGGATGCCGCCTTCGTAGAGGCTGCGCTTGCGGCCGCGGAACGGGCCGGCCGACCCGATGCCGCTGTGGCTGGCCTCGGCGAGGTGAATGTCCTCGGGTCCGTTGTCGCTCGAAAAGAGGATCAGCGTGTTGTCCGCGAGGCCCAGCTCGTCGAGCTTCTTCAAGAGCCGCCCCACCTGCGTGTCCAGATCAGTGACCGAAGCGTAATAGATCTGCATCGCACCTCTGTATGGCAGGCCTTTCGGCCCGAATTGGGCATAGGGCTTCATCTGCTCTTCGAGCGGATTCAGCGGCGCGTGCGGAACGAGCGACCACACGTTGACGGAGAAGGGCTTGTCGCGGTTGGCCTCAATGAAGCGAATCGTCTCGTCCACGATCAGCGTCGTGGAGCGCGCGCGGAACGCCAGGCTGTTTTGATCGTCCCAACCCGGCCCGCTCGAATTGACGGTGCGATGATCGGTGAACCCGTAGGCCGAGGGGTCGGGCGCGCCGGGACCGTGCCCCAGATGCCACTTGCCGAAGTGACCGGTCGCGTAGCCCTGATCCTTCAACAGCTTGGCGATGGTTGGCACGCTGGGGTCGAGCCAGTCGGGCATGCCGCGCGCGGCGTTTTGTTCGGGCGTGGCGAAATGGCCGTGGACGCCATGGCGCGCGGGATAGTGGCCCGTCATGAAGGCGGTGCGGCTGGGCGAGCAGACCGACCCGTTGACGTAGAAGTTGGTGAACAACACGCCCTGGCCCGCCAGCCGGTCGAGGTTGGGCGTCCTGATCCGGGTGTTGCCATAGCAGCCCAGGTCGCCCCATCCCAAATCGTCGGCGAGGATGAAGATGATATTCGGCTTGCCTTTCTTCGCCTCCTCCGCGTCAAACGCGTTTCGCCCCAATACGGCCGCCACTGTCATGGCCCCCGTCATGCTGCACAAAAAGTCCCGTCGCTTCATTTGGCCTGCCTCCAAGGTGAGCTCTGCGACTGTTCGTCCTGCTTGACCCAAACCCTTCGGATTCCGGATTTCTCAAAAGTTGCTATAAAGCGCGCTCCCCATTCCGCAACAGAAAACTGCGGATAATGGTGCCTCGAGGGAGTGGCAAAATGGCGGGTCTCAGCGTCGAAAGTGAGTGGAAAGAGTGGGGTGGACTGTCCAGTCCGCCGATTTCCGCGCCCTGACGGCCCACGCCACTCTTTTTCGCAACTCTCTTGATTGCACACCCTGTGTCATCTTGTTTTCTTGGCACTCTTCGGTTCGGAGTCTAGACCTTCAGTCTGCCTCTTTCATTCCTTCTTCCGATTGGAAATTCGAGGCTCAAGAGCGTGCGGCGGAATCAGCGGCGTTCACTTCCGCAAGCCGCTCCCCAACGGCTCCGGAGCGGCAAAGCGCCGGTACATGGGCGGTCCCCCGAAAGGCGGCGTGCCGGAAGTCGCCTGTAGGCCATTCACCGAGTTCTGGATCGGATCCACCCGGTCATACCCATACTCGGTGTGGCACGCATTCTGACAGGTCCCGCCATTGGGATTCTTGCGGTAGGTGATCGTCATCGTCCACTTGCCGAAGGGAACCGTCTCGCGGATTCGCAGCGGGTTGTTGCTGGCATGTTCGTGGTGGCAGGCGCGACAGGTGCGGCCTTTCTGTTGGTTGACGTGGAGAAAATGCAAGTTGCGCTGGCCGTTGCGGAAGCGCGTGGCCGAGGAGAGGGGCTCTTCGACCATTTGACGATCGTGGCACCGGAAACAGAGTTCGTAGCGCGACTCGTCGAAAGGAGCATAGAAGGCGCACGGAAAATCGTACTTCAGCAATCGCGGGAAGTCGGAACCATGCGGATCGTGGCAGGGATTGCACGAGCCCTGACGCGCCGGCCCATGGACATAGCGACTCTCCGTCACCTGCGCCTTGACATCGGCGAGCACCGACCCGTCGGCCAGGGTATAGGTCCGGTCGTGGCAGCTCAGGCAGAGCTCGCGCATGGGTCGCTTCAACAGCCAGCGCCCGCGCGAAAAATGCGGATCGTGGCAGTTGATGCAGTGTTCTCCTTCCAGCACCGCCCGATGGGGAAACTTCGCGTTGAACGCCTGCGACAGCCGGTCCGCGTGGCATTGGCGGCACAGCTCGAGCAGCTCGGCCTTGAGGAACGCCTCTCCCACGCCGCCATGCGGATCGTGGCACTGCATACAGTCCTCGGTGACCGGCTTGTGGACGGAAGCCTGTTCTTCCTCCAGGCCCTTTCTGATCTGGTCGTGGCACCTCAGGCAGACCTGGTTCTGCGGCAGGCGCAACAGAGGCTTCTCCGCGGCATGATGCATCTCGTGGCAGGACAGGCACCCCCCCACCTCGACCTGAGAGTGATGGGGCCTTTTCACGGTGACTTTGGCATGGCAGTCCAAACACAGCGCAGCCGGCGAGCCACCCTTCAGAAAGAACCGTTCGTCGCCCCCGTGGGGATCATGGCACCTCCCGCAATTGTCGTCGGCGTCCTGGTGGCGTTGCTTGCCCGGTGGATAGGGCTGATGGCAGCCGAAGCAAAGGTATTTGTCGGCTGCCTTCCGTTCAAATTTGTGTTTGCCGTCCAGGGGAGCGTGGCAGGGCAGGCAGGTCCCTTTGACCAGCGGCCCGTGCTTTTTGGGCAGGTCCGAAAACCGACCGTGGCACGCCTCGGTCACACACGGCCCTTGGACAACCGTTGGCCGCGGGGCCGGGGAGATCGCGGTGTGAGTAGCTGAGGCGTCATCAGGTTTCGTGGGCGTCGGTGCCTGGAGGCCGCCGGGCGCGACCATCTGGCTTACAGGCCCGGCGGCGCCGCTCACCAGTACCAGCAAGAAGAGTCCTGCCCACCGGCACGGTCCCGCGCCTTTCATGAAACGGCTCCCGTTTCCTCGGAGGATTCCCACGGGTTGAACAGCCACAGGAGCACCGCCAGGATCAGAAACGGCACAAGCGCGATGGCGAGGGCCATGAAAAGCCCTTCTTGCCCGGCGAAATGGACCTTGTAGGTCGTGAAGCCGCGCAAACTCTTGGAGAACAGCTGCCCACCTTCGACGATGTTCCATCGCATGAAGAATACGCCGAACAGAATGAACAGGCTGGTCAGGGCATACGTCCGCCGGCGAAACTTCTCGGCAAAGGGAAACAACTGGATCGCACCCAGCACCACAAGCGGGATGATCGTCCCCAGCCCGAATTGGAACAGGATCATGGTCAGGAACAGCCGGCCGCTCATCAGCAGATAAAGAATCTCGAACGACTCTTCCATGGTGTAGAGGCGATGAATGAGATCGAGCGCTTCGAGCGAAAAATCCGCCACCAGCGTGTAGAACAAATACTTCGCCAGGGCATCGAGGCACGTGATCTGTGCCCGGCCGCGTTGCAGCAGCATGTACAGAATCAGCACGACGGCCATGCCCGAAACCATGGCCGAGAAAAGAAAAATGATCGGCATCAGCACCGTGGACCACCACGGGTTGGCCTTGATCGAGCCGAAGATGAACCCGACGTAGCCATGAAGCAGGAACGCCGAGGGAATTCCGACAATGGTGATGGCATGTCCCCAACGCTCGTCCACGCGGAGGGCCTCGTCCGAAATATCGAAGAGGCCCAGCGTGAACAGCGCGTAGAGCCATTTCTTTGGCCCTCTGCTCTTTCGCTCCGCGAGCACGATGTCCTTGCGATAGTCCAGCCAAATCTCCACCAGGAGCACCGCCATGAGGTACCAGGCATAAACGAACCCGAACACCGCCATGGCCGAGGACAGATGGGGCGTCATCATGATTTCGAACGCGCGCTCCGGGTGACCCAGGTGAGCCAGCAGCGGCAGCGGCGCGGCCAAGAGAAAAGACAACGCCGCCAGCAGGGAGAGCCGATAGACCGGCTTCAACGGCACCACGTTGAACACCCTGTGAAGCGAGGCCAGGATGAACGCTCCCGCCACCAGGCCCGTGATGTAGGGATAGAGCACGATCAGCGTGCTCCATTGCAGCTCCGCATCGTTGGGATAGATGTAGCCGACCGGCTGAAAAATGTTGCTCGTGAACTGGTCCACGAGTTCATCGCACCTCTTTGTCGAGATTCAGGTAGTACACATGCGGCTCCGTGTTCAGCACGGGCTTCAAGACCTGGACCGAATGGCGATGCAGCAGCGTGACCAACGGTGACTCTGGCTTTTTGAGATCGCCAAAAATGCGGACGTTTTGGGGACAAACCTCCACGCAGGCCGGCCGCAACCCCCGGACCAAACGATGATAGCAGAACGTGCATTTATCGGCCACCCGCAGCTCCGGATGGAAGTATCGCGCACCATAAGGGCAGGCTTGAATGCAGTAGCGGCAACCGATGCAGTACCGGCGATCCACCAGCACCACCCCTTCTTTGGTGCGAAAGGTTGCCCCGACCGGACAAACCTGCGTACAGGTGGGGCGATTGCAGTGGTTGCAGAGTTTGGGGACGAAAAACGAACGGAAGATCTCCTCGGGCGGGACGTCGGCGCGGAATCCATCGATCCCTCCGTTGGGAGCATCCACCAGAACTTCGCCACACGTCTTGAGCCGGTATCGCTCGACCCAGGTGCGGAAATAGATCGGTTCGCGGGGAACATTGTTCTCCAACTTGCAGGCCTCCGCACAACGACCGCAACCAATGCACCGCTGCAGATCAATCAGCATCGCATACTGATGCGCGGTCCAATCGTAGGATGACCCCTTCGGGAAAGGCGGCGACGACTTGCCCCCCAGAGCGATTTCGCGCGTTGCGGCCAGCAGCCCCAGTGTGCCTCCAGCCGCCCGCAGAAACTCCTTGCGGGAGAGATCGCCCCGCTTTGCCCTCATGGCGCGCTCTCCTCGGGAGAGTGGGGATCGTGGCATGAGATACACTCGATGCCGGGACGGTGCTCCCGCGGATCTACCTGGTGAAAATCCGGAGGACGCGTGGGATTCTTTTCGTGGCATCTCAGGCAGAGTCGTGCGGTATCTTCGAGGTGGGGCTGGGGATTCGCCACCGGATCCAGCGCGTGTTCACTCGCCGGTCCGTGGCACGACTCGCAACGGACGGAGGCGTGACGGGAACGCACCTTGATTTCGTCAATGCCTGCGTGACACTTCGTGCAGCTCTCTTCGCCGCCATAATGGATCGGCCACGCGGCGATTTCGCCAACCGAATCGCCGCGGTAATGCCCGTACGCACCGAACGACTCTGGCACGAGACGGGCGCGTGCCGCCCAAAACAGTGCCAGAATCACCGCGGCAATGAGGAGAATTCTTCGTACCTGCGCCGGTATCATCTGCGATCCGCCCGCCTTCCGTCGCAGGATAGAGATCGGTCTTGTTAGTGGTGTTCTTCGTGCATGTTTTAGCGGGTCTTGCTCTCTGAATGTTGTGTTTGACCCATGGAATTCCTCACTATCTCGCTCGTGAACGTCAAGAACTTTCGCGTCGGGAAAGGGGAATCAGAACCGTTACCATTGCAGGCCCCGATAAACTGCCTAGAAATCGTTCTTCCCCGCTGAAAAAATGCGAATTGCCCCGATTCCTTATCAAGATCTCACCAAATTCGCTGGACCGGGGTTGGATTTTCCGCCAGGTGGTCCGTCATGCGGGACTTGTCTGGAAAGGCCTCCCAGCCATCATTGCGAGGAGCCGCTCCCCCGTGGCGTCATTGCGAGAAGCCGCTTTGTCCTCTCCCCGTCATTGCGAGAAGCCGCTTTGTCGGGAGGCTTATCGCAGGTTTTCGATCGGTACCGGTTCAACCGGATCAGCGAGGTCAAAGCGGAAGATCTTCGAATAGAAATACAGCTCGCCGTCAAGCGCCCGCTTGATGTGTTCCGACCGCCGGAAGCCGTGCTGTTCGCCCTCGAACGCGACATAGGCGACCGGCACGCCCTTTTTGCGCAACGCCGCGACCATCATCTCGGCCTGGTTGGGCGGAACGATCTTGTCTTCGAGCCCCTGGAAGAAGATCACGGGGCACGAGAGGCGGTCGGTGAAGCGGAGCGGCGAACGCGCGAGGTAGAGATCGCGGCGCTCGGGGTAGGGGCCGATCAGTCGCTCGAGGTAGTGCGACTCGAACTTGTGCGTCTCCTTGACGAACACATCGAGTTCGCTGAGGCCGAAATGGCTTGCCCCGGCTTTGAACACGTTGCGAAACGTCAGCGCGCAGAGCGTTGTATAGCCGCCCGCGCTTCCCCCGCGAATGGCGAGCCGGTTGCCGTCCACGCGGCCGCGCTCGACCAGCCAGCGCGCGCCGTTGACGCAGTCATCCACGTCCACGACGCCCCACTGGCCGTTCAGGCGCTTGCGATATTCGCGGCCATAGCCGCTGCTGCCGCCATAGTTGACGTCGAGGACGGCAAACCCCCGGCTGGTCCAATACTGGGTGGCCCAGCGCAGCGCATTCGACGTTGCGCCCGTGGGGCCTCCGTGGCTGATCACCAGGAGCGGCGGCCGTTCGTTGGGCGGACCAGCCCAGTCACGGTTTTTGGGTGGGTAGAAGAAGGCGTGCGCGGTGTTCCCACCTTCCGTGAGAAACTCGATCGCTTCGGGAACCGACAAGTACCCGCTATCCGTCGTAATCGAGGACGAACGGCGCAACACCTCGCCGCGACTGGTGGCCAGATCGAGCTGCACCAACGAGGCGGTCTCGGTTGGCGAAGCCGCGACAAAAAAGGCGCGGCCCGGCCTCGCTCTCACGCTTCCGATTTGAGAGTAGGGCGCCTTGATCCAATCGAACTTGCCGGTCCCCGTATCGAGAGTGGCGAGGCGCCAGGTTCCGTTCTGAGTGCAGGTGCAAATGATGCGCCCGGCCGACTCGAAGGCATAGGTGCACATCTCAAAGCGCCAGTGCGGCGCGCCGAAATCCGCCTCCATCGGCGCGAGCGGCTCGGCCTTGCCGTTGCGCCAGCGATAGAGGTTCCACCAGTTCGTGCGGTCGGAGACAAAGTGTAGTACGCCGTCGGGCGACCATTCGGGCTGGAAGATGGATTCCTCGGGTCCGCCCGCGACTTTCTCGCGCCGGCCGAGCGAACCGTCCTCCTTCACTTCGGCGGCCCACAGCTCGCATCCATCCCACGGCATGTTCGGGTGGTTCCACGCCATCCACGCGAGGTGCGAACCGTCGGGACTCAGGCGCGGCGCCGCATAGAAGTCGTTTCCCGAAGCCAGCACCCCGCCCCCGCCGCCGCGCTTGAGATCAACGCTGACCAGCGTGTTGGCCGCCTCGCGACCCGCGACGGTGTGATCCTCGCGCACGCAAATCAGACGGCCCCGCCGCCGGTCAAAAACGCCATCGGCATAGCGGAGATCCACGGCGGGAGTGATCGGCTCGGGCCGTTCGCCGAGGCGCTGCCGATAGAGCCGCTGATCGTCGAAGTTCGAAAAGAGAATCGTTCCGTCGGCCACCACATAGGCCCCGCCGCCGTATTCATGGACCCGCGTCCGCGCATTGAACGACCGCGGCGTCACGTCGCTCGTTTTCCCATCCGCCGTTCGCCGCATCACGACAGACCGTCCCTGTTCGGCCGCGCGCATCTCGACCCAGTAAACGTCGTCGCCAACGAGGTGAATCTCGCCGAGATCAATCGTCTTCGCCGCCACCAGGTCCGACGTAATCGGCGATTTCCACGAACCATACGGCGCCACATGTTGCTCGTTCATTTTCATGCCCTCCCTTGGGCTGGTGCGTGAGCACCCCACCGCCAACCAGACGGCGAGAATCGCTGGAAAGGCTAACGCTCGCCTGCCATGATAGAATCTTGCTCGTTTCGACATAAACCCGCTCTCACACCCACGATTTGCACTCCAACACCAGCAGGCTCGAAACGAAAAAATCAACGACAACTCGCTTGGGGCCCCCCAGGAAATCCCAAAAGTTACACTGCAGCCCATGGACGACTCTCGATTTGCAGGAGAACTCACAAGTTCAAGCCCGTTGCTGGCCCGCGCGGCAGCATCGGAAAGGGTGATTCAACTCGCTAGCACTGCTTCAAGTTGCATGTGATGGAAATGCCGCATTCCTGCGTTCGTCGCGCCAGGAAAACCCCGAAGGGGTGGCAGCAAGTAGCCGGGGGTGATCGGCTCGCGCAGCGAGGCGGAACCCCCGGAAACCGACCTCCCCCATCGGCAAGCCCCGAACG
>Ga0315282_10011013_pt1 | contig 14073 bp, 13 predicted proteins | sample YL17G07_20_MG_FD_203693 | JGI IMG/M metagenome (GOLD analysis project Ga0315282, IMG submission 203693) | Sediment microbial communities from Yellowstone Lake, YNP, Wyoming, USA - YL17G07_20 | ecosystem: Environmental > Aquatic > Freshwater > Lake > Sediment | place: USA: Wyoming | collected... | reverse complement strand
CACCGCATTTGCGATGCAAAATCATTAAATCGGCAATCATTCCCCTCTCCCTTTTTTGGGAGAGGGGCTAGGGGTGAGGGCTTTAGCCTGAGCAGCTACATTACTCATATGTAGAATTTTGTAGTTTGAAAATCACCAGCAATCCGCTGTACAGGCAGCCGGGCAGCTTCGGCAAGACCAGGCAGCCCGGGCAGAAGAGCTTCTCGCCGTGCGGCGCGCTGTTTCCAAAGCGACGAGAGTTTTTCAGTTAAAACGGCCTCATTTATCTGTTCCAGCGGGATCAGCCAATCCAACCTGCCGAGCGTTTCCAGCATGCCGCGGGTCTTGGTCAGGTAGCCGATGAACAGGGTCGGCACCCCCATCCCCACGGCAAACAGGCCGGCATGCAGGCGGCTGGCGACGAAAGCATCCATGCAGCCGTAGCAGGCTTTGAGCAGCGCCGGCGGCAGCATTTCATCCACCAGTACGGCAGCCCTAGGGTCGGGTAAAGCCGCCATCACCTGGCGAGCGGGCAGGCGGTCGTCTTCCTGCGGGGTGGGGCCGCGGGACTGGGCAAAGAAGAACAGGCGCACTCCCTGGGCTGCCAGCCGGCCCAGGGCGCCTGCCAGCGCCGCCCGGGCTGAACCCAGCGCCTTAACAGAAAGTGTGTGTACCATGCGCGGCAGTACGCTGATCCCCAGGTTGGGGACACGCGGGTCGTATCCCCAGCGCTGCAGAACCGCCGCTGCTTCTGCTGGCGCGGCAGGCTGCAGGTCGAAGGTGGGGTCGACCGCCAGTGCCAGCTTTGCGGCCGGGTTGTCCGTCTGCGTGGCCAGACCCCAAGCCTGCGCCAGCCGCAGCGAGATAACGTCACGCATGAAGACCAGCCTGGCATGCCGGTACAGCCGCCGTACCAATCCTGCTTCCCAATTCCGTTGAAAAGGGCCGAGCGTCTGCGGCAGGATGTAGAGTGGGCGGTCGTAGCGCTGCGCCAGCCAGAGCGACGCCGCCGAAGGTAGCAAAGGCCAGCCGAAGCGCCCCATGGAGAAGAACAGGTTGCCAGGCATGCTTAAAACCAGGTCGGCCTGCCGGTAGGCTGAAAGCAGGCGCTGCCAGCCTGGCGGAAGCCTGCTGGCGCAGCGGCTCAAGACCAACCCCCGCATCAGGTCGGCTGCCTGGAACAGGGGTGAACGTCCAGAAAATGATCCTGACAGCGCGCCAGGCGAGGGCACAACCTCTTCCACCTGTTTCGCCAGCCCGTTCTCTGCCGGGTAATTGCAGGAAAGGATCACCCTGGGTTGGGTGAAGCTGGCGCGCAGGTGATTGAGAGTGACTTCCAGCAGGGCAGCATCGCCGGCATTGGAGAGCGAGTGGAAATTGGTCAATAACAGGGTGGGAGAGGGAACTTGCCTCATGCCAGTTCCTCCAGGGCTTGCACCAGCCGGCTCCAGCTTTGCGCGGCCGGAACGGGGGTCGTGGAAGGTATAGGCTGCGCTTGCCACTGCCGGATGGCCTGCGCCAGGGCGGCTGCATCATCTATAGGAACAATCCGTAGGCCAGAGTAGTCCTCCCAGGACAGGGCGGCTGCCTGGCTGGCCAGCACTGGCAGGCCAAAACCCTCAGCCAGACCGATCACTCCGCTCTGGGTGGCGCTCAAATAGGGCGCCGCCAGGCAGTCGGCGGCTGAAAAATACAGGCCGACTTCTTCGTTGGGAATGTAACGGTCATCCAGCCGGACATGCCCTTGCAGTCCCAGCCGGATGATCTGTTGGCGGTTCCTGGCTGCGCCTCCCCAACACTCGCCAGCCACCAGCAGAAATGGAACCTCACCCCCGAAGTACTGGAGGTCACCCCCGGTACTTCGGGGGTCGCCCTGGACCTGCAAATGGCTGAGCGCATCCAGCAGCAGATCCAATCCCTTGTAAGGACGCACCATGCCAAAAAAAAGCAGCACCTTCCGGTTTTCCGGCAGGTTCAACTGGCGCCGGGCCAGCCCTTGCGGCTTTCTGCCTGAGGTATACAGGTCGTAGACCGGGTGTGGCACATATTGTATAACCCGCACACCGGGCAGCAGCGCTGCCAGGCGTGCCCTTTCACCCAGGCTGTGTACCAGGAAGGCATCTCCCTGGCGCAGCGCCATTTTCGCCAGCCAGGCGTCTAACAGGTGGGGTTCGTGAGGCAGCACATTATGTACCATGAAAATGACCCGCCGCCCCCTTTGCCTCAGGCGTTGCGCCAGCCAGGCGAACGGCACTCCCCAGAAGGGCACCCACCACTGGATAACTACCAAGCTGCGCGAAGCGGCGATCTCCCGGGCAGTTTTTGCCCAGGTGACTGGAGAAAACGGGTCCAGGACGAAGCTGGCTGGCGTTCGGATGGGCTGCCGGCTGGGGTCGCGGTCGCTGGCGCCGGGGTAGAGCCAGGCCGGGTACTGTTTGTGGAAAGAGATCACCTGCACTCCATGCCCGGCTTTCTCCAGCGCCTGGGCCAGGCAGGCCGTGTGGTGAGCAATCCCCCCGCGGTAGGGAAAAACCGGACCAACCAGGCTAATATCCACGCTTTGACCGACCCGTGCCAGGTTTTTTGGGGCCTCTGCGCCGGTTTTGTTTGTGCGGTTTTTGCTTGTGAGATGGGCCCACACTGTCCGGTGCGGAGCCATGGTTAAGATCGATCCTGCGCTGGCGGTAGAGCACCTCTTCCAGTATCTTCCGGTTAAAACCGATCAGGTCAGCCAGTTGGCCGATCAGCCAGGTCTGCAGGCCGATGATTACCAGCCCGGCTGCCAGGATCACCGATTGGATGTGCCCGGCGCCTTGCCCCTGGAAGTAAAAGATCAGGTAGCGTAACCCCAATGCCAGTCCGGCCAGCGCCAGGATGCTCCCGGCCGCGAAGAAAACTCGCAGCGGCCGGTACAGGGTGTAAGCGCGCAGGATGGTGACCGCTGAATGCAGCAGGTAATTGCCCAGGCTGTGCGCCAGACGGGATGGCCGCTTTCCAGGGTTCGTGCGTACCGCTACGTGCGCGACACAGGTATGGTGCACGCCCGCCTGGACCAGGGTTTCGAGAGTGTAGGAATAATCGCTCAACACCAGGGTGTGCAGCGCCACTTCGCGGGTCAGGGCGCGGAACCCGCTGGCGGCATCCGGGATGGAGATGCCGGCAGCCCGTGAGACAGCCCGGCTGCCCCAGCTCTGCAGGCGGCGTTTCAATGCAGATTGGTTTTCCAGCCTGGTCACGCCGCGGTCGCCGATCACCAGCTCAGCCTGCCCGTCCAGGATTGGCTGCACCAGCCGCGGGATATCTTCAGCCTGGTACTGGTTATCAGCATCGGTATTGACGATCACATCTGCACCGTGCTGCAGGCAGGCTTCCAACCCGGCCGCGAAAGCGGCGGCCAGGCCGGCATGTTGCGGCAGCCGCACCACGTGGTTTGCCCCGCATGCCTGTGCGATTTGGCTGGTGGCATCCTGGCTGCCATCGTCGATCACCAGAACTTCAACCTGGTCAAAACCATCCAACCGGCGCGGCAGAGCCTGTAACGTTTCGGGCAGGTTCTCAGCCTCGTTATAGCAAGGGATCTGGATAATTAATACTAGACCGGACCCGGTGTGTGCTTGCATGGTTTTTCCTTTGAAAGATTATGAATGAAAAACCATCATGACATGGCCTTCCACAATATCAGTAACCCGAGACGGTGTCGTAGCGCTTGATCTTGCCAAACCTGACCAGCGCATGCCCGGCCGAGGCATCCACGGCAGGTTTTTCGGGGGCTGTCAGCCATTTCTCAAACGCTTCTTCGCTCTCCCACATGGTGATGATCAACCAGTCGCCCTGTCCATCCGTTGGCTTGAGGATGCGTTCCATCAGAATGCCGTAACGCTGGCGCAGTGCGCGGTTGGATTCGATCCAGGCGTAGAAAGCCTGTTCATTTTCGGGTGGGATTTGAACTGTGCGGATGCACACCAGTGGGTTGCGCGGACCGGCACTCATATCTGCCTCCTTTTTTCGTATGCCCCAATGCCAAATAACACACTGGCTGCCAGCACAATTGCCCCGATGATGGCAAAACCGGCCTGGTAAGAGATGCTCACCAGCAGGGCGCCCAGCAGCACCGGGCCAATCGCCTGGCCAACATCCATGATAGTGCTCATGAAACCCAAAGCTGTGCCGCGCCCCGCAGGCGGGGCGATATCAGCCACAAAAGCTGACGTGGCAGCCGAAGCTATCGAAAGTCCCAGCCCAAAGATCGCTGAGAGCAATAACAATACCCATAAGGAGGTGGTCTGTGGGAAGAGTGCCACGCTGGTGGCGGTTATCACCAGCCCAACCAGGATGGGCAGCTTGCGCCCCTTTTGGTCGCTTAGCAAGCCCATAATCGGCCGCGACAGCATGCGGATGCCAATCTGCACCCCGAACAGCAACCCAAGCACGGCTTTGTTGACGCCCACGCTCAGGGCGTACAGTGGCAAGAATGCCTCCAGTGAGCCGAATGCCAGTTGTTGGGCGGCTTCGGCGATGCTGGTGGTCAGGATTGAAAGGTTGCCGAGTACCTGCCGCAGGGGGATTTTCTCTTCGACCGGTTTTGGCTGCGGGTTTTCGCTTTCGAGTTGGCGCAGGTTGGGTAAGAAGAACATCCCGGCCAATGCCAACAACCCGGCGATGGCGCACACCGCATACACTCCCTGCCACGGTCCCCAGGCCAGGATTGCCCCGCCCACGATGGGCGCCAGGGCGCGCCCGGCCAGGGTGGTCGAAGAATAATAGCCCAGGTGTTCGCCGCGGCGGGTGGGAGCCAGGTCGGCCACGTAAGCCATGGCTACCGGACCAAATATGGCAGTTGCCAGGCCGTGGTAGACCCGTACCAGGGCTAACTGCCAGGTGGTCTGCACCAGGAAGTAAAACAGAGGCGCTGTAAAAAAGACGATGCCAGAGGCAATCAGCACCGGCTTGCGCCCGCGCCGGTCAGAAAGCAGCCCGGCTGGCAGGCTGGTGAGGATGCCGGTCACGGTTGAGGCAGCCGCGATCAGCCCGATGACTGCTGTGGTGGCGCCAATCTCCTGCGCCAGGATGGGTAAAACCGGGTTCTTCGAGATGGTCGAGCTGAAAATGGCCAGCCCGCCGATTGCACATAAGATAATAAAAGCAGGAGTCTTTTTCATCTCTATCCGGGGCAATTAAAAAGACTATAACATGGAATGGATTTCGTTGTAAGATATTAATGCGATAATCTAAGAGATCCTCCTGGGCAGGTAACTACCAGGAGGTTGGCCAGAAAAAACCCACGAAAGGATCATCAAATGGATAGAAAAACCATTTTAGTCGCGATGATGGGGGCCTATAAGAGTCTCGGCGCCCATTATTATGAATTAATGGTCGATACCGCTCGCCAGGTTGGTCTGGGTGTGGGGTGGAACCTGCTGATGCCGGCCTGGGTTTTCGAGCCAACTCCGATCACCGTCGAGCTATTTCAGGTCCGTTCTCCTTATACTCATCCTGGCCTGCTTGCTGAACATCTATCCGCTTTGGCAGAAGCCAGCATGCTCGTCCCTGACCCACAGGGTGGCTACCATCTGACCGCCAACGGGCGGGAAATTACGCAAAAAATCTACGGTGCGGCTTACAGGGTGATGGAAAAGCTCCAGTCTCTCCCGCTAACTGACCTTGAGCAACTGGCCGGGTTGTTGCGACGGCTGGTGGACGCCTCACTGGCTGCGCCAGAACCCCCGGGTAAATGGAGCATCCATCTCAGTTGTAAGACCGACCCGGGTGATCAAGCCCACCTGATCGTCAGGATTGACCAGTACCTGTCTGATCTATGGGCTTACCGAGATGACGCTCACCTGGCAAGCTGGCGACCTTTGGGAGTGAACGGTCCGGCCTGGGACGCGCTCACCAGCTTGTGGCGTGGAGAAGGCGATTCGCCGGTGACCATCCAGCAGAAATTGGCGCGGCGCGGTTTCTCCGCTGCTGATTACGCTGAGGAACTAGGCAACCTGGCGGGGCGAGGGTGGGTCGAAGAGACCGCCGGGCGGTTTCGGCTGACCGTAAAAGGGAATGGAATTCGCCAGGTGGCTGAAGAATTGACCGACCGCTATTTCTACGCGCCATGGGCCTACTTGAGCATAATTGAGCTCGATGACCTGTACAACTTGCTGGTTCGCTTTAGGGAAACATTATGATCTTTGTTGAAGTTCTGACCGGCCTGGTGCTGCTGTTAGCAGGCCGCCGTCTGTACTGGTTTTTTATCGGAATTGCCGGCTTTGTGTTGGGTGTATCCGTGGCTTCTTATTTTTTCAAGGGCGAGTCACAGTGGGTGGTGCTGTTGATCGCACTGGCTGCCGGCCTGGTTGGGGCGCTATTGGCCCGCTCGTTGCAGAAGCTGGCGCTGATGGTTGCCGGATTTATTGCCGGCGGCTATGCCCTGGCAACCCTGTTCAAACTGTTGAAATTCAACCTGCCCGTAGAAACCTGGTTGCTTTACCTGGTAGGAGGCATCATTGGCGTCAGTCTGGTGCTGTTTTTATTCGAATGGGCGTTGATGATCCTGTCTTCGGCTACCGGGGCCACCCTGCTGGTGGATGCCTTCAAACCTGCTCCGCCGGTGACAATTGTATTGTTCGTAATCCTGGTGTGCGCCGGGGTTTTGTTTCAAGCAGGGCTGCTCACGCGCAAGCGATCCCTGCGCTGCCGCAGGTGATAATGACGCGTAAAGTCCTGGTTCTCCCCTATAACCCGGCCTGGCCTCTGCAGTTCGCGGCCGAGTCTGGCATTTTGCGGACGATCTTTGGAACGGAAGTAGTCGCTATACACCATATCGGCAGTACCTCCATCCCTGGGATGAGCGCCAAGCCAATCGTCGACCTGTTGGTAGAAGTGAGAGATATTTCCGGGTTGGATCGTTTCAATGAAAAATTGAGCGAATCAAGTTATACTCCAAAAGGAGAAAACGGCATTCCAGGCAGGCGGTATTTCTTCAAGGGGAGCGAAGATCTCCATACAGCTCACGTGCATTGTTTTCAAAGTGGCAATGAGCATATTGAGCGCAATTTGATTTTTCGCGATTACCTGAAGGCTCACCCGAGCGAAGCCCGGTCGTACAGCCTGCTGAAAGAAATCCTGGCAGACCAGTTCCCCGAAGATATCGATTCGTATGTCGAAAAAAAAGATCGTTTTATTCAGGAAATTGACCGTAGGGCTCACGCTTGGGAAGAAAGCTTGAGGAGGTGAAGTTTGCCAAAACTCGATATTTCAATCAAGAATCACACCAGGAAACCCATCTCTGCCGGCCAGGTACGCCTGTTCCCGGTTTCGCAGGCCCTGGTTATCCAGGTGCCTGGCAGAGGAGGCCTGGTGTGGAACCGGCCGGCGGCAGTCGGCGTACAGACGCCCGGCGAGGAGGCGCGCTTTATCCCGGTCTACGATTACACCCGCCTGGCACAGGTCCTGATCCTGGCAGCTGGCCTGTTTGGTTCCTTTTTAATTAGGTTATTTCTTCATAGAAGGTAATCAATGGACCCCAGGCCTTTACAAGATGCAGGAGGCATTCTATGACCGACGAAGTTGAATTCACGTTCAATAAACCTGAAAATACTGAAGCTGACACTTCCCTGGCAGTTGTTGAGGAAACGCTTGGCAAGTTCCTGGCAGTGGCCGATGTCGGTATGGTTTATGGCCAGCCCATCCGCAAGGGAGATACCACGATCATTCCAACGGCCGAGGTGTTCTCAGTCATGGGTTTTTAGGTTGGGAGAGGACCTTCCAGGAGAGAAAAGGGAGTGAAATATGGCGGTGGGGGCGGTGGTGGACAAACCTTCAGCCGCCCGGTGGCGATCATTGTTGCCGGACCGGAGGGAGTGCAGGTAAAGCCAGTTTTTGATAACACCAAGGTTCTCCTGGCAGCCTTCACCGCGCTCGGTTTCATGTTCTCCATCCTGGTCAAAATGCGCTCGAACCACTGAACCAGGCAGTCCTCATTCTTTGTGTTCTCCATCCCTTGGATGCACTGGCGAGTGTGCGGTACAATATCTTTCTAAATTATGAAATCACAACGCAAACGCAGCCGCTTCGGATGGCAGGCGCTGGCTCTTGGGCTGGTGTTGGTTGCTCCCTTCGGCCTGTTTTGGGCGCTTACCGCAAACTTGCCGTTCCTGGCGGACGTTCTTTTTGCAGTTTTAGCCATCAGCATGGCATTGATGGTTTTTCTTCTATAATTTTTCAAAGGAAAAACCATAATGGTTTTTCTTCTATAATTTTTCAAAGGAAAAACCATGACCATCTGGGCGGGATAGCTTGGCATCCAAATTGCATCCCTTATGGTTTTTCATCCAAAATCTTAAATGGAAAAACCCTTATGGTTTTTTATCCAAAATCTTAAATGGAAAAACCATTATGGTTTTTCATCCAAAATCTTAAATGGAAAAACCATTATGGTTTTTCATCTAAAATCTTAAATGGGGAAACCATTACAGTTTGTTTACAACTCGAATCAATTTCATACCTGCATGTTATAGTGTGTTAATGACCAAGCTGGCTTTTTTTCATAAAGTCACACGGATATTATTATGCCTGTTTTTCCTGGCAGGCATGCTTTTAAATCCTCAAGACGTTGCCCGGCCGGTCTCCGCCCAGAGCGCCAGCCCACTGCCCTTATTCAAAGATGCCCCAATGCCGGAAGTGAATGCGTTGGCTGCCAACCCGCACCTGCTGCGTGTGCGCTATGTTTACGTCGACCAGGCTGCGCTGCAGCCGGTGGTGGCTGCCCTTCAGGCGCCGGCTGCCCCGGTTCCCACACTGGACTTAGCCCTTTTCCCGGATATCCATTTTTCCGCCCAATTAAAAAAGCTGGAAATATCACCGGCTGGCGGAAAAATATTCTCCGGCGCGCTGCAGGGTGTGGCGGACAGTGCCGTAGTGCTTTCCGTCCAGGGTGATGTGCTGACCGGGTCGATCAGTTTACCAGGAGCTTATTACCAGTTGGGATACTGCGGCGCCGGGCTGCATTATATCGCACAGGTGAAGCCGGGTGGTTTTCCCCAGGGGCCGGACTCACCTGTCCCACCGGGCAGTCCACCGGTGAATGCCCAGACCTATGGCGACGATGATGGCTCGTATATCGACGTGCTGGTGGTCTATACCCCGGCGGCCCGGAACCTGAAGGGCGGAACGGCGGCGATGAATGCATATGTCGCCGACCTGATCGCCGAAACCAACAGCAGTTACCAGGACAGCCAGATCAGCCAGCGCGTCCGCCTGGTGCATGCTGAAGAAGTCAGCTACGATGAAAACGTGGATGGCTCTGACGTTAGCTACAGCATGATCAAAACGCTCGACCACCTGACCAAACAAGCCGATGGTTATATGGATAACGTACATACGCTGCGCGATACCTACGCCGCCGACGTGGTGGCGCTGCTGGTTGGCCCGGTTGGGGGTAACGTGGCGGGGGTCGGGTGGTTGATGGATTACAATTGGATTAACCACGGTTTTGAGTCCTATGCTTTCAGCGTGGTTACCGCAGAGGACGCCTGGAATTATGTATTCGCCCATGAGATGGGGCATAACATGGGCGCCCAGCATGACCGTGCGCATGCTACCAGCGAAGGCGCATACAACTATTCCTACGGCTACTGCCTGCCGGGCACAGCTTACCATACCATTATGGCTTATGATTCTCAAGGCTGTGATCGGCGCATCAACCGCTGGTCGAACCCAGATGTGAAATACAGCGGCGTGCCTACCGGTGTAACAAATTCTGAAGATAACCACCGCACCCTGAACAATACCGCTCCCACCGTGGCCCAATTCCGTGACGGCCCACCGGCCGGAGCGGCGCCCGCCGGCCTGTCGGCCACGGTCAATTCGCGCACCCAGCTCACCCTCAGCTGGACCAATAACAACCCGGCTGCTACCAACCTGCGCCTGGAAAAGGCGGCCCTGGCAGACGGGGTATGGAGTTCCTTCGCTGAATTCAAGTCATTGGCCGGTGATGCATCCAGCTATGTCGATAATCTCTTGCAGTGCGACTACAGCTACCGCTACCGGCTGCGCGCCTATTTTGCCGGAGATGGTTTTACCGCCTACTCGAATACCAGCGAGGCTGCCTGCAACCCAGACGCGCCTTCCAATCTCACCGCCAGCGCCAGCTTGACTCCACCTTACTCGGTGGTTTTGAACTGGGACGACAACAGTAATAACGAGGAGGGTTTCCGGATCGAATGGCTGGATGGCGTGATTTGGAAACCACGCTATTCCGTTCTACCAAATGTAAAGACTTACACCGATACTTCGACTGACTGCGGTTACGATTACCAGTATCGCCTGTGGGCCTTCAACAGCGCGGGCGATTCGCCCACCCCCAGCAATACGACATCGGTCTCAACCCGCCCCTGCCCACCGGGCGGCCTGACCTTGACGTCGCGTTCACAGATCCGCATTAACCTGGGCTGGAATGACACCAGCCACAACGAGGATGGTTTCCGCATCGAGCGTTCTGAAGCTACCCACTTGGGTGACTGGACAAGCTGGAGTGTGGGCGCTAATACGACCAGTTATTCGGATGATTCGTTGGAGTGCAATACGACTTATGTTTACCGGGTGTGGGCTTACAAGAATGGGCTGGATTCGATCAGCTCAAGCGGTGAAGTCAGCGACAAAACCCAAGCCTGCGACATCCCTCCAGTGCCGGCTGATGCCATAGCCAACCCACGCACGCGCATCAGCATCCGGATTTCCTGGACGGATATCGATGGCGAGACGTCTTATGAAGTCGAACGCTGGAATGGCGCCGGCTGGGACCTGGTTGGCCCGTCACTGCCTAAAAACAGTACTACCTTCGTTGACACAGGTCTGGCAATCGGTACTGAATACACTTACCGCATCCGCTCGCATAATGGTCAGGGCTATTCTGATTACGTCGACGGCCTGACTTCTCGAACTTACAAGCTCGCTTTCTTCATGCCCTTCATGCTTACAAACTAGCGGTCCTTTAGAAATTTCTGTGGTGATCTCCTAGTAGTCTGTCAAAAATAAAAGTAAAGGTTCGTAGTAACGGCTCACCCCTGCGGGTGCACCCTGGGTGTTAGCCGTTTCTTTTAGGCAATGACTAAAGTCGTCACTACAAACTAACGGCGACGACTTTGACGGTCTACCAGGTTTAAGGGTACGAGTTTGCCTGCGCATGTTCGCACCCCTTACCCCCGTTATTTCTCCGGCAAACCTCATTGAGCCAATGTAGCCGATTCCTCATGGTATACTCGGGTTGAAATCCCGGGTTTTACACGGTGAGTGTCCTGGCTCTCTCATGGTTTAAAATCCGGATTTTCTGGAGTTTGCATGCCGCTGATAACTGCCATTGATTTAGGGAAATCCTACGGGCCGAATGACATCTTCAGCCACGTTTCGTTGAGCGTGCCGCATCGCGCCCGCATTGGCCTGGTAGGACCCAACGGGGTCGGTAAGACCACTTTGCTGCGCATCCTGATCGGCCTGGAAGAACCTTCTTCCGGTGAGGTGCAAAAGGCGCGAAACCTGAGCGTCGGCTACCTGCCCCAGGAAGCCGGCCTGGACGCCCGGGGAACCCTGTGGCAGGAATGCCTGGGAGCTTTCATTGAAGTCCTGGCACACCAGGTTGAAATGGCGCGCCTGGAAGCGGCCATGAGTGAACCGCAGCAGGCCGAGGCCGCCCTGGAGGCTTATGGGCGCCTCCAGCAGGAGTTCGACCGGCTGGGCGGCTACACCTATGAAGCCCGCATCCACCAGACTTTGAGCGGCCTGGGGTTTTCACAGGCTGACGAGCAGCGCCCTATGCAGCAGCTTTCGGGCGGACAGCGCACGCGGGCCCTGCTGGCACGCCTGCTGCTCACGAACCCTGACCTGCTGCTGCTCGACGAGCCCACCAACCATCTCGACATCGCGGCCATCGAATGGCTGGAAGCTTATTTGCGTGATTGGGATGGGGCGATGCTGATCGTCTCGCACGATCGTTATTTCCTTGACCAGGTAGTGACCAGCGTGTGGGAGATGACCCCGGCGATGGAGATCTATCACGGCAATTACAGCGCTTATCTCAAGCAGCGCACCGAGCGTTACCAGCGCCGCCTGGAAGAATACCAGGCGCAGCAGGAGTTTGTCGGGAAAGAAGAAGATTACATCCGGCGCAATATTGCCGGGCAGAACACGCGCCAGGCACAGGGCCGCCGCAAACGCCTGGAACGCATGCTGGAAGAAGCGCGCCTCACGCCGCCATATGAATCACGCCGCTTACGCCTCAACCTGCAACCCTCCAGCCGTTCGGGTGACCTGGTGCTGCGCACCGAGCGGCTGCAGGTGGGTTACGCTGATGAGGGTCGCCCACTATTCAGCGCGCCGGACCTGGTGCTGCTGCGCGGCGAATGCGCGGCTGTGCTTGGCCCAAACGGCGCCGGCAAAACCACCTTCCTGAAGACCCTGCTCGACCAGATTCCTCCCTACCAGGGTGAACTGACCCTGGGCGCCAGCCTGAAGATCGGTTATTTTGCCCAGGCACACGAAGGCCTGCATCCAGATTGGACGTTGGTAGCTGAAATCCAGGCGGTGGCGCCTGATATGCGCCCGGGTGAAATCCGCGATTACCTGGCTAAATTCCTGTTCACCGGGGACGATGTATTCAAAGAGATCAATGTGCTTTCGGGCGGAGAACGCGGCCGGCTGGCTTTGGCCTGCCTGGCGCTGCAAGGGGCCAACCTGCTGCTGTTGGATGAGCCCACCAACCACCTCGACCTACCCGCCCAGGAGGTACTGCAGACTATTTTGGCCGATTACAAGGGCACCATCCTGCTGATCTCGCACGATCGCTACCTTATCGATGCCCTGGCAACCCAGATGTGGGAGGTCATCCCGACGGAAGGGGCGCTGCGCGTCTTCGAGGGAACCTACAGCGAATACAAGGAATTCAAAGCCGCCCGTGCGGCTGAGGCAGCCCAGCCCGCAGTCAGGCCGAAAGCTGAACCGCTTAAACCCCACCAGCCGTCTGGGCTGAGTAAGATGGAACAGCGCAAGCGGCAACAGCGCCTGCAAGCGCTGGAGACTGACATTTCCGGTCTGGAAAACCAGCTGGCGCTTATCTCCCGCCAGCTTGAAAACCCGGGCGGAGATGCAACCCGCATCCAGCGCCTGGGAAAAGACTACGTTCAGCTCCAGCAGGAGCTGGAGAAAAAGATGGAAGATTGGGCCACCATCACCGAGGCACAGTTATAATGAACAAGGTGGTTGAACAGGACCGCCCAATCCGATCTGGGCAATGGTTATTCATCTAAAATCTTGCAAAGGAAAAACCATAATGGTTATTCATCTAAAATCTTGCAAAGGAAAAACCATAATGGTTATTCATCTAAAATCTTGCAAAGGAAAAACCATAATGGTTATTCATCTAAAATCTTGCAAAGGAAAAACCATAATGGTTATTCATCCAAAATCTTGCAAAGGAAAAACCATAATGGTTTTTCATCCAAAATCTTGCAAAGGAAAAACCATAATGGTTTTTCATCCAAAATCTTGCAAAGGAAAAACCATAATGGTTATTCATCTAAAATATTGCAAAGGTAAAACCATAAAGGAGAGGCCGGGGTCAGGAGTAGAATAAAATTATGTCAGAAGACCCGCTGCTCGAAATTTCAATTCGACCATCCAACAGCTTGACCGAAGAAGAAGCGCGTGAGGTTGAAATCCTCGATAAACTCGCTTTCTTTGAAGAAGGCGGCGATGATAACGACGACGGCATCCAATGGATCGAGGAATCGGATTGGGATATCCTGGGCTGTGTGGATGGCAAGCTGGTCAGCCTTGTCATCCTCAGCAAGCATATCATCCGCGTCGGCAGCCAGAGTCTGACCATCGCCGGGGTGGGCGGGGTAGCCACGCATCCCGACTGGCGCAGGCAGGGTTTTGCGCGCCGCTTGCTAAAAGCGGCTGAAGACCTGATGCGCTCCGAAGGCTGCTATGATTTTGGCATGCTGTTCTGCGACCCCAAAATGATCCCTTATTATTCCAACTGTGGCTACACCCAGATCCACAACCCACTTTTCATCATGCAGCGTGGGCAGCGGGTGGCTTTTGATG
>Ga0315282_10011012_pt1 | contig 14074 bp, 14 predicted proteins | sample YL17G07_20_MG_FD_203693 | JGI IMG/M metagenome (GOLD analysis project Ga0315282, IMG submission 203693) | Sediment microbial communities from Yellowstone Lake, YNP, Wyoming, USA - YL17G07_20 | ecosystem: Environmental > Aquatic > Freshwater > Lake > Sediment | place: USA: Wyoming | collected... | reverse complement strand
TTTTCTCAACAATTAACAGTTGGGGTCAATCCCCTCTTATAAAAGAAGAAAAGGATTTCTACACGGGTGTTTAAACAAATGTTTAAACATCTATCGGTTTTCTTTCATAAAGAACGTGAAGTTTTAAAGAACTGGTTGGCAGATTTTGACCTTCGGAACTACTGCATTTATTTAAATAATCGACGTAAATTAATTCTATGGTTGACGAACTTAATCTTTCCATGGAAAGGCTGGCGAAGGACATATCCGGCGAGATCGTGCTCTCGAACAATCCTGAGGAGGTTCTCAGGAAATGGAGGGGCATATTCGGCATATCCCAGAAGAAGCTGGCTGAGCAGCTGGGCATCACATCCTCTGTGATTTCAGATTATGAATCAGGCAGGAGAAAATCTCCAGGGATAAACGTGATAAAGAGATACGTCAACGCCCTGCTCACGATAGACATGAAAAAAGGCGGGATGGTGCTTAAAACGTTCACGCAATCTTCTGCTTCTTCGCATATCTCGAAGGCAATACTGGATATAAAGGAATTTTCCAGGGGCATGCCGATAGAGGATTTCTGCAGCAGGATAAACGCTCACATAATCACAAAAAGCCCGACGACCAACAGGGAAATATACGGATATACCATAGTCGATTCTGTAAAAGCGATACTTGAGCTTTCATACACCCAGCTCATACAGCTTTACGGGACCACTACCCAGAGGGCGCTGGTATTCACTGGTGTGACCACCGGGAAAACGCCAATGGTGGCCATAAAGCTTACGGGCCTGCAGCCAGGCCTGGTTATCCTTCACGGCCTGGATAAAGTGAATGAAGTTGCCATGAACATAGCCGAGGTTGAAGGCATACCGGTTGCGCTATGCAAGATAGACTCTGTTGAAAACATAATAAGCAGGCTCAGAGACCTCGGCTAATCAATTTTCTTTATTTCACATCTTATTTCCTTGTCTATTTCAACCAGCCCGTAATAGCCTTCATAAGAAGCTCCTGGATAGAAAACTGTTGTTTTGCCTATTTTGTCTATGCCGCCCGCCTCGTGTATATGCGCTGAAATCGCAAGCAATGGCTTTTCCCTTTCTATGAAATTCCTCACGGCCTTGGAGCCGACATGCTCGCCTGTACTGACCGTGTCGACCTTTGTCCCGAAAGGCGGATTGTGCGTGACGAGAACGAATTCGCCTTTGATTTCCTTTACCTTCCTCTCAAGAGCTGATTTTATCTCTTCGTCCGTGGGCTCGAACTTGGTGTTGAATGGCGTGGCAGCTCCGCCGAATCCAACGAACTCCATGCCTTCATGTTTCGCTATTCTTTCGTGCAGGTTCATACCATATTCATCGAACAGGTCAACTATCTCGTAGGGCTCATGGTTTCCGGGTATGCAGAAAACCGGTTTCCTGAATGAAAGGAGCTTCTGCAATATAAGTTCTGCTATGTCAAGCTGTGAATAACCTTCAGGCACGTTGTACATATCAGTGAAATCACCCGGGCATATAACTAGATCGAAATCGTCCCTGTTTATCCTGCCCATGATTTTCGAGAACTTCTCAAATTCTCCATGGATGTCCGCGACGACGAGTATTCTGAGCATATTAATTCTTGCAGGTCTTTCATTAAATTCCTTTCGTTTAACGCCTAATGCTACAGGCTTCCGAAGACAACTTCATCCTTCTCGCATTCGGCAAAGCTTTCCTTATCGGTTGATACTACAACAACGCCTCTGTAATTACTAGTCCAGTTCCTGGCATTGTTGAAAAGCCAGAATATGTTCGGTATCTCTTTAATAATGTTGTTGACCACCCCTTCCTCGGGTATTATTCGTTTCTTGAGTATCTTTACAGACTCATCCTCGTTTATTTGGTTATCGGGTGAATATGCCAGAACCACAGTCTCCCTTCCGTATTTTGTTATCCTTATTGCCCCGATCCTTCCGAAACCGCTTATGATGTTTTCAGACTTTTCACGCCCAGGGATGATTATAGCGCCGTTCATATCATCCTTTATTTTGGTGGTCAGGGTTATTTTCATGCTGAGTGGCGGGGGATTGTTTTCCAGAGGGATGTCAGGCCATATGACCTGTTCAGAATGGAACCTGTTTTCCTTGAAAGACCCTCTTAGACCAAGGATGTCCATCGCTTTTACATCATTGTTTTCGCCAACCACTTCTGTTTCACCGGTAACGTCCTCGACAACAAAGCCATTTCCACGGGTTTCCCTGGCCCTGCCTATGATAGTGACCTTGGAAAATATTTTTTTGCCCTTATTTATTGAAACTGCATCCGTCTTCCTTAGCAACACGTCCCTTAAAAATTCGAAGTTTTTGCCGCATGTCTTTATGTATTCTTCGCAGGAAATCCTGCCGCGTTTGGGCTCGCTCACGACCGCAGCTTCACCCTTGTTTTCGGATAGCTTTTTCTCGAGAAGCTGCATGTAATTAGTTTCATCAATTGCCTCTGCTTCCTCAGGCGAGAGCATGACGCCGTTCTTCAGAAACAGGTATATTATGTTTCTTTTGTCCATAAGCTCTATTCCGTAAATTTAAATGAAGTCCGTGCTGAACAGTTTCTCCAGCTTTTCCGTTATGCCATAAGGCAGATTCATCTTTATTTCCCTTGTCCTTCCGTATCTTCCCTTTGATATGACCTTTGCATTGACGATGCCGAACATGTCAAGTTCTGATATTAGATCTGAAACCCTTCTCTGTGTCAGCGGCTTTAGGTTGTTTTTCCTGCACAAATCAACATAAACGTCATATATGTCTCCTGTCTGTATCCCGCTGGTCCCGCTCCTAGAAAGCTTAAGTATTGAAAGAAGAACGCATTGCGATTGCTTCGGCTGGTTTCGGACGATCTCGGTTATCTTGTCCGTGTCAAGCTTCTTTTCAGCGCTGTCGACGTGCTCTTCAGTTACCCTGTTGCTGTTCGTGCGTTCTGCAACCTCACCTGAAACCCTTAAGAGATCCAGCGCCTTCCTTGCGTCGCCGTGTTCCTGCGCTGCCAGGGCCGAACATTTCGCGATTACAGGCGGGGTAACAACGCCCTCATTGAACGCGCCTCCAACGCGTTCGGCCAATATGTCCCTGAGCTCGTTGGCATTGTAAGGCGGGAAAACGATCTCTTCTTCGGAAAGCGAAGATTTCACGCGCGGATCAAGGTCATTCACGAAAGACAGATTATTCGAGATTCCGATTATCGTGAGCTTGGATTTCTTCAGATCCTGGTTTATCCTGGTGAGGTTGTACAGGACGCCGTCTCCTATCTTTCCGACAAGAGCATCAATCTCGTCAAGTGTCAGTATTACGTTCTGGTTTTTCGTTTCAAGCAATTCATAAAACTGCCGGTAAAGCTTGTTTGTTGGCAAGCCCGTAAAGGGGACTTCAATGCCGAAATTTAATATCAGTTGCGAAAGCAGCCTGTATTCCGTGTCCGATACCTTGCTCATCTTGCAGTTTACGTATATTATTTTGATGTTGTCGTTTCCGTTGTTTTTCGCCGCCTCGAGCAATTTCGAAGTCGTATGCTGCGTACATAAGGATTTTCCAGTGCCTGTTTTGCCGTAAATAAATACGTTTGACGGTTTTTCATTCCTAAGGGCAGGAGCGAGTATCATGCCTATATGATTTATCTGCCTCTCCCTGTGGGGTATGTTGTCTGGTGTGAACTGTATGGAAAGTATGTCCTTGTCCTTGAATATTGGTTTTTTTTCTATGCTGTTCTGGAATATGTCGCTGAGAGAAATTTGAGTCATATTCTCCATATGAACCTGGGGTTTAAATTTCTTTACCCATCACTCCCACGTTTCCTTTGGAGAGCATTAAAAATTTCCAGTGGAAAATTATAACAACGTTATACTACGAATAAATTATAATAAAAACAACAAAACACACTTTCCAAAGGAAACAAAGGTCATATGGTCTAAAACTTATGTTTTTTATGTTTTTTGGCTGCTTTTTCAATACGATCAAGAGCAGTTGAGATTTTATCGTACGATGTTGCGTAGGAACATCTTACATACCCCTCACCCAACCTGCCAAATTCTGTTCCGGGAACAACAGCAACCTTTGCATTGTTCAGCAGCCATTTTGAAAAATCAAACGATTTCATGCCAAAGGCCTTTATGTTGGGGAAAACATAAAACGCGCCGCGTGGCTCAACGCATGAAAATCCAGGAATCTCATTCAGCCCGTTGTAGATAAGCTTCCTCCTCCTGTCGTATTCTTTGACCATACGGGCAACGATTTTTTGCGGACCTCTCAGCGCTTCCAGTGCGGCTTCCTGTGAAACAGTGGGAGCGCACACGGTCGAATATATGTGTATCTTCTTCATGGCTTTTATGATGTTTTCAGGGCCCGCCGCATACCCTATCCTGAAGCCGGGCATGGCATAACTTTTTGAGAATGACTGCAGCGTCACGGCACGATCCTCCATGCCATTAAGCGAAGCAATGGATATGTGCTTCTCCCCGCCATAAACCAATTTTTCATATGCTTCATCCGATATGACAAGCAGATCGTATTCGCAGGCAAAATCAGCTATCTCTTCGAGATTCTTCCTGTTGTAAACGGTTCCGGTCGGATTGGAAGGCGTATTTATTATGATAACGTTTGTTTTTTCAGGAATTATCGCCTTCCTGGCATCGTCCGCATTGAATCTGAATCCGTCCCTTTCGTAATGCGGGACGCACAGCGGCATCCCGTTCAGGATTTCGACTGTTGGTTTATATGCGAGAAACCCCGGGTCGGGCACGAGAACGCCTTCGCCGGGGTCTATCGTGCACATGAGCGTCATCATTATGGCTTCTGTTGAGCCAACAGTTACTATTATATTATCCGGCGTTATTTCTATCCTATTCTCCTTCCTGAGTTTTTTTGCTATTGCCTCCCTCAGTTCTTCCTTCCCTGCCGGCGGCGAATAGTGAGTAGCGCCTTCCCTAAGACGTTTGCATGCAAAATTAATGACGTTTTTTGGTGAACTAAAATCAGGTTCTCCGGGCCCAAGAGAGATTATGCCCCTTTCTTCCTCGGCTATCCTTATAAGTTCCCCTATCGTTGAAATTGGCAACTCTGTCTCACGTTCTGATATTATATGCCTTTTTATCATCTTTCTCATCAGCATAATAATATATTGCCGTTTTCAATAATATCTTTTATGAGCAAACTCGATGGTTTCTTCAAACCAAAATCGGTCGCCATAATAGGCGCTTCAAGGGATCAGAGCAAGATAGGCCATGTGATTTTCAGGAATCTTGTCGAGGGCGAATTCAGGGGAAAGGTATACCCCGTAAACCCAAACACAAAGAAGATACTCGGCACCAAATGTTTCCCCAGCGTGCTAAAGATACGGGAAAGAGTGGAACTCGCTGTCATTTCAATCCCTGCGGAATCCGTTCCCAAGGCTCTGGAAGAATGCGGAAAAAAGAGAATAGCGAACGTCATCATCATAAGCGGAGGCTTTAAGGAAATAGGCAACGATAATCTTGAAAAAAAGCTTGCTGAGATCACGCACAAGTACAAAATGCGCGTGATAGGCCCGAACTGCCTTGGCGTGTTCGATCCTGGCAGCGGTATGGATACGGTCTTCCTTCCGAGGTACAAGCTCGGAAGGCCAAAGGCGGGAAACATAGCATTCATAACCCAATCCGGAGCAATAGGTTCCGTTGTTATAGACTGGATGGCAAGGAAGGGCTACAAAATTTCGAAATTCGTTTCCTACGGAAATGCATTAGACATCGATGAAGCAGACCTTATTGAATACTTGGTAAAGGACAGGAATACGAAAGTCATATGCGCATATTTTGAAGGAGTGAAGGAAGGGAGAAAATTCTTCGAGATAACCAAAAAAATCGCAGGCAAGAAGCCCATAATAGTCCTGAAAGGAGGGGTCACGGCGGATGGGACGAAAGCGGTATCTTCGCATACCGGTTCGCTCGCGGGTTCGTTCGAAGTTTATTCAGCCGCTTTCAAGCAGGCAGGCGTAATATATGCGAATGACATGGAAGATCTTTTCGATTATGCGAGAACGCTTTCTTCGCTGCCGAAACCCGCATGCGACAGGATACAAATAATAACGGACGGCGGAGGATTCGGCGTGCTTCTCACTGACAATATCATAAAATACGGCATGAGACTCGCGAAGATGAGCGACGAAAAAATCAATGAACTGAAAAGCAAAATGCCAAGTTACGTTATCATAAAGAATCCCATAGATCTGACAGGTGATGCTGACGTAGGAAGATACCAGGATGCCATCAATGCCGCGATTGAGGACCCCAACGTTGACATGATAGGGCTTATCGTCCTCCTGCAGGTCCCCAGGCTCGGCGGAGAAATAGTCGATACGATAATAAACGCCTTCAGATCCAGCAGCAAACCCATTTTCGTAATATCGGCCGGCGGCGAATACACCGAAGTCCTGAAGAAGACCATGGAGGACATCGGCATACCGACTTTTTCATATCCCCAGAACGCTGCAAGGGCCATGAGGGTTCTTTATGAATTCGGCAAGGAAAACAACAGCAGGAAATGCCCGAAAAAGGACTAATGTCATAATAATGGGCGCAGCAGGAAGGGATTTCCACAACTTCAATGTTTTCTTCAGGAGCAATGAAAATTACAATGTGGTCTGTTTCACTGCTGCACAAATACCAGACATAGCAGGAAGAACGTATCCAAAAGAGCTGTCAGGGAAATTTTATCCGAAAGGCATACCAGTAGAAGATGAAGCCGGTCTTCGCGGTCTCATAAAAAAGCACAACGTCTGCATGGTGGTTCTGGCCTATTCGGACCTGTCTCATGAAGAAGTAATGCATAAAGCAAGCATTGCCAATTCAATGGGGGCTGACTTCGTCCTGATGGGCGGAAAATCAACGATGCTGAAATCCAGCAAGCCGGTGATTTCGGTATGCGCAGTGAGAACAGGAAGCGGAAAATCCCAGACGGCAAGGAAAATCTCGACGATTCTAAGGGACATGGGGCATAAGGTTGTTGTCATTCGCCATCCGATGCCTTACGGCGATCTTCGCGAGCAGGTGTGCCAGCGCTTCGCTGCTTATGAAGACCTTAAAAAGAACAAATGCACGATAGAAGAGCGGGAGGAATACGAGCAGCACATAAAGAACGGCTTCATTGTCTACGCCGGAGTTGACTACGAGAAGATTCTGAGAGCCGCTGAAAAGGAAGCTGACGTATTATTATGGGACGGCGGGAACAATGATACTCCATTCTACAAACCGGATCTGCACATAGTCGTCGCAGACCCCCACAGGCCTGACCATGGGCTCAGGTATTATCCGGGAGAAACCAACCTGAGGATGGCGGACGTGATCGTGATAAACAAGGAAAATACAGCGAAAAAAGAAAACATAAAAACCGTGATGGAGACGATAAGGATAACGAATCCAAAAGCAACAGTGATACACGCAAACTCGGAGGTAACGACTGATAACCCTGAAAAGATAAGAGGTAAACGCGTTCTGGTCATAGAAGACGGTCCGACTCTTACGCATGGTGAGATGGCATATGGAGCTGGTTGGGTCGCTGCGAAGAAATTCAGGGCGAGGGCGATCGTGCAGCCTGAAAAATACGCAGCAGGTTCGATAAAGGAAGCATACAAAAAATACACCCAGATAAAAGAAGTGCTGCCGGCATTAGGATATGGAGAGCGCCAGATAAAAGAACTCGAAAAAACCATAAACAGGGCGCCATGCGATGTCGTGATAATTGCCACGCCCATGGACCTGATCGGATTGATAAAGATAAACAAGCCGTCAGTCCGAGTGACTTACGCATTAGAAGAGAAAGGAAAACCTGATTTGAAGGGTATTCTGAAGGATTTCGTGAACAGGATGGGAATTTAAAGCTCTTTTTAATACCTGTTTCATGCCCGGAGAAATAAGATTCAGGCTCAATCGCGGAAAACACCAGAGAGGGCTTAACGAAGTTTTTGATTGTGTTTTAACTCGTGGTTGTACGTACGCAGGCTTTCACCGGACCTATAGCTTCAGCCCGGGCAATGAAGCCGTATGCCGTTATACGGGCGAACTTCCCGATAAAATGAGAAAGGAACTTGAAAGCATTAGCAGAAGATTCCCTTATCTGCAGCTAGAATTGGCTGAACAGCAGCCAAAAGCCTAAATCATCCCTTCTATCTTCCTTATCTCTTCGAGCGGGGCGCATATGGTTAGTATGTCGCCTTCCCTGATTCTGGCTCCGGGAGCAGGGATGACGTATTTGTCGTCCCTGTAAATGCATGCGATGGTGAAATTTTTGGAAAATTCACCAACTTCCTTTCCGCACATCTTCGATTCTTTCTTTATACTAAGTTCAAATATCTCGCCTTTGCCGCCGGCCACGAAACTGATGAGCTGCTTGCCCGGCTTTTCCATGAGTTTTTTGAACGCCAGGGCGGAAGTCGTTGTGGCATCTACAGTGTTGGCTATTCCGAGTTTTGAAAATTCGTTTTCGCTTTCCTGCTGGTTTATTCTGGATATGATATTTTTCACTTTCATCTCCTTCGCGAACTGGCATACAGAAATATTGGTTTTGTCGTCGCCCGTAAGTGCAATTACCGAATCTGCTGATTCGATGTTCGCATCCCTCAATATGCTCTTATCAGAGCCGTCTCCGTTAAGAATGAGTGCATCCGTCCTTTCAGCCAGTTCTTCAGCAAGCGATTCGTCCCTTTCCACGAGGACGACGTCATGTTTCTCCTTAACAAGAATTCTGGAAAGCGTTTCTCCTATCTGTCCTCCGCCAACCAAAATAACTTTCATGTTTAATATATTGAATGATTAATTAATATCGCGTTAATGAAGTCCGTTGAGGTCACCAGACGATTACCCTGAGCTTGGCTATTTCTTTAGTCGATCCGATTATACCAACCCTGCCTATTTCAGCCTTTGTTATGTTGCTCGGAAACATCCCCACCTTTGACCTGCAGTCAATGAGCATCCCACTAGGAGTCGAAAGTTGTATTATGACATCTTTCGATACGACATCACCAAAATTGGTTTTTTCGTAGAGATAGAAATCATCAATCAGTTTGCTGTAGCTACCATTTTGTAGCGGGCAATAATCGGCATTAAATAACTGGATCTTGGTCATGTTCAATTCCTGGCCGCTTGAAAGGCTGAGCGTTGATTCGCCTTTAAGCAGAATATCAGATATCTGTATGGCCTTGCTCTGCAGCCAGTTTTGGTAAAAATTATTCCTGTAATCTGAAACATTTACATTCAGATAATTTATGGTGTATACGAGTATCGCGAAGAAGATGAAGCCGGCCACGAGGAATTCAAAAACAAGCTGTCCCTTCATATTATCTATTCTTCTTGACTGTCAATAAAAATAAATGCTCTGCCGTTGAATATAATGTTATGAAGAACTGGTTTTTCGTGCCTTTGGCTTTGTTTCTGGTTATTTTAAGCTCAGGTTGCACTGTCCCCGGCCTGAACATAGAAATACCCTTCCTACCGGACATTTTCGGAGGAATGAATGTCCAAGAGCAGAGGCATGACGTGATTTCGATAGACAGTGTCCAGATGATTCCGTCCGCGACCGTACGCTCTGGCCAGTCCGTTCACGTTCGTGCAGTTATCAAAAACCTGCAGAGCCCCGAATATCCAAAAGTGCACGTAACGATAGGGCTTTTCAACGACTGCGGGCTCTTCGGGCTCGATACCGGGAAGGTAGAGGGAGAACTTTGCTCAGGATCAACGGCCAAGCCGACATACAATTCAACGACCCGAATGTCAGAATGCGCCATGGATATGCATCCGCAATCGACCGCGCTGGTCGAATGGAAGCTGACCGCTCAGGACGTTAACGTCGAGACGCAATGCAAGCTTGGCATACTGGCGAAATACAACTACACGACCTACTCGACCACGTCCGTCACATTTGTAAACAAGGCGGAGCTTGAGAGGATAATATCCGAGGGAAAGAGCTTTTCGGAGACAGGGACGGCGACGATAGGCGAGGGGCCGGTGAAGTCGTATGTTGAAGTCCTGAGCCAGCCGCTTGTTATAGACCCGGCAGCCACAGGAAATAAGCAGAATTACGGGAGCGGCATCATGAGCTTCTGGATTGAAAACAAGGGTTCAGGCATACTCGACATTAATGATTCAAGCTCATCAAATGTGGTGATTGCGGGCGCAGGGGGGAACTGCAATAACCTCCCGAATAAAAAGATATGCATCAGCATAAGCAGCACCTCTTCGGGGAACGCTGAAACCGTCAGGGCCATCAATTCAAACGGCAACAGTTTGTTGAGAATAGAGGACTGCATAAAGGAACATTTGCAGAACACTGGAGCCGCGGGCCCGGTAACGAGCATAAGCTTCATAGGAAAGTCCACGCCGAAATATGCATGTTCCATCACAGCGACTGATCCTTCTAGGGTCAAGGAGGTCCTGACCCAGCAGATAAAGTCTCAGGTTACGTACTGGTACAAATTCGTCAGCGAGACACCGATAACGGTTCAGCCGAAAATAAAGCTCTGAAAGATATAAAAGCTTGTTTGTGCATAAAATAAATATGACGGACATATTCGCTAAAGAATTGAAATTTCTTTTGATATTATGTGCAGTGGCTCTAGTGATTCCAATTTCTGGCTGCATAAGTCAGCCGCAAGGCGGAACAGGAGGACTAGGTTTAGTAATAGAAAATTTCAAGACCACGCTAGATACGGTAGACTCGAGTGAACCAGTAGGCCTTAACCTCGAAGTAAGGAACAGAGGCGATTACAACGGCATGACTGGAGCTGGAGTTCCTGCAGTTGCGGAAATAATGTCAATAGATCCGACTGAGTGGGCAGTCACACCATCTACAATCGTTGATATGGGAACCATGCTTGCTCCGGATCTGGAATCGCAAACACAGGGCGGGCTTGGAAAGGCGAACTGGGAACTGATAGCCCCCATACTCCAGAGAGGACAAAGAAAAACATATGAGATAAGGGCAAGGGTCTACTACCCATACGAAACCAAGGCCATAAAGCCCGTATGGTTCGTGACAGCCGAAGAGCTGAGAAGGATAGTCCAGGTTGGAGATTCCTTGCCGAGCGATGCAGGGACACAGACATCAGGGCCTCTGACAGTTACGGTTACTGCAGGCCAATTCGTTAAGGCAAATGAATTCAAGGACTCCAAATTCCAGTTGCAGATAAGGGTTGACAACTCGGGTTCAGGACAAATAAGGGGAAGAAACTACCCGGTGGCCGTTGCAGTCAAATGGCCCATGTGGGTCATGCCTGTGGGAGGATTTTGCCCGTTGCAAACGCAGATAGTAACGCCATTTTACAATGACGTTCCTGCAATACTTCCGCCTTTACCGGGAACATACATATACTTGTGGAACGGGAAAACAACAGATTTAACATGTGAGTTCCAGATAATCCAACCACCTGCAAGCAGGACACAGGGAAATTTCGAGGTCAGTCTAGGCTACATCTATTCTGTTGATGCTACTACACAGATAACTGTCAAAGGAACAGAAGAAATTTAAATCCTTTTTATTTGTTTTTTCAATTATATAACATGGTTAGCAAAAAGTACATGCTTTTGGCTTTGTTTTTGCCGTTACTTATTTCAGGATGCACAATTCCATTTATCGGACCGACGTTCAATTCGAACACACCCGAGGGAACAGGGGTTGTCATAAAGGATTTTGGGCCAGATATACAAGGCGATATTAATTCTGGCGAAAAGGTGACGTTCGCCCTAAGAGTGAAGAATACAGGGTCGGTCACCGCCGAGAAGGGGTTCGCAGAACTCATAGGGCTGGATTACGTATGGAAGGCCGCAGGCCTAAGGCAGAGCAACCTTGGGGAGCTTTTTCCTAATGAAAACAATTGTGCATATGACATACGAAATATAAACCTGCTTCCCGAGGACAATGAAGCTGGAACGACAGGTGAAGAAACTGTATGCACATGGACTTATACAGCGCCCACGGTATCGCCAGGGATTGCGATAACGTCGACTCCAAGAGTAAGATTCTACTATACGTACCATTCTACAACCATAAAAACCATAACCATGCTTTCCAGGGAGGAGCTCATCAACCTGCAGAATCAGGGGAAAGGCCTCCCCGTGGAATCATATACCGCGACTAAATCCCCCATTTCGCTGGAAATAGCGTCTGCAAGCCCGGTAAAAATCTACGGCAACCAGGCCGAATTCCCGATAATAATCACAATCAAAAACGTCGGCGGCGGCACGGTTTGTTATAAAGAAAGCTTTAACTGCAAAAAACCAGGGGGAATATCGGAAAACGATAACTGGAACTGGTTCATGTTGCGCATAAATCTGCCGGAAGGGCTCACACTTGATGCTGCATCATGTGCAGGTGATGAGAAAATATACCTCGTCGGCAGCAGCCCGCAGACGCTTTCATGCAAAATAATAGCCGACGTCAGCAAACAGGTAGGCATATCCCAGAAGAACATAGAGCTGGCCGCGACCTACGGCTATGCCATAGACAAAACCATAAGCCTGAACGTCGTCCCGTCGAACATGCCGGGCAGCTCAAAGAAATAAAAGCATTCGGCGCCATTTAATTATTATGAAAAGGATTCTGATGCCAGTTACGGCGTCATTTTTGCTTCTCATCGTGCTGATTTCAGGATGCACCTTTCCGGGCGGCGGCCAGACGGGCGGAGGCCAGGGCGTCATCATAGAGAATTTCGAGCCGGATTTTTCGAAGGTCTATGCAGGGGAGACATTCAAGCTGCAGATGAGAATAAGGAATACTGGTTCTGTTGATGCTTACAACGTATACCCGAAACTCTACAACGTCAAAAGCTCGGACGACAGGTATGAAGTTTCATGCGACGAAACATGCGGGAACGGGGTGAATCTTCTTGCGCCCGACCCCGAAAGGGGAACGACTGGCGAATCAAAGACATGCATTTGGAACTGCAAGGCTCCGCAGAACATACCGAAAGGCCTTTCAGTCACCTTCAGCCCGAACGTAAGATTGTATTATCTATACGAAACGCACACCATAAAATCGATAAATTTCGTTTCGCAGGATGAACTAAGATCGGTATATACCCAGGGAAAACCGCTTCCAAGCGAAACGATAAGCACGACAAACGGGCCTGTAACCCTTGACGTCGTGGTGAACGGCCCGATAAGATACTGGGAAGGCGAGAGCAAGATAAGGTTCCCGATAAACGTGAATATCGTGAACAATGGCGGGGGAGTTACATGCATGGATAAGAACATATATTCCATATACTTCCCCAGTTCTCCATTAAACCCTGTGCCAGATGTGTCCATTGATGTGCTGCTTGGTGGATGCGAGAATAACAACTTTTGGAATAGTGTAAATTTCTATTTTAAAAGCGATAGCAATTCAGTCAAAATGTACATAAACGGAGAGCCTCAGACCACAAAAATAATTGATTTGTGGAAGGGGCAGAGCGCAACGCTTACACCGGAAATCGAAATACCAGTGCCGACAGACTATTCGGCAGGAATGGTCCAGAAAACCCTGCAGTTCTCTTTGCTGTATGCATACTTCAATGACGCATCGACCAGCGTTGAAGTCGTTGGCAGAGACAACTCTGCAAGTACTTAGAAATCTCCCAGGGTCTTTTGTGGTGTCTTTTCGGATTCCTTTTTTGTCATGCACCTTTTTCGTGGCTGTTCCCCGGTTTCCAGTTCTCCGTATACTCCGTCGTAACCTGGTTTTACATTTATTTTCCCATTTCTGACTTTCATTATCATGTCGGCGATTTTTTCATTCACGACCCTTTTCATCCGTTCTTCATCCACTTCAAGAAGAACGTTCAGCTCTGAGCCAAAAGCATTGATTAAATTGTTGTATTCCTCCCAGACTTTTGTCGAAGCAGGATTTGATTTTATTACAGAAGATATTATTTCAGATAGTGGTAAGAGCGAATGAAAGGGCCTTGCGTTTTTCGGGATGAAACCTTCAGGTCTGTCAGCGAGTTCTTCAATCCTATGCAAAACCCCAACGGTTAAAGGTCGATGGCACACAGGACAAATGCTCCCAGACTTCTTGGTTTCCTGCGGACTCAGCGAAACACCGCAATCTCTGTGACCGTCATAATGA
>Ga0315282_10011011_pt1 | contig 14075 bp, 9 predicted proteins | sample YL17G07_20_MG_FD_203693 | JGI IMG/M metagenome (GOLD analysis project Ga0315282, IMG submission 203693) | Sediment microbial communities from Yellowstone Lake, YNP, Wyoming, USA - YL17G07_20 | ecosystem: Environmental > Aquatic > Freshwater > Lake > Sediment | place: USA: Wyoming | collected... | reverse complement strand
CACATAGGTTCAAGGCCTAATAGCCGGGCTGGGTTTTTCTTGGCCATCCAGTTGATCTGCTCTTGGGTTATGCCCTTGCTCATTAGCGCAAGGATAAACTCCTTCATTCCTCCGGCAGGGATGGGATTCATGTATTGTCCAAGGTCCGTGGCAATGACACAATGCTCCGCCCCCACTTCTTTGATGGCTTTGGCGAATTCTTCAATCGAGATATGCTTCCAGCCCTTCATCCAGTCCAACGCAGCCTGCGGTCCCATCAAGTACGTAAGGTAACAGTGTTCAATGAAAGCTCCAGACTCTATGCAACGTTTCAAATCATCGATGGATAATTCGCCCGGAGATTGCATGGCGTGAGTCACCAGAACCTTTCGCACCCCTTCCTGCTTGGCAGCCTTGACTGAAGCGAGAACTTCTTTGCTCGAGACGTGGCCTGTTGCAAAAATAACGTCGGCTTTGGCGATCAGCTTCAAGACCTTTCGCAGCTCGGGGACCACGTTACCGGAAGCATCAATTACCCGAATTCCTCCCGCGTCCGCCTTCTTGGCAAAGAAGGATTTGTGATTGGCCGAACCATGGGTCGGCAACCAGACGATCTTCCCGCATCCTCCGGTGAACTTGAGCATTTGATCCACAGCCTCGGGGTTGATCCCGCCCACCGACTCATTCAGAGTAATTCCTCCGAACACTTCAATTCCCGCGATCATTTGGCGCACCAGGTAGGCGCGGTCATTCGTGATAAATTCATGATTCTTTGTCACGACTCCGCGCATTCCCAGCTCTTTAGCCTTTTGGGTTAACTCGAAATCATTAACCGAGCGGGACGCCGTATCTGGGCCTGCGTGCACATGCATGTCAATGGTTCCCACCAACGGATTGGCGGCCACCAAAGTGGGCATCTGAGCCATCGCTTTCTGAGCAACGGTAACTGCTCCAATAACCCCGGCGGCTTTCAAGAAACTCCGTCGGCTAATCCCGTCTTTTTCTTCTTTTCCCATGGTCAATCCCTCCCTTTTAAGGATTATCTGAACCGACGAACCCTGAGTTGATCACTTCACCTCCTTTTCTTCAATATTTCCCGGAATGCTTATTCCTCGAACCGTTTCAGCTACCCAAAATACGGTACTATTTGGGATACCTTGATTATTACTGCCCCTGATGAATGGCAATCGTGCTGGGTTACATTGACTCCGAAGATAAACGATGATTGAAAAATACTCTTCTGCGAATGGGTACTCAAGGGCGAATTTGCCTCCTCAAAATCCACCCATTTTTCCTGCCAAAACTGCTGATTTGCGTTTAAATAATCCATTTAAGGGGGGAATTTGAAAATCAAAAGTGCAGGAGGTAATCCCCCATTCAAGAGATCGTGCCATTGTCCGCAACTCGACATCCATCAAATTTATCGAAGATATGCTGAATATATATGCAATCAAGAAGAATGTCAATTGGCACAAAAAAAGCCCATTCTCAAGGGCTTAAATCGCGAGATTTAATAGGGTTAATTTTACTCCTCCGCCATAATACCTTCGGGATTGAAATTGCATTTTTTGAGGGCGTCCCCCAGTTCACAGTTCTGTCAGGAAAGATCCTTGAATATTGGCGTACGCTTGGCAAAGTTTGCAGAAACGGCCTCCAGTTGGTTGGGGGTACTGATTAGCGTCATCTCCAGTTCAGATTCCAACAATAATCCCCGGGCCGAATCTCCATGCCAGACTTCGTTTAAAAGCTTTTTGGCGGCACGTACGGCATCCGGGTTTTTGGAGGCAATTTCTTTGGCCAAGATCATGGCTTCTTCATGGGGCTTTTCACAGACCCGGGTGACCAATTTCAGTCGGGCAGCCTCTTCGCCGTTGATCATTTTCCCCGTAAAGATCAGTTCCTTGGCCACGTCAATGGATACCAGGTCGCGGATGGTCTGGGAAGCGCTCATGTCCGGGATCAATCCCCATTTCATTTCCATGATGGAAAGTTTGGCGTCCGGTGTACAGAAACGGATATCCGCCCCCAGTGCGATCTGGCAGCCACCGCCGAGCGCCACCCCATGAATGGCGGCGATCACCGGCATGGGAAGCTGTTTCCATCCATAGGCAATATGTTGAAAAATGTTGGTGATCCGGTTTTCATAGCGATCCGTGAGGCCGGTGATCTTATTTCTTTCTTTGGACTGCATCGCTGCAAAATTCTCAAAATCCAGGCCGGCGCAAAAGCCCTTGCCTTCGCCGGATATAACGACGGCCCTTACCGCGGATTCCGTGGCCAGCCTATTGATGGCGTTTGCCATGGCTGCGATCATGTCATGGCTTAAGGCGTTATATTTGTCAGGCCGGTTGAAACGGACATCTGCGACGTGGTTTTCGATTGAAATAGTTACCAGTTCGGTCATGGTTCCTCCTTTGAGGGTGGCCAATTGCTTTTTTCTATATGGCCGTCTTACTTTTGATGCCCCGTTCCCGCCACATTCCTTTTGCCAAAAGTTTCTCCTTCACACATCATTCATTCATGGGCTGAGGGCTATGGCGAGGAGATTTTTTTCAATCTTAGGATAAAGACCGTCAATCTTTTTCTGCACTTCGACCGTCAGTTTGAGAGCCGTAACGATCCGGCAGTAGGTTTGAATGTCTTTGTGGTCCAGGCGGCGTTCTTGGCGGTCTTTCAGCCATTTCTCACACACCTGGTAACCACCGATCCGGTATTCCCAGATTTCCTGTGACACTGGCGCGAAGTGCTGCGCCTCGTTAATGTAGACGCGTCGTTCAAGAGGGTCATAGCGGAATCCATGGCTCCCCCTTTTTGCAATGCGACCGTCGCCCTTCCCTTCGAATCGGGCTGTGGGCGCCTTGAGTTCTCCCGAACGTAAAAGGTGCAGATCGGTCAGGCGCTGCCCAAGGCTTGTGAGCTCCCTGAATAGTTTCGCATCGGCAGTAAACGGAATGCGCGGATAGTCGGTCCGAAGGAATTCGGCATATCTCCCCCTATATGTGGGTGCGTAGAGAACGGCGTAAATGTAATGGAAGATCTCCTCTGGGGTCGGTTCGCGCCCATAAACTTTGGCCAGCGCCTCGATTAGCTTCGAATTTAAGTTCGCCCGACGTTGCAGAGGCTTCTGTTTCGTAAAGAGGTCCCGCCGATCGGCGTCAGGATAAACATAAAGTGGGAAATGGTAGTCGATGGTCTTGAGGGAGACTGAAACATGCTCCGAAATCGATTCGGAAACAAGAGCGTGTTGCCAAGGGCCCACGTGCTCAACGCGCCTTGGGGTGATCAGCGCTAAGTTCTCCTGCAACATGTGGCGCATGACTTCGGGACGGGGCCTGCAATGAAACCCGCTTGACTTGCCGGTGTAATATGTGTGTCGGATGTCAAAAGGCCGATAGATTAAAGGCACAACTCTGTTGCGCGAGGGACCCGAGTCCAACAGATCTTTCTGTGCCCACGTGACCTTCCAGTCTTTTGCATCCTCCCCAAGTTTGTATCCCTGCCGAGCCAGTTCGGGATCCATGCGAGAAAAAACGGTGACTGTCCGCCATGCGTCTTCCGCCGACCAGTGAATGGTCAAGCCATCCCGCGCGGTGACGATCCCAACGCTGTTGACAGGGAAAATTTGCGGGACCGAAGGAAAAGCACTGAACCTCGCCTCCAGCTCCTCAGCACGGGGAATGAAGAGGTAGAGCGGCGACTTGGGGTGCAGATCAACCCATATCCTGCTGCCCACATTGTGCTTTTCAAGCCATGAATATTTCTCCTCCCGCTTACCCCACACCTCGGCATGGTGGACTTCGGCTTCGGGCGTTTTCTTTCTTCCTCGTTTGATGAAAAAGGCAATAGCAACTCCCTGGCGGATGTCAAAGACGTTCTGGTCGAGGCTTCCATCTGGGCAGGTCTCCCGTTTAAGCGAGTTCCCGTGCATGTCCAAAACGTAAATATCGTCGAAAGAGTGCATTAGGCTTTGGCGCATGCCCCGGAAGGTAGAGTTGTCCAGATAAGAATGATTGGTGACCATGCCGACAACGCCGCGACCGGCTTGCTCAATCTTCCACTGGGCAAAGCGCAGAAACTTCACGTAATCATCCTGGAGCCACTTCGGGTTTTTCTCCCCCAGCGGCTTACCGTCCACCTGCTTATAATCATCGATCAGACCGCGAATCCATGGTCCCCGGTTGCTTGAGTGACCGGAGTATGGTGGATTGCCGAGGATCACAAGAATGGGCTTCTGCTTCTTCACCTGGCCGGCCAGGTGTGATTCATCGGCAAGAGAAGAGAAACCAGGGAGGCGGCTTTCCTCCAGTTCCTCCATGTCGAGCGTGTTGGTGAGGTAGAATCGAACGCGTTCGTCGTCGGCCAGCCGGTGCCCGAGCTCCTCGAGGAAAAGGGACATCTTAAGGTGGCCAACGGCGTAAGGAGCCATCATCAGCTCAAAAGCATAGAAATTTTGAAGGATATGCTTTCGGATGAAGTCCTCCCGGGCCCCTTTCCCGTACTTGCCTTCGAACTCATGAACGGCCTCTTGAGCTGCCCGCGCCACAAAGGTCATGGTCCCGGCCGCTGGATCCAGAAGAGTCACACCGTCTGAGGCCAGGCCGTCAGGCTTGCGGAACTCGTTCTTGAGCAGCTTATGGAGAGAACGCACGATGTAGGAAACGACAGCTTCGGGCGTATAGTAAACGCCCCGGCGTTCGCGTTCTTGCGGATCATATTGGGCCAGGAAGGTCTCGTAGAAATGGACGATGGGATCGCTCCCTTTGCCTTCCCGGTAGTAACGGTCGAGAAGCCCAGGGGCGTCGGCCATGGCAAGAACCTCGGCGATATCGTCCACGGTCCATTCAAGCTGGGCAGGAAGCTCCTCCAGGGAGATGAAGCGAAAGAGATCCCGGAGAATGCCGATCGTGCGCGGAATCTTATCGAAGGCCATGCGGCGGTTGAAACCGTTGCTGGAACGGGCGCGGGCCGCAAAGAGGCCGTAGGTTATGGTCTGAGCATAGAGGTCGGCGAAGTCAACCAGCGTCAGATCCCCGATCAGAAATTTTTGGAAGGCTTCAAAGAAACCCATCAGCGCGCCCGCGCTGCCTGCTTTCTCTTCGGTAAGTTGCTGGGCCACAACGTCGCGGAGAAAGCGGGTGCGCTTGGCCAGCTCAACGGCGAGCTCTTCGGCGGTCGAAGCCTTGGGAACCGAAAAATCAAGGAATCGGTCAAGCAAGCTCCAGAACTCGTCAGGCTTCTCAACCGGTGGGACCGTTCCCAAGCGGTTCAGAACAAGCGGCCGGGCCGCAAGAACGGAATCCACGCAGTCCCCATTGCGGTAAAGGCGGAATTCCAGGAAATTCGTGAGGATCAAATTGGGGAACGTTTCCCGATAACGACGAAGCTGTCCGGAATCTTCAACCTGGTTCAGGTTTTCTTCGGTGGGCTTTTTAGCTTCGATGTAACCGACGATGCGATCTTTCCCGTTCCATAACCGAAAATCGGGGTTCCCGGCCTCGGTCTTCTTCGGGAGCGTGGTGACGTGGACATGCTTTCGCTCAGTGGCCTCAGCCACCTCCCTCAGCAGAGTCTCCAAGGAGGAATAAAAGCTCTCTTCGCGCGCGTCGCCCGATGCCGTAACCTCGGCGAGCCTTCGAAAGTATTGGTTGAGAATAACCTTCTTATTCACGATGACCCTGCTGAAGGCCTACCCCAAGTTTCAATTGCCAGGGTTAATATATAAGATTTTGGGAATTTTGGGAAGGCAAGAATTCAGGAAAGGTATGAGTTTAAGGGCGCGCATCAAATTACCATCGGTCCACCGTGTACAAAGGGGCAAGATCCTGGAGTAGTTCCTCGGAACGATGGGGATTGTAGATGCCGCAGGTGCAGGGGCCTGTTAGAATGAGGCTCCCTTCCCAAAAATTGAGCCTGCCCGTCTTCACCCTGCGAATCACGTCCCGGACCAATGACGGCGACACCATCCCGTGCCCGCACATCGTGGTGAACTGCCGCAGGTCAGGGGGCGGCAGGCGGTCAGTCCGTCCGTGGATCCCCAGGGAAAGGTTGATGGTGTGAGGATTCAGCCCTAATTCAGCGGCGATCTCCCGCACTCGGTCGATCAAACCGCTCACCACGATGGAAATCCCGGCATCCGACTTCTGGATGTGCAGCAGGGCCTCTTTTATCTTTGCCCGGCTGTTGAATGTAGAATAGATTCGAGCACCATCCTTGATGCTGGCCAGAACTTCTTCCGGACGGACGCCGCTGTAAAGGTTGCGCCGTAATGAGGAGACGATCATGTTGGAAGGTTCCGCAAGATAGATCAGCTCGGCTAAATGGCGAACTCTCGAGGCACTGTTAGATTCGTTGAAACCCCGCGCCGGGTAAACAAAAATAGCATAGTCCCTCTCCAGCGAATCCAGCGTTCCTTCTCTATGCAAGCTGTGAGTCATGTTCTCTTCCTATTTTTTAAAAGAGGTAGCCCTGGGCATGAAGTGGGGAACCCCACTCGAATAAGTTCAGGGTTAAAAATCTCCCACCTCCGGAATATATGCGCTATGCCCTCTGCGCTTTGCGCTCTGCGCTTTCCACCTCCCGGGCTCTTCCGAGGCCCATGTTGATCTTGGCGTTGGGCCGCCAGGTAAATTCTTCCGCTTCGATGGTCTGGATGATTTCCGATGGAATTTTTAACCCCGGCTCCAGCCGGGTATAAACATCCACGCAAAAGACGCTATCCACTTCCCGGGTGACCTCTTTTACGGTGCGCAGGACTTGACGAAGTTGATCCCGCTTAACCTGGATTTCAATGATAGCACTGAGCACCCGTTCGCCCATCAGCTCCATTTTTAACTCGCCGGTCTTTCGGTCCTGGATCATGTCATTGAAGGGGTTTTCAGGTTCAATCTCCGTGATTCCGGCCCTGGCCAGCGCCCGGGTGATCTTCTGGATATTCACCAGGTCCATCCCAATGGTAGGCCGGCCTACTTCGATAGCAATGCCTACCTGGTCGGGACCCACGCGGTTGGTGACATCGTTAGTCTTCGATTCCTCTGTTCCCCGGCCAGCGATCCCGGTCAGGGCATGGGTAGCGTTGGGATCACTGAAATATTTCCGCAGTGCCCGCGGATATTGATAAACAAACGGGGATTCCTCGATCGCCTCTACTGGACAGACCTCTGCGCGCAAGCAGGTACCGCATTCATAGCATATTTCCTGGTCCACCACGCTCTTGAGGTCATCAAAATAAATGGCCTTCGCCGGGCAGTACGGATGGCAGCGTCCGCAGCCCACACAAATTTCCTTGTGAATGATCATGCCCCCACCTCCATCCTTGGGGTCAGCAACTTTTCAGCTCCTTCCCTCACCCTCATCTCTTTGCCGCTGATCATCATGGCATGCAATGGTCCGGCCCCGGAAATATCCCCCACCAGAGCCCCGCCGACAATCCGGCCTTCGAGAAGGAAAAGCTCCCGGTAAATACCTTCGGCCGGTCTGGCAAAGGAAATCCTTTCGGCACCCGGCACCGGTGCACCCAGAATAACGATGGACAGCCCATGGAGATTCATGGAATTCGGACGGGTCAGAGGATTCAAGAAAAGAGGGGAAGGGCTATGAAGATTGGCAGCCGCTAATTTCCCCTGGGAAACGGCCTGCGGCCATGTCCATGGATGATATTGCTCTCCTTTAGGAGTAAGAACTACAACGGCATCCCCGGCGGCATAGATCTTTTCATCTCTTGTTTGCAGGGTGGAAGATACAGCAAGTTCTCCGTTTTCCAACAGGCCAGATTCTCCCAGAAAGCCTGTATTGGGGATTGAGCCAATTGCCACGAGGAGAGTATTGCAGGGCAGCCACTGCCCCCCAACCTGTACAAGTTGAAGCCCCCCCCTTTCAACCCAAAGGTCCTCCAGAACCTGCCCGAGGAAAAGGCAGACCCCATTTTCCCGAAGATGTTCCTCAATCATGTTGGCAGGTTCAGGAGCCAGAACCTTCGGCAAAAGGTGTTCTTCCTTCTCCACCAGAGATACCTTCAAACCCGATTCTCTCAGATGAACTGCTGTTTTCACCCCCACTAACCCACCGCCGAGGATGAAGATCTCCCGGTGCCCGTGGATCCACCCCCGAACCTCTCTGGCCGTGGTGAGATCACGGATGGCGAATACTCCCGTACATGGATTCCGGGTGCATATCGCCGGCATGAGGGGGCGGCCACCCGGGGCTAAAATCAATCGCTCGTATCTGATCTTCTCCCGGCTCTCCAAGCAGAGGCTTTGATTCTTTCTGTTTAGGGATTGAACTCTTGTGCCGGTCCAGACTCTTAAAAGCGGGTCGCCCCCGGATTGCCAGAAGAAGAGCCTCTTTTCTTCTATTTGCCCGGCCATGAACTGGGGCAAAAGGGTGCGGTAATATCCTACTTCCTGTTCAGCCTCAATCAGGGTGACGGGCTTACCCGGCCAGGATTGCCTCAGACAGAGGGCAGCGTGAAGGCCAGCGGCTCCCCCGCCAACTATCACCCATTCCATATCAGGCCTGCTTTTCCTTCTGCAGGAACCAGTCGAGGATTTCCTGGGCGTGGGGAGCGTGATCGAAATGAGTTAAGGCACCGCCAAGGGCTGTTAGTTTCTCTTTCAGCAGGGTGCGGACTTTTTCGCTCCCCCAGAGGGGAAGTGGAACGGCCACGGATACTTTAAGCCCCAAGCTGGCCAAACCGAGGGCCACACTGAGGTCCCGGCAGGACTTCAAACCCGTGAAACACACTCCCTGGAGATCCTTCATTTTACCCAGGACAGCCAAGGCTTTCAGGGCCAGTAGAGGCCCTTGCTCAGGATCAAGGATTCTTACGGGGTGGCCATTTCCTTCCGAAGTGAGTCCGCCCTTCAGCATCCATAAAGCAGCATCGCCCCAGCTGGCTATGAGGCTCCCCTGTCCCCGCAAAGCAGAGGCCACTTCCACCGGAATCCAGCCCAGGGGCTGTTGGGGTGTATCCTCTCCGCCCAGGAGCACCAGTCCACTAAAAGATCCTTCTCCCAACCATTCTTCCACCATTCGCGAATCCAGCGTAACCTGCGCTTGCCGCGATGGGGAAGGATCGAACCTGAAAGATGTTTTGGGTGGGACGCCATGAGATCGACGGGCGAGTTGCAAAATTTCTCCTGCCTCACGCGGGCTCCGGTAGTCAATGAAAGGCAGGTCAAGGCTTCGGCACAGCTCGGCCATCGAGGGGTGCGTACCGGGCCCGGCGAGGACGAGGTTGACCCTTCCGGAACTCAGCAGAATCTCGGCTTCCCCGGAGGTACAGGCACAGGGTAAAAATCCATCATCCAATGGAAGCCAATCGCCCAAGGAGATGACTTGTACGGGCATTGAAGACCCTCGAAAACCTTCCAGCAGGAGCACTTCAAGGGCTTGCCGGGGATATTGCCCGCAAATTCCGATTACAGCTTGGTTGCCCGAGAGAAGCCCATACCCCACTTTGCAGGGAAGGCTCCGCTGAACCTCTTTTGAGGTTCTCCTCTTTTCTAAAAACCCGAGAGTTAAAATTCCCAGGCGTAAAGCCTGCAGAATCAAAGCCTCGGGAGATTCCATGGGCCTGCTGAGAAGGAAGGCAGCACGAGAGATTTCCTCCAGGGAAAGGCTTTCCTCTCCGAGTTTTCCGAGGGCCCGGGCAACGATTTCTTTCATCGCTGCAGGCCAGGATATCGGGGCAAGATTATCGGGAGCGGCAACATCCTGCATTGCCTCGAGGACCCCCTGGAGAGTTATGCGCAGCAGCATCGCAGCCACCATGCCTTCCCGATCCAGGCCGCAGAGCCCGCGGTCAGGACCACGCCCAAAAGGATCAATCCGGCAGGGTCCCTGCAGGCAACCAAAAGGACAGCTCAGACCCACCCGCAGAAATCCATCCTGGGGCTGCTGTCTTTCGTACCTCTCCCAGTTGAGTCGGAGACCGCGGGCGCTTGCCAAGCGGAGGAGGTCCTGGCTTATCGGATCTATTGTTTTCAGATGAATTGTTTCCATGAACTATTCAACTCCTTCACCGGCAAAGTCCAGCAAAAGCAATCCTTTCCTCCGCTTTCCGGATGTAAGGATTTCGCTAATCTCCTGTCGCCTTTGAAGCAGGATTTCTTCAAAGTCGTCGAGTTCCACGAGCTCCAGGGCATGGGCCGGGCAAACTTCAAGGCAAACCGGATTTTCCATATGCAGGCAACGATCGCATTTGAGGGCCATTTCCCTCTGCGGCCAGGGGAAAATGACCCCGTAGGGACAGTACATCGTGCAGGTCCAGCAGGCAATGCAGCGGTCTTCCCGCACAACCACCAGGTTCGTTTTCTCATCCCGGGCCAGAGCCCCGGTGAGGCAGGCGTTCAAGCAGGGTGCGTTAAGACAGTGACGACACTGAAGGGGAAGCGGGGATTCACTGCTTCCTTCCACCCGGACGCGGGGTTGGGGAACGGGAGATTCCTGAACGGCCTTCAGCAGTGTCTTTCCAATGCTCCCCCTTTCGACGGCGCAATAGAGTTCACAGGTTTTGCAGCCTGTGCAGCGGTCCAGATGGACTCCGATCACTTTCATGGAAATAACCCATTCTTTCTATTGTTGTTTTGCTAATAAAAATCAGTTCCCTCAGAAAAGGAACGCCTCCTTCATTCTACCCGATAGACTTCCTCTCCCTGAAAGAATCAAACGCACGAATCCTATTCGGAAAATAGGAAACCCGGAAATTATCTTTAAAGGCGCATCTTATTCTGGATCGAAGTATACCCTATCAGCCCCGTGGCATCAAGTATCAGGGTCACCTCCATCACCCCCAGCTTTTATCCCTGCCCATGAATCATGGCCCGAGTGTATGGGGAAATGAAAGGACCCCCGCCTCGTTTTTCCCAACGAGGCCCACATGCGCCTGGGCCTTGCATCCCAGATGAAACCCAGGGTTGGACGGGACATAAATCACCATAAATCACCGTTGACATCCTTTGCCGTCTCTTATAAAATCTGTCCAATCTGTTGGTCCTTTCCACTGCGTTCTGTCCTCACCCATCAAACCCATCCTCCACCCGCTCATGGCAGAAAAAAGGGCGGATGTAAGGGAGCTGAAAGAATAAAATGACAGTACCTATCATGAGCAAAAAGCCCAACAGGGTGAAATTCAAGGAAGCAAAGGAAGAGTCGGCAGGTAAATTGGAGGCGCTGGTTAATAACCATCATAAGACTGGCTAAAAGGAGGTCGTGATGCAAAGGGAAAGATTTTTCGTTTGTTTGATTTCTTTGATCGGCGTTCTTGGCTTCCTGATGATGATGGATATGCCCCCGGCATGGACGGCAGAGGTCATCAATGTCGGGTATTCCGGGCCCCTGAGCGGGGGAGCGGCCAAGTACGGAAGGAATAACCTGGAAGGTCTCGAGATGGCCGTGGATGAGATCAACGCTCTCGGGGGGATTGCCGTGGGGGGAAAGCAGTATACCTTTAAAGTGATATCCCTGGATGACCGGTACCGGCCTGCGGATTCGGTGACGAACGCCCGCCGTTTGGTTGAGCTTCATAAACCCCCGTTCATTTTCTGCCCGCACAGCGGCGGGATCCTGGGAATGCTAAAGTTCAACGAACAGGAGAAATTCATCCTCCATGGGTATACGGACAACCCCGTGATCCTCCAGCAGGGGAATAAGTGGTTGGTAAAAGCGCCCATGTCCATGGGGTTTTACAACGCGGGGGTCATGGACCTGGGTTGGAAGAAAGGCTGGAGGAAGGGGGCTCTTCTCTGCGGTACCCACGAGGCGGGAAAGATGGCCGAGAAAATCTTCGAAGTATTATGGAAAGACATGGGGGGGGAAATTGTGTCCAACGCCCCCGCCGATTACGGCAAGGTGACGGACTTCTATCCCTACCTCACCAAGGTCCTGGCGGCCAGGCCGGAGGCCATCTTCCTGTACGGGGCCTCCGAGCCGTCGGCCATGATCATTTCCAGCGCCCGCGAGCTTGGTTTCAAGGGCGGATTCATGCTGGGCTCCCAGTGTAAATTAGATGAGATGGAGAAGGTGGCTCCTTTGAAAAACCTGACTCCCAGCGTGGGAGTCTGCCCCGTGGGGATGATGCCCCTCCCCCTGATGCAGGATTATTCCAAACGGCATCGTGAAAAATTTAACACCATCCCCACTTCGGAGTCGGCCTTCAATTATGAAGTGATGTACATCTTTGCCGAGGCCATGAAAAAGGCCGCAACGGTCAGCAACTTGGATAAGATCATGGCCGCCATTCCCGGGATGCTGCCGGTGGGTAAACATGCCATCCGCGGGATCCACAGCATGACCAAGGAAGGTCAGTTTATCTCCGGTTATTTCGCCATGGAGATCGCCGACGGGAAATTCGCCCCGCCGGTCAACATCGACCCGGGCCCGTGGTACAAAAAGTATGGAGCGACCTGGGCGCCAAAATAAAAAACGCAGAGAGCAGAGAGCATAGCGCAGAGAGTAGAAAGAATAAAGCAAAGGGCTGATGGCTCAAAGCTCATGGCTCATCGGCAAGAATCTTTGGCTATCAGCCATGAGCAATGAGCTACCGGCATTATCGATGCTATGCGCTATGCGGTTTTCCAATTGAGGAGCGCGGATGTCTCTTTTCATCCAGCAAGTGCTGAACGGGATCATGCTGGGGAGTATTTATTCCCTGGTGGCTCTCGGGCTGACCCTGGAATATGGGATCCTGCACATTCCCAATTTCGCCCACGGCGCCCTGTATATGGCTGGCGCCTACGTGACTTTCCTGCTGGCTACATCCCTGGGCCTGAACTTCTGGCTGGCCATGATCGTCTCCATGGTCGCTCTGGCCTTGATCGGTATCCTGGTAGAGAGACTGGTGTTCCGCCCGCTCATGTTCGAGTCCCCCCTCAGTTCTTTCATCGCCGCCATCGGCTTGATCTTCATCTTCGTGGACGGCGCCCTGCATATCTTTGGGCCTGATTTCAAGCGGTTCCCTCCTTTGCACACCCAGGTCATTCAGGTCATGGGAACAACGATTACTCTCCAGCGGATTATCATTATTCTGGTTACAGTCGCTCTGATCGTCCTTTTGCATCTTTTCATTAAGAAGACGATTGTGGGGGCAACCATAGAAGCGGCAGCTCAGGATATGGAGGGCGCGCGCTTGATGGGCATTAACGTCAAACGGGTGCGAATGATGGCCTTTGCTTTGGGAACGGGGCTGGCTGCAGCGGCCGCTGCCCTGATTTCCCCGATTCATCTGGTCCATCCGGGGATGGGGGGACCGGTGATCCTGAAGGCCTTTGTCATCATCATTTTAGGGGGGATGGGAAGCATTCCGGGAGCCATCATCGGCGGGTTCCTGATGGGACTCGTGGAGAGCCTGAGCGGCGGATATATCAGCACCGCGTACCATGAAGTCTTCTCTTTCGGTGTCCTGGTGACCGTTCTGGCCGTTCGACCCACGGGTCTATTCGGGGGCAAATGATGCAGACTCTATCCAAACTCTATACTCCCCAACGCCTGTTTGCCCTGCTGTTGATTCTCGCGGCCTTCACCCTCCCCCTGTATGTGACCAGCCGCTTTTACCTCCACATCCTGATCATGTGCTGCATCTGGGGAATGGCGGCGACATCCATGAACCTGATCATGGGCTACACCGGTCAGGTGAACCTTGCCCATGGGGCTTTTTTCGGCATCGGGGCCTACAGCGCGGGTTTACTCATCCTGAAGGCCGGAATGAATTTCTGGCCAGCTCTGGTCCTGGCCTGCTTCATCACTGTGGTCTTTGGCTTCTTCATCGGCCTGCTGGCCCTGAGAACCAAGGGGTCCTATTTCGCCATCGGGACCATGTGCTTCAACGTGATCGTAACCGTAATCATCGACAACTGGGAAGAGCTGACCGAAGGGGCCCGGGGGCTTTTGGGAATCCCCCGTCCAGCGCCCATCCCGCTTCCTTTCGGAGGGCAGATCACTTTTACCTCCATGGCTTCCAACTACTACCTGGTCTTCATCGCTCTCCTCCTGACTCTTCTCGTCATCTACCGGATCGTTCACTCCATGATGGGCAGGTCTTTTATGGCCATCCGCGGGAATGAAGAACTGGCTGAATCCATCGGGATCAGCGCCATGAGGAC
>Ga0315282_10011010_pt1 | contig 14083 bp, 14 predicted proteins | sample YL17G07_20_MG_FD_203693 | JGI IMG/M metagenome (GOLD analysis project Ga0315282, IMG submission 203693) | Sediment microbial communities from Yellowstone Lake, YNP, Wyoming, USA - YL17G07_20 | ecosystem: Environmental > Aquatic > Freshwater > Lake > Sediment | place: USA: Wyoming | collected... | reverse complement strand
GGAAATCCCAACCATCAACCCGTACTGTCTGCACAATCTCTTGGACATCTCGACCGCGTCATCGCTCTTTACTTTGGCGACAAAATCTAGTTCGTCCATTTTCACGATTTGAGGGATAAAACCGTCTTCAATATCAGCAATTTTGTGATCTTGAATATTGGTCTCTCCCGACAATACTGCGGATTCAGCCGGTTCGACAGCGACGAGTTTCACGTCTGGATTCACTTTGCGAAGAGCTCTACCCACTCCGAAGAGGGTTCCGCCGGTTCCAACTCCTGCGACAAATGCATCAATTTTCTCCTTTACCTGTTCGATTATCTCGCGGCCGGTCGTCTGAAAGTGCGCTGTCACGTTTTCTTCGTTGCTGAACTGTTTCGTGAGATACACGTTTGGTTTTTGTTTCGCAATCTCCTCGGTCTTGTTGACAGCTCCCTGAAAGCCTTCTTCTTTCGGGGTCAGGCAAACGTCTGCCCCAAGGTTTTCCATTAATCGAATTCTCTCCTTACTCATATGCTCGGGCATGAAGACCGCCATTTTGTAGCCTTTCGCGGCCGCGACCATGGCAAGTGCGATGCCTGTGTTTCCGCTAGTTGCTTCCACAATTATTGAATCAGGTTTCAGTATACCTCGTTTCTCTGCAGATTCGATCATGTACTTCGCGATTCTGTCTTTGACGCTCCCGCTTGGGTTCATGAACTCCAGTTTCGCATATGTCGGATAGATCTGACCGTTCAGTTCCACCTGCAATTTCATGATGGGAGTGTTGCCGATGAAGTCCACTATTGAAGAGGTGATCGGGGACGCTTTCTGCAATTCTGTTTCCTTCCCTTGACCTGTGGAGTTGGAATTTCTTCTTTTCGCCCCTTCATCCCTTGTGAGAATTGGACCGTCGTACGCTTTGATCCATTAGTAGCTTGGAAGAACAATGCCGAACTCAGGTTTCAAAAAACTCACAATCGCATGATCAAAGGCAATGCGTTTCTAATTGTTCGCAGAGGGAATGGCTCTCTTCTCGTAGGCTAAGTTCGCTTCCACCCATTTCGCAATGCATGGGTTCCCAAGAGCCACACGTAGCGTAAGTTGCTTCTTTGCGAGTCTGATTACCGCACTTCTGCAACTGCCCGCCAATTTGCCTTCGTATTCTCCATGCCTGCAAGGAGTGTTCATACTCGGATTGTCCTTGCCGACCGATACGTCGTAGTGCGTACTCATTATTTGCATTGCGACGGCAGCGTCAATCTTCCCGACATTATCTCTTACTGCCTTTCCGATCGACTCTAGCCTGTAGTGGGTGCTCGATGGATTCTTTCGCAGAACAAGATGATTTTTGATTTCATCGGTTAAGGCGTGGTTTGTCATGAAGAGATAATCATTTGTTGGCTTAATCACGGCGAAGTTCTCTGATGCCTTGTGAGCTACTGCTGCCTTTCCGCTTTTGTCGAGAAGCAAGAAGCTGAAGGTGATTCCGCTCTCCACATTTCTCAAATACTGAAGCACTGAGTCTACATTAGACACGAATTGAGCCAAGTGCCTAAAGATCGCCCACATTGGAACTCCTATCCTCGCCTCTTCCGGCTTAGGTCCTATCTCGAGTGAGTTCCCAACAGCACAGAAGCCTGAGCTATTTGCGACGGTATGGTAGCCTAGCTGTCCAGGCACTGTTGGGACAAGGAAACGATATCCTTCACTTGGGGTGGCATCAAGCAGGACCAGAAACTGGTCAGTGAACCGTCCGCCGTCGTCGTTGTGGCCGCCAATCATCTCCCCGTTCCTAGTCGCGTCTCCCCAAGCAGCAAAAGCGCTGCAAAGAAGAGATTGGAGTGCTTTTTCACCGCCACCCATGATGATGAGATCATATTGTGAGTTGAGAAGGATGACATCCTCGTATGAGACAGCTGCCCCGTTTGCCACCGCTTCCATTTCCGATGAGAAGCCAGCATGCAAGGCTTTGATTCTCTGACCGTATTCATTGAGATCTTGAGCAATGTCTGATCTGCTCATGCCGAGCAAGGGAGGCAACATTGTCCAAGCATTGCGCACAGCCCTCTGTATGAGATCCTTCGTTTGCTGCCCATGCTTGACTCCAATGTCCGTGTAGTTTCCAGCTACTCTAACGATTGGCATTGGCGCGTTCCATGGATACAGGTCAGGCTGCTTCCGTGGCAAAATCACCGCCTGTCTCTTCCCAGGGGTTTTCACTATAATATTCTCTCAGATACTACTCATCTAACCCGAAGATAAACATAAGAAAAAGAGGAGGGCTAGTTATCAAGCACATTCTATTCTGGTGGGATTGTCTGGAATATTTCCTTGAAGTTGATTCCGTGTTTCAGGTCGTACCATCGTGCAACCAAGTAAAAGACGATTCCAACGAGTATTGTGAACACTGTTGCTGTGAGTCCTGTTGATGCTGCGTATTCAACGAATGATAGTCCTGGTGTTAGTGGTGGAACTGAGCCTATGACGCCAGCGAACACGTAGAATGGTATGATGATCATTAGCCAGAGAATAGCCACAGGAACCATCCACTTGCGCCATGGTACCGCTTTCATGAGGTCAGGTCGGCGTCTTTGAAGCAACAGTGCGCATATGGCAGGGAAGATAAAGGACGTGAACGTCATAAGAACGCTCCAGAACGCGTAATTCACTGGGTTGAAGTCGAAGTAGATCAAAGTTAGGAAGAAGATTACTGCAAGAATCCCCTCGAAGATCACTACCTTCATTGGTTGCCTAAATCTCGGGTGAACGTCCGAGAATGCCTTCGGAACCATTCTGTCGATTCCCCAAGCAAACACTAGCCTATTGATGTACAGTATGCTGGCTGGGATCACTAACCAAGTTCCGAGCAAACCTGCGTATCCTAGCTCTCGGACTTGATCCTTGGTTCCTTTATCCTAGCTTGATACTCTGCATTGGGAATGGAAAGAACCCGACTTGCATTCTTCGATGACGCTCCAGTCTTCGGTTTGGCTGTTCTTCTTGATCTGATGGCTATTGATGGCTTTCAAAACGAATTCGTGAACGAAATGGACTTAGTTAGGCATGTTCATATTCCCACTTCGTTGGAACGTTGAGGGGAGCTGGCGAAATGGGGACTGCTATGGAGAAAAAAGCTGTTGAACGTAAGGGAAAGGAAGAACTCGTTCCACTCAAGGAAGCAAAAGAGCAAGTTGAGACGGCTATCACGAGGATAGCGCTTCTTCATCTAGCATTCTCCAAGACGCTTGTCGAAGAATTTGGCGCCGAGAAAGGAAAAGAGCTGATCACAAGGTCCATACTACGATATGGCAGGTGGGTAGGGGAGAGGATGAAACGGGGGCTGCCAGACTATCCCGTAGCAAGGTATGGCGCCTATGTCGAACATGAGGGCGGGAAGGTCTACGACTGCATTCTCGCTAGGATCTTTCGAGAATATGGGGAACTTGACCTCGGTGGTCTCTACTGCTACGTCGACCCAGCCAAAACAATGGCGGTAGATTCTAGTAGAAAGCAGGTGCATAATGACTGCGCCGCCTGCGGCGACGACTACTGTACCTTCGAGGAAATACCAACAACTGAAAAGGAACGAAATGATTTCATGAACAGGAGTATAGAATGGAAATACGTCGACCCACGACTGGCCCGAGGAACGAAGATATAATTGAGAAAAGAAGAAAACACGTAATTGCTTGGTCGTCGGAGGCAAGAATACTGGGAAGGATATCGAGGGTTCGAATCCCTCCGGGCCCAATGTGACTTTTTGTGTACTGAACGTATGTGGGTGGGCGAAGACGTAATCATGCGCTAGACGGCTCCATGCGCATGTTCATAGGATTAGATGTCCACAAAGATTACCTTCAAGCAGCCGTCTTGGACAATGAAGGCAACCTAGTAAAACAGCAAAGAATCACGAACTCAAAAGAACAGATCGAAAGCTTCTTTCAACCTTTCGACAAGGCAAAGGTAGTCATAGAATCCTCAACCACATGGTACCCAATCTACCAACTGCTATCGGATAGGCACGACGTGAAGCTCTCAAACCCAGCCAAAACCAAAGCTATCGCACAAGCCAAAGTGAAAACAGACAAGATCGACGCCCTAACCCTAGCCAAACTTCTCAGAGGCGGATTCATCGCTGAATCCTACATTCCACCCAGCAACATCATGGACCTAAGACAACTGGTCCGCTACAGAGCAGGTCTCGTCAGACTAAGAACCATGGTCAAGAACAAGATCCACACGGCCGGCCGTAGAGATCATGCGAAGGTCTGAGGCTTTCATGAGGCGCTTCGGCTACCTGCCCGGAGAACGCGAACCGGATCTACTGGAGATGCATGACCACCTAAATAAAAGGGGGAAGCTTCAAGTCTTCTATTCAGGTGGAATCAGCTTGTATATTTCGTCGAATTTGATGCCTCTCTTGATGTTCCACCAGCGCACTACGAAGTAGATTATAAGTCCCGCTACGACGAACACCGATGTTATGATCAGCCCAGTAGAGATAGCCCACTCCCAGAACGTGATACCTGGCGAAATCGGCGGTACAGAGCCGACGATGCCTCCAAGCCCGTAGAATGGTACCAAGATGGCTATCCAGAGAATACCTAGCGGAATAAGCCAACGGCTCCAAGGAACATTTTGGAACAGGTCTGGTCTTCTCTTGCGTATCAGGAGCGCGCATATTGCTGGGAAGAAGTAGGACGGTAGCATGAGCAGAATAGACCACCATGCAAAACTGACTGGGTTGAAGTCAAATTGTATTTGAGCCACATAGAAGATTATCCCGAGTAGGCCTTCTACTGCGAACAGCCTCATCGGTTGGTGGTATTTGGGATGAACCTCAGTAATGGCCTTGGGCATTAATCTGTCCATCCCCCAAGCGAGCGCCAACCTATTGCAGTACATCATACTTGCAGGGATACAAAGCCACGTTCCTACAATCCCCGCCAGACCAGCAATTAGCCACAAAGGCCAGAGATCTGGCAATCCAACCGCGCAGAGAAGCGCGTTTATGGGGGGCAGAGCGAGGGGTGCTAGACTCCTAGCGTTCCAGAAAAGCCAACTCCAAGAAGTGACAAGCTGGTATCCGAATTGGTTCAGCACTAGCATCACGAAAGGTATCGTGAAGATCAACCAGAAGATCAAAGATCCGAAAATCGAAATCATAAGACCCTTCTTAACGTCACCTCTGAGCTCACCACTGATGCTGGCTGAATATTGATACCCTCCGATGATGAAGAGTATATAGCCCATCATTCCTGTTCCGGTTGTCCAACTGAGCATTTCATTGGGGTCCCAGCCCTTTGCTTTTGCTGCGTTTATCAAGCCCTCAACTGAGGTGCCGAGCAGCGTGTTCATATTGGCTGAGAAGTTGGCCGTAGCGGCGAACGCTCCGTACAGCGCGAGAACCAGACCTACGATCGAGAAGACTGCGAGGCCTGCTATCCAACTGTAGTACCTTCTCGGGGGTACCATGCACATCAGCATTGCTATGATGATGACGCCAATTCCTATGATCCAGATCGTGGGCGATTCGTAGACCCATCCAGAGGCCATCTCTGTTACATGGACTATCCGCAGTATATCTATGAGGAGTTTCACGTTTCTTACCGTGACCCACGCCATCCAAGCCCAGACAGGGATCCAAGACCAAACAATCATCCAAGAGTTTATCCAACCCCAGAACGGACCCATGAGTCTAGCTGGAATAACATAGTCGGCACCGCTTCTTGGCATGGGAGTCGTTAACTGAATGTATATTATTCCTAAAATGAAGCTTGCGAGGGTAAACAGAAGAACTCCCCAGATGTACGCCGGTGCTCCAAACATAAGGGCAGCCGGGAACATGCCGAGGTAGGCAACTGACCAAGCGAACTTGCTCCCCATGATGTTCGCAATGTTAAACAATCCAGCTTTGGTAGGGCTTGCTTCCTTGACTAGACCTGAAGCTTTCCTTGCAAATAGCTTTTCTTCAATCTCTCTAGTTGTCAAGAGAAATCAGTTCAATGTACCCGGCTTTTTGTATTTAACACTATTCCCCCGGTACGGCCGGCCGTCCTTTTCTTTTTCTCATGACTTTCTGTTGAATCGTTATGACAAACAACTGAATGTCGCTGCGTTCAGCGTCAATGAGCATAACCCTTTTCTGCTCCCAACTCACCCGGTTTGCGGAGAGCTGCAATAGATGTCCAACACGCGAATATACTACTGCTGCGACATTCACGGATCCGAAGTATGCTTCAGGAAAGCGCTCAACATCGCGAAGTACGGACTCTACCAAGCCAACGTTATCATTGTTGGTGGAGACTTGACAGGAAAAATGATAGTCCCAATCGCAAGACAACCAAACGGCGAGCACAGCTGCCAGTTTCTGGAGAGCAAGCACATTCTGAAAACGGAGAAGGAACTCGCGGATATGCAGAAACTCATTGCCAATTCAGGCTTCTACCCGTACATAACGGATCCGGGTCAAATTGAGGAACTGAGAAAGGATCGACCGAAGTTCAACAGCCTTATCGACCAACTCATACTCGACCGCATGAGGGATTGGATTCGGCTTGCAGATGAACGACTAGAAGGTTTGAACGTGCAATTCTTCATGCTCCAAGGAAATGATGACAACAAGAAATGCGCCGAACTGATCAACGCCTCAAAGTTCGCGAAGAACCCTGAAGACAAAGTAGTGGATCTTGATGGCGTGCATGAGATGATCAGCTCGGGCGTGAGCAATTTCACGCCATGGAAAACGCCTAGTGAGTATTCTGAAGAGGAACTTGAAAAGAAGTTTGAGGGAATGATATCGCAGGTTAAGGAACCGGAGAATTGCGTTCTCAATCTACATGTTCCACCGTACGATTCAGGTCTTGATGTGGCACCTAAACTGAATGAAGAACTCCAACCAGTTCTCGTAGGAGGAGAGCCGATGCGAATTCCGGTAGGAAGCACGGCTGTGCGCAAAATAATCGAAAAGTACCAACCCAAGTTGGGTTTGTTCGGCCACATACACGAGTCTGGCGGCGAGGTGACGATTGGGAGAACTCTATGTGTGAACCCTGGCAGCGAATATAGTGAAGGAATCTTACGGGGCTACGTTGTGGAATTGGATAGGAATGGGATACACCAGTATTTCCGAGTAGAGGGTTAACCGCGCTGGTATCTGAACAAGACTTTCTAGGCAACATGCAGACTATTCTGGACTCAGCCAAAGCCAACAACATCAATCTGCGCCTCATAGGATCCATTGCCGTACGGATGCACAGTGAAAGCGCCCGCGCACAAGTAATTCCACGAGCCTTAACCGACATAGACCTAGTCGGCTATTCGAAACAATGCGAGGAGATCATAGCACTATTCCAGAGACTTGGCTACGCTGGCGACGAAGATTTCAACGCGCTTCATGGGTCCGAAAGACTCCTTTTCTTGGGCAAGGATGGACTGCGGATAGATGTATTCTTGGATGTATTGTCAATGTCACACAAGTTGGACCTGCGAGGACGACTGGAGCTGGATTATCCCACTGTTCCATTAACAGATTTGTTGATGACAAAACTCCAAATTGCTGAACTCAACGAGAAAGACGTGAAAGACGTGATCTGCTTGTTACATGACCATGAGCTGGCGGATTCGGATCTTCCGGAGAAGATTAGCAGTAAGCATGTCGCGGACTTATGTTCTGAGGACTGGGGTATCTACAAGACCTTCACCATCAACCTCAACAGGATTCTGGCGTACTCGGACAAGCTTGGCGAGAATGAGATGCGCGATCACATAAGGAACCAGTGTGAGAGTCTACTGCAGAAGATTGAGGCCACTCCAAAAAGCATGAAGTGGAAGATGAGAGCTAGAGTCGGCGAGAAGAAACGATGGTATAGCCTGCCCGAAGAATAAGCCTCTCTACGACGGTTTGAATTATGTTTGCTTTCGATGACTTGAAGGAGAACTCTGAATCTCGGTTCGCTCTTTGTTTCGGTTTTCATGATCTCTTGCTGTCGCTGGTCTTCATGAGGGGTCTACGAGGAAAACTAACATATGGCCGTGTCCTGCAATCACGGGCTGCAGATTGTGAATTGTCCGAATCACATTCGGCTGGTGTTGTAGTTATAGGAAGTGGCGGTGCAGGTCTCAGAGCTGCGATTGAGGCAGCTGATGAGGGCGCTTCCACTATGCTCGCCTCGAATGGCGGTATAGCTAAGTCCGGTGCTACGATGATTGCTGGTGCTGACATAACATTGGACGGCGGTGGAGCTGCAAAGATTGGTCTCGTAGGAAACGAAGATGATACCGAAGAGAAATTCTTCCATGACATATTAGTTAAGGATATTATCTCAACAACGAAAAACTGGTTGAGGCATATGTTCGCGACGCTCCCGCAAGGACCAAGGAGATGATTGATTGGGGTATGAAGTATACCTGGGACGGCCTCTTCCACCGCATTTATTCCGAAGCTTGAGGCTGAGTGAACACTCTTACCGGACACAGTTATGGTAACGTAGACCTTGCCTAACATTCCCAAACATGAGCCAGGTTCTTGCCCCGCGCTTTCAAGAAAGTACGTGCCCTTTAGCATAACCACGTCTGGCCAAGTAGTAGATTCCTAGAAAAACGCCGATCTCCTCATCAGTGCAAAACAAGCAAATCATATCAAATCCTAGTTCAAGCTTCATCTTCTCGATGACTTTTGACGCGCCCATCAAACTCGCAATCAAGCCTTTCATGTCGAGAGCCCCGCGACCGTAGACTCGTCCGTCTTCGACTATGCCTTTGAATGGGTCTATGCTCCATGGTTGCTCGATCGAACCACGTCGATGTGTGCATAGATCGAGACGGGATCGTGCCCATACTTCTTTTCAGCCACTAGGTTGACTCTCGGCCCCTCGAGTTTCAGCGGAATCTGCTTCACTTCACTGTCCGGCACTATGACTTTCTCTGTCTTGTATCCTCGCTTCTTGAAAACGGACTCGAGATAATCCGCAACCTTTTCATAATTTCTGCCAGGAGGACAGGAGGTATCGATGCCGATGAGATTTCGCAGCACCAAAGTAATGTAATCTCTTTCTTGATCGACAGCGAGAAATGCCTCGTTGATCTTCTGATCTCGCAAATTCATTTTGATTCACATCTGTTCTTACTTGAAACATTGGAAGACCTCTTTCGTGAACAGGTCGAGTTGATCTTTAGTTGCAATCTGATGCACGAGAATCGATGGATTCCTCAATCCAGTGAGCAAGACCGATGTACCCAACTTTGAAGACTTGACAAACCATCGGCCCGGTACAGTTTCTAGAGTCCTTCGACTACTAGATCACGGATCACTTTGAATCGCGGTAGAGGATCAATGGTTATGTCTCCGGTGACCTCGGTGTGGCATGAAAGGCCAGACTTGCCGTTCACTGTCACGTTGCACCTGGTGCAGACCCTTCGGTGGCAATCTGTGTGTGAATTGTAGGCCAGACTTGGATCGAGGTTCTCATAGATGTAGTCCAAGACATCCATCACAGTCATTCTTGGCTCCAGTGGGACATCACAGACCTGATAGTGCGGAGAACTGTCCGTGGCAGGATCGAAGCGTGCGATTCTTACTTTGACTGTTTTCTTCTCCATTTCATTCACCCAACTCTTTCACGGCGCGAACTATGCCTTCTTCGAAAGTGAATCTGCCACGCGGGGGCTTCAATTTCGTGATTGTGATAGGCCTTGTGCTTAAGGACATCTTCTCGTTAACCTGCCTGACAACTATCTCTCGAAGCCAGCGTCCATTGTCTGTCTGTGGACAATCTGAACGATTGTGCACTCCTCGGCTTTCTGTCCTAAATAGCGCAGAGCGAGCGGATGCGAGCAGTACTTGCGCCATACCTTCAGTCTCTATGGCGTCAATCCACTCCTTGTTGTAGATCCGGGTCTGCGTTTGAATTGAAATTCTTGGTATATCATTGAGGATTATCGACTGAAGGTCCGCAATGGCCTGTTTCAACCCAGAAGCAGTTCTGATGACCCAAAGGTTGTCGTCGGCGATTTTCCTGATCTTTTTCTTTAGGTCAATCGCGCGTATGCCGTCTTTTTGATTGAAGGGTCGCGTAAGGCGTGATTCAATCTGACTAATCTGTTTCTTGTCTACGTCTGGCGCCTGTGCTTTCTTTGAGTGAGTTGTAGCGGATTTTCCTGCTATGGCGCCCTGAACCAGTATTTGGGTGATTGCCGATGCCACTCGATTGGCGCCGAACAGGCCGCCAGAGCATTCGCCGGCAGCGTACAGACCCTTGAGGGTTGTTGAAGCTTGTTCGTCAACTGAGATTCCTCCCTCCATGTAGTGCGCCGCCGGTGCCACTTCCACAGCGTTGCCCTCTTTGAGCCAATCCATGAGGCTGGAGTAGTCAGTGCGCAACCACTTCCATCCAGGGAAGATCTTCTCCGCCTCTTCTAGAATGTTGAATGGCACGTTCTTGATCGAGTAGTATGTTCCGCCCCTTGGCGACCCATCTCCTCTCAACACCACTCTAGTGGCGGCCATAGAGAAGATCAGTTTGTTCCATTCTGTCGTTGTGGCTATTCGGTAGATTGAGGGGTCGTATTCATCTCTCAGAAATGGTCTGCCGTGTTTTTCTAGCAGATCGCCGAACATCTCGATCAAAATGTAAGGGAAAATATCCCCCCTCAGCGCGGGAGGCCACAGAATCACGTTGGGGCAGAAGGTCACCATCTCCATGTTTAGGAGATCGGCTCCAGCTCTGTAGGCTGCGGCGTGCATTGCACCGGCCAACCCTCCGGGGGCGCTAGTGAACGAATACGCTCTCTGCCATCCACCGGTGGCGATCACTACAGCTTTCGCTTTGACAGCCTGTATCGTTCCCTTGTTGATTTCAAGGCCCGCTACGCCTACAACCGATTTGCCTTGGGTCAGCAGATCTGTGACATAGAAATCATCCCTGATTGTTATCTTGCGCTTCCTTACTTGCTCGATGAGAGCCTGGTTCAGATCGGTACCTTGAGTCAGGAGAGCGCGTTTCCCATCCCAGAGGTATTTCATACCCCAATCAATCATCTCCTTGGTCCTTGCGGGAGCGTCGCGAACGTAGGCTTCAACGAGTCTTTGGTTGTTAAGATAGTAGCCTTGAACCACGATATCATGGAAGTAACTTTCTTTACTATCTGATTCGTTCCCTGGAAGCCCGATACTGGCGGCACCAGCTCCATCCAAGGTAATATCGGCCCCGGCAAGCATTGTAGCCCCCGATTTTCCAGCCGCTCCATTCGAAATCAACATGGTCACCGTGCCTAGATCGCACGCTTCGATTGCAGCGCGCAGGCCTGCACCCCCGCTTCCGATTACGATTACATCAACCGATTCTTGCTCAGACAATCATGCCACTCCAATTCCTTGCTCTCATGCGGTGAGAGGAGTTATCTTCGTTTCGCCCCTAGACCTCGTATGAAAATCATCACAGAAGGATCGTGGAACTCTATGCGGGAAGGCTTCAAATGTGCCTGTGTCGTGCGGGGGAAAGCGTGGTGCGCGAGAGAGGGGATTTTGACCCCAACTTACCGGTAAACAGCAGCAGTGCATGTGGTCCCTGAAGGCTATGACGCCTTCTTGAACGTCTCAAGCGAAACCTGGAACTTCGTTCCTGTCGACGACAAAATCCAACACGAAAGGAACATCAGATCGTAGGCCTTCGACAAGGGCCTCATGTATCTCTGTGGCACGATCAACTTTTCGGCTTCGGGCACCGTAAGATTCAGCTAGTTTCACGAAGTCGGGAATTTTGTGAAATTCCGTTTCAGTTATTCGACCGCCATAATCTCGTACTTGGTCGAATCGTATCATTCCATGGGATCTGTCATTGAGCATGCAGACTAGAATGGGAAGATCGTTCTCAACAGCGGTCATCATCTCGGGAGCGATCATTTGGAACGCGCCGTCGCCGGTGATCGCTACCACTCGACTGTTCGGCTTCGCGAGTTTCGCTCCTATCGCTCCAGCCACAGAGTACCCCATCGGTGTGAGTCCCGCAGGATGAATCCACGTTCGAGGCTGATAGATCGGCAGCATAGAAGATGGCCATTCCTTGCAAAATCCAGCTTCAGCTGTAATGATTGCGTCTCTGGGCAGGACTTCACGCAGCTCCTTCATGATGCGTTGAGGTTTGAGAGGGCTAGCGTCGGAGTTGGTCTTGCTCGAAATCTTTCTGGCCCATTCTATCTTTTCTTGCTGAACTTGTCGAGCCCATTCTTGGCGATGCTTTGAGGTAACCGGTTTAGCTGCCTTGAGTATTCGAATCATTTCGGACAGCGCATCCCTTGCGTCTGCGATGATGCCGATTTCTACCCGACAATTCTTCCCGATCTCAGAGGGGTCAATGTCCACCTGTATCACTTTTGAATCTGATGATGGCAGGCTCCAATTCCAGGTGGAGACATCGGTAAAACGAAATCCTACGGTGAGGACTACGTCGGCTTGCTGAATGAACTTGCTTTTCCACGCGGGAGTGAATTGACCTGTGCGTCCGATGCTAAGCGGGTGGTCCTCAGGGATGGAACCTCGGCCGTTGTAGCTTGTTGCGACAGGAGCAGCAAGAAGTTCAGCCAGCTCTTGAGTCTGGGATTGAGCGTCTGCAAGGATTACTCCCCCACCGGCCCAAACAATTGGTCTTGATGAATTTGACAGGAGCTTCACTGCCTTTTCAATCTGCGCGGCTTTGGGGCGAGGCCCGGCCGAAGACTTCTGCAATCGATGGATATCATAGTCGACTTGTCCCAGAAGTACATCTGACGGAAAGTTGATGTGGACGGCGCCTGGCCGTGGACCACGTGCCACCTGAATGGCTCTCTCGAAAATTTCAGGAACTTGTGCGCTGGTATCGACTTGTACGCTCCACTTAGTGATCGCGGTGAAGTATTGAGCATGATCAAACTTCATCTGAGCGTTGCGTTGCAGCAAAGGGGATCGAAGATTGCCGGTAATTGCGATCAACGGAATCGAGTCAATCTGAGCTGCGAGAACCCCAGGCGGCAGACAAACGGCTCCTGGACCCACCGTGGCCATGCATACTCCAAGGTTTCCAGTTACTCGCGAGTAAGCATCTGCCATGTAGGACGCCCCCATCTCGAGACGGGTCAGAACATGACTAACCTTTTCAGAACTTAGAAGAGCGTCGTAGATCGGTAGAGTTGAGCCGCCAGGTATCCCGAAGATGAATCTGACATCCTCCCTCTCAAGAATGCCAACGATTGTGTCAGCAGCTTTTTTGCGGCCCAAGACATTTCACAATCCTCCCTGCCATCGTGGTCGGCTTAAGGCTTGCTCTATTATACACTACTTGACTTTGAACTCGCAGAAATCCGGGCGCAGCGGCAGACTCACAGTAGTTCGTGATCATTGAGCGCTCATTGTGATCGCTATGATAGACAACATATCGAGGGCTCGAATAGGAATGGAGGCTCTGGGTCCTTAGCAGCATACAAGGCGGCAGTTTCAGATCCCAATTTCCTCGGCAAAGCACAATACGACAGATAGGAGCGTTCGAATCGCAGTCGGTTTCCGAAATATGCTGGAGCAACTGTAGGCATCCGCCTAGCGAATCAGGCGAATCTCCGTCAACCAAACGATTCAGGCTCTGTTTGCCAGCGACAGTAATGACAATAGTAATGATCCGGAGAAGCGTCAAGATGAAAAACCAGTCATGATCATTGTGTTCAGCAGATTAGGCAATGCAAGAATATCACCAAGCTTCTATGATACTGAAGAGGGAGCTGGACACGTTGGGCGCTGCAGTTTCGGGGTTAGTTGGCGGTCCATGAGAAGCCACATGTTGCTGCGATCTCGCGGGAACGTTCAATCACCGTTGACAATAGCCGATTGGCGCGGTTGAGGGAGCAATCAAGCAGTTCGCACTAAGAAGGAGTCAGCATTGGGGAGCCGAGAGTTCGACGTGATTGTTGTAGGCGCGGGAATAGTAGGATTGGCGAGCGCATATCACATACTCTCTCAGGATCCCGGATGCCGCGTCGTAATTGTTGAGAAGGCAACTTCTGCTGGGCAAGGCGACACTGCCAAGACCGTTGCAGGCATAAGGAACACGTTCACATCGGAAGTCAATCGGCTACTCTC
>Ga0315282_10011009_pt1 | contig 14085 bp, 15 predicted proteins | sample YL17G07_20_MG_FD_203693 | JGI IMG/M metagenome (GOLD analysis project Ga0315282, IMG submission 203693) | Sediment microbial communities from Yellowstone Lake, YNP, Wyoming, USA - YL17G07_20 | ecosystem: Environmental > Aquatic > Freshwater > Lake > Sediment | place: USA: Wyoming | collected... | reverse complement strand
CTTACTGAGGAACTGTGCGTCCTGTGCGGTAAGTGTGTCGATGTATGCCCCCGCCAGGCACTCACCCTCCCCTTATGATCCGTGAACCCTTCCGGTTTCGCCAGACCATTGCCACGATCCTCGCAGATGAACCATCACATATAACCGCAGCAAAGAACGGGATGCTCGCTGCCCGTCAGGAACTCGAGGCGTATATCGCCCGCGATCCTTTTTTTTGTGCAACATTCGATCCTTATATCCCGGACTCTGATGATGAGATCATCGTTCACATGGCAGCCGCGGCACAAAAAGCCGGTGTCGGACCGATGGCAGCGGTCGCCGGCGCGATCGCATGTGCCGGCCTTGAAGCGATGACAGCTGCCGGCGCCTGTTTTGGCGTGATCGATAACGGGGGCGACATCGCCCTTGTCAGCGACCGTGAAGTGCGTGTCGGGGTGCATGCCGGGGAAGCTTCAGTTTCAAATCGGATCGCGTTCGTCGTTCCTCCGCAGGAGACCATTCTTGGTATCTGTACATCTTCTGCGAGTGTCGGACCATCAATCTCGTTCGGGGTTGCGGATGCAGTCACAATCTTTGCCCCCGACCCGTTCCTTGCCGATGCATGGGCAACAGCAGTCTGCAACCAGATCCGGCCGGATGATCAATCCGTTCTTGACCGGATTGACCCTGAAGAAGTGTCGGGTATCTTTGCGATCATGGGAGATAGGACGATCCGGTGGGGGCAGATACCGCCACTTGTACCCGCGGTAGTCGATGAGGGGCTGATCAGTGCCGGGGACCGTTTATAGCGTTGACTCAATATACGCAAGTCCGTCATCATATGCCGAGTAACCGGAAAAGATCTTAAGATTTGTATCACCGTCACTGATGGTGATATAAGGGACGCCGTTTTTTACCATAAAATGCATCTCCAGCAGGTCGATCTCGTTGACGAGTACACCCTCCACGAGAGAGGAAGCAGGTTCGAGTTCGAGACGTTCGCGTTCCAGTTCATCCGGTACTTTACGAAAGAAGAAGTAAAAGACCTGCCACGCATTCAGGATATCCGACACCAGCAGGTCGTTTTTGACTTCAGCCGGAAGAGTCTCCAGCCTCCGTACGAGCGCGTCTTCATCTTCACCGCACTCATCCAAGAGGCAGTCTCCAATTGTCACCAGCTCGGGATAGGGGATATGTGCACCAGCAGGATCCATTATATTGTATGGTGCACGCGAGGGAATAAATGATAACGGGAAAAGAACGATTCTCTCACGTACCAATAATAAGCTATATTCTTATCCATGTGGAATGAATACAGGTGAAAGAAGAGGACGCGGACTGGATTATTTATCATCTTGTCGCGCAGAAAGAGTCCATAACGACGGAAGAACTGACGGCCCTGTCCGAAATGGATGCAGAAACCGTTTGTTCATCCCTCGCGAGGCTTGAGCGGTACTTGTTGATTGAATGTTCGGGCAACTCAGTCCGGGTACTTACTATTGGTGAAGCAATCCTGAAATGCCAGATAAAAAACACCATGGATCCCGGGTTTGAGATCGTTGACGGCGTTATCAAAGCGAGAAAAGAGTAGCATGCCAGAAACCGAGGTGGTTATCCTCCGGATTGGTCATCGCCCTGAACGGGATCAGCGGGTGACTACCCACGTGGCCCTGACAGGGAGAGCGCTGGGTGCAGCAGGCATGTATCTCGCCGCATCGGATAAAGGCGTTGTACAGAGTGTAGCAGATGTGGCTGAACGCTGGGGAGGAAAATTTTTTTGCGAGGATAAAGTATCATGGCGCACCTGTATCCGCGACTGGAAAGCGAGCGGCGGCGTTGTCGTTCACCTGACGATGTACGGGCTCAACCTCCCGGATGTGATCGCGGAGATTACGCCGCACGAGAAGATCCTTGTGGTGGTAGGAGCCGAGAAGGTTCCCGGTGAAATGTACGGGCTTGCGGATTACAATGTCGCCGTCACCGGTCAACCCCATTCAGAAATTTCAAGCCTTGCACTCTTTTTGGACCGTGTTTTTTCCGGAACTGAACTACAGACAGAATTTCCGGGTGCAAAAATTCGCATCCATCCCTCGCGGGCAGGAAAACAGACGGAGGAGTTGTGAAGGGGCGGGTCCTTGTCGCCGGGTTTGCTACGCGCCATGTCGCACAGTCCGCTGCGCATGCCGGTTACGAAGTATGTGCTGTCGATCATTTTTGCGACCAGGATCTTTTCTGGTATACAAAAGACCGCTCCCGGTTTGAAGATCTCGACGCACTTCCGGATGCAATAGACCGGATGTGCAGGAGCCATACATTTGACTTTATTGTGCTGACATCCGGTGCCGAAGATCTCGCTACAAACCTGCCGCTCTGTGGCACACCAAAAGAGAGAGTGGGTCGTTTTCTTGACAAACTCGATATACAGCATTTTTTTGAGGAGTTGCACGTACCGGTACCCCGTCTCGTTCCGCCGGGTGAGTACCCGGTGATGGTAAAGCCCCGCCGCGGTGCGGGCGGATGGCGGAACACAGTTGTAACAAACGCCCGGCAACTTGCCGCGTGGAAGACCCTTTACCCGGATCTCCCCTTTATCCGGCAGGAGATAATTGCCGGGGTTCCGGCAAGCGTCTGCTGCGTGAGCGATGGCAACCGGGCGAAGGCGATCGCAACGAATGAACAGCTGCTGAGGGGAAACGAAGACTCTTCCTTTGGATTTTCAGGATCAGTCACTCCTTTTAATCACCCTTTCCGTGACCAGATGGTTGATGTTGCGGAACGAATCGTTGCAGCAAGCGGGTGTACGGGTACGATTGGGATCGATTTTGTCATCGGGAACGATACCCCATATGCGATCGAGATAAATCCCCGTTTCCAGGGTACGCTTGACACCGTGGAAACGGCATATGGTTGCAACCTGTTCCAGTACCATGTCAATGCCTGTGCCGGTATATTGCCGAAACCTCAAAAACCTGAGCGGTACGCTGCCCGCACCATCATTTTTGCAGACCGGGACATGACGATCTCTGCTGATTTAAAACACCTTGCTCCCAATATTGCCGATATCCCTTGGGCAGGAACCGAATTTGAGGAGGGAGATGCACTGGTGAGTGTCTATGGAGCAGGCACTTCAAGGAGTGAAGCATTGAGTGTGCTGGATAAGAATATTAGCACTGTCCGACAATATATGCGATAATGGATCCAGTGGAAGAAGTGTTGAATGAACCGGCATTGCGTACCTACGTTCACCGGCTGGTTGGCGACGAGGGTCTTAATCTTCTCGAAAAGTTCCCAAAAGAAGGCGAACACAGTGATGAAGATCTTGCCGCAAGCACGGGAATCAACCTGAACTCCGTGAGACATACACTGTACACACTCTACGAGAAGAGACTTGCCGAATACCACAGGATCAAGAACAATGAGACCGGGTGGCTTACCTATCTGTGGCAGCTGCGTATCGATCACATCTACGATGCAATAAGGGAAGACATGGCGCTCGTTCTCGACAAGCTCCAACGCCGGGAGCGGTACGAAGAAGAGAACGATTTTTTTATCTGCAAGGATTGTCAGGTTCTTTTCACCTTCCCTCAGGCAATGGATGGCGATTTTAAATGCCCGAACTGCGAAAAGGCGTTGACGCACTTCGACAACGATATGCTCTTACGATCACTCCAGCAGCGGATTGATAACCTGAAAAAGTCCCTTGGTCATGCGTGAAAACCGCGGGCACTGCATCACAATGCTGCGTGAAGCCGGGTGCAGTGCAAAGGTGATCGCCCACTGTCAGGCAGTCTGTGATTGTGCGCTTGAATATGCAAGAGGTGATGATCTCGTCGATCTCTCCCTTGTCAGGACAGGTGCAATGCTCCACGATATCGGGCGTGGCAGCACTCACTCGATAGCGCACGGGCAGGAAGGGGCGGATATTATCCGTTCCCTGAACCTCCCGGAAACCGTCGCACGAATTGTGGAATGCCATACCGGTGCCGGAATGACTGCTGATGAGTGCATTCTTCTGGGACTTCTTCCCCGGGAATGTATACCTCATACCGTCGAAGAAAAAATTGTGACCCATGCTGATAACCGAATTGCCGGGGTGATGCGGGTCACGATTGATGAGAGTATCGCATCTGCAATCCATCTCAAGAGAAAGATCCGGAGACGGATGTATCATCTCGCGCGTGAAGTGGAATTGCTCTGCACATAACCTGCCGCTATCAGATAATAACCTGTTTTACCTGTGGCAGGGCACGGATCTCATTGATCACTCCTGCAGGCAGGGGGTCTTCTACGATAATGACAAGTTTTGGTTCTTCGGAGAACTGCGGATCCGTGACAAAAATCTGGCGTATTGCAAGAGCATGGGCAGATAAGACACGGACGGCGGCACCGATTATCCCGCGCTCACTTGCATTTTTCGGGAGCACAGTAATGACGGAAAAGCCCAGTGATTCCGCAACCCGGCTCAGGTCTGGCGTCGCCCGCATGTTCAGGAAGATATTGCGCAGGGACTGCCGTTCGAGAATGCGCCGGGCCGTGGAATCTACAACACGACGATCGGAACCGATCACTTTTGCCACCGCAGTTGCCGGGATCTCGATACCATTGCAGTTGATCCTGCCCTCAGGGGTAACCCCGAATCCATTCTCCAAAAGGAACCTTACAACACGGCTCTGAGAAGGTGAATCGGCAAATTCGTGAATAATATCTGACCACATACAAAGCACTTCGTATAACGTATATAAATATACACCGATGTTTATCGCGCATCATTATGGTACAGATACTAAAGGAATATGCGGTTTAAGATCAAGCGGAAAAATCGTTATTTCTGTGCGATAAAAAGGACGATCGTATGTTCCTTCATTGTACAGGACAGACGCCGGTATCGTGCCATAACATTCTTTTAGATAGACAACCTTTTTGTTATGGCACAGGCGAGGGTAGCCAAGCCAGGTCAAAGGCGCTAGGTTGAGGGCCTAGTCTCGTAGGAGTTCTTGGGTTCGAATCCCATCCCTCGCACTTTTCATGAATTGCTTTTTGTCTAGTTCTTCTTCAGCCGGATGAATATCCTTCAATCTCTCCTATCACGCTCTCAAACGTCGCATCAAAATCCGGAATATCGTGAATCTGGTGACCCAAGGAAATCTGTCACAGTGCGGCAAACTGTTCCTGCTTCTCCTGTAGAACATCTGCATCTACCGTGACCCCCTTGTATTCGCACTTGCGGTGGACAATCGATCTCACTACATCACGGTCCACCCGGCCGGCGAGCTGTCCGATATCATAGAGATCGCGGGAGCGGGTCCGCTGGAAGATCGAGCGGATCTTCTCTGCCATGATCTCTTCAAGCGCATACGATGTCACGGTCGTTTCAAGTCCGTCAGTATAGTGATGGAAGACCGGGCGCTCGCTGACCGGGAGCAGGATTTGTTCGTTGTCAGCGCTGGTTAGGTCCAGGTCGATTTTTATCGGGGATATCGTACCACGGTGCAGGATCCTGAACCGGGCAGTCGCCTTAAAGCCGTTCCTTGTTTGCCGGAAACCGATATCATCTTCGAACTGGATGCCGCTCTCATCCCGGATACGCACCATCGCATCAATCACTGCAGTCCGTAATGTCTCGGCATCAATTGGCCCCAGAAGCGTGAAGTCAAGGTCATCGGAAAAGCGGTAGTTCTCGATAAACACTTTCCGGATGCCGGTCCCGCCCTTCAGCGCCATATCGATCGGTCGCAATTTGGCAAGGAACCAGTTCTGCACGTAATCCCGTTCAATGGTCGAAGTTGGCACACCGAACTCGCGGGCCTGTTTCTTGATCTCACGTCCGGGAATCATTCAAGGGACACCGGCAGGATGTTATCGTGATTAATAATGAGGCGCCATTTCGGATCATTCTTACCTTTCGCAGGCATCGTCGGATCCAGCAACAGGTATTTTTTTGACGGGGGAAGGGGGAGATTGATCGGGATCCCCATCTGCTCGCACAGGTACCCGAGCCTCCGGACCACTGCGAAATTGTCGATTTTGAGTGCGTATGCCGTGAGCTGGTTGTAATTCAGCGAACTGTTTTTTAACGCTTTCGCTACTTCGATGATCCCCCCAGCGTAGTGGGTTTTGTCCAGACAGTCGATGATTGTCTTTTCCTTGTCCGTGATACTGATTGGCGTTTCTTCGATCCATTCTTTTCGGACGCCAAAGAACTTCTCCTCCTTCACCCGCACTATCTGGTAATTCACGCCAAAGATCTCCATCTGGCTCTTCTTCTTGCGTACCGGGGTCTGGACAAATACCGTGCCCGGGATCTGTTCGGTGAGCCCGTAGTGGTGCAGGGCGCTCCAGTACGATATGGCAAAGGGGTCGACGAGATAGGAGGCAATGACAAATTCGTGGAGCGTGTATTTCCCTTTCTCACTTCCCAACGGAATGATCAGGTACTTGCCTTTTTCAATCCGCTCAATGAACCCTTTCTCCTCCATGCGGGAGAGAATGACCGACAGTATTTCCTTTTTAATGTGGGTTTTCTGGTACAGCTGGGTAAATGAAAATACCTGGTTCTCCTTTGCCATGGACTTCAGGATCTCAATGGTCATAACTCGCTCCTTCTCCTAAATTCCTCATTAGGTACACCAACCTTAACATTTATGTTAATTTTGGTGTACGCGAGGGGGAATCCGGCACGTGTCTGCGGTCATGGGAAAGACAGCCTCCCGGAGATGCTGCAGGATTTCGTGCTCGAGTGTAAAGACCAGTTGGCCCAAGGCATGTTCGATATCATGTATCAGCTACCATCAGGAGGCAGGCACGTACATAATTCCCTTTGGAACATATGCATATAGGACATGAAAACGGCGTGAGCCGTTTTCATATTAAAAAGTCCTATTTCCGTTTAATATCGGAATACAAACCGCCCAAAATAAGCAACAAACCGATTAACCCAAGAAGGAGCGTTGGTGATTTCTGGATGTAAAATTCGAGGTTCTTGTTCGATCCAAGCCCGGGAAAGAGCAAAGATCCGTAGGTTGTCACATATGATGCGATCATCTGGGAATACACAAAGTTACCCGGAAGGATAAAAAATATCCCACCAACAATGCATGCAACAATCCCGAGAAAAATACTCAATCTCGCAAGCGACATACAATCCCCCAAACGAACGGATGTGTTTCCGTGATAATATTCCGGATAATACTTATGATATCATGTCCGGCAAACGGATATTTAATGACATGTCTTTTTTTATACGGCATCCTGTATATTACCCATGGATCTTCTCATCACATTTGTCATCACCCTTGCTCTTATTACGCTCGTGCATCTCCGGGTTCAGGATATCCCCGTTCTTCACCCTGATCGGTGGTGCTATTCTGTTTGGGATCCTCCCGGGGATAACGCTTGACACGATACTTTTGGGGATTGTATCCGGTGTCGGAAAAGAATTTCCTGCGTTTGGAATCATTATCCTCTGCGGCGCCGTCATCGCAAAGATCTTACAGGACCAGCACCGGATCGAAGAGATCGTTTCAGAGATCACGCAGTGTATCAAAAATCCACCGGTCATTGCCGGTTTATCCGGCTATCTTCTTGCAGTACCGATCACCTGCTGCAACACAGCGTACGTGATACTGGACCCGATTCCCGATCATTCTGAGCGAGACTGACAGAAACGATACCAGTCCAGTTATATCCGTATAAAAAGACTCTTATTAATAGAAATGTAGTACTTCTGATAAAGGAAGATCAGATAGGAATTGGATAGTATGGAAAAGATCGATCTCCAAAGTGACGAGGTTATCGTCAGGGAAACCGAGGGTGTCACCGTTCGATCCATCCCATTGGATGCAATTCTTACGACCCATCGTCTCATTCTGGTTGACAGCAGGACAGATGCCCGCCCGCAAAAAAATATCCCGCTGGCATCTATCCGTGATATCAGACTGGAAGAAGATGCACGTAAAGACCCGGCGATTATCCTTTCAATCATGACCGAAAGTGGTAGTATACGCCAGATGATCATCACATTTCCTCATGTCGGAGGTCTTATACGTAACGTTGAATGCAGGGAGTGGGTCCGGAGTCTTGAAGAACGCACCGCGTCAACACGTGCGATCGCTCACGTAGGCTCACTTACACCCGCAAAACCAAGTGCAGAAGTGAAACCCGGTATTTTGTCTGTTGAGGAGTCTGTCGCCCCTCCGAAAGCACGGGACTGGGTACCGGATTTCACCCCATTTATTCCCAAGAGCCAGCCGGAACCGGTGAATGCCCCCAAACAATCACGGTTCATCAAGATCGGAGCAATAATCCTTATTATTGTTGTTATTATTGGAGTAGTATTGGTTGTGGGCCAGTTCACGAAGGGAAAAACGACAGCGCCCCAACCCCCCCAAACCGTCGTACCGGCACTCACGACAGGTGCAACACCTCTCCCTACACCAACTCCTGTACCAACTACCGAGGTTTTACCCACTACTGCACTCTCTCCCGTATCAACAGCTCCGCCAAAGTACCTTATTCCTGATAAAGGAATCTGGGTACGATTACAGTATCCCGGCAATTATATAGGATATGTTGGATCCAAAGGATTATACAAACAAGTGAACAGCACCGGTGAACAGTACCTGCAATTACCAATAGTTACCGGGATGATCGATGGATCAATCGAAAAGCAGGACGGGTCAACAGATAATCTCATTGTGGAGATCTATAAAGACGGGGCGCTCATCTCCAAAGAAAGTACTCGGACCCCCAATGGTGTGCTTTACATACACATTTCTGTATAGTCCGATAATTGTGGCATAGACAAACTCAACATGGAAAGTGCCTCATCCCATTCACCACTTTTTTGGCGTATCATCCGATAACTCCTGATATCCATAACAGTATATATCAAGGTGTATCACCACAGAATCTTCCAAATCCCTGTATCGCGAAGTCGTATGGTGCAGGTGCCGGGAATTGACCTCCCCAGCCATCCTTGTCCTCGTCCTTCCTTATTCAGTTCCGCTATACCGGTAGGAACCTTTCGGCACCAGTATCTCGAACCGTGCTCCTTTGCCCGGAGTACTGGTTTCAGTGATCGTGATGCCGGTGATAGAGAGGATCTCCCGAGACAGGAACAGTCCGAGTCCGCTGTTCTTGCCAAAACCCCGTGTGAAAAGACGTCTTTTATCTTCGGGTGAAATTCCCGCCCCGTCATCTTCGCAGACAATTGCAAGCCCTTTATCGGATTTTTGAGGTAAAAACCGGATGGTCTTCATCTGTGTGCCGCCATACCGGAGTGCATTATCAATCAGGTTGTAGAACACATTCCTGAAAAGTGGATCGGCATAAATTTCGAGACCGTGATGGTCCAGTTCGACCCGGACATCACGCATAGGTAACCGTGTTATCGCGTTTGTAATGCAGTCATTGACGTTCTGCCACCCGGGTTCCTTAATCCCCATATCCTGGTATTCACGGGTAAATGTGATCTGGTGCCGGATAGTTTTGATGATATCTTCCTCTTTTTTAATAAAATCCAGGAGCGAAGCCTGTTTATCATCGATCACATCACCAGAAAGTTCGATGTAGCCCTCAAGCGCGAGAAGCTGGTTGAGGACATCGTGGCGGGTGATACTCCCCATGAGATTGAGTTGCCGGTTCATTTGCCGGAGAGCATCTTCTGCTCGTTTACGATCCGTGACATCCCGGAGCACTATCACCATACCTTTCACACTTCCATCACTACCGTGCACCGAAGAGCTATTGATCTCGATATAAAATACGGTACCATCAGCCCTGCGAAATTGAAACATCTGTGACTGGATTGTGGCGCCGGCAAGCACCTGCTGTATGCAGTCTTCAGCCCTCTGACGTTCTTCGGGCAATATCCAGCACAGCACATCAGTACCGGATACATCGCCCATTGAAGTGAGACCAAAGATCTCCAGGGCACGGGGTGAGGCATACGTAATTATACCACGGGTGTCAACCTGCACGATTCCGTCCGGTAAGGCGAGGATCAGGGTACGATGCAGCTCTTCGGACTGTGCCAGCGCCTCTTTCGCTTTCTTTTGTTCGGTAATATCCCGGATGGAGATAAGGTCTGCGCGTTTCCCCTCATAACTGATGATCTTGCCAACACTTTCCACGCAGATTTTTTTCCCTTGTGCTGATATCGCCGAATATTGTGCTAGGTAGGCATCGTGACCCTGCGCCACCTGTATAAAGTCCCTGACTACATCTTCCCGGGATTCCGGCGCGATGAATTCCATCACACTCCTGCCAACAAGGGAGGAACCGTCATTGGCTTCGATTGTTCGAGCTGCTGCATTGTTTGCAAACAGGATCGTTCCCTGTAAATCGAGAATCCGGATCCCTTCAAGTGAGTGCTCGACAAGGGACCTGAACTTCTCTTCGCTCTCACGGAGGAATCGTTCGGTGATATTGCGATCCGTGATATCCCGGGCACTGGCATACAGAGCCGAATCGTGGGGATATATATTCCATTCAATCCACCGGTAAGATCCATCCTTGCACCGCAAGCGGTTCACAAATTGCAAGATTTCCTGCTTGTTTTTAAGTTTTTCGAAAACTGCAAGGGTTTCCGGAGTGTCACGAGGATGAACAAGATCGGGAAGTCGTTGTGCCATCAGCTCTTCCCGGGTATACCCGAGCATCTTCTCCCATGCAGGATTGAGCTGGCGGAACCTGCCGTTAATATCGGCGACACAGAACAGGTCGGGTGATACTCTAAAGAGATGGTTAAGTTCATCGGTTTTCATGCGCAGCGCAGACCTGGCAGTGACTTGTTGCTCCTTATCATCCAATGTCGCCAGAGCAAATGAGATATTCTTCGATTGTTCATCCAGCAGTGTGATGATCTGGGCATCAAAAAAACCCGGTGTATCAGCATAAAATGTAATGACACCGGCATTTCCGGTATTTAGTGCGAACGGGAAAGCAGCAAGCGACCGGTACCCTCGTTTCAGCGCCTCCTCCCTGATTGCCTTCATGCGGGGATCGGACACGATATCATTACACACATTGTACGTCTTTTCCCGGAATGCAGTTCCGGTCGGACCGCGCTTTCCGGGTATATCATCAGTTGATATCGTGATCGTATCCAGAAACCCGTAGATATGCCCTTGTACTGCAACGGGTTCGATGAGATGCTTTTTTTTATTGACAAGTCCCGCCCATGCCATTGAAAAACCGCCGATATCGACTGCGACACGACAAATCTCAGACAGCAGTTCTTTTTTGTCGCGGATGAGTACGATTGCCTTATTCGTCGCACTGAGAACGGTATAGAGCCGGTCGAGGGTGGCAAGGCGCACCTCATTCCGCCGGCGGTCGACAGCTGCATGTATCTTGTGCTCAAGCTCGGCAAACTGTGGTTTGAGTGCTCCTCCTTTCTGGAGGTAAAAATCTGCACCTTTTTCAAAGGCGTTGATGATAACTTCTGCCTTTCCCTTGTCCGTGAAGATGATGAATGGCAGGTACGGATACTTTTTTCTGATAACTGCCAAAAATTCGATCCCATTCATCTCCGGCATCTGGTAGTCAGAGACAATTGCATCGTAAGAGACGGTCTTCAATTTTTCCAGCGCCGCCAGCGCTGACGATGCCGTATCCACCCTGAATTTTCCTGACTTTTCAAGGTAGATCTTCCCAATTTCTAGAAATCCTATCTCATCATCAACGTAAAGAAGGGATATCGTATGAAACCAACTTCAGGAATCTGAATTTTCTTATACAGTGTTCATGAGATTTCATTATAAATATCTTGCCAACTTTTTTTTTGATACCGGATACGAGCGTCATAAACACACAAAACCGGGTAAAATCAGGATGCTCCCGCATCAGAAATTCTTCTTATCGCACTTCCGACCCTGCGCGGACAATCGGTGATGGCGAATAACCGGTTGACAGGTCTCGTGCGTTTATTTAATTATTTTGAATAATCCGTTGGGATCCATATTTCGAGAGAGGATGTCATTGATTCTTGAATAAGAAAGAGACATCGCACGTTCCATTCCCTGATACCTGCCCGGACTTGCGATATCATGTCGATACCATTGTCCGGTCATTCTGACGCACACTGATTATCTGCCTGTTTTGGCCGGGAGCACAGAGCCTGGTTAATAAAACGCCCGGTAAAATCTTAGCCGGATGTGTGACACGCCCACTATCGTCAGGTCAAATCCAACTTCTTCTGGACAGGGATGCTCTTCAACCTTTCTTGTGTTTTTTTACAATACTCTTCTGAAATGTCAATTCCGATATACCGTCTTCCCAGTTTTCTGGCGATAACAGCTGTAGTTCCAACCCCATTGAAAGGGTCTAAAATAATATCATTCCTGTAGCTGAACAATTTCAATGCCCGTTCCACAAGATCTTCTGGGAACATTGCCGGATGTCCATACTCTTTCATCGCTCTTTCCGGTCCAATCGACCACCGGGCAACGACCCATTTTTTAAATTCGTCTGCGGATATATCGGCATCTTCTTTTTTTCCTGTCTTCTTCAGGTCACCTTTGCAGAATATCTCAACATATTCCCAGGTATATTTAAGATAAGGAGTCGCCGGGCTCTTCCAGCTTCCCCAGGCAGTGTATTTACAGTTGTAATTATTCTTCTCCCACAGGATCTCGCCTTTCCAGATCAACTTGTTCTGCATGAAGAAATTTGAAATGATATGATGGATCGGAATATAATCCGAGAACAGGGGCTGGACATTGACAAGGATCCTTCCCCCGTACTTCAGAACCCGGATGCATTCGGAGAATACTGCAAACAATTTTTTAAAATATTTTTCCCATTCAATTCCATCCTCTCCGGTATGGTAATCCAGCCCAAAATTATAGGGGGGTGACGTAAAGACGAGGTCGATGCTGTTTGAGGGAATTTTTTTAAGGACTTCCTCACTATCGCCACAGATTATCGTATTCGTAAATTCCAACGGAACCGGGTTTACAACATGAGAGAACTGACTATCTGCGGCATAAAAATATGAACATCGCTTCACTGCTTTTTTTCTTCTGTCTTTGACCTTGCGCTCTTTGTTATAATCGACATATACCCGTTTTCCACTTTTTATTCCATAACTTCTGATATTTTCAATCTCTGTAACGAGATCGGTGAACAGCGTGCAGTCAATCTCGGAAGGTTGCCGGCTGTCATGGCATTCCTGTAACAATTGAGAGATAGTGTCTCTGAATGCCTCAAAATCCAGGGTATGATAATGAAAGATGAGTGTAGAATTATTGATCGTAAAATAAAATCCGCCATTATTAAATTTTCTCTCCAGTGTGCGTACAAACCCGATCTCCATCTCATTCATGGGACGATTCAGGGGGAGAGTAATTTTATGATACCCTGTCTCTTCAATATCAGGTGAAATAATCGTAGACATTATTCTTGTTAATTGTACCTTTGCACTCTCATATCGGTATCGGACGAGAATTCGCCCGGTAATTTCTATAGTGAACCGGTGGTGACGGTATGTTTTCCGTAGTCTATTAAAATAATTTGCCGTATCCTCATTGGCGAGCAATCGAGAATGGATTCTGGAGATGCTGATTCCCTCTCATTCCCATAAACGTGTGCATTTATACCAAAATTCGATACCTCGTTTTGCGAAAAATCAGGAAAAACAGGCCGTGCGTGGAAAATTAGCGAAATCCGGTGAGAGAGGACTTCTTAAAAAAAGGGGGTAAATATGTTATCGCTTTTTTGGCATCCGTGCGATCAGGACACCGGTAATCCCAAGTGCACCGATCACGACGATCTCCCCAAGGGGCGATTTTGTGGGTGTTGGGGAAGGCGTTGACTGGGTGGTCAGGCTTGGGCGTGTTGTCCGCACAAGTGTCGTGGAAACCGTGGTCGGTACCTGAGTTGGGGCTGGTGCCACTACAGTAAATGTTTCAATACCGATCAAACCATTACCATCGCGGAAATACACATCATAGTCATCTGGTCTGGTCACGGTCACTTTCAGGTTGAACGTACCGGCACCCGACCTGATATCATTCTTTGTCGGGATATACTGGGGATAATAGACGGTGCCGATATTCTGTCCCCGCACCTCGATCTCAACTCCATCATTACCTTTCTTATCAATGG
>Ga0315282_10011008_pt1 | contig 14085 bp, 12 predicted proteins | sample YL17G07_20_MG_FD_203693 | JGI IMG/M metagenome (GOLD analysis project Ga0315282, IMG submission 203693) | Sediment microbial communities from Yellowstone Lake, YNP, Wyoming, USA - YL17G07_20 | ecosystem: Environmental > Aquatic > Freshwater > Lake > Sediment | place: USA: Wyoming | collected... | reverse complement strand
GTCCGACCGTGCGTTCGACCTCCGCGAAGAATTCGGCGAGGTCGCGGTCAGTCTGCAAGGTCAGATCGGCCACCTGGAGGCTGTCCGGCCCGAACTCGTGTCCGATGTAGTCATTCACACTCAGAGAAATCGTCAACAGGTCTGTTGCCGCCCCCTGTCCCAGGTGCTCGTTGCGGATCGCTGCGAGGGCGAACCTCAATTCCAGTTCGTTCATGAAAGGGGTGGAGCGGACCCATTCCAGGAATCGCCGGCTTGGGCAGGGCTCTCCGCTGCTCGGCGTAAACTGCGAGAATATTTTTCCTTCTGCGCCCGGGGTCTCGGGCAGGGCTTGCCAAGCTTTTCCGCAATACTCCTTGGCGGGAGCCTGTGCATTAAACTCGGCCACCCAGGTGGGAAGCGCTTGCATGTAATAGGTGCTGGATACGAACCGGCCGCTCGAAGCCTGATACCAGTAAGCCGCGTTGGCCGTGTGGCCCCCGGGAAGAACGGCTCCCCGGTCTTTCAGCGAGACGGCGACGACCTTGGACTGGGAACCGGAGGCGTGGCGCATCTCGTCGCCCAGCGTCTTCATCATCAAATAATGTGGGGACGCGCCTCGCTGATCCGTCGGCCCCTTGTCGGTATCCACGATCTTCGTAGCAGGATCTTCGGCGCATCTCACCGGGCGCCCCAGGGAGCGGTCGAACCACTCGTTCCCGATGATGCCGTGGCGGCTGGGGTAGGCGCCCGTCAGAAGGGTCGCGTGCCCAGGCCCGGTGAGGGTGACGGCGTAGTCGTAGCGGCAATCCGTAAACCGCGCTCCCGCCAGCAAGAGGTTGAAGCCCCGCCCAGCAAAGTAAGGCCGGAAGCGATCCAAATAGTCGTTTCGGAATTGATCGATGATAATTATGATGACGAGCTTGGGGTGGTGAGAAGCGGCGGAAATTTCCGTGAACCCGCTCGACCGCCAGAACATCAGAAAAGCCAGGGCCGCGATCAGGACTACAGCCGGGACGAAGAACCGTCGAGTGCGCAAAGTTTGTAGCTCCTCTCTAGAGTGAAAACACCGGGGTTGGCCGGTTGACACGTTCTGGCAGGCTCGGAGTGCCGGAACTGCATCGCGGGGCCGCCCGTGGCAAAGCCGGCAGTGTATCAAAAATGGTTTGAGGGGTGTTCGCGAATGATGGCCGGACAGGGGTCGGGTCACGCCAGCTGGAACAAACGCCTGCACGCCTGGATGCTTTCAAAATCCAGCGCTCGATATGAGCGGGCGGTGGCAGAACACAAGCGGGAACTGCTCGGCGGGCTCGCGGGCGATGTGCTCGAGATCGGGCCGGGCGGCGGCGTCAATCTTGACTATTATCCGCCCGGCGTGCGCTGGACGGGCCTCGAACCGAATCCTTACATGCATGAGTATCTGAGGAAGAAGGCCGAGAAACTAGGGCGCGAGATTTCGCTGCGGCAGAGCAGCGCGGAGAAGCTCGAAGTTGAAGACTCGACCTTTGATGCCGTGGTCAGCACTCTCGTCCTGTGCTCGGTGACTGACCCCGCCGTGGCGCTCTCCGAGATTTTGCGGGTGCTCAAGCCCGGCGGCCGGTTCGTTTTCATCGAACACGTTGCGGCTCCCCCCCGCCAGCCGTACGCGTCATGTCCAGAGGTGGATTCGCCCGCTGTGGAAGATCCTCGGGGACGGCTGCAACCCGGAGCGGGAAACGTGGGTCGCCATTGAGCAGGCAGGCTTCGAGAGAGTAAGCCTGCAGCATTTCCGTGTGCCCTTTCCCGTCATCGGCCCGCATATCGCTGGATTTGCTTGCAGGAAGTCCGTTTAGAACCTCCGAGCCGCATGGCTCGCTTTCTTTAGACTGAGCGCCCCTTTTCGATGGTGTGAGTGCCGTGAACCGGGCTGCCGATGGTCGGTCGCGCGGTGTCTCTTTGGAATCAAAGCTGCTCCGAAGATAGAGATCGGAACGCTCAGAAAGCGGGCGCTCCTGCGATTTGACACGACGCTGGAAATCTCCCGTCTGGTTGACCTGTATGCTGGTGGCGGCCTCTTGTTGTTCCCGGACACGACGTCGCGATCGTTCCAGCGGCTCTAAAAGTGCGAAAATGCCTTCCGACAAGACACTCTGGTCCTCGCGAGGTGGAACGGACATGAAGCGCATTGGGGTTCTTACCAGTGGGGGCGATGCCCCTGGAATGAATGCTGCAATCCGTGCAGTCGTACGGAAAGGGATCGACAAGGGTTGGGAAGTGCACGGGGTAAAACACGGATATTCGGGGCTGCTGGCTGGGAAGTTTGTCCCCCTCGGCGCCCGGGATGTTGGTGGCATCATGCAACGTGGGGGGACGATTCTTGGCAGTGCTCGCTGTCCCGAATTCATGACCGAGGAGGGACGATTGGAGGCCGTCCGCACTCTTCACCAGCACGACATCGAGGCATTGGTGGTGATCGGCGGCAACGGGTCGCAAACCGGCGCCCACGCTCTGTCTCAGGTGAACTTCCCCGTGGTTGGTGTGGCCTCCACGATCGACAACGACCTCTACGGTTCGGACATCACGCTTGGTGTGGATACGGCGCTCAACATCGCCCTGGAGGCGATCGACCGGCTCAAGGTAACCGCTTCCTCCCACCAGCGAGCTTTCCTGGTCGAAGTGATGGGCCGGAACTGCGGCTACCTGGCTCTCATGGCTGCGCTCGCCGGCGGGGCCGAAGCGGTCATCATTCCGGAACGCGAAACCGACCCGGACGCCCTCGCGGCCGAACTCCACGACGCCTACCGGCGCGGCAAGCCCCACGCGCTGGTCGTGGTGGCCGAGGGCGCCAAATACAACGCCGAGGGATTGATGCACTACTTTCAGCAAAACCGGGCTCGACTGGGATTTGGTCTCAGGGTCACCACACTCGGGCACGTCCAGCGCGGTGGCACTCCCACCGCCTTTGACCGCCTGCTGGGCACGCGATTGGGTGCCGCGGCGATCGACTGCCTGGCCCGCCATGAGTTTGGAGTCCTCGTGGGCGTCCACCGAGACGAGGTCGCCACCACTCCCCTGGGGGATGTCGTCGCGAGGGAAAAGCCCTTGGATCCACAACTGCTGGAATTGGAGCGAGTCCTGGCGATGTAAACGCGCTCGCCTCCCGCATCGGGAGGCACGGGCGGAGACATCGGCGACACAATTCTGCGGCAAGCCGACCGGGCCTCTCATGTGACGCACCTCCTCTCTTCACATACAAACAGGAGCGTCGGTGGATAACACTGGCGCCCCCAACGGCCAACCATCCCTGGCGCTGCGACCGTCTCCTTGACCTGCCTTACCTTTTCACCTAGATTTAGAGCTTCGAGGAGATTTTCCCCCCGCAAGGTGATTGCAGGAGCGCGCGCGACCCGGGTCACGGAGGTCCTCAAGTTCTGGAATCGGAATCTGCTTTTGCCATGATCCCTGCGCAACGACACTCGACAGCACTGGTGCGAATCGTGCTCGGTGTCCTGCTCCTGGCCTCCACCCTGCTTGCCTCCCCTTTCCGGCCGGTGGCGGCCCGTCACACGATGGTCGTCTCGAGCGAGCCTTTTGCCTCCGAGGCGGGGCTGGAGATTCTCCGCGCGGGCGGCAACGCCGTGGATGCCGCGGTGGCTGTGGGATTCGCGCTGGCCGTGACACACCCCGAGGCGGGGAACATCGGCGGAGGTGGCTTCATGCTCGTCCGCCTTGCCGGGGGTGAATCCGTCGTTGTGGACTATCGCGAGGAAGCTCCCGCTGGGGCGTCACGCGACATGTATCTTGATTCCGAGGGCAGGCTGATTCCCGGGGCAAGCACCGAGGGGGTCTTGGCCGCGGGCGTCCCCGGAACAGTAGCGGGGCTGGCGCTCGCCCACAAGAAATATGGGAAATTGCCATGGAGGCGACTCCTCGCGCCCGCGATTCGCCTCGCCGCGCAGGGGTTCCCGGTGAGCTACGAGTTGAGCCAATCCCTGCGCGCTAGCAGTAAGCAGTTGGAGAAGTTTCCCGAGTCGCGGCGCATCTTCCTCCGCGGCGGGCGGCCGTACGAGCCGGGGGAAGTCTTCCGGCAGCCCGAACTGGCTAGGACCCTCAAGCAGATCGCCCGCGGCGGACCTGCGGCGTTCTATCACGGCCGCATCGCGCGGGCGATTGTGGCGACGATGCAGAAACATCAGGGGCTCATTCAGCTTTCCGATCTCCAGCAATACCAAGCGAAAATCCGGCAGCCTCTGCGAGGGTCTTTCCGGGGATTTGAAATCCTGACCGCGCCGCCCCCGAGTTCCGGCGGCGTGGGCCTGATCGAGATGCTCAACGTCCTCGAGCCGCTGGACCTCGGTCGGCCGAACTCCTACGAGTCGATTCACCTCATCGCGGAGACCATGCGCCGTGCTTACGCCGATCGCGCCGCGTACCTCGGCGATGCGGATTTCGTCTCTGTCCCGGTCCGGGGTCTCACCAGCCGCGCCTATGCAGCGAAGCTGCGGGAAGAAATCATGAATGCCAAGGCCGAGGTCGCCGTTCAGGCGGGCCGCCCCGCGGACTTCGAAGGGACGCAAACTACGCATTTTTCCGTAGTCGATGCGGACGGAAATGCCGTGGCGAACACGTACACCTTGAATGGCGGTTACGGAAGCTATGTCACCGTCCAGGGCGCGGGTTTCCTGCTCAACAACGAAATGGACGATTTTGCAGCCAAGGCCGGCGAGCCGAACATGTTCGGGCTGATCCAGGGAGAGGCCAACGTGATCGGGCCGCGCAAGCGGCCGCTCTCTTCCATGACGCCTACTCTGGTCGTCCAGGATGGGAAGGTGCGGCTGGTGCTCGGGTCCCCCGGGGGAGGGACGATTATCAACACTGTCCTCCAGGTATTTCTCAACGTTCTCGTCTACGGCATGGATATTCGCCAGGCCGTCACTGCTCCACGATTCCACCACCAGTGGATGCCCGATCAACTAGTCATGGAGCACTGGGGGTTTTCTGCGGATACGGTCCACAAACTCGAGGAGGCGGGCTACAAGCTTGAGCATCGGGAACGGATGGGCGCCTGCGAGGCGATCGAGATCGACCCGGCAACGGGATGGCGTTTCGGCGCTGCGGATCCGCGCGCGGCAGGAAAGGCGGTCGGATACTGATGGATTTCGGTCTATCAACGCATCTGTTCGTCAGCGAGCGTCTCAGTTCGCACATCCTGGACCGGGTCCTGGCCGCCGGGTTCCGCCAGATCGAGTTATTTGCCGCACGACAACACTTTGACTATCACGACAAGAATCATGTCCGGGATGTGGCGCAGTGGTTCGCCGACCACGATATAAAGCTGCACTCGCTCCACGCGCCCCTGTACGCCGACTTCGACTGGGGACGCTCGGGCGGCCCTCCCCTCTCGGTGGCGTCCCTGGAAAGGCGGCAGCGCATTCAGTCCATGGACGAGATCAAGAAGGCTGTGGAAGTGGCCGACCTGCTCCCTTTTCGTTACCTCATATTGCATGTCGGTTTACCCAACGAGGAATATGACCTCGCCAAGTTCGATGCCGCGTTCACCTCGATTGAGCACCTAAAGATCTTTGCCAAGGAACGGGGTGCGCAGGTTCTTCTGGAGAATACTCCCAACGAGCTGAGCACGCCCGAGCGCCTACTGGAGTTCATCAGTTACACCCGGATGGAGGATCTGAAGATCTGCTTCGACACCGGCCACGCTCACATGACCGGCGGGGTGCGCCCCGCTTTCCAGACCTTGCGGGACCGAATCGTTTCGACGCACATCCACGATAACCGGCGGGAAAAGGACGATCACTTCATGCCGTTTGACGGCGAGATCGACTGGGAGCAGACTGTGCGCGACTTTCGCGCTGTGGACGGACAGTTCCCGGTCCTCTTCGAGCTTCGCCACTACGGGCCGAAACTCAGCAGCCTCACTCGCCTGCGGGAAGTGATGGACAGGATCGAATCGATCAAGTAATGGCCTCCGTGGTGGTCGATCACCAAAGTCTTTGACCTTACCTTTCCGGCGCATCCAGAGCGCCGCTACAACCTTGGGAGGAACTGCCCTTTGCCCCCTACCGCCGAGATTCGCAACGTAACAAACTTCGTGGGCCAGGAAGTAGTCATCCAGGGCTGGCTCTATAACCTGCGCGAAAGCGGCAAGCTGCTGTTTCCGCTCTTCCGTGACGGGACGGGGATTATTCAAGGCGTGGTCGTCAAAAGTGCGGTCACGCCCGAAGTGTTCGCCCGCGTGCGCGAGCTGACCCAGGAATCCTCGGTCCGCGTCACTGGCAAAGTTCGCGCAGACGCGCGTGCTCCGGGTGGTTTCGAGATGGACGTCAGCCACGTCGAAGTTCTCCAACTCGTCCCGCTCGACCATCCGTATCCGATCACGCCCAAAGAGCACGGCGTCGAATTCCTGATGGACCACCGGCACCTCTGGCTGCGCTCGCAGCGCCAGCGGGCCATCCTCGGCGTGCGCCACGAGATCGTCAAGGCCTGCCGCGACTTCTTCGACGAGCGCGGCTTCACCCTGGTGGACACGCCCATCTTTACGCCCTCGGCCTGCGAGGGGACGACCACGCTCTTCGAAGTGGATTATTTCGAGGACAAGGCTTACCTGACCCAGTCCGGCCAGCTTTACAACGAAGCGGCAGCGGCGGCCGTCGGCAAGACCTACTGCTTCGGGCCGACCTTCCGCGCCGAGAAGTCCAAGACGCGGCGCCATCTGACCGAGTTCTGGATGATCGAGCCGGAGGTCGCCTTTGCGCACCTCGAAGACGCGATGGCGCTGGCGGAGGAACTGATCGCCTCTGTCGTCGAGCGAGTGCTGGCCCGGCGGCGCGCGGAGCTGCACACCCTGGAGCGCAATGTCGCGCCACTCGAGAAGTGCAAGGTGCCTTTCCCTCGGCTGAGTTACGATGACGCCGTGAAGATGCTCCAGGAGAAGGGGAGCGAGATTCAGTGGGGCGGCGATTTTGGGGGGACGGATGAGACCATCCTTTCCGAGAACTTCGATCGGCCCGTGTTGGTGCATCGCTACCCAAGCCAGGTAAAGGCCTTCTACATGGCTCCAGATCCCGCGCGTCCCGACGTGGCACTCTGTGTGGACGTGCTGGCGCCCGAGGGCTACGGCGAAATCGTCGGCGGCGGCGAGCGCCTCGCGGATTACGCGTTGCTGGTGAAACGGCTCGAGGAGAACCAACTGCCACGCAAAGCGTTTGAGTGGTACTTGGACCTTCGCCGCTACGGCACCGTTCCGCACGCCGGCTTTGGCATGGGCATCGAACGAGTCGTGGCCTGGATCTGCGGGCTGGAGCACGTTCGCGAGACGATTCCGTTCCCTCGCATGCTCTACCGGCTGACTCCCTAGACCCTGACACTCAGTGGTGATGTTCCTGGGACAGTATTTGCTGAATTGAGGCCGGCTCTGGGGCTCACTCGCCGAGAATCTGGCGGAGGTGATGCTCCAGGTGCCGCACATAGTCCGTGATGAGGAACTCCAGGGTCACGGGCTCCGCCCCGCCGACCGAGCACTGGTGCTGGAGTTTGGTTTCCGGAATCTGCTCGATGACGTGGAGGAGGTGAGTGTTGTAGCTCCTCCACAGGTCAATCAGCGCCTTCCAGGGTTCCTGCTGATACTGCTGCGTGCTCACCCAGAATTCCTGAGCGTAGCCGGGGAAGGCGATCTGTGGTCCAGCCTGGGCACGGATGAAGCGCTGGTGATTGTTGGCGGCGGAATCGATGAGGTGACCCAGAATCTCCTTCTTGGACCATTTCCCGGGCCCCGGGCGCAGCTCGCTGTCAGCTTCGGAGATGCCTCCGAGTTTCGCCGGGGCGAAGGCGAGGAGGGTACGAAGTTGTTCAAGCGCCACCTGCATGGACGTTTTTCTCCTCTGGATGATATCCGTGACGCGACCAAAGTTCAGTATAGACTATGGGGCCGCCCCTCGCGGCGATATGATATAGAAGGCGAGCCTGTGGCGATGGAGCCGAAATCGGAGTGCCCATGTTGAAAATCCGCATTCTTGGTGTGCCGCTTGACCTCGGCCAGGAGCGCCGAGGCGTCGACATGGGTCCGTCGGCGGTGCGCGCCGCCGGCCTGAATTCCGCGCTCAAGAGCCTGGGGCATCAAGTCGAGGACGCCGGCGACATCCATGTGAAGATTCCCGAGATGCAGCCCTTCGGCGACCGGCGCGCGAAGTACCTGAACGAGATCGCCGAGACCAGCCAGGAAGTGGCGCACCGGATCTACCAGACGCTCGAGGGCGGGTGCTTCCCATTGTCGCTAGGTGGAGACCATTCGGTGGCGATCGGCACACAGGCAGGGGTGGCGAAGTTCTATCGCGACCGCGACCAGGCCATCGGCTGCATCTGGCTCGACGCCCACGCCGATATGAACACACCGGAAACGAGCCCCAGCGGCAACGTGCACGGCATGCCCTTCGCCACCACGCTCGGCCTGGGGCCGGACTCGCTGTCGAAGATCTTTGGTTATTCGCCCAAGATCAAACCTGACAAGTGCGTGCTAATCGGGGCGCGCGACCTCGATTCCCGCGAGCGGCGTCTGGTGAAGGAATCGGGGGTCAATGTCTTTACGATGCGTGCGATTGATGAGCAGGGAATGCGCGCCGTGATGGAAAAGAGCCTGGCTATGGCCACCGCCGATACCGCGGGGTTTGTCGTGTCGTTCGATATGGACGTCGTCGATCCGGATGAAGCGCCTGGCGTCGGCACGCCCGTCCGCGGCGGCATCACTTTCCGCGAAGCGCATCTGGCGATGGAGATGGTGGCGGACAGCAAAAAGATGGTGGCGATGGAGCTTGTGGAAATCAACCCCATCATCGACATTCTGAACAAGACGGCGATCCTGGGCGTGGGTCTCGTCAGTTCGGCACTCGGGAAGAAGATCCTGTGAAGAAGAAAATCCGGCTGGGGATTCTGTTCGGAGGACGCTCTGGCGAGCACGAGGTGTCGCTGACATCCGCGGCGTCGCTGATGAAGGCGCTCGACCCGGCGAAGTACGAGGTCATTCCTATCGGCATTACGCGGGAAGGGAAGTGGCTTGTAGGCTCGGCCGCCGACCGGCTTCTGCCCGGAGTGCTCGAAAACGGCAGGCCAGTCACGCCTTCGGTTGACCCTTCGGGTCCGAGACTGATCCCCCTCGACCGGAGTCTTGCCCACCCTCGCCGCGCTGGCGGCGAAATCGATGTGATCTTTCCCATGCTGCACGGAACCTTCGGCGAAGATGGTACCGTGCAGGGCCTCCTCGAACTCGCCGGCATCCCCTATGTCGGCGCTGGAGTCCTGGGCTCGGCGGCCGGCATGGATAAGGACGTCATGAAGCGGCTCTTCCGCGATGCCGGCCTTCCGGTTCCGCCGTGGATTCTCATCTTGCGCAGTGAGTGGGAAGGCGAGCGGGCGCGAGTCCTCAAAAGGATTGCCAGGGTGCTACGCTATCCGTTTTTCGTCAAGCCGGCGAACTTGGGCTCGTCGGTCGGCATTACCAAGGTCCGCAACGTACGAGAGCTGGCACCCGCTCTCGACCTTGCGGCTGGGTACGACCGGAAGATTCTCGTAGAGAAAGGGGTGGATGCTCGGGAGATCGAATGCGCCGTGCTCGGCAACGAGCAGCCCCGGGCGTCTGTTCCGGGCGAGATCGTTCCCGTCAATGAGTTCTACGACTACGAGGCGAAGTACGTCAAGGAAGGCTCAGAGCTCATCATCCCGGCAAAACTCACCTCACGGCAGACGAAACTCGTGCAAGAGTATTCGATTCGCGCGTTCCGGGCGACGGATTGCGCGGGCATGGCGCGCGTCGATTTTCTGCTCGACCGCCGAACGGGCAGGCTCTACGTCAGTGAGATCAATACCATCCCCGGCTTTACGCCCATCAGCATGTACCCGAAACTCTGGGAGGCGAGTGGCGTTCCGTATGGAGCACTGGTAGATCGCCTGATCGAACTCGCCCTCGCGCGCCACCGCGAGAAAGCCCGGACGCGCTACCATTACAAGCCCTCCCGGTGAAGGATCGCGCTCCCTGCTTGACGGGCCTCTCCCCGTTGTGTTATTTAACTATCTGGTTAGTTAATTTCCTATGGCGCGACGGCTCCATCAGGACGGTTTTGCAGTGCGGCACCGCCGGGCGGCAGAAACCCGCGCCGCCATTCTGTGTGCCGCGGCGGACATCTTCGCCCGGGCGGGCCTGGATGGAGCGCGGACGGATGCCATTGCGGCGGCGGCGGGTGTCAATAAGGCGCTGCTGTACTACTACTTCAAGAGCAAGGGCGATCTGTATGCAGCGGTGCTGGAGGACCACCTGCGCGAATTCTCCGAGCGCGGCCTCCGCGTCCTGGCTGCGGACGAATCACCGAGCGTCACGGTCCTGCGCTACGTGAGCCTGCATTTCGATTTCATCAGCGCCCGGCCGTACTACCCTGTCCTCTTCCAGCGGCTGATGATGACGGGTGGCCCGCTGGTCGGGCGTCTGGCGCGGAAGTACTTTCTCCCTCTGGGTAAGAAGTTTCTGCGCGTCATCGAACGCGGTGTTCGAAACGGCGAATTCCGGCCCGTGGACAGCCGCCATGCGGCGATCTCACTCGTGGCGCTGACCGTGTTCTATTTCTCCAGCGCACCGATCGTGAGACGGGTGGGAGGGTTCGATCCTTTCCAACCGGCTCACCTCGCGCGCAGGAAGCGAGAAGTCCTGAATTTCATCCGGCATGGCCTGTTTCGCCGACCGGAGGAGTGTGAGGCGTGAAGCGAAAGCTGCTTGTTGTGGTCGTGATCGTTGCTGCCATCGGGGCAGGGGCGGCTTACTGGAAGACGCGCCTTCGCTCTCAGGGGATCGTGTTGACCGGAATCGTCACCACAGACGATGTGGTGGTCAGCTCTCAGATCCAGGGCCAGTTGACCAAGCTCCTAGTGAAGGAAGGCGACACCGTTCAGGCTGGCCAGTTGCTCGCGACCATCTTCCCTCGGGAGCTGCAGGCCGACCGCTCCTTTTATGCTCACGCCGAACAGAGCACGGCCGCGCAGGTTATGCAGGCCGAAGCGGCGTTGAAGTATCAGGAGGCCCAGACACGTGACCAGATCCGCCAGGCGGAAGCAGCGCTTGCCTCCGCGCAGGCCCAAGTGGCGCAGGCGAAAGCGGACCTCGAGCGGATGGAACTCGACTATGGGCGCGCCGACGATCTCTACAAGCAGAGCATAGTCTCCGCCCAGCAGCTTGACCAGGCCCGCACCACCTACCTTGCCCAGAAGGCACATCTGGAGTCGCTCGAAAAGCAGGTGGACGTGCAGCGCGCGGCGGTGGCCTTGGCGCGTTCCAATGTGGAGCAGATCCAGATTCGGCGCAGCGAACTGCAAGCCGCGCAGCGGCAGTTGGCGGCGGCCTCGGCTCAAAAGGAGAAGGCCACGGTCCGGCTCGACTACACGGAAATCCGCGCGCCCATCCCCGCGGTGGTGGCCGTGGATGCGGCCCGTGAGGGAGAAGTCGTTGGCATCGGTCAGCCCATTATTTCCCTAATTAACCCTGACAATCTCTGGGTTCGCGCGGACGTCGAGGAGACGTACATTGACCGCATCCGGCTGGGTGACCGCTTCACGGTGCGCTTCCCCTCCGGCATGGAAAAGGAAGGCACGGTTTTCTATCGCGGGGTGGATGCCGATTACGCGACGCAGCGCGATGTCAGCCGCACCAAGCGCGACATCAAGACTTTCGAAATCCGCTTGCGTGTGGACAACAGCGACCGCCGCGTGTGGCCGGGGCTCACGGCATTTGTGACGCTCTCCGCTGAGGTCATGGGCCAACCCTGAGAATCGTAGCGGATCACGAAACAGATGGAGGAACCGTAGACCTGTGGCAGCCATCGAGGTTGAAAATATCACCAAGTGCTTTAATGGCTTTTGCGCTGTCAATGACCTGAGCTTCACTGTGGAGGATGGCGAAATCTTCGGCCTGCTCGGACCGAACGGGGCGGGGAAGTCCACGTTGATTCGCATACTGACGACGCTGCTGCCGCCGACCTCCGGAACCGCCCGGGTCGGCGGCCACGATGTGGCGCGAGAAGCGAATCAGGTGCGGAAGTGTATCGGCGTCATTCCCCAAGCCATGACTTCCGACCTCGATCTGAGCGCGGAAGAAAACATGCTCATCTTCGCCAAGCTCTACGGGGTGCCGCGCGACCGGCGGGGGCGCATCGTCCGCGGGCTGCTCGAGGCGGTGGAACTGTCGGACTGGGCGGGCAAACCGGTGAAGAATCTTTCCGGGGGGATGCGCCGCCGGCTGGAGATTGCGCGCGGGCTGGTCCACGAACCCAGGATTTTCTTCCTCGACGAGCCCACGACGGGCCTCGACCCTGTCTCGCGAGTGGCCGTGTGGGAGATGTTGATGAAACTGAAGAAGCAGCGCGACCTCACCATCCTGATGACGACGCATTACATGGATGAGGCCGACAAGCTCTGCGACCGCGTGGCGATTGTGGACCACGGGAAGCTGGTGGCGCTCGATTCGCCTTTGAAGCTCAAGGCCTCGATCCCGGGAAACACCATCCTGGAAGTCAGTTTCTCCGCCGTTCCGGACAACTGGCTCGAAACTCTGAAGAATCTCGCGGAGGTCGAGAGCGTGAAGGCGGAGGACCACGTCTATCGAATCAACTCCGACAACGGGCCGCGCACGGCCGTGGAATTGATGGAGGCGGCGCGCCGGGCCCAGGTGGAAATCACCTCGCTCTCGGTCCAGAGCACGACGCTCGATGATGTTTTTGTGCACTACACCGGCCGGCAATTGCGCGACGCATTGCAGGACGCGCCCGGTCTCGACGTGAGCGTTTTCTATCAGCGGAAGTAGGTTGAATCATGCACAGGATCCTGGCGCTGGTGGAACGTGACCTCCGCAAGTTCGTGCGGAGTCCCACCCTGATGCTCGTCTCCATGTTTTTTCCGCTCGTCCAGCTTGTGGTGCTGGGCTACGCGTTCGGGGGAAAGATCAAGCACCTCAAGGTGGGCGTGGTGGATCAGGACCACGGGATTCCCACCGTCCGACTCCGCGAAATGTTCGGGGCCATCGCCGCCAACGCGCAGACTTTCGAAACCGTGGAGTACACCGATCCCCGGCTTGCCGCCCAGGACCTTCGAAATGGGCGGATCAACGGGGTCGTGAACATCCCGCCCGAGTTCTCGCGGCGCGTCCTGGCCGGGGCGGCACCGCAGTTGGCGCTGATCGAGGACAACACCGACAACTTTGCCGCTAGCGCGGCGCAGGGCGTCTTCGCCGACCTTGTCAATTCGTATAACCGCAGAAGCGGCGAGCCGCGCGTGCCCGCCGGAGTGACGCTCTCCGTGGTGGAACTCTATCCGTACGTTCCTTACATCCAGTATCTCTTGCCGGGCTCGATCGTTCTGGCCATTTTCGTCTCGGCGATGATCGGCGGCGGCATCATCTATATCGACGACAAAGCGCGCGGGCTGCATGAAGGCTACCTGGTCACACCCATCAGCAAGCTCGAACTGATTCTGGGCTTCAACCTTTCGGGCGCCATCAAGGCCTTCCTCGCCGGTTTCGTGATCACCACCCTGGGGGCGATCATCGCCGGGATTCCAAACCCTCTCGACCCCGTCCGCTTCCTGAAACTTCTGGTGGTGATTGTGATTACGGCGCTGGCGCTCATCAGCATGATGTTCATGCTGATGGTCAGGGTGAGCGACCCGCTGGTCCCACGGGCCATTTTCGGCGTGCTGAATACGCTGCTCTTCTTTCCGAGCGGAGCGGTTTACCCCGTCTACGGTTTCCCCGCGTGGATGAAGGCGATCTCTACCGCGGATCCGTTCACTTATGCGGTTCATGCGTTCAAGAGCCTGCTCCTCAAGAACACACCCCTGGCGGCCATCGCCGGCGACTTGACGTTCCTATTCATCTTTACGGCGATCACGATGGTGTGCGCGACGTTGTTGTTCCGACGGACGCTTTGAAACGCGATGGGCACGCGTGGTAACGTAAGAATATGAGCCTGCTTGACGCCCAGCCTCCCAAGCCCAAAAGCAAGCTCCGAAAATTCCTGCCCATTGCAGTAGCCTTGGCGATCGTCCTGGGCAGTCTGCTCTACATCAGCTTCCAGAATTACAGCGAAG
>Ga0315282_10011007_pt1 | contig 14087 bp, 17 predicted proteins | sample YL17G07_20_MG_FD_203693 | JGI IMG/M metagenome (GOLD analysis project Ga0315282, IMG submission 203693) | Sediment microbial communities from Yellowstone Lake, YNP, Wyoming, USA - YL17G07_20 | ecosystem: Environmental > Aquatic > Freshwater > Lake > Sediment | place: USA: Wyoming | collected... | reverse complement strand
ATTCCTTTTCAGTGATGATTTTTTTCCTGGCCAAAAGCCGCAAAAGCGCAAGCAGCTCCCGGCTGGGTTTGGCCTTGGTCTGCTCCTCGCTGAACTCGGCCTTGGCCGGCTTGGCCACCTTGGGCTGGGTGGCTTCCTTGCCCGCCTCGTCAAAATTTATCACCCGCTCGCCCCGGATGCTGTCATCTCTTTCAATCTCGATGTTGCCATGCTCCACCGCTCCCAGGTCAATATCCGGGCGATACTGGTAAGAGCCTTTGCCCTCCTGCCGGTACCAGTATTCGCGAATCGCCTGCCGGATAACGCTTTCCAAGGCGACCACCGCCTCCACGCGGTACCCGATGAGAAACCGGATATGGTCCTGGATTTCCACATTGGTGGGGTCAGCCATTCCCAGGATCAGGACATTCCCGCTCGGCGTGCGCTTGGTCGCCACCGGGAAAACCAGGTTCTTTTCCTGGATTTCCTGCGAGACCAGGTGGAGCACGGCCTCGGGGATGGTGCTTTTGGAAAAATCCACGGCCGGTATTTTAAGCTGGTGGGAGAGGGCGTAGAGGAATCCTTTTTCGTCAATGTATCTGCGGTCCATCAGGATGGTTCCCAGCCGGCCGCCGTATCGCTTCTGGTCTTCCAGCGCCTCCTTCAACTGGTCCGCGGAAATCACGCCTGCCTGGAGCAGGATTTCGCCTAACTTTCTTCTCTCAACCATCCGGCCTTGCCCGCTTTTTCTCTCCCGCCGGGACTGCTTATGCTCCCGGCCTGTTCGTTGGGTTGGCTATGCTTTGGGCTTTTCTTTTTCTTCCCGGGATTTGGAAATCATCCTCTCGATAATCGCTTCCAGGTCCCTGGTTGAGAGCTGATTCCGGCTCTGCTCGCGCATCATGTAAATGGTCCAGAGAATCAACCCCAAAAGCCCGAGTTCGACAATCACTCCCAGGTTCTGCCAGAAGTCTGACCAGGAATGACCTTGTTTTTTGTTGGTCTTGCCCATGAGCTCAAGCGAGGACTTGGAAAGCTGGATTCGCGCGCGGTCAGCCTCCAGCTCGTGTGAAACCTGGTCCATCTGCATTCGAATCTGCTCGTGGCTCTGCTCCAGCGCCGTAATCTGGGTTTGCAACTGTCCGATTTCCGCCTGCAACATCTCCTGGTTTTTGGCCGAGCGGCTTTTGCAGGAAAAAATCACCAGCAGCGACACCAAAAGCGCTATGACTCTTATCTTCATTTCCGCTCCTTTAGCTCCATTTTAGTTCCTTTTCCGCTCCATCGTCAAGAGCCATGACCGGGCGGATAAATTCGCTCGCTCCGGGCGAAGCATATGCTGTTCCCAAGCCGGGTTGCATCAATAACATTTCCAGCGGTATGATAAACAACCGGAAATGGCTGCGGTCAAAATCGCCATCGCGTATGCAATTTTTTTCCTGGTCGGAGGCATCCCTTTCGGGCCGCTTGTTGCGCGCTGGAAAAAAGTTGACTTGAGCAAGGTCGGCTCCGGGAACATCGGCGCCGCCAATGTTTACCGCGCCCTGGGAATGAGATACGCTTTCCTGGTTTTTTTGCTGGATGGCCTGAAAGGAGTGCTGCCCTCTCTGCTCGGCCGGTTTTTATTCGGCCCGGGATACCTTGCCGGGTTTTCCGGCCTGGCCGCGGTTCTGGGCCATGTCTTTTCACCCTTCCTCAAATTCCGGGGCGGCAAGGGAGTTGCCACCGGGTTCGGGGCCATGCTGGTTTTGGCTCCCCTGCCCTCGCTCATCACGCTTGCGCTCTGGGGGGCAATGGTTGCGCTGACCAGGATTGTGAGCCTGGCAAGCCTGGTCGCGGCCGCGGCCTTGCCCGGCCTGATTTTTATTTTTGAAAAAACCGGCTGGGTGTTTTACAATTCGCTCATTTTGGTTTTTCTGGTGGTCTTGTCTCATTATGAAAATATTTTGCGGCTCTTGGCCGGCGCGGAAGAACCGATCAAGAAAATCGAGTAAAGAAATCGCGGCCAAGGCCGCTCGCAAAAAATGCCGGGGGATTGAATTCCCCGGCAAATTACGGTCAGAGGAGGAACAAATGAAGAGAGCATCGTTAATGATTTCGCGGCTGGTTGGGACGGCCCTCCTGGTTTGCCTGGCGCTGGCCGGCGCGGGACTGCAGGCGAGGGAGAAACTGCCCAAAGCCCAATACAAGGTTCGCGCGGAAAAGAATGTTATGGTCCCGATGGGGGACGGCAAAAAACTGGCCACGGACATTTATTTCCCGGTCGGCCTGGACCAGGCGCCGGTCATCCTGATTCGGACCTGCTACGGCAAGAGCCTGCAACTGGTGACCGGCCGGAGCAACACCTCGAAAATTTTCGCCAGCCGTGGATACATCGTGATGATTCAGGATGTGCGCGGGAGGTATGGCTCGGAGGGAGATTTTTATCCGTTCATTTCTGACGGCCAGGACGGCCAGGACACGATTGCCTGGATTCAAAAACAGCCGTGGTTCAGCGGCAAGCTCGGAACCTATGGCGGCTCTTACCTCGGCACCACCCAGTGGTTTGAGGCGCCCGGACAGGACATTGCCGCCATGCACCTGATGATAACCAGCCCGAACCTGAAAGAGATAGTTTATACCGGAGGCGAACTGCATCTCATGACCGTTTATTTCTGGGCTATGGCCACGGGCGAGCGCAAGGATAATTTCCAGGCCGTGTTCAACATGGCGCGCATCAACAAGTCCATCTCTACCCTGCCGCTCGCGAAAGCTGATGACCGCGGGGGAAGGGATGTGAAATATTTTGACGACTCGCTCGACCCCGCAACCATCATCGGCCTCTATGAAAAAGTCAGCCTGGAAAACAAATACGGCGAGATCAGCGCGCCCGCGGTGTTCGTCGCCGGATGGTATGACATGTTCCTCGGACCGCAACTTAAGGACTTTGAGCGGCTGCTCATGGAAGGCAAAGGAAGCGCGCGCGATTCGCTCCTGATTGTCGGCCCCTGGGGTCACGGCATGAACGGCGGAGACAAGTCTGTGAGCTACGGCAGAACCAACAGCGTGCTTAGGGCCATCACCCCTGCGGACACCTTGGCCTGGTTCGACCACCAGCTTAAAGGCAAGGATAACCAGGCGGCAAAATGGCCGAGGGTCAAGATTTTTGTTATGGGCGACAATCTCTGGCGCAATGAAAACGAGTGGCCGCTCGCCCGCGCCCGGTACACCAATTATTATTTTCATTCCGCCGGCAAGGCCAACACGCGCCTGGGAGACGGCGGATTGTCGATGGATGCTCCCGGCTCGGAGCCGGCGGACAAGTTCAGCTATGACCCTCTGCATCCGGTGCCCAGCAAAGGAGGCAACAGCCTGGGGCTGAACCTCGGAGCATACGACCAGTCAGAGATTGAGCTGCGGAACGATGTGCTCTGCTACCAAAGCGCGGTCCTGGAAAAAGAGCTGGAAGTCACAGGCTCGATTCGCGCTGTGCTTTACGCGGCCTCGGACGCCAAGGACACGGACTTCACGGTCAAGCTGGTGGATGTTTATCCGGACGGGAAGGCTGTGAACATCCAGGACGGCATCGTGCGCGCCATGTACAGGAACAACGACCCGAGAAAGCCGACACCGCTCGCGCCCGGCGCGGTTGAAAAATACGACATCGACCTCTGGGCGTCCTCCAATGTCTTCAAGGCCGGACACCGGCTGCGGGTGGAAGTGTCCAGCTCCAACTTCCCGCGCTTCAACCGCAACCTCAACACCGGCGAGCCGGTCCCGGAGGCGACGCGCACCGTGGTTGCCAGCCAGCTGATTTATCACGACGCCGGGCATCCCTCGCGCATCATCCTGCCGGTGATTCCAAGGTGAGGGAGGGGCGGTCTTGCTTTTTCCGCATAATAATTTATAATTGAGCTATCAAATTTCAGGAGCGGAAAATGGGAAGCGTAATCAAATGGCGCAAGAAAAAGATTAACAAGCACAAGTATCGCAAACAGCGCAAGGCGAACCGACATAAGAACAAGTAAACCTCGGACCAAGCGATACCAGGAAAATGGCTGACCGCCGGCGGGACCTTAGAGCGGTTGTCCGGCTGCAAGTTAAGCCCGGAACCGAATCTCTGAAAAGACCCCCTTTCTATGTCGCCTCCAACATCAGCAAAAGCGGCATGTTCCTCATCACCACCGACCCGCTCCCGGAAAAAACCGAGCTGAAGCTCCAGTTCCAGATTCCGGATAACCACGCGAAAATCGAATTGATTGCCGTGGTGGTCTGGTGCCGGGAACGGGATGAGCGGCCGCCGCATCTCCCGGGCATGGGCTTAAAATTCACGCGCATAAGCAAGAGTGACCGGGAAAGGATTGACCGCTTCATCCGGGAATCTTTGGACACGGGAACGCCGGCCTGACAACTCTCATCAGGAGGAAGGAATGAAGCAGAGAAAGCCAGCAGTGGCAGGCGCTTTTTATCCGGGATCGAGGGAAGAGCTTCTGGAAGCGCTCAACGAGATGGTTGACGCGGCCATGGTCAAAAAATCCGCGCTCGGACTCATAGCTCCGCATGCGGGATACATCTATTCCGGCCGGGGCGCCGGCAAAGTTTTCAGCAGCGTGCAAATCCCGGACGATGTGGTCGTGCTGGGCGTGAACCACCGCGGCATCGGCGCCGAGGTGGCAATCATGAGCGAAGGCTCCTGGCTCACGCCCCTGGGCGAGGTCAAGATAAACTCCGACCTGGCGCGGATGATTAGGGCCGGCTCTTCTTTGGTGACCGACGATGAGGCTGCGCATCGGAGCGAGCATTCCCTGGAGGTGCAAATCCCCTTCCTCCAGCTGCTCAAGCCCGGGTTCAGGCTGGTGCCGCTCTGCTTATCGCGCATGGGCCTTGAGGAGTGCGAGGAGCTGGGAAAGGCGGTGGCGGCTGCGGTTAAAAAATGGGGCAAGCCGGTTCTGGTGGTTGCCAGCTCGGATATGAGTCATTATATTTCTGCCGAGGCCGCGAAGCAAAAGGACAACCTGGCTCTGGAAAAAATTTTGAAACTGGACCCCCGGGGGCTTTATCAGACGGTGTCTAAAAATGACATTTCCATGTGCGGGGTCATACCGGCCGCGGTCATGCTGGTCGCGGCCAGGGAAATGGGCGCGCAAAGCGCGGAACTGGTTGACTACCGAAATTCCGGCGATGTCACCGGCGACTACCGCGAGGTGGTGGCATACGCCGCAGTGATGGTAAGGTGAAGCATGGCCAAAAAAATCCGCAAAGCGGAATTGAGGCGCAAGACCAAGGAGACCGAGGTGCGCGTGCAGCTTGCGCTGGACGGCACGGGCCAAAGCCGAATCCGCACGCCCGTCAATTTCATGAGCCACCTGCTCTCGAGTTTTGCCAGACACTCGCTCATTAACCTTGAAGTCTTTGCCCGCGGAGATGTCGCAATCGATGAGCATCACACCATTGAAGACCTCGGCCTCGCGCTCGGAGAGGCTTTGACCAGGGCGCTCGGCGACAAGAAGGGCATCAACCGCTTCGGCTTTGCGCTTGCGCCCATGGACGAGGCGCTCGCGGCTGTGGCAATTGACCTTTCCGGAAGACCGTTCCTCATCTACCGGGTCGCAATCCCCAAACAGAGGCAGTGGGAATTCAATGTCAATCTGGTGGAGGAATTTTTCCGCGCGCTCGTGAACAAGGCCGGGATAACTTTGCATGTCCGGCTGGAATACGGCTCGGACTATCACCACTCGCTGGAAGCGGTCTTCAAAGCCTGGGGCCTGGCCGTGCGCCAGGCGGTGTCCCGGGACCCGCGCATCCGTTCGGCGCCGAGCACCAAGGGACAGATGTAAAAATGCTCGTGCTGGTTGACTATGGCATGGGGAATCTCCGCTCGGTGGAAAAGGCGTTCCTCAAGCTCGGGTACCGGATAAAGGTTTCAAGCTCGGCCTCGGAGGTTGAGAACGCCAGCGCTATTGTTCTTCCCGGAGTGGGCGCGTTCCCGGACTGCGTCAAGAACCTGGACCGCTTCGGCCTGATTACTCCCCTGCTCAACGCCATCAAGCAGGGCAAGCCTTTTCTCGGCATCTGCCTCGGCTACCAGGTGCTTTTTGAGGAGAGCGAGGAATTTGGCCCGTGCCAGGGCCTGGGGGTGTTTGCCGGCAAGGTCAAAAGGTTCAGCGACCACATGCCTGACCCGGGTTCCAAAAACGGCGCTTTCCTCAAAGTGCCGCACATGGGCTGGAACGCGGTCAAGGTCCGGAAAAAGCATCCGGCGCTCGATAGCATTGATTCCGGCAGCTTCTTCTATTTCGTGCACTCATATTATGTCGCCCCGGCTGACCAGAGCCTGGTGGCGACGGTCACTGACTACGGCATTGATTTCGCATCCAGCATCGCAAGGGACAATGTCATTGCCACGCAGTTCCACCCGGAAAAGAGCCAGCACAAGGGATTGAAGCTGCTCGACAATTTCGCAAAAACAGCCGGTGCAAATAGATGAGAACCGCATACAACTATTTAGCGGTCTTGGCGGCGGGGATTATCCTGGCCGGATGTCCTGCCAAAAAGCCGGCCCTGGAAATCGCTCCGGTCAACGGCAAAATTTTAATTGCCGAGCTCATCATCGCCCGGAGCGACCTCTGCCCGGTTTGCACGAGGCATCTCTATCCCTGCCCGGTTGAAGACAGCGCCTCGGAGCTTTTCAGCGAAGCGCTCGGCGAGACGCTGATTCAAAAAGGCTTTGAAATTTTCCGCGGCAAAATCCCGAACCCGCCGACCGACCAGCAGGCCGCGCTCAAGGATTACATCGCCCTGGCGGATAAAATGAGGGCCAAATACCTTATGCTCCCGGTGCTCTACGGTTTTGCCGAGCGCAAAGGCAGCGCTCTCTCCGCCAGCCGGCCTGCGCAGGTCGGCTTTCATCTCCACATTTACAATGTCAAGGATGGCAAGGAAATATGGGGAGGCGATTTTCACGAAAAGCAGCAGCCCTTGAGCGAAAATATCCTGGAACTTGAAAATTTCATCCGCCGGGGCGGCAAGTGGCTGACCGCGGACGAGCTTGCCCGGGAAGGCATCTCCCGGCTCCTTGACCGGTTTTTAAAAACGGAGAAAAAATAATGCTCCTCATCCCGGCCATCGACCTGCGGCATGGCAAGGTGGTCAGGCTCTACCAGGGCAAATTCGACCAGGAGAAGCAATACGAGATGGAACCGCGGGAGGTGGCCGCGGAATTTGCGGAAGCCGGCGCCCAGCTCATCCACCTCGTTGACCTGGACGGCGCGCGGGAGGGAAGGCCCGCTCACAAGCAGCTTGTGCTCTCGCTGGTCCAGCAGGTGCGCGTCAAGTTTGAAATCGGCGGTGGCATCAGGACCCTTGATACCATCCAGGAATACCTGGACCGAGGAATCAGCCGCGTCATCCTCGGGACTGCGGCCCACAGCAATCCCGACCTGGTGGAAAAAGCGCTCTCTAAATTCTCCAAAAAAATCGCCATCGGCATTGACGCGGCAAAAGGCCGGGTCGCGGTCTCGGGCTGGGAAGAAAAAACTTCCATCGATGCGCTTGAACTCGCCAAAAAATACAACCGCTGGGAAGTGAGAGCCATCATCTACACCGAAATCGAGCGCGACGGCACCCTGGAAGGGCCGTCAATAAGCGGCACCAAGAAAATCCTGGAAGCCGTGGAGGTTCCGGTCATCGCCTCGGGAGGAGTGTCCAGCACCGATGACCTCCTCAAATTGAAGCCGCTGGAGAAACTAGGCCTCGAAGGCGTAATCGTGGGCAAGGCCATCTACGAAAACAAGCTCAAGGTCAAAGATGCGGTCAAAATTCTGGCGCAGGATTAATCTGTGAGCGACTTCAATTGAATTCTCATATCCAGCTTCGGCGCGCAGAGCTATGTTTGCTCGATGATTCCGGCTCTTTGCCCGGCTTTACAATCCGCCTTTTTGTAGTAAATTCACATCTATGCAAAATAATACGCAAGGCAGGATAGATTACGAGATAATCACGGACCTGATTGAGCCCGGCTCGCGCGTAATCGACCTCGGCTGCGGCGACGGCGAACTCCTGGAAATGCTGGTCACCAAAAAACGGGTCACCGGCCAGGGAATTGAAATTGATGAAGCCAACATCTCCAAGTGCATCGCGCGCGGACTGAATGTGATTCACGCGGACCTGGATGAGGGCCTCGCCGACTACCAGAACGGAGCGTTTGACTGCGTGGTTCTTAACCAGACCCTCCAGGTGGTCACCAGGCCGGACTATGTGGTGCTGGAGATGGTGCGCGTGGGCCAAAAAGCCATCGTGGGCTTTCCCAATTTCGCCCACCTCGGCGTCCGCCTCCAGCTTATGTTCAAAGGCCGAATGCCCAAAACCGACCAGCTCCCCTTCGAATGGTACAACACGCCCAACATCCACCTGGTCACCATCCGCGACTTTGAGCGCTTCTGCCAGGAGAAAAACCTGAAAATCGTCACCCGCATCTTCATCAAGGGACACAGCTCCATCAGCCCGTTTTTCCTGCCCAACCTCCTGGCCAAAAGCGCCATCTATGTTTTACAAAAGCAGCGAACTTTAGCTTCCAAATGACGCAGAAGGCCATCGCTCTAATCTCCGGCGGGCTGGACAGCATTCTCGCCGCGAAGATAATCGCAGACCAGGGAGTAAAGGTCATCGGCCTGCATTTCCTCACCCCCTTCTCGCCCTTCACGCTCGAGAATGTCGAGCATTCCCCCGCGGCCAAAGTGGCGAGCGAGACCGGAATCGATTTCCTGCCGGTGGAGCTGGGGGAGGAATACCTGGAGATAGTCAAGCATCCCAAGTTCGGGTTCGGCCGCGCGGCCAATCCCTGCATAGACTGCCACGCTTTTTTCATCAAGAGGGCTGGCCGCATGCTCAAGGACCTGGCCGCGCAGTTCATCATCACCGGCGAGGTGGTTGGCCAGAGGCCCATGAGCCAGCGCAGCCAGGCCCTGAACCAGATTGACAAGGAAACCGGCTTGAAGGGAATGGTGGTAAGGCCGCTCTCGGCCAAACTTCTGGCCGAGAGCGTGCCGGAACAAAGGCGATGGATTGCGCGGGAAAAACTTTTCGCCATCAGCGGTCGTTCGCGGAAGGAACAGTTTCGGCTCGCGGAACAATTCGGGCTTAAAAGTTTTTCCGCTCCTGCCGGCGGGTGCCTGCTCACGATGAAGGACTTTGGGCAAAAGGTCAAAGACCTGCTTAACTATCAGCCGGATTTCAACCTGGAGGATGTCAAGCTGATTCGCCTGTCGCGGAATTTCCGGCTCTCGCCCACGGCCAAACTGGTGGTCGGAAAAAATGACGCGGAGAACAAAAAAATAATCAGCCTGGGCATCGAGGGCGACCTCCTCATCCTCACCGACAATGTCCCCGGACCTGCGGGACTGGTGCGGGGAAAATTCACGAACCAGGAGCTGCAAAAAGCCTGTGCCGTCATCGCCTACTATGTCCACAAGTGCTCCTGGCCGGAAGTGCCATTGACTCTGGAAGGGATTGGTGATAGAGCAAGGAAGGAAAAATTTTCGGTTTGCGCGATGGAGCGCGAGCAGCTTGAGGCTATGAGAATCAAATGACCGGACTTGACCGCTATATCCGGCAGACGGTTTTTGCTGAATTCGGGATTGAAGGCCAGAGGGGTCTGGGCCGCAGCCGTGTGCTCCTTGTCGGATGCGGCGCGCTCGGCAGCGCGATTGCAGTCAGCCTGGTGCGCAGCGGGATTCGGGAGCTGACCATTGTTGACCAGGATTTCCCGGAAATGACCAACCTCCACCGCCAGTTTCTATATGAGGAGAATGATGTCCGGCAAAAAATCCCCAAGGCCGTGGCGGCTGCGCAAAAACTCGCGCGCGCCAATTCCACGGTGAAAATCATCCCCCAAGTCACCGAGTTGACCGCCAACAACATTGAAAAACTGGCGCGCGGCAAGGATTTAATTCTGGACGGCACCGACAACCTGGAGACGCGCTATCTCATCAACGATTACTGCGTCAAGCACGTCCGGCCCTGGATTTACGGCGGTGTAATCGGAGCCTCGGGAATGATGATGGTTATCTTCCCGGGCCAAAGCGCGTGCCTGCGATGCCTTTTCCCGGAGCCGCCGGCCCCCGGCTCCCTGCCAACCTGCGCCAGCGCCGGCGTGCTTAATCCCGCGCCCATGCTGATTGGCGCGCTGGAAGCCATTGCAGCCATCAAATATCTTTCCGGAAGAGGCCAGCCGCGGCCCGGCCTTCTCCAGTTTGACCTCTGGGGAGAGCATATGGCCATGATTAGAGTTCAGCGCCAGCCCCGGTGCCCGGCTTGCGGCCAGCATAAGTTCGAGTTCCTTGCCAAAAAGCAGACTGAATGGTCGGCCAGGGTGTGCGGCAAAAACGCCATGAAAATTATTCCTCCCCGGGACCAGCGCCTCAACCTGCGGGCGCTGGGCGCGAAGCTCGCGAGGCTGGGCAAGGCCAAATTCAACGGCTGGCTGATTGAGGCCGAGAGCAAGGGCCGGAAAATAATTATCTTCGCAGACGGCAGGGCCGTAATCCACCAGATTGCCGATGCGCGCCGGGCTATTTCCCTTTATCATAAATTTCTGGGCAACAGGGAGGGATGATTTGAAGGGCACGATGACGGAAAAAATTTTGAAGTCGCACCTGGTTTCGGGCCGGCTCAAGCCGGGCGAGGAGCTTGGATTGAAAATCGACCAGACCCTTATGCAGGACGCGACCGGGAGCATGGCCTGCCTGGAGTTTGAGGCCATCGGCATCGAGCGGGTCAAAACCGAGTTGAGCGTGATTTACATCGACCACAACACGCTCCAGACCGGGTTTGAAAACATGGACGACCACCTGTTTCTGCAAAGCTGCGCCCGGCGATGGGGCATGCACTTCTCTCGACCCGGCAACGGCATCTGCCACCAGGTTCATCTTGAAAGATTTTCCGCCCCGGGCAGAACTCTGCTCGGTTCAGACAGCCACACGCCCACCGCGGGCGGAGCCGGCATGCTCGGAATGGGCGCCGGCGGCCTGGATGTGGCTTGCGCCATGGCCGGGTATCCGTTTTACCTCCGCTGCCCGGAAGTGATGGGGGTGAAACTCAACGGCAAGTTTCGCGAATGGGTCAGCGCCAAGGACCTGGCACTGGAAATTCTCCGCCGCCTGACCGTGAAAGGCGGGGTGGGAAAGGTCCTGGAATATTTCGGAGAAGGCGTTGCCGAGCTGTCTGTGCCCGAGCGCGCCACCATCACCAACATGGGCGCCGAAACCGGCGCCACCTCCTCGCTCTTCCCCTCGGACCTGGTCACCAAGCGATTCCTTAAAAAGCAGGGCCGGGAAAAAGTTTACGCCCGGCTCGCGCCCTCGGCCCGGGCGCGATACTCACAAGTCATCGAGCTAGACCTTTCCGCGCTGGAACCGCTCGCTGCTTTTCCGGGAAGCCCGGACAAGGTGGCCAGGGTTAGCGAGGCCGGCGAACTGGATGTGGGCCAGGTCAACATCGGCAGCTGCACTAATTCGAGCTTCCTGGACCTGGCGCTTGTGGCCGCAATTTTGAAGGGGAGGAAAATTTCCGACCAGGTCAGCCTTTCCATCAATCCCGGCTCGCGCCAGGTTCTGAAGATGCTCGCGGACTCGGGCGCGCTCTCGGAGCTGATTGAGGCCGGCGCGCGCGTCTATGAGCCGTGCTGCGACGGCTGCATCGGCATGGGCTCGGCCCCGGCAACCGGCATCGTCTCGGTCCGCACCTATAACCGCAATTTCGCGGGAAGAAGCGGAACCAAAGGCGACCAGGTTTTCCTGGTCAGCCCCCAGAGCGCGGCTGCAGCCGCGCTCTTCGGCAAACTGGTTGACCCGCGCGCGCTTAAAAATTACCCGCGCATTATGGAGCCGAAAAAATTCTTTGTGGACGACTCCATGGTCATCCCGCCCGCGGCTGCGGAGAAAAAAACCGAGCTGGTGCGCGGTCCCAACATCAAGCCCCTGCCCCGCTTCACTCCCTTGCCGGCCAAGGCGGAACTTCCCGTGTTCCTCAAACTCGGAAACAACATCAGCACCGACGATATTCTTCCGGGAGGAAGCGCCATTCTGCCCTTTCGGAGCAACCTGCCCAAAATCAGCGAGTATGTTTTTTCCAGGCTTGAGCCGGGTTTCGCCAAGCGGGCGCTGGAAAAAGGCGGCGGAGTGGTTGTGGCCGGAGAGAATTACGGCCAAGGCTCCAGCCGCGAACACGCCGCGCTCGCGCCCAGGTATTTGGGCGTGCAGGTTGTGCTGGCCCGAAGTTTTGCCAGGATTCAGCTCGCCAACCTGGTCAATTTCGGAATCGTGCCGGCCATAATCAGCGGGGAACAACTCGCGGAAATCCAGGCTTTAGACCAGCTCGCCTTTCCGCAACTGGCAGAAGAGATTAAAGGCTCCGCGAGCCTGACGATAATGAACCGGAGAACAGACAAAACTTTCTCCGCGGCGCTCAAGCTCACGGAAAGGGAACGGGATTTGCTCCTGGCTGGCGGGCTTCTGAATCAGATGAGGTCTTTCAGACCCTGATCGATTTCTCGGGATATACCTTGCAGAACCTGCCCACCTCCGGCCTAAGCGTGATGAGAAACATCAAAAAGAACCATCCTAAAAACATCAGCTCGAAATAGGCCACGGCCCTGGGCCAGCCTTTCAAATCATCCAGCTTGAGAATCGTGAAGTTCGGCAGCAGGCTGATCACCATGTTAATCACGAAAATGATATTGACAACCAAGGAAAGGTTCCTTGCCCAAGGCCTTCCGCGCCAAAGTCCATAAGCGAGGACCGCCAGCAGTGCGCAAATAACCGCAGTCACGACCCTGGCACCGCTATTGGGAAATATGGAATTCCATAACAATTGCAGCTTGGGAAGAGGGGACAAGATGTGCGCCAGGCCGGAAGCGAGGAAACCTCCCAGCAGAAGAAAGATGCCGGCGTAAACGATGACCAGGAAATAGATGACAAATGGTTTTTTCATCAGATCACATAAAGCTCCTTTTCCAGAATTTTGATGTAGTTTTTGCGCAAAATTTCGATGGCCTCTTCAATCTTATCCACGCCCAGAATCAGCACCGCGTTGGTGTGAAACCGGCCGATAAAGGGATATAAATAGGCCACATTGATTCCGGCTTCTTTCAACGGTTTGAGCACGGAGTTCAGACCGCCGGGATGGTCCGGAGTTTCAACGGCTATGACCTTTTCCATCCAGATTTTATAACCCCGGCTGGTCAAGACCTTGCCCGCTTTTTCCGAATTGTCCACCACCATCCGCACTATGCTCTCGCCCTTGCCCGGGGAAACACATAAAGCGCGGATATTGATCCGCTCCTCACCCAGCAGGTCGCTCACCTTGCTCATCTCCCCCGGCTGATTGCGCAGCTCAATCGAAATCTGGTCCAGAATCATTTCTCCCTCCCCTGAAGATATTCAAACCCCCTCTTGAGCGCCAGCAGCGCGCCCGGAATCAGCTTCTTCTTGTTGGCAAAAAATTCCTCAAGCGAGCCTTCCACAGTCTTGCGCTCCACCAAGCCGGTTGCGCGGATAAAAGCGCCGAGCATGACCATGTTGGTTGAGCCGATGTTCTTCATCTCCTCGGCCAGAGCCGTGGCCGGAACCTCGATAATCTCAATGTCCCCCCGGCTCGGAGGCTCGCGAACCAGCGTGATATTCAGGAACATGGTTCCGCCCGAGCTCACAAAATTCTGGAACTTGTTCGCCGAGGGCTGGTTCATGGTCACCAGGTATTCCGGCTCGCTCGCCACCGGCGAGGCTATCTCCTCGTCCGCAACCGCCACCGTGCAGTGGGCGGTGCCTCCGCGAACCTCGGCACCGTAGACCGGGAGATAGGTCACATGCTTGCCCTCGCGCATGGCCGAATGCGCCAGGATAAGTCCCATGGAGAGCACCCCCTGCCCGCCGAACCCGGCGAATATCGTCTTAATCAGCATCTTTTTGGCCCGTGGAATCCTTGATCACACCCAGCGGGAACTCTTTGGCCATCGTGCTGCCGACCCACTCCCAGGCTGCCACCGGGTCCATCTTCCAGTTGGTCGGACACGGCGAGAGCACCTCGACCAGGGAGAAACCGAGGTTATCAAGCTGTACCTGAAAGGCTTTACG
>Ga0315282_10011006_pt1 | contig 14087 bp, 9 predicted proteins | sample YL17G07_20_MG_FD_203693 | JGI IMG/M metagenome (GOLD analysis project Ga0315282, IMG submission 203693) | Sediment microbial communities from Yellowstone Lake, YNP, Wyoming, USA - YL17G07_20 | ecosystem: Environmental > Aquatic > Freshwater > Lake > Sediment | place: USA: Wyoming | collected... | reverse complement strand
GCCGAGTGACGTGCCTTCTTGGTATCGGCATTTCGTTTCTACCGAAGAGTAGTGATGAACCGGAAGGTTTATTAACTCAAGTCCGCTTCCGTCCCCCATGACAAGCAACAAGAAAGCAAGGCTGGACGTGGGAGAGGACGAGGAACTTGCGGACCTGCTCGAGGAGATTGACTTGCTGCTCCGGCACGTGGTATTCCGGATTCGGGAGCGAGACCCCAGGATCTTCAAGCGGAATGATAGGAATTAAGCGGAATGACTGATTGCGCTATTGGCCGCACAATCTGCGTGTCGTGCCGCGGGATGCTAAAACGGGTGCCAAACCAGCCGAGGCCCGGCGCGACGCTTATCCAACTCAGGCAAAGCCAAAGACGCGGGCCGCATCGTCTGAGAATTACCACCGGCTGGCAAGGCCGAACCAGGTTTACCTCACGGTGGTACAATACTGGACTTAGAGGGGTCATAAAAGCTGGGTGATGCGGTAAAAGCAGGTTGGCAGCCCCGAAGAGACAACGGAAACGGGCGATGCTGGACACTCCCACTCCTTCCTTCTCCATCCCAGCGTCTTAATAATGGCTCCATTCAACGACCCCGGAGGGCAGGTCCGCGCCCGGCTCATCGCTGGCGACGATGCGGAGCGTCCATGCAAACCGGCGTCCGGTGGATATGGCGGGATCTGTGAAAGTTCGACTCGCCCAGACACCCAGATTGTCGTCGTTTGAATCGGTCGTGGAAAAGACATACCCCTGAGCGCGGTATTCCGGGAGGTCTGGCGAAGGCAGAATTCTGATACTGATGCACGGCGGGTCTCCGTTCAAAGGGGAGGCGACAATCTGGTTCAACTGGATGGTCCCATCAAATGGCCGGCCCGATGGGATCAAGAGTTGATTTCGGAGCGTCGGGGAGCTCAGGTTCGTCTCGGATAGCGTCTGACCCGCGGCGCTGGTTATGCGGAGTTGATCGGCGTCGTGCGTTCCCAAAGGATAGGTCGTGCTCGCATCCGTGTTGCTCGACGAAAACATCGCCGCTTGAAAGGCTTCGGCCGACAGCATGCGGGCGCCGCTTAGCGCCAGGGGCTGGGTAACAGTCGTTTCAACATCCAACAGAACCACCGTCACCTTGTTGGTCGGAGGAAGGAGAGTCAGACACCACTGGGTGGTCGCCGGGGCCAGGATGCCTTGGCCGTCCGCTGGGGACCCCGTCATCTTCAGTCGAAGAATCTGGCTGGCCGAATCTACGGTGACCAGATCAATCTGCGTGATCTTGGACCTCAGATAGAATCCCTCCGTGCCACCGTTGTCCAGGATGAGCCCCGGCGGCAACTTGATGCTCGTGCCGAACTTGTCCTCATTCGTGGGCGATTCCGCGCCGTCGAGATGTCGAAGCCGCATGAAGCCGTTGGTACCAAGGGCCAACACTTGGCGAAAGTCCAGCCCCATTGTGCCGGCACGATAGCTGACAACGATCTGATCGCCAACGGTCACAGGCGCGCCGTCGCGCGAAATGGCAATGTTCGGCGCACCGGCCACGGCATCGCTATTGACAAACACCACTTGACCGTTTGCATCCCATATCTTGGTTGTCCCGGCAGTTGCCTGGGGGGCATTTCGGGCCAGGAGAACGGTGAGAAGGAGAACCGGCCAAACTAGACCCCGCTTGACGAGGGGCATCTTCCTGCAGCGGGAGGCTCTACGAAGAAGAATCTGACGCATCGTCTTTCTCCTTATGCGCAGAAACGGATTGGTCGGGTGGCGGGCGATGAAGTGGATGTCGCGGCGGATGGCTTCTTCGAGGAGTTCCAGCATGCGATGCTTCGGATATTCTAGCGGCATCGCCGCCACGGCTTCACGGAAATCCTGCGCCAGTTCGAAGATCATGGTTGCTTCCCCATGCTGCTATGGAAGGTGACGAATAGAAGTTCCCAAGCATGTGCAACCGCCCACAACGAAGGCGGAGCGATCATTCTTACCTTATCCATTCGCTTCGGGAACCATCCAACCACTTTCCCCCCTGCCGCGTGCTTGATAACTGACTCACTTCCCTTTCCGACGAGTCGGTACGAGACAACCTTCGCGCCCATGACAACCGCACTCACATCACTATTCCCATTCACAGTCTCCAGACAATCGCCTGTTCGAGTGCTCCACACGCGAATCTCGACGTCTTGCTCCAAGTCCTTAGATGACCAGCACCTTGCCGCAAGTCGGTCACAATCTGCAGAAAACGCGAGGTCATCCACGAAATCCCGTTCGTTCCTGAAACATAACACCTCCGTCCCGGTTTCAGAGTTCCACAAGCGAATGGACTTATCTCGCGACGCACTCGCGATAAATTGACCGTCGGGTGACCATGCCACGCTGTCAATCTCCAGTTTGTGTCCACTGAAGGTAACAAGTGCCTCGCCTGATTGTGTATCCCAAATGCGTACAGTGGAATCCAGAGACCCACTGGCAATTCGTTGCCCATCCGGAGAATAGGCAATCCTATGGACCCAGCTGCTATGGCCACTAAGACAGTGCAGTTGCTTCCCAGTGGCCCAATCCCATATTCGCACTGCGCGGTCGTACCCTCCCGTTGCTAAATCTCTCCCGTTCGGGGCGAACTCCATGTCGCAGACATGCTCCCCTTCCTGGTTTAAGCTCGCGACCTGTTCTCCAGTCCTCAGAGACCACACACGGACCGTAGGCTCCCCCCACCCCACAGCTGTCGCAATCTGTTCACCGTCGTTGCTGAAGTCAATGATCTCGACATAATACTTGCCGGTGTGCAACTCCCGCCACAAGATCCCGGTCTGAGCGTTCCAGAGACAGACAACCGACTGCCATCCGGTAATCGCGGCCACGATGCGGTGATCGGGAGACACAACTAGACGTTGTATGTGCCGTGAAGTCTCGTGATTCGAGTGACCTGTGGAATCGCAGATCAAGCCCCAGACTTGCACTGTTGCGTCCCACGAAGCACTCGCAAGACATTCGCTATCGGGTGAGAACGCCACGTCTGCGACCTGGTGAGTATGCCCGAAACACTGCCGGACGAGCTTTCGGGTGAGGGCGTCCCAAACATGAACGACTTGGTCTCCGCAAGCGCTCGCGATCCATCGACCATCGGGTGACCATACAAGGGCGTTCAGCGATTGTACAAAACCTTCGAGTTGTCCGATCTCCACACCAGACCCACCGTCCCACAGCCAGACGATATCGCGCTGAGCGTCCTCATTCCGATTGCTCGCAACGAGGGAACCGTTCGGCGAAGCCGCCAACCGTGCCCCCGAGCGCACTGTCGCACACCAGACTTGCTGTCGCGACACAAGGTCCCATGCGCGTAGTGTTCCGTCCCCAGACCTGCTGAAAACACGTAACCCGTCGTACGACACCGCAAGTGCCGTCACAAGATCGGTGTGTCCACGAAGGCAGAAAACCACTTCGCCGGCCTGCATGTCCCAAGCGCTAATTGTACCGTCTTCACAACCGAATAGGGCCAGACAGGGATTCCCAGGGACAATCGCGACAACATTACTTCTGGTGGCAATGGCAAGAGAGCGAACCTTCTGGCCACTATCCAAATCCCAGATATGCAGGTATCCCGATTCACGGCCTATCGTCCAAACCGCCAAATGGCGACCGTCCGGAAGGCATTCAACACGTTGTACGAAAGGCTCGTGGCCTGACAGGCAGAGGATCTCCTTGCCCGTGGCCACGTCCCAGATCCGCACCGTCTTGTCACGGCCGCCACTGACAATCTGCTGACCACCAACCAAGAACCGCACAGAATACACCCCGTCGCTGTGCCCGCGAAAGATCGCTCGTTGCCCAGTGCCCAGACGATTCCCTGACGGGCGGAGCGAGCAAATCCAACGCATATCGATTTCTACATTCTCTCGGGCATTGCGCCACACCTCCAGGAGCAGGTGCAGCTTAGGTCCCGAATGCATCCACGACTGGCATGACGCCCACCCGCCCTCCGGCTTCTCATAGTGCTGCGCCGCGTCCGGGCAGTCGTACCACCAGCAGGTGTTCCACATACACTGAAAGAGTGTGGTCGGGTGATGGGCGATGAAGTGGATGTCGCGACGGATGGCTTCTTCGAGCAGTCCGAGCATGCGATGCTTCGGATGCTCCCGTGGCATTGCCTCAAAGGTATCATGCAAGTCCTGTGCAAGATGGAAAATCATGAATGATTCTCTGATATGCCTTCGATGAACAGAATGTGGAGTTCGCTGCGCCAGAAACCGATCAACGTCAAATCCTCAAGACTAGCCTGCAGTTTCTCCGCAACGGCAGGAAACCAAGCAACAGCTTCTCCCTTTTTCATCGACTCAATGACCGACTCAATGACGATTTCTGTGTCTAGTGCGGCGGCGAACAACACATCCGGACGCTCCCCCCATTCTGTCAGATCCGACCTGTAGACGATATGGCGGATGTCCAGTTTATCATGATTGAATGTCACAAGCCGACGGTTCCGGAGATGGGGGACCTTCCATTCTGCATCCATGAAACCGGCTCGGTTGCCACACGGAATACCAAGCCGAACGTCCCACACTTCACCGGGTTTATCAAGAAAGCGCCCGCTAAGGCTCACGCTAAGATACCTGTCATCAGAGGAAAAACTGACGCCCCTCACTAAGTCAGATGGTTCTCGCCTGCGTGGCAGTGGCGAGGGCCTCTCGACCTGCCATTCGACAACCGAATAGTCTCTGCCTGTCAACGCCACCCGCCGGCCGTCTGGTGATAAGACCACCGTGCCGTGTCGGGACTCCGTGCTGCCGTCTGGATAATGATCATACCCGTGGATCTCAAACTCGGTGCAATCTGCGGTATTCCAGATGCAAACCGTGCCATCCTGCAACCCCGCTGCAACAAGCCGTCCATCGGGTGAACAGCCGACGACTCTTACAATAAGCCCTTGGCAATGTAGTCCCTTCACCTGTTCACCGTTGCTTTGATTCCACATTTTGATCGACCCGTCCATTGCCCCACTCACAATGAACCTTCCATCACGTGAGAACGACACGCTGGTGACAGCGGCCGCATGCCCTTGGAAACATCTGACCTCGACAGCGTGACGACAATCCCAAAGCTTCACTTCGCCGGAGCGACAGTGGCAGCTTGCCACCAAATCTCCATCCGGCGAAACAGCCAAGTAGCCAGCGGCATACAGGTCTGCCTCGTGACACAAACAGGTTCTCTGCTCGCCCGTATTGGCATTCCAAATCCGGATCGAGCGGAAATATGGGTCGTAGTGAGCGGTCACAATTGCATCGCCACTCTCTGCGAACAGGGCACAGCTTACGAAGTACTCGCCACCTGTTAGGCGAAGCAATTCCGAGCCACTCTCAGCATCCCATACTCTTGCCGTTCCATCTTCAGCAGCGCTCAGAATACGTTGGCCGTCGGGAGAAAAGCATACACAGGTAACCTCGCCAGTATGACCATGGATACACGCCAATTCCGCCCCCGTGTAGGCGTGCCAAACGCGGATCGTTCGATCTGCGGCACAAGTTACTATTCGCCTTCCGTCAGGAGAATATGCTATGCAATTCACTGTGTCTTTGTGGCCATTAAAGGAACGCCAGATGCCAGCAGCAAGGGGTTGAGAGGGCGGCCGTAGCGAACGTATCCATAAGAACTTGGGTCTGGTCATTTCCTTCTTGTCGCGCCAGTCCGCGAGCAGTTCACACAGCTTCGGCCCGGGCTGTTCCCATGGCGGCGCTTCTGGCCAGCCATCTTCTGGCTCCAAATAATGCTTCTCCGCCTTGGGGCAGTCGTACCACCAGCAGGTGTTCCACATGCACTGGAAGAGCGTGGTGGGATGGCGGGCGATGAAGTGGATGTCGCGGCGGACGGCTTCTTCGAGGAGTTCGAGCATGCGGTGCTTCGGGTGCTCTCGTGGCATCGCCGCCACGCAATCATGGAAGTCTTGGGCGAGTTCGAAGATCATGGCTTGGCCTCCTCAGATGCCGGGGCAGGATCGGTTGGCGCGCAGGAAGGTTCATGCGATTCCTGCTCGCGGAAGTTGGGATCGGCCTCGGCCTTGGCTTCAAGGAACTGCCAGTCGGTCAGGAGGTCGGCAACGGCGTCCCAATACTTGGATTTCGGATCATCTTTGCCGGCGAGTTTGGCGACTTCGAGGCGGTGATAGGGAAGTTCGACGACTTTGCGGACGTTGGCGGGGCGCGGGGTGGGCGGGAGACGCTTGGCGCGGGCGCGCTGGGCTTCGAGAGATTCGGCCCAGTAGTCGAGACCGTGGAAGTAGTCGGCCAGATGCAGGTGGGCCTGGACGCGGGCGTCCTCGGCGGCCAGATAGCGTACGCGGACGGCCTCGCCGACCTGGCGATGGTAGAAGTCCATGACCTCGGTTTCATCGGCGCGGCGGCGCGTCATGTAGGACCGGATGTCGGCGAACAGGCGTGACCAGACCAGAACGGGGAGCGTCTTGAGCCGCTCCGTTTCAGGTTTGGCTCGTTCGGTTGGTGAACGTCGGATAAAGTCGCCGAGTACGGCCTTGTCGGCGGATAACACGTCGAGCAGTTCGTCTTCCGTCAGACCGTTTTTGCCGGTAGCCAAGTAGCCAAGAGACCGGCTCACGAGCACTGCGCCATGGTTTTCGGGACGTTCCAGGCGAGTGAGTAACTGCTCCAGGATGCCTTCGACAGTATCACTCAGCGAAACAGGCACACCCGCCCACGATTTCCAGCGGCGCGCTTCCTCTAATGCCAGTTTCAGGTAGAGCGGCAGAGGACACCGTGCGAACTTGCCGAGCACCTCTGCTCTCTGGCCGTCCTGCAATGTGCGGCCAGCCTCGTGGAGCCATGAATCGAGCAACGTGGCAGCCGACCTGTCATCCAGCGCTCCAACTTCCAGAAGGGATCCCGGCCAGATCCGCCGGGCAAGATCGAAGGGGTCTTCCGGATTGCGGATTGCGGACTGCGGATTGGGGACAGGGGAAGGTGCATCTCCGCTGCCGTCACGGGCCTCCGATGCCTTGTCGGTTTGCAATACGGATAGGACGAGCTTGACGTTGGGCCTCAGTTTGCGCGGCAGCCAGTAGAGCATCCGGGCATTGTCGGTCGGGTTGAGTTGGTCCAGGGCGTCGAGGAAAAGCACAACATTCGCCTGGTTCTCGGGCCGCTTCTCTCCTCCCTGGGTTGCCTCGCCTTGCTCCGGCGGAGATAGACGTTCGCGGAACGCCTTGACCAGTTCGTTCATGTCCTGGGGGATCTCGGCAAGGCCGAGTTCCCGGCAGATATCGCCGAGCAGCGTCCGCAGATCCGAAGAGCCGGGTGTCGCGCCGATGAACCGAGCGATGGTTACGGCAGGAACGAATCGCCCATAATTCTCCTGGGCATCTAACCCAAGCCACGCCTTGGACATGAGAGCAGTCTTCCCGGAGCCAGACTTGCCATGTACGACAAGCGGACGGGTGTCGTCGGATGTAATGTACGTCTCTATGCGCCGGAGTATCTCCTCGCGACCGACGAAGTGCCGGCAGCGCTCCTCGGCGAATTCGCGGTGGGCCTCCCGCTCCCGCTCAGGGCCCGGCTTCTGTCTGAAGGCTGCAATTTCTCGATCAATGACGCGCTGCAGATCGGCTTTCACCCAATCACACAAACGGTCCAGATCCGACTGCACCTCCCCGTTGCGCCAGTCCGCCTGATACGTGTGGATGTGGTCGCCGGGAAGCAGCTGCCCCAGTTCTATCTCCTTCAAATGCCTCAGGCGGCCTTCTGCTTCCGCGTCTATGGCGCCGCCCATGATATCGCGATAGATGGCCGCGCGGCCGTCCTCCGGTAAACCGGCGATCTTGCGAAAATAGCAGAACACGTGTTCCTGGGGGTTTTCGGTTTCGAGAGCGCCTGCCCGGACTTCCTGATGAGTAGCCGACGCCTCGTACTTGAACCGGCGGGGATCGCCCACGGGCCAGTTCAGCCCCTTGATCGCGGCAAGGAGCACGGACCGGATCCGGCCCTCGAGCCCGGGCAGGTTTGCCGTCCCGGACCAGGCCAGAGCCTCCTCCTTCCGAATGCGATCCTTGTCTCCGTCCGACGCCCCGTCGGGGAATTCAATAGTCCGAGGCTGAAGCACATAGGTAGCGGACACGGCGTTCAGATCTTTGCGGTACCACCCGACCCGGTCATTCCGTTCTCCATCCCGCCACCCCGGCACAGGACTATCCGTGTTCAAGAGAGGTCTATCCGCCTCGGGAACCCGGGAAAGGAGTTCTTCAAACTCTCGTGCCTCGATCTGAGCCGGCAAGGGCCGCCACCCGTAACGCTCACCCAATAGCACGATGAAGTTCGGGCGCGGAGAGACCGTCTGGCACCGCGCGAGTTCCTGCAGACAGATGTTCATCGTCTGCTGATCGAGCCCCGCCTCCTCGCTCACACCCCAGCGTGGGTCAATGGCCTGGAATCGCGCTCCCCGCTCCTGGCAGTATCTCCGCAGTTCGGGGAAGACCCGCTCCTGGAGCGCGTTCCGCTCCGCAATCAGGTCGCTGAAGGTCGAGCTGACGAATACTCGAAAGATCAGGTCGCGTCGTTCCATCGGACGATACCTCCGCCGCTTTTGGTTACAGCACACCAATCCTCCGGGCATACTGACCGTCACGCACAACGACACCCGTCTACTCTGCTACAGGCTAAGAGGGGCGGGAACTCGCACCGTCCGTTTCGACGCTTTTGGGCAACGAGAAATGGATAACCGTGCCGTGGCGCTCTGGGTGGGCTGGGTCCTCGCCTTTCTGACATGTTCTATCTCGATCAACCCAGATTCTGCCTCCGTGAGACTTGACCGCCAACGCGCAGTAGGCAAGCCCGATTCCAAAGCCGCCAGTACCTGGCGCGTTGGCATTCGTCTGCCGTTCTTCGTAGTCTCTTGCTTGCCAAAACAGGTCGAACACCTTCTTCTGCTTCGCCCGTGCGATTCCGCTGCCTGTGTCCGCCACTGTAATGGTGACTTCGTGCTCGTCCTCATCCGCCGTGACTTTGATGGTTTCTTCGGTCGTATACTTGTCGGCATTCCCAATGAGATTGACCAGGACCCGCTTCAAGTGCTGCTCGTCGGCCCAAACCTTGATCTCTTCGCTCACTTTGCCTGTAAGTTCTACCGTCTGGCAATGTGATAGCGGTGAGACGATCTCAAGGGCCTCGCTGACACAACGCGAGAGTTGCACTGTCTGCCGCTCAAGAGCCATTTTCCCCCCGCCCGCCTTGGCACTGTCACACATGCCTTTGCACACGCTCTCCAGGTACCTGCCCCTGCTCGTCAGCGTTTGGAGAATCTCTTGATTGGGGCAGGGGGAATGTGCCATCTTCAAGGCCAGGTCGGCGAAGCCGATGACACTTTCTACCATGTTGCCGAGGTCGTGGGATACTGAGTTGAGGACTAAGTGCGCTTTCTTACGATCGCGCTTGGCTTCCAAGAGGGTCTTGGCCCATTCGGCCGAGGAAACCGCCAGACGCTCTTTGCTTTGGTAGCGCTCGGCGAGCCGCTCGGCTTGCATGTCCGATGCCCAGTGAATCGCCTCCTTCAGGCATCGGGCGGCGGCGCCGTAGTCCTTCCATTTGGAGTATTGCTCCCCCATCTCGAACAACGCGCTGGCGAGATGGCGTCGGTCGCCCTGCTTGCGGAAGCTCGCTGCTGCCCGCCGGAACAACCTCTTGGCTTCTCCTACGGCATCGGCCGGGGCCTTCCGGTCCTTCTCCGCCTGGCGGGCCAGAAGCAGCGCCTTGGTGATCTGGCAAGTGGCTCGGCGCACAATATCCTTCACTTTGGCGAACGTTTTCTCGGCCAGATCGTACTCGGCCCGCGCCACATCCCACTGACATCCCACCGCATAGCCGCGGGCAAGGCTCAGGTGCGAGCGGGCGGCATCCGCCGTGTCTCCCGCCTCTTCGAAGATACGCAGGGATTCCTTGAAGGAGTTGAGGGCCTTCTGGTGTTCTTCCTTCGCCAGTTTCGCTTTGCCCGACTCTTTCAATTCATCGTTCTTGTGGAGATGCATCTTGCCGCGATAGCGCGCGATGATGCCCTGCCCGCGCCGGTAGCCAAGGTCCCTGCAGTGACGGTCGGCTTCCCTGAGGAGGCGATCATGCCGGGCGTATTCGGAGGAATGATAATAGAGGTGCGCGCGGAGCAGCTGGACCTCCACTTGAGCGTAATCGTCGTGGCATTGCTGCGATAGATCCAGGCCCAAGGCGAGGTGGCGGCGCGCTTCGGCGAAATCGCCCTTCTCGAAAGCGAGCCTGCCGAACGCCTCATGGATGGCCGCGAGATTGCGTGGGTCGCCCGGTCCTCGCGCCTCAGCCCTGCGGATCAGTCCGTCGGCCCCGGACCAATCGCACCGGGCCGTCTTGACCAAAGCCAAGGCAATGTGCGCCTTTGCCTTCAGCGGCGAGCAATCCGGCAGTCGGTCGGCCTGGCTTGAGGCCAGCAGTGCCCAGGTTTCCGCCTGCGCCAAGTCGCCCTTGCGCCACAAATGCCGAGCGCCGAGGCAAAGGCTGCACCCGACCAGATACCGAGCGCGGTCGTCGTTCGGCTGACGCTGTTCGTGAATCGCCGCGGCGGATGCCTCGAAGTCGCTGCACGAGGCATTCCAGAAAGCGTCGTACAACTTCAAATGGGCGAGCAGCGCCTCGAGGTACTTCTTGTCATCCCCTTTCTCCTGCGGGCGCGGCTCGATGCTCCCGGGTGCCGCGAGCGCCTGGATGCACTCCGCCCGCCTGTCGCAGGAACACTCGAGTTCCTCCAGCTTCTCGTGCAGCATCTCGGTGGTCTTGATGCGAAGCAGATTCTCAATGATGCCGGACATGGCCATGCCTCCTGGATCGTCCACTGGTTGGGAGTCCCATTGATTCTCACCGGCCGGTTCCCGCGAGTCCCTCCTCGCGCGCACCGCACTGGCCTGACTGCTGGCGCGACACCTGTCTGCCATTATGCAACGCGCCCGCTATTCTGCAAGGAAATTTCGCCCTAAACCGTTCTCGCTCCTCCATCCTCCGTAGCGGCAGAACCGTCACCGGCGCAAGATTTCTTCGAGAGTTGCCCGGAATACGGCCTCGGTTTTCCGATTGCGCACGGCAACGATGATCTTTTGTATCCCGCTGTCGCTATGGGATCCTGAGAACACAATCATCTCGGATAGCATTATTGCTGCGCACTTGTTCAGTGGCATACCACCAATCCCTGCTCCCATGGGAGAGAAGGCAATAGTCCGGATTGGCAGCGCATTGGCAAGCAGGAGCGAATTCCTCGTGGAGTCTCTCAGGACGGCCTCGCTCGTTCTCGGCCTGATTCTCAGTAGGAAGAGCGGGTTCAGGTCATACTGACTCAAGATGGCGGCGTGAATAACGTACTTGAAAGGCAGCTTGCCGCCGGTGGTGGCAACAGCTTCTCCCAGTTGGATGCTGCCCTCTTCCCTGCGCTGGGCTGCTATTTCGTTTCCTCCCTCTTTTCTGATTCTCTCGTTGATATGAGAGCCAAAGCGCAAGCTGGCCTGCCGGTTGGCGGGATTGACCATCGCATCGGCTTGCACATCGAAGAGGTCCGACAATGTAATCTCAATCTCAAGCATGATACCGCTCCGTGGGAAACCGCGCACTCCTCGACTGGTTAGCGGTCTTTCGTATTACAGCCCGTGGATTTCGAGGAACAGAACCTCTCCCGCCCTGGTGCCGGCCACAACGGTGCGACCGTCCTGGGCCAACGTGACGCATTGGACCCAGGCGTCGCACGGGAACACCGCCAGGCACAGGCCGCTCTCCAGGTCCCACACCCGCACCGTCTTGTCTCGCCTGCACGAGGAGACCACCCGCCACCCGTCCGGTGTAACGCTCACGCTCGTGACCGGACCGCTGTGCCCTTCGAGCGTGCGCAGGCATCGGCCACTCTCCAGGTCCCACATCCGCAGCGTCTTATCCCGGCTGCCGCCCGAGACCGCCCGCCGCCCGTCTGGCGTCACCCTCACGAACCAAACCCAACCGCCGTGCCCTTCGAGCGTGCGCAGGCATTGGCCGCTCTCCAGGTCCCACACCCGCAGCGTGTTGTCCCCGCTGCCCGAGACGGCCCACCGACCGTCCGGGGTCACACTCGCGCTCCTGACCTCCCTGCCATGCCCCTCGAGCGTCCGCAAGCATTCTCCGCCCTCCAGATCCCACACCCGTAGCGTCTTGTCCTTGCTGGCCGAGACCGCCCGCCGACCGTCCGGCGTCACGCTCACGCGTATGACCCAATCGCTGTGCCCTTCGAGGGTGCGCAGGCATTGCCCGCTCTCCAGGTCCCACACCCGCAGTGTCCTGTCCCGGCTGCCCGAGATCGCCCGCCGCCCGTCCGGTGTCAGGCTCACGCATTTAACCCAATCGTCCCTGTGGAGTTTTTCAAGCGTGCGCAGGCATTGCCCACTCTCGAGGTCCCACACCCGCAGATCGGTACTGCCAGAGACCGCCCGCCGCGCGTCCGGCGTCACGCTCACACACAGGACTTCCTTGCCGTAACCTATACGTAGCGTCATAAATAATGCAGCATAAATGAGTCGAGAAGCCGCGCTGAAGCGCGCTCAAAAGAATATGTTGTCCCTGATCCCACCGGCTGAAGCCGGGGGCAAGGAGGAGCCGGCTAAAAGCCGGCTAAACGGAATACACCCTGCATGATTAATGACGCCATGTATAATTAGCGCGCGGAGACACTGCCCCGTCACCAGGTCCCACACCCGGAGCGTGTTATCCTCACTGCCCGAGACCACCCACCGCCCGTCCGGCGTCACACTCACGCTCCTGACTTCTCTGGTGTGCCCTTCGAGAATGCGCAGGCATTGCCCGCTCTCCATGTCCCACACCCGCAGTGTCTTGTCCCAACTGCCCGAGACCGCCCGTCGCCCGTCCGACGTCACGCTCACACACAGGACTTCCTTGCCGTGACCTATGAGCGTGCGCAGGAGGGCCGGTTTGGCGTTATGCCGGGCGTTCGGAGGCCAGCGGCGCAGCAGGTGCGGTTCGGTCAGCCCTACCAGCATCGGCACGGCCGCTTCATGGACACATCCCGCGGGTGCGTGGTTCCACGCATGTTGCAGCACGAAGCCGCGCTGTTGGCCATGCGCAAGCAAGTGGTGGCACTGGCTGGACACGAAACCCGCGAAGGCATCGATCCGGTCGCTTCGGGTAGGCGCCTTCAGAATGCGGTCATATTCCGCTTCGATTTCCTCGTCGGTCCACATTCGGCAGGACGGGACGATCTCCGGCAGCGCAGGTTCGGGCTCTGCCACCTCCTCCCCTCGCGACAACCGGGCGCGCCGGTCGCTCCATGCCGCGGCATAAGCAATTGTCTCGTCGGTCCAGCGTTGTATGCGCGCCTCGCGGTCCCGCTCTTCGAGGAGGCGGGCCTGATTCTCGGGCAACCCCTCCTGCACCATTCGGTAATCACTCTGCAACTCGAACACCTGCCCGGCGCGGCAGCGAGTCTCGACGAAGCGCAGATCGCAGAGGAGTTCAGTCGCCTCGTCCCAGTTGCCTGCGGCGGCGGCGAGGTGGCGGCAGACGTTCTGGAGAAAGTAGCCGTCGTCGGGGCCGGTGTGCCAGCCGCTGGGGCATTTCTTGCGGTAGACATCGAGGAGTTTCCGATGGAGCACCTGCGGTTCGCCGGCGATGCGCACGGCGTAGTCGTAGAGCAAATCGTGCAGACGGAATCGGCGGCGGACATTGTCGTCCACGTCGCTCTTCTGATCCAATTGGATGAGAGAACGTTCGCCGAGCTCGATCAGCAGTTCCTCGGTATCCAGATCGTTCAGGTGGCCGGTGTGCGACCAGAGCGTGGCCGCGGCGGCCTCGGGAACGGTCTGGTCGGTGGCGAACACACACAGTTCGGCAAAGCGTTGCTGCTCGTCGCCCCTCAGCATCTCCACGCTGGCCTGCATCGCGCGCCAGATGCTGAGATGCTGTTCGTTGATCGTCTCGCGGTCGGCGATCTTCTCGAGGTCCGCACGGCGGAGGCGTTCGAGCACGCTATGGAAGTCGCCGCCGCGCTTCCTGGCCATGCCGCCGCAGAGCGCCAGGGCTAGCGGCAGGCAACCACATTCGCGCATAACTTCGTGTGCCTCGG